>Ga0181518_10000586_pt1 | contig 39901 bp, 25 predicted proteins | sample PEATcosm2014_Bin_28_FD_119751 | JGI IMG/M metagenome (GOLD analysis project Ga0181518, IMG submission 119751) | Peatland microbial communities from MTU Mesocosm Facility, Houghton, MI, USA - PEATcosm2014_Bin01_60_metaG | ecosystem: Environmental > Terrestrial > Soil > Wetlands > Peat | place...
AAACTGCGCCAACTGACTCCGGCATGCTCGGAAAACCCCGCCAACTGAGCCCAGACTGTCTGGAGTTCTTCCCATCATTTCCGCGTTGGTCCGGGCCGGCATCTATCGTCTGTCTTGCCTGCTTACTTGTCTGATTGATTGCTTGTCCTATTGCTTCGCTGGCCGAGATCATGTCCGCTTTGTCCGGCGACGGGGATCACATTTGATGGGCCGATCGGTCTGATAATCTCTTCCACTTGTATCAAGAAAGAATATGGCTCTCATCGATACTCAGATTGGGTTTAGGTTGTCGAATGCGCAGTTCGATATCCTCGCTCGAGGAATCAATCTGCTGCTGTTATCCCATCGGAAACGTCAGCGCACAGGAAACCCACCTTTCAGTTATCCCTTCCGTATTTATCCGCCGCCCCGCGGCTTCGACCGCGGGCTCTATAACCAACCCTTCATGGACAAAACCCTCGCCCTCGAGGAAACCTTCAAAGGCAAACCTCAAAACGGACGCAGGGTGAAGATGGACACCTTCCAACTACGAACCGCTATTTTTGCCATTCGTGCTCACGTCGACTACGTGCGCCTCCTCAGGCACCAAAATCGAAGTGAGGATCCTGAGGCCAAAGCCCGGATGCAAATCGACGACAGATCTTTTGCTCTGCTGAAAGCGAAAGCGCATCGCGTGATCCGTTCGCTGGAACGCTACGTGAAAAAGGCGAATCGAATTTTGATCACAGAAATTGGAAAGGAAAAGTACGCAGCGCTCATGATTTCCTGGAAAGCGCATTTGCGGTGGATGCGTTTGCATATCGCTTATTTCAAGCCGTGGGGGAAGCCGGTTCTGGGCCGAAGAAAGCGACAGCAGCAGGATTTGGACGGGTTGATGGAGATGGCAACGCACGGTCTACGCAATGCAGGCTATAGGCCTCCTAAAGAAAAACAACTGCGACACCTAATGCGACTTTACGCCCGATACGCTCGAAGTGGTCAACAAGGCCATTGGACAATCCAATTTCTTCTGGACAAAAGAAACGGCTTCAGCAACACGTACCATTTGGCACATTTTGTAATCGATCGATCAAAACTTAAGGAGCTTTCTAAATCGTGACGAAGAAACATATCAACCAAACTGCCCATCAGCGTGCCATGACAAACCCAGAAGCTCAAGAAGCTTTAAGGGCCCTTCGAGCTCGTTGGAGCAAGCTCAGTCCGCAACAGCGGGGCGAGCAGCTAAAGGTGTTGATTGGCTTCAAAGGTACTACTATGCGTGGGATCGCCAAGGATTTGGGGCAACCGGAGACAACCATCCGCAGGTACATCAAACCAGCCAGCGATTGGATCGCAGATATGGAGGACGCCTGGGCCGAGGATCCTCAAGAGCAAAGCGAAAGGGGCGCTGACCAGTATTCCTGTCATTTCCCCCCCAAGATACCAGCCTGGAAGAAATTGGAGCCCGTCATCAATGAGAAGTCCCCGGCGCAGGATGATGCACATATCTCAACAGCGCAGCAGACAAAGAAGATCACCCTGCCGATCTCGATCAGGGCAAAAGAGCCTCCAGTTGTAAAGGACGCAACGAGTGGGCAGGAAGATCAAGTTAGAAAAAACACCCCAAAAACGGGCCCAGTTCCTGCCATGAGCCGTGACCTAACTTTTCGCGAAAGGATGGAAGGAATGATAGCTTCAGTTGATCAAATAAAACCGCGACGAGAATTTGACGCAAGATCGATGCCGCGGCAGGGTAAACCAGTGCCGCCAATAGACCCTCACAAACCCGTCTCCTAAGCTTACGAGAGCCTTTTGATACAGACGCCGCCGCTGTCTTCCGTGGCACCTTTCTAACGACGGTCCTTTGCCCGCCTTGCCGAATCCGGCAAGGTCACCCGTTTCCAGGACGGCCTCACCTTGGCCGTCCTGTTCCACCGCCTCAAATACCCTGGCGCGCCTGAGTTCTTTACCGGTCCACGCCCCGTCACCGTCTTTTATGTCTGAAATCTAGTGGCTGTTTTAGTGGCTGTTCGGATCTGACTTTCGTGCTTTCACCTGCAGCGTCATGCAAATGAAATAATGCCTATAAATACTGTATACAAAAGACTTCTTCGTTTTTATGCAACCCCTTGCAGCACCCTGCAAAGACGCTAAAAAAGGACTATGAATCAGTAGGTCGGGAGTTCGAATCTCTCCGGGCGCACCATACAATCAAAAACTTACAGAAATGAAAAGGATTGATGATCCAGGCTGTCGCCATCCTGTCATTGTGGCTTCAGGCTTGTCCTATAGGTTTTGCCAGGCTGTGCTGAGTTTGTGGACCTGTGGGCCCCGGGTTCTGCGGCGCAGCGCATCTTTGCGCAATGCGCGTTCTCATTTTGAGCCTTTGCGAACCTTGCGAGCGGGGCGCGTCGAAGCATCCACGAAACCCGGTTCCTGGCCATTCCACGGAGACGTACTTCACATTCCGAAAACTGTCTTGATGTAACTCAGAACCCCGACGTGAACCGCGACTCTGACGACTTCGATCAGTTATAACAACTTTTGGCTAACTATATCCATGACGACATATTCTAAGTTACCTGCGCTGTTGTTCTCATCCAGCGATAGATTGGAGTTTCGCGTTAAGACTTGCGGGAGAATATATCTCGCGTAGCAGTAATCGGGCCTGCGAAGATATGGGAAGCGCCTCGCGGTATCCACCTACTCATCCCCCTTGCACCTCGTAATCGCTTATGTGTACGCTTCGAAGCGGTCGCTGAACGCGTGACCCGCGATAAGGCCCCGTTCCCGCTGATCGGGCCTCAATCACACCCTAAGAAGATGCGAGATCCGCCCACGAGATTCTACCTCGGGAACCCGCACGTCTACGGATAACTCGATGTGAAGTATGATAGCCTGTTCACAGATTTCCTGAACTTACGAGGGGTGCCGCGCGATGTCTTCGCAGGGTTCTACGTTTTCCTCGCAATCCTTAACTCAACCGATACGTGTAGGTGTTGTGGGCCTGGGCCGCATGGGGATGATCCATGCGTTGCATATTCACGAGTTAGCGCAAGAGTCCGATCTGTGCCGGCTCACATGCGTATCAACCACCGACCGGAAAGCCGCGGACTCATTTCTTTCGCTGACCGGCGCTTCGACGCCCGTGTTCGATGACATCGAAGGGCTGGCGAAATCCGGCTTGTGCGACGTCACGGTGATTGCAACAAATACGCCCCTGCATCGCGAGCATTCGCTGAGGATGATTCAGGCCGGGCAGCGGGTGTTTCTCGAAAAGCCTCTCACCGGGACGTTGCAGGGCGATCGCGAATATGCGGAGCTTCTTGAGCGCGAGCATCCCCAGGCGCTGATGTTGGGATTCCAACGGCGCTTCGACGCGCCCATCTGCTTTGCGAAGCAACTCATCGACCAAGGCGCGATAGGCCGGATCTTCAAGATCTATTCATCGCTCGAAGATTCAGGTCCTGCGCCTGACGGATTTGCAAGCCCGGGCATTCTGCCTGACATGGCCGTCCATAATGTGGACGAGGTTGTGTGGTTCTCCGGCCGCAAGCCGAAGCTCGCTTTGGCGATCGGCTCGCGCATTTACAGCCACAAGCTGACCACATGCAAGGAGGATTTCGACGATGCCCTGATGCTTCTTGATTTTGGCGATGAACTTATCGCTCAAATCCAGGTTACGCGCAATCACGTATCGGGTTATCGCGGCGAAACCGTGATTTATGGCGAGAAGGGTTTGATCCGCATAGGATGTTTCAAGCAGAAGCTCCTTGAAGTTATGGTCGAGGCGTATGGAAACCGGGAAGCAAAGGAGCCGCTCGCGTTCAGGAATTTTGAGATGCGGCGGTATAACCAGCCTCTTCCAGAGTTCATCGATCGCTTCGGCGCTGCCTATAAAGAGGAGCTCAGAACCTTCCTGAACTGCTGTCGCGAGAACATGCCATTTCCAATCACTCATCTTGACGGATTGCGCGCGCAGGAGATCGTCGCAGGCGCCATGAGCGCGTCCATCCGCAATGAAGACATGGCTAAGATTGACTATCTTGAAGTCTCCCGGAAAATGTAGTGCTGAGAGGAGCATGGCGAGTCGGCGCCGAGGGCCGGTGCTAAGGAGCCCATGTTGTGCAATATCACTGTCTCTGAAACTGTCCGCGGGCAGCATGGAATCGTATCCGTAAGTCTTTGATTTCATAGTGCGCCCGGAGAGGTTCGAACTCCCGAAGGCGGCTATCCGCTCCTGACCCCTTGGAGCTGGACCTCCTCTATTCTGTCAGCCGCATCAAACACACTAAGGGAGAAACTAGGTGTTCCGTGAGCATGTGGCCGGATACTTTTTTTATTGATAACTGTGGTAGTTGCGATTAAACGTCGACCGGCTCAGGAGACGCTGGAATCTTTGCGCCTGACCCTGCTGAAGGTGGAACAGAGCGCGGAGCCGGAGCAAGACGCAGAGGCGTTGGCTGAACTCAAACGCATACTTCTGCAACGCATCGCTGAACTGGAGGCAATCCAGGTCCTCGAATCTGCGGCCGCTCAAACTGCGGACAAACCCAATCCTGCCGATTTGGTCCCCCTGGCATCCGTGACGGTGGACGATACCAAAGACATCGTCGTGGATGCCGACCTCTCAACTCCGCCTGCTGAACCCGAATAGACGTCAAACATCGGACGGGAGTTAAAACCGCCAGCTTTTTGCGCTTTTTTGGTGCGGCTAAAGCTTTACACGCCGCTGTAGGCCGAGAAGCCTCCGTCGATAGGCACCACCACGCCGGTAACAAATTCCGCAGCCGGCGAAAGCAGCCACAGCACCGATCCGAACAGGTCCTGCGGCTCGCCAAAGCGCGCCATGGGAGTATGCGCGATGATCGATTTGCCGCGCGCCGTCAGCTCGCCGGTTTCCTTGTCGAGCAGCAGAAAGCGGTTCTGATTGGTCAGGAAGAATCCCGGCGCGATCGCGTTCACGCGGATCTTGGGCGAGTACTCCTGCGCCATGTGCACGGCCAGCCACTGCGTAAAGTTGCTCACCGCTGCCTTGGCCGCCGAGTAAGCCGGAATGCGCGTCAGTGGCCGGAAAGCGTTCATCGAGGAGATATTCAGAATGGCGCCGTAGCCCTGCGCCGCCATGATTTTTCCAAAGGCCTGGCTGGGCAAAATCGTGCCGAGAATGTTCAGCTCGAACACCCAGCGCAATGCATCGGCGGGCAGATCGAAAAACTTCAGATCGGGACTCGTCGTGCATTGCGCCTTGTTGCCGCCCGCGCCGTTCACCAGGCAATCCAGCTTGCCAAAGCGCGCGGCCACTTCCTCGGCCGTCTTCAGAATGCTGTCGCGGTTGAGCACGTCGCACTGGAAGACCGCGACCTGCTTGCCGTGCTCGCCCATGCGATCCACGGCGGCCTTGCCCGCGTCGGGATTCACGTCGAGAATTGCCACCTGCGCCCCGCAGCCCGCCAACGCGCCGGCAATCTCGCTGCCCAGAATGCCCGCGCCGCCCGTGATGGCAACCGATTTCCCGGTGAAGTCGTACATCTTCGTCAATCCCGCAAGATCCAACCCTTCCCGCGCAACGCCTGCCTCGTTTCGAGATTCATGTCCAGCCTCGACCACTGCCGCTCCTGCCATGACGCACCCTTTCTTCGGCTCTCCGCCAAAAACCCGCGATCGTTCGCCGCGCCTTTTGAGGCGCGGTATGAGAGAACCGAACCGCGACCTGAGTATAGGAAGGCACGAGTGGTCCTACCAGTGATGCCCATCACGAGCGGAGTTAGCGGAGTTTGCGGAGTTAGCGGAGCTAGAAAGGCGACGATCAGCTTACAGGCCGGAACGATCAACCCTTTGTGAATCAGCGGCTTGAGTGAGCGCTCACAGTTTCACAGTTTCTGTGGGGCTCGAAATCTCTTCCTGTAAGTGATTGATATTAATTGCGTTATCTCGGTCCACAGTTTCACAGTTTCTGTGAGCCTGCGCCGATTCGTCTGTAGGTTATTGATTCTTAGCTGGTTCCATGCTCCACCGTTTCACAGCCCGTTTTTTCGTGTTTTGGAGGGGGGTGGGGGTAGGCCGGGGTAGGGGGGAGGGGGGTGCAGGGACTAAGGGATTCAGGACTAAGGGACTGGAAAACCGTGAACCGTGGACCGGGGATATACCTGACGCTGCGACGGGGTAATGGTTCGGGCCGGGACGGAGATTGGATGCAATCAGCATGGAACCATTGTGCGCCGGGAGGGCGTAATGATCTGCAAATCGCAGGAGGTTTATTTTCGGCCTTATTCGCCGGTCGCCGGGCCGTGGGCGCGATGTTCTGTCGCCCGCTGAAGCGGGCTCTGGGCAATGAGGAATCCGCAAACCCCAGTCTGACGACTGGGGCTACCATCTGACGCCCGCTCAAGCGGGCTATGGGCTATCGGCTACAGGCATTGCGAACGTGACCTGAATCACGGCTTTCGTGCGCCGCTCGATGTATCAGTTCAACAGGAAGACTGCGAAGGGGGCCAATCCGATGCTTCTCGAGTTGACGGTGCAGACCAAGGGCAAAGCGCGGCATGCGGGCGACACGGCCGCGGACCTGGAGAAGATCATCAGCGCCAGCGGACTCTATCACCAGGCGAAGAATAAGGGCACGGTTCTCGAAGGCAGCTGGGACGAGCTGATGGCCGTGGCCAAGAAGTGCCACGATGAAGTCCTGAAGACGCATCAGAAGATCGTTACCGTGATGCGCGCGGTGGACGGCCCCGAAGTGGCTCCCTGTTCGCACGCGCCGGGCGACTGCGCCGCCATGAAGGAACTGCTGGAAGACGACGGCGACTGGATGATCATGTGAGGTAGCGGGGTTAGCGGAGCTAGCGGAGTTAGCGGAGCTAGCGTGGTTCGCGGAGTTCGCGGAGTTAGATCGGCTCAGGGCTTAGTCGGTTTCCCGCCCATTCGGTTTCCCACCCATTCGCATAAAACGCGAATGGATGGGGCACGGTTGCTTTGCGAGACCGTTCAGTGAGCACCGAAAAGAAAAGCGGAGCGACTTGCGCTCCGCTTTTTCAATTCGCAGTGCCTGCTCACGTAGGCCTGATTCACGCCTCAATACAGGTGGAAATCGACCTCGACGGTAATCATCGTCGGAACCGGCGTCTTGCCGTCTTTCAGGGCCGGCTTGAATTTGTACTTGCGCACGGCTTCCATGGCCTTCTCGTCCAGTCCCATGCCCAGGGTGCGGATCACGTGTACGTTCTGCGGATTGCCCTGCGCATCGACGATCAGCGCGATGATGCAAACGCCCTGGTACTTGGCGCGGCGGGCTTCGTCAGAGAACTCGGCTTCAGGCTGGTAAATCGGCACGGGGGCTGAGATTCTGCCGCCTACCTGGTAAACCCCGCCGCCGGTATTGCCGCCGTAACCGGGCCCATATCCATTGCCGTATCCGGAGCCGAGGCCGCCGCCACTGCCCGATCCCATGCCGGCGCCGTTGCCGGTTCCAGCCGAGGCCATGGTCACGTTGGGTGAGTTGTGCAAGCCGATCATCGGCATGTTGTTATCGGGCAGCTGGATGTCTTTCTGCACGTTGATGGCCGCCGGTTCCGCCAGCTTGGGATGCTCGATGGTCACAGGCGTGGGCGGCGTGATGGGATCCGGCACCTTTTCCGGCAGTTTGCCCTTGTTGGCCACGATGGGGCTGCGGTCGCCGCCACCGCCGCCGCCGCCGGCCTTGGTGTCCGACTTGGGCGCGTTGTAGTCGGAAATGTCGATGTTGACATTGAGCGCCTGCTGCTTCACCGTCTCAATGACCTTCTTGCCCACAAAAAACAGGATGATTAACAGGATGGTGAGATTGACGGTGGTCGAGATTCCGATGGCCCATGGATTGGGCTTGACGGCCATCCGGTCGGGGACTGGAATGGGCGTCGAGGTCAACTGCAATGGCGGCAGCTTGACCGGGAAAAACACTTCGCGGACGCTCTCCCAGAGGTCGGCCCAGAGGGGCTTCTCCTCGAAAGCTTTGCCAAGAAAGGCATCCAGCTCATGGCCGGTCATTGGCTCCGCGCCTCCCTGGTCGTTCTTTTCTTCCGGTGTCATGTGCGTTGGTTATTGCCCTTGTCGCTACCACTGGGGCTGCCATTGCCCGTTCGGACGCGAGCGCGACCGTAACGGGACCATCCATCCATTATGCTTTACCGCGCCCTTATTTGTCTTGGCAAAACGGCAAGCACTTACGACTTCCAGCAGCCTCCAAAGTTTCAAAACCGGTTACTTTGATGCATCCATAAACCATAGACGCTGCAGACGCCCGGTTTGTTACCGGAAAAATCGTCATGCTGCCGTTTACACTGGATTATGAACAGGTTTGCATCCAAGAACGGAGTCCCGATGTCCCCTGCGCCGGAGTTGAAGGCGACGCTTACGCTGCCCCAGACCGACTTCCCGATGAAAGCCAATCTACCACAGAATGAGCCGCTTCGGCTGGCGCGCTGGGCCTCGCTCCGCCTCTATGAAGAGCTGCGCAAAGCCCGCGAGGGCCGGCCTGTTTACCTGCTCCACGATGGGCCGCCGTATGCCAACGGGCCCATTCACCTGGGTCACGCTCTCAACAAGGGCCTGAAGGATTTCGTGGTCAAATCCAAGACCATGGCGGGGTACGATGCCCCATACGTCCCGGGCTACGACTGCCACGGGCTGCCCATCGAGATCAAAGTCGACGAGAAACTGGGTCATAAAAAGCTGACCATGCCGGTGCCGGCCGTTCTGGACGCTTGCCGGGCCTACGCACAGAAGTATGTCGATCTGCAAACGGAGCAGTTTGAGCGCATTGGCTGTTTCGGGCGATGGGAGACGCCCTACAAGACCATGGCGCGCTCTTACGAGGCCCGCACCCTGGAGGCGTTCTACGGCTTCCTGGAAAAGGGCTTTGTCTATCGCGGTCTGAAGCCGGTTTACTGGTGCATCCACGACCGCACAGCCCTGGCTGAGGCGGAAGTGGAGTACGCGAACCACACCAGCCCGTCGGTATACGTGCGCTACAAGCTGACTTCCGACGCGGCGACGATTGCACCCGCGCTCGCCGGCCGCGACGTTTATACGATCATCTGGACGACGACTCCGTGGACGCTTCCCGCGTCGATGGCTGTGGCGTTTCATCCGGACTTTGAATACGTGGCGATCGCAGAGGAAGGCGATGCGAAAGCGCCGGTGTATATCGTTGCCGCGGAGCTGGCCGGGCAGGTGGCGGCGGCCTGCAAGGTCGGGCCCAGCAAGGAGCTCGCCCGCTTCAAGGGCGCCGCGCTCGACCGCGTAACTTTCCAGCATCCGTTTCTCGACCGCACCATTCTGGGGGTTCTGGCTACCTACGTCACCGCCGACACCGGCACCGGGGCGGTGCATACCGCGCCCTCGCACGGCGCTGACGACTTTTATACCGGCCAGAAATACGGCATCGACCCTACCAGTCGCGTCGATGCCGGTGGACACATCCACGTCGACCCCGATGCATGGAACTCGCCAAACCCGCCGGCCTTCGATGGGATGAAGGTCTTTGCCGCCAACCCTGTGATTGTGGCCATGCTGGAAGAGCGCGGCGCGCTGCTGGGCGGCGCACAACTCGAGCACTCCTATCCGCATTGCTGGCGCTGCCATCATCCCGTCATCTTCCGCGCTACCGAGCAGTGGTTCATTTCTCTGGAGACACCCGTGAAGCGCGTCGACGGATCGGCAACAACGTACCGGCAGCTTGCCGTTGAAGAAATCGACAAAGTGGTGTGGGATCCGGCGTGGGGCAAGGAGCGCATCACGAATATGATCGCCACGCGTCCCGACTGGTGCATCAGCCGCCAGCGCATCTGGGGCGTGCCCATCGCGGTTTGCCTATGCGAAGGCTGCAGCCTGCCGATCATCGATGCCGAACTGAATCGCAAGATCGTCGATCTCTTTGAGCGCGAGGGCGCCGAGGCGTGGCATCTGCCGGCGAGCGACGGCCTGCAGGCGGTGGGGACCAAGTGCGCACACTGCGGCGGTAACACGTTTCGAAAAGAGACTGACATTCTCGATGTCTGGTTCGACTCGGGCGTGAGTTGGCTGGCGGTGTGCGAATCGGATCCGGATTTGAGCGCGGCCTATAAAGGGTTTCAGGCTGGGGGCGGCAAAAACGGCGCGCGCGAAGTTTTGTATCTGGAGGGCGGCGACCAGCACCGCGGCTGGTTCCACTCTTCGCTGCTCACCTCGGTGGCGCTACGCGGGCGCGCTCCTTATTCGCACGTGGCAACGGCCGGCTGGACGCTCGATGAGCAGGGCCGGGCCATGTCGAAGTCGCTCGGCAACGGCGTCGACCCCGTCGACATTGCCAACAGAATGGGCGGCGAGATCGTGCGGCTGTGGGTTGCGTCGGTGGATTTCCGCGAAGACATGGCGGCCAGCGAGAATCTGATGCAGCGCTGCGCAGAGCTCTACAAAAAACTGCGCAACACCTTCCGCTTTTTACTGGGAAACCTGAATAGCTTCGATCCGGCGCGCGACCGCGTTGCCGAGGCCGAGTTGTTGCCGCTGGACCGTTACATGCTGGCGCGCACGCGCGAGCTCACCGAGAAAATTCTCGGCTGGTACGAGGCCTTCGAGTTCCATCGCGTTTACCAGGCGGTGAACGAGTTCGCCATCGTCGATCTGAGCGCCTTTTATCTCGACGTGCTCAAGGACCGGATGTACACGTTCGCGCCCTCAAGCCTCGCGCGCCGCTCGGCGCAGACTGTGTTGTGGCAGATTACCGAGGCGCTGGTGCGGCTGGTCGCGCCCATCCTCACTTTCACCGCCGACGAGGTGTGGGAGCAGTTGCCGCCTGTCGCCGCCCGCGAAATCAGCGTGCACCTGGCGCGCTTCCCCAAGCCGGAAGAGATCTTCTCAGCCGATCCCGCGGACGAACTGCTTACGTGGAGGCAGCTCATTCTTAAGGCTAGAAATCGCGCGCTACTTAAGATCGAGGCCCTCCGTAGAGACAAATTGATCGGGAAGTCCCTCGAATGCAATCTGAATTGGCTTGTGCCAGATCATCAAAAGGGCGTTTACGAGCCTTATGTATCCGCCCTAGCCGAGGCCGCAATTGTGTCGAAAGCTGAAATCGTGTACTTGCCTCAGGCGGAAATCAAGGAGCGATTACTAGCTGCGCAAATAATTGACACGGAGAAAAGTGCGGCGGAGAGTCCTTTAGCTGCTCTCGCCGCGGATCTTGAGCGCCAATTAGCAAACGAAGATGAAGCGCAGCTCGCCATCTGGGATGTCGAAGCGGTAGTCGCCAATGGGGCCAAGTGCAACCGCTGCTGGCGCTACGCCGATGACACAGCCAACTACGGCCTTTGGGAGAGTATTTGTGGACGATGCCGCGATGCTTTGACAGAGATGGGCATCGCGCCGCCGAAGCCGGAGGCCACACAGTGACCTGGTTCTCCAACTGGCCCCGGCCGCGCCGTCTGCATTGGCTGCTGCTTATCTCGGTGCTCGTGGTCGTCGCCGACCGGCTGAGCAAGACTTGGGTTGCCAGGCACATTCGCCTCGGCGGCGCTATCCCCGTGCTCGATCACGTTCTGCGCATCACGCACTGGACCAACGAGGGCGCGGCCTTTTCCATGTTTGCCGACACGACCTCGCCCAACCTGGTGCGCTGGGGCCTGATCGCGTTCACCCTGCTGGCCGCGCTGTGCGTCTTCATTGCCCTGCTGCGGCTGGGCGACCGCGTCACGCTCACCACGGTCGCGCTCGCGCTCATTCTCGGCGGAGCCCTGGGCAATGCGCACGACCGCATCGTCTACGGTTCGGTCGTTGACTTCATCGAGGTGCACATCTTCAGCTATCACTGGCCCGACTTCAATTTGGCCGACTCCTCGATTGTCACCGGCGCCTGCCTGCTGTTTCTCGATTCGCTCTTGCCACGCAGAAAATCTATTTCCTGACCGCGGCGCGGTCCTTCGCGGTTATACTGGCTTGACCTTTCAGCTGCGAGATCGGGCGCAGTCTGCGCCGCGGCTGAATCAGCGTTTTCAAACATGTCCGCGAGGAAGCTATGAAAAAGTTTTTTGCAACTGCGCTCGTCATCGGGTTCGTGGTCTCCGCTTCGTTTGTTCGCGCGCATGCGGGCCCGCCCCCAGCCGCGGCCACCATGGCGTCGCCAGAATCCACGGCACCGGCCATTCCACCCGATCAGCAACCCACAAAAGCGCAGTTGACAAAGCTGTTTGAGGTGATGCGCATCCGTGAGCAATTCGCATCGGGCATGCAGATGGTTCCGGCGATGATCCAGCAACAGGTGCGGCAACAGGAAAAGGAGATCACGGCGAACCTGCCGGAGAGCGTAAGAATCACTCCGGAACAGCAAGCGGCGCTGGACAAGGTGACAGACCGTTATCTCGAGAAGGCCGTGAATCTTTATTCCGTGGACGAGATGCTCGACGACATGGCGGGGATCTACCAGAAGCATTTCACCCGCGAGGATGTGGACGTCTATATTGCGTTTTACTCCACGCCCGCGGGAAAGCATCTGTTGCAAATGACGCCGGTCATCATGCAGGAATACATGCCGGTGGTGATGCAGCGGGTGCAGGAGCGCAGCAAGGCGCTCACCGCGGAAATGTCGAAGGAGATTACTGACGTGCTGAAATCGAGCGCGCCCGACGCCACCGCGCCACCGGCGCCCGCGCCGAAGTAGCCCTCCGAATCGCGGTGTCGTCCTCCTCGTCCGCCGTGCCGGAATAGGAGTGGGAACGCGCGCACAGCGCGCCGATCAGGCTGCCCGGTATAATTGGTCGGACCTCGAAGCCTCCCAGGAGCTAGACCTAATGCCGCAGGCAGGAACTCAATCGCGCAGTTTTTTTGCTACTTTTCGCTCTCCCGATCGCGTCTCTCATCAGCGCTGGGTCATCTGCTTTCTGCTTTTTCTGGCTACGGTCATCGCGTATGTCGACCGCGGTGTGATCGCCTACCTCAAGAACACCCTTGAAACCGTGATCCCGGGCCTGAATGACCGAACCTATGGAATCGTGACCGCTGCTTTTACGGCTGCCTATGCCATCGGCATGGTGGTGGCCGGCGGATTCACCGACAAGCTGGGAACGCGCAAGGCCTTCGCCATCGCCATCGCCATCTGGAGCATAGCGGCCATGCTGCCCGGCGCGGCGTTTTCCGTCATCACTTTCGCAGTCGCCATGTTTCTCCTCGGCCTGGGCGAGGCCGCCAACTTCCCCGCCTGCATCAAGACCGTGGCTGAATGGTTTCCCCGGCGCGAGCGCGCACTGGCAACGGGAATCTTCAATTCCGGCGCCAATATCGGCAACATCGTGGTGCCCATTGCGGTGCCGACGCTGGTGATGCTGGTGACTTGGCGCGGCGCTTTCGTCCTGACAGGGGCCCTGGGAATCGTTTGGTTGATTTTTTGGCTCATCTACTATCGACGGCCGGAGCAACACCGCAGCGTTTCCAAGGCCGAACTGGAACTGATCCTGAGCGATCCTCCAGAAAAGCTGGAAAGCGTTCCCTGGAGCCACGTATTTCCGTGCAAAGAGACCTGGGCCTTCGCCATCGCCAAGTTCCTCACCGACCCGATCTGGTGGTTCTACTTATTCTGGATTCCCGGTTACCTGCAATCGACCTTCCACCTGAGCCTGTCGCAAAGCCGCGTGCCGGTGGTACTCGCGTACAGCATCTCAATCGTTGGCAGTATTGGCGGCGGGTATCTTTCTTCCGTGATGATCAAGCGCGGAATCGGCGTCAACGTGGCCCGCAAGACGACGTTGTTGATCTGCGCGCTGCTGATTGCGCCCATCTTTGCTACGCCGTTTGTTCATCATCTGTGGCTGGTGGTGGCCTTGCTTGGAATGGCTACAGCGGGACACCAGGGATGGTCGGCGAACCTCTTCACTTTGCCGTCAGATATGTTTCCCAAATCCGCGGTAGCCAGCGTCATCGGCATCGGTGGCATGATGGGCGCGGTAGGTGGTGTTCTGTTCCAGTTGGGAACCGGTCAGATCGTCTATATCACTCACAGCTATGTCACGTTGTTTATCATTGCGTGCCTCGCCTACCCGGTGGCGTTCCTGATCATTCACGGCATTTCCCCCAAGCTGGCGCCGGCGCGGCTTGAATAAGAAACAAGCAGCGCTAGCGGAGTTGCCGGAGCTGGATGAGTCTCAGGGGCGACATGGGAAGGCTGCATTCTGTGGTTGGGGCGCCGCTCGAGAGCGGTGGCGCTGCCGCCCCACTTATTTAATTATCTGATTGAGGAACCTGATGAAATTTCGCTGGAACTTTTTCTCACTTGGCGCTCCTTGTTGCGCCTCTATCGCAATCCTTTGCCTTCTTCTCAGTTTTCCCCACGCGGCACAGGCGCAGCGCCTGTCTGAAAATGTCATTCCCTCACATTATTTGCTTCAGTTCACTCCCGATCTCAAAGCCGCCACCTTCTCCGGCTCTGAAGCGATTGACGTCAACATCAAGGAGCCCACCAACGCAATTACGCTGAATGCGATCGAGCTCAAATTCCAGAGCGTGGAGATCGATAGCCGCGCCGGCGGCGCGCAATCGGGATCGGTAAGCTTCGATCCCGAAAAGCAGCAAGCCAATCTCACCTTTGCGAAGACCATCCCCGCCGGGGATGCGGCACTGAAGATCCATTTCACCGGAATCCTCAACAACGAACTGCGCGGCTTCTATCTTTCTAAAACGGCGAAGCGGAGCTACGCGGTCACGCAATTCGAATCTACTGACGCACGTCGCGCCTTTCCCTGCTTCGATGAGCCGGCCTTCAAGGCCACCTACGACATCGCGCTCACCATCGACGCCGGCGACACTGCCATTTCCAACAGCGCCATCGCGTCGGACACGCCGGGGCCCGGCCCAGGCAAGCACACGCTGGTCTTCGGAACCACGCCCAAAATGTCCACCTATCTCGTCGCCTTCGTGGTGGGCGATTTCCAGTGCACCCGCGGCGAGCAGGACGGCGTCAAGTTGCGAGTCTGCTCCACGCCCGACAAGGTCGCGCTCACGCCCTTCGCGCTCAATATCGCAAAATTCGCTCTGCATTATTACGACCACTACTTCGGCATTCACTACCCGCTCAAGAAACTCGACTTCATCGGCATTCCCGACTTCGAGGCCGGGGCGATGGAGAACTTCGGCGCTATCACCTTCCGCGAAACCGACCTGCTGCTCGATCCCAAGACCGCAACTTTTCGCGCGCAAAGGAATGCGACCCTGGCCATTGTTCACGAGATGGCGCACCAATGGTTCGGCGACCTGGTGACCATGCAGTGGTGGGATAACGTCTGGCTCAACGAAGGCTTCGCCACGTGGATGGAGAACAAGTGCACGGGCGCGATGCATCCCGAGTGGGAGATTCCGCAATATGTCGCTGGCGACAAGCAGTCGACACTCAATGTCGATGCGCAACCCACCACGCGCGCCATCCGCGCCCGCGCCGACACGCCGGAGGAGATCGATCAGATGTTCGACCGCATCGCCTATGACAAGGGCGGCGCCGTGTTGCTGATGGTCGAGAATTATCTTGGCGAGGAAACCTTCCGCAAGGGTGTGCACGCGTACCTGGCCGCGCATGAGTACGGCAACGCCACCGCGGAGGATTTCTGGAACGCGCAGACCGAAGTGAGCCACAAGCCGGTCGACAAAATCATGGAGTCGCTGGTGGCCGAGCCGGGCGCGCCCATTCTGGAGTTTGGCCCCCCCGCCGCCGGCCAGGTCTCGGTGGCGCAGTCGCGTTTCTTTCTCAGCCCCGGCATCACGCCCGATCCCCAGCAGAAATGGACGCTGCCGGTCTGCTTCAAAGCGGGCGCGAAAAAACAGGACTGCCAGGTCCTTACTCCCTCCTCGCCGTCGCTGGCGGCGCCGGCCGCGAAAGTCTTCTTCGCCAACGCGGGCGGCAGGGGTTACTACCGCAGTGCGTATGCGCCCGGCCAGTACGCGGCGCTTGTGGCGCAAGTGGAAACCGGCCTGACTCCCGAAGAGCGCATCAGCCTGACCGGCGACGAGTGGGCGCAGGTGCACGCCGATAAAGCTACGGTCGGCGACTATCTGAACCTCGTGGCGGCACTGAGGTCCGATCCCAGCAGCGATGTTCTCGCCAACGCCGTAGACAACGTGAGCGTAATTGCCGACGACGTAGCCTCGACTAAAGAAGAGCGCGACGCGCTTGCCGCATGGATGCGACGGACGTTGGTCCCTGTGTATGCGCAGCTCGGCAACGCCTCGGCAAGCGACACGCAGCACCAGCGCGAGTTGCGCGCGTATCTCTTCAGCATCCTCGCCGACCAGGGTAAAGATCCAGGTTTGAAGGCGCAGGCGCGCCAGATCGCGGATCAATATCTGTCCGATCCGTCTTCGGTCAGTCCCACTCTCGGGCAGACGGCTCTCAGCATCGCTGCCGAGGACGGCGACGCAGCGCTCTTCGACAGGCTGCAAAAGATCTACGAGACATCGAGCGATCCCGAGTTGCAGGACACCGCGTTGCGCGAGCTTGTCATCTTCACCAATCCCGATTTGCTCGAGCGCGGCTTGGAATATTCCGTTTCCCCCAAGGTGCGCAATCAGGATTCGGCCTATCAGTTCAAAATCGCGATGCGCATCCCCGAAAATCGCGATCAAGCGTGGAGGTTCATCAAGACGCATTGGGATCAGGTGCAGGCGGAATTCACAACCGAGATGGGCTCGTACCTTGTGGAGGGCACGGGCAACTTCTGCTCCGTCGAGGCGCGCGATGAGGTAAAGAACTTCTTCGCCGCGCACCCAGTGCCCGCGGCCGACTCGGCCCTCAGGCACGCCATCGAGCACATCGACGGCTGCATCGAGTTGCGCCGCTTGCAGGAGCCGAACCTGAAGAAATGGCTGGCCGCGCAGAAGCAATAAACGGATCTTCGAAAAATCTGGATTGCCGTTACAGTTTGCACAGCCGGGCGCACGCTTCGTCCAGCTCGGCATCCTGCTTGGCAAAGCAGAAGCGCAGCAGGTTCTCGCCGCGGCCGGGGCGGAAGAATGCCGATCCCGCTACGGCGGCTACGCCGGTGGTTCGCAGCAGGTGGCGCGCCTTTTCCGAGGCGGTTTTGCCGGGCAAAAGTTCTGCGCTGGCCATGATGTAGTAGGCGCCCACGGGCACCATCGGCTTCATCCCGGCGTCTTCGAGCGCGGACGCCATCCGGCCGCGCTTGGATTGATAATCGGCAGCCAATTGCGTGTAGAAGCTGGGCGGCAACTGCTCGAGCCCCGCGGCCGCGCCCACCTGCAGAGGCGCGGGTGCGCACACGTACGTCAGGTCGTGAAAGTGCGCCATGGCCGACATCCATCGCGCATCGGCAACCGCGTAGCCAATACGCCAGCCGGTGATGGAAAACGTTTTGCTGAAGCCCGAGATCACGATGGTGCGCTCGCGCATGCCAGGCAGCGTGGCCGGGCAGATGTGGCGCGCGCCATCGTAGACGAAATACTCATAAATCTCGTCGGTGATCAGGAAGAGATCGTGCTGACGGCAAAGCTCCGCAACTTGTTCGAGCTCGGATTGTGAAAAAATTTTGCCGGTCGGGTTGGCCGGCGTATTCACGAGCACGGCGCGGGTTTGCGGTGTAACGGCCGCGCGCAGGTCGTCCGCGTCGAGCTGGAAATCCGGCTCTGCGAGCGCCACCAGCACCGGTTTTACGCGCAGCGACTTGAGCGTATTCACGTGATAGCCGTAAAACGGCTCGAAAACCAGCACCTCGTCGCCGGGGTTGAGCAGCGCCATGGCCGCGGCATGCAAACCGGCCGTGGCTCCGGACGCCACCAGCACCTCGCGATCGAAATCATAGCTGAGGCCGTAATCGCGCTGCTGCTTTTCCGCGATGGCCTCGCGCAGTCGCGCAATGCCGTCGCAACGCGTGTAGATATTTTGTCCGTCGCGCATGGCCTGGGCGGCCGCGGCCTCAACCACTGCGGGCACCGGCGTATCGCAAACGCCCTGCGCCAGGTTGATGCCGCCCATGCGGTCGCACTCCGTGGTCATGGCGCGGATTTCCGACTGAAACGTTTCGGGCGCGAGGGCGCTGAGGGCAAGGCGCGTTGATTGCATGGTTGTGCCGGGCACGGGGAAAATCCTTTGTTTCCATCTTACATTTTGAGCCGGCCCGCGGCGGTGCGCTCCTCTACGGCCAGCCAAAGCTGACGCCGGCGTAGTATCTTGCAGAAAGAATCGATGCACGAACTTTCCATTGCGGCAAGTATTGTGGAGTCGGTCACTGAATCGGCTGCTGCGTATCCCGGCGCGCACGTGAAAGAGGTGCGGCTGCGCGTGGGCGCTTTGGCTTCGGTGGTCGAGGACTCGCTCAAGTTCTGCTGGGAGTTAGCCACGGAAGGTTCGCCGCTTGCGGGCGCGGCGCTGGTCATCCATATGTTGCCCGTGATTTTGCATTGCGATGCCTGCGGAGCCGACACCGAGATCGCGGGTGTGCAAAGTTTTCGCTGCCCCCAATGCGGCGAGCTGGCCGCCGATCTGCGCCAGGGACGCGAGCTGGAAAGTGAATCCATTGAACTGGAAGAACCGGACGAAATTGAGGAACCGGTTGAGGAGCAGGTATGACAACGCGCATTGTCGAGTTGCGGCGGGGAATCCTGAAGAAGAACGACGAACTGGCGGCGGGGTTGCGCAGCCGCTTCACCACGGCCGGCGTGCTGGTGCTGAACCTGGTTTCGAGCCCGGGCACGGGCAAGACCGCGTTTCTTGAGCGGACGCTGCGCGAACTTCGCGCCCGCGGTGCGCAGGCGGCGGCCCTGGTGGGCGATCTTGAAACCGACAACGATGCGCGGCGGCTGGCGGCGAGCGGCGCGCCCGTGCGCCAGATCAATACCCACGGCATCTGCCATCTCGACGCGGAGATGATCACCAAGCACCTCGAAGGCTGGGAGGGTGTTTCGCTCGCCGGCCTCAACTATCTCTTCATTGAAAATGTCGGCAATCTTGTCTGCCCATCGAGCTACGACCTGGGTGAGCGCATCCGCGCGGCCTTGCTCAGCGTGACCGAGGGCGAAGACAAGCCGCTCAAATACCCTGGTTTGTTCAACTCCGCCGACGCGGCGGTGATCACCAAAATCGATATTGCCGAACCATGCGGCTTCGATCGCGAACTGGCCCTGCACAACATCAACGAGATTCGGCCGGGCATCCGCATCTTCGAAACATCCGCCAAAACCGGCGCTGGGATGGACGACTGGCTGGCTTATCTGGCGGAGCAAGCGAAACCTTACTAAGCCTGCCGCGCTCCGATCTTTCGGATCTCGCCACAATGACTCTTCCCTCTGACGTTGCAAAGGCATGGTCTGCGGCGGTACCTTTCAGCTAAGGTCGGTAGCACCAAATGGGTCCATCGGATTTCCCAAGGCAACATGCGGGCGCGCAGGAACGCGCGCGTCCGGGTTTTGCCCAAGACACAATCGAGCGGCTCTTTGAGTTTTCGCCGGATGCGATCCTCGTCTCCGACGGGAACGGCGTCATGCGCGCCGCCAATCCGCGCGCTGAGGAGCTGTTCGGTTACGCGAGCGAAGAGCTGATCGGCCAGCCGGTAGAAATGCTGGTGCCGCCGCGCTTCCGCGGCGGCCATCCCCGGCATCGCGAAAATTACAGCGCACATCCGCGCACGCGGCAGATGGGCGCGGCCCTCAACCTCTACGGGCTGCGCAAAGACGGCACTGAAGTTCCCGTTGACATTATGCTCAAGCCGATCGAAACCGCAGATGGTCCCGCAGTGGTGACTTTCATCCGCGACGCCACGGAGCAACGCGCGGCGCAGGAGGCGCTGCGTCTCAACGATGCGCGGCTGCGTTCCGTCGTCGAGAGCATCGGCGAGTATGCCATTTATATGCTCGATCGCGAAGGCCACGTGCTCACCTGGAACCCCGGCGCCGAGCGCATCAAGGGATACAAGGCGGATGAGGTGCTGGGCCTGCACTATTCGCGTTTCTTTACGCAGGAAGATGTGGAGCAGGGCCGTCCTGCCGAACTTCTGCGCCAGGCCATCGTCAGGAACCGCGTGGAAGAAGAGGGATGGCGCGTACGCAAAGACGGCTCCCGCCTCTGGGCCAACGTCGTGCTCACTGCCATCCACGACAGCACCGGCGCAGTTACGGGCTTTTCCAAAATCACGCGCGACGTGACCGAGCACAAGCAGGCGCAGGAGTCCGTGATCGCCCAACTGAGCAGCCTGTTGCTGGTCAACGTGGACATTCGCAAGTTGCTCGGAGCATTTACCGCAAGCATCCGCCAGATGGTGCCGCACGATGCCGCCACGCTGGCGCTCCATGACGAAGCGACGGGGAAGCTGCGCGCGCAGTTTCTCATCTCCGGCGACGTCGAAGTCAACCAGCGCGAAGTGCTGCTCGACCCTGATGCTTCTCCCGCCGGCCAGGCTTTTCGCACACGGCGGCCGGTGATTCTCAACAAGATCGGCCGCTGGCCCTTCGCGCCGGAATCCGTGCAGCACCTCACCGGCATGGGCATGCAGTCCGGCGTCTGGGTTCCGCTCGTGCACCGCGAGAGGACTCTCGGGACCTTGATGGTGGCCAGCCGCCTCGAAAATGCTTTTTCGCAGCACGACGCCGATATGCTGGGCCAGGTAGCGGGACAAGTGGCCATGGCGGTCAACAACGCATTGGCCTTTAAGCAAATCGCTGAGCTGCGCGACCGCCTGACCCAGGAAAAGAAGTACCTCGAAGACGAGATCAATCTCGAGCACCGCTTCGAAGACATCGTGGGCGAAAGCACCGGGCTGCGCAACGTGCTGCGCGAGATTGCGACGGTTGCGCCCACCGATGCCACCGTGCTCATACAGGGCGAGACGGGAACCGGCAAAGAATTGCTGGCGCGCGCCATCCATCGCCTGAGCCCGCGCAGCGAGCGCACCTTTATCAAGCTGAATTGCGCGGCCATTCCCGCCGGCTTGCTCGAAAGCGAACTCTTCGGCCATGAGAAGGGCGCCTTCACCGGCGCCATTGCGCGCAAGATCGGCCGCCTCGAGCTGGCGCACGAAGGCACGCTCTTCCTCGACGAGGTGGGCGAGCTGCCGCTCGATCTGCAGCCGAAACTGTTGCGCGCTTTGCAGGAGCGCGAGATCGAGCGCCTAGGCGGCACGCGCCCCATCCCCATCAACGTGCGTCTCATCGCCGCCACCAATCGCGATCTGGCCAAAATGGTCGCGGAGAGAGAGTTCCGCAGCGACCTGTTTTACCGCCTCAAGGTGTTTCCGGTTTTTGCGCCGCCGCTGCGCGACCGCGCCGCCGACATTCCCATCCTGGTGCGTCATTTTGTTTCGCGCCATGCCCGCCGCATGGGCAAGACCATCGAAACCATTTCGCCGGAAGCCATGGATGCGCTGGTGGCATGGAAGTGGCCCGGCAATATTCGCGAGCTCGAGAATTTTCTGGAGCGCGCCGTGATCCTTTCGCGCGGACCGGTGCTGCATGTGCCGCTCGCCGAACTTGAATCCATGCAGGACGAGGAAGAAGACGAGGCTGCATCCACGAACCCCACGCTCCAGGCCGCCGAGCGCGAAACCATTCTACGTGCGCTACGCGAAGCCAAGGGAGTCATCGGCGGAGCAGGCGGCGCGGCCGAGCGGCTCGGCCTCAAGCGCACCACGCTCAACTCCAAAATCAAGAAGCTCGGCATCGAGCGCGGCGACTATATGTAGACGTTAGTGCGAGTGCGAGTGTGTGTGTGCGTGAAGCACTCGCGACTTCCCATCGTCTTCGTGACGAAATCTCGTCGCCGTCGCTTCGTCACGCGCCGTCTTTCGTCGCCGTCCGCGGGTGAATCCTCAAGAATTTAACTGCTTTGCTTTCCGCGCTCCACGGCCTTCGTCGCGCCGGCACGCGAGTTTGGCACGCGCCGTGCCTTATCTCGGGCATGGCGCAGGACGAGCCAGCAAGTGCTACGAATCACTCTTGAAGAAAAATCGGATGCAGTCGTTCTCAAGTTGGAAGGGCGCCTTGCAGGACCATGGGCGGACGAACTTGGCCGTCTCTGGGAAGAGAAAGCTCCGGCATTCACGCAAAAGAAACTGTCTCTCGATCTGCGGGAAACCACTTTCGCTGACGCCGGCGGAATTCGGATTCTGCAAACCATCTACTCGCAAACCGGAGCCGCAATCCTCGCCGGCACACCATGGACACAGTATCTTGCCGAAGAAGTAGCAAACACGAACTCTCAACCAGCGGGCACGGAGGTCTGAAATGCAAGCAGCATACGAATCGACGAACCAGGCAAGTCTTCCTTCTTATCTGAAGGGCGAGTTTTTCAAGGCGTTGCCGGCCGAGGCTCTGGCCGATCTCGAGCACCTGCTCGCGCCCTCCACGTATCCCACTGGCATAATTCTCTTCATCGAGACGCAACCGGCCTCGGGCATCTACGTGGTTCTCGATGGCGAGGTCAAGCTCTCTATCAATTCGCCCGACGGCCGCCGCCTGAGTTTCCGCATCGCCAAGGCAGGCGAAGTGCTGGGCCTTTCCTCCGCTCTCTCTGGCGGCGCGTACGAAATGACCGCGGACACGCTCTACCCGTCCAAAATCGCGCACATCTCGCAGCAGGTTTTTCTCCAATTCATGTCTCGCCATCCCGCCGTCTACCAGTCGGTGGCGCGCGAGATGGTCCGCACCTACAACACCGCCTGCGAGCAACTGCGCATGGTGGGCCTGTCGACCTCGGTGCCCGAGCGTTTGGCGCACCTGCTGCTGGTGTGGAGCGATGAGCCCAATCAGAAGCCCGAACGCCCGGCGCGTTGCCGCCTCTCACTTACGCACGAGCAGATCGGCGAATTCATCGGCGCCTCACGCGAAACCGTTACGCGCACTTTGAGCATTTTCAAAAATCATCACCTGGTGGCTCAGCACGGATGCACGCTGACCATCCCCAGCCGCGTGGCTCTGGAGAGCTACGCGCGCGGATAAAGAAGAAGATTTCGTCCTCCTGGAAAGGCAACTCAACCGGCCGTTTGCTGGAGCTGTGCAAAGGGGAAGGCATAGCGCGATCTCAGCAAGCGGCCAATTTTTTGCTGGGGCCGTCTCAACCTCTCTGCATCTGCCGCAGTGCCAACTGCGCCGCATGATATCCGCACATGCCGTGCACGCCGCCGCCGGGAGGCGTCGACGCCGAGCACAGATACAAATTCCTGGTGCCCGTAGTGTAGCAGCGCAGAGTGGGCCGGAAAATCATCTGGCGCAGCGACAACGCGCCGCCGCCGATGTCGCCGCCCAGAAGATTCGCGTCCATGGATTCCAGCGCAGCCGGCGTGGAAATGTGGCGCGCCAGAATGCAATCGCGGAAACCGGGAGCGAAGCGCTCGATCTGCGCCTCGATCCGTTCAGTCATATCGAAAGCCGTTCCGTTGGGCACATGGCAGTACGCCCACAGCACATGTTTGCCTTCGGGCGCGCGCGTCCCGTCGAAGAGCGTGGGCTGAGCAACCAGCACGAAGGGCCGTTCCGCGCACCCGCCCTGCGTCACGGCGTATTCCGAAGCGGCAATCTCCTCGAGCGTTCCTCCCAGGTGCACCGTGATGGCGCGCCGGCATTCCTGCGCGCGCCACGGAACCGGCTCTGCAAGCGCGTAATCGATCTTGAATCCGCCCGGTCCGGGCTGGAATTTCTCGAACGCGCGCCGGTAGCTGCTGCCAATCCGGTCGCCGGCAATCGCCAGCAGTTGCCGCGGCGCGGTGTCAAAGAATATTAGATCGCTTTCCGCTTCGAGCTCTTTGAACGACGCCGCATCGATGCGGTGCGAAGTGTGCACCGTGCCGCCGAGCGGGCGCAGATAACTGGTGAGCGCCTGCGCAAGGGCGCGGGCGCCGCCACGCGGAATGGGCCAACCCACCGCGTGAATCGTAATGCCGAACATCCATCCGATGGTTGCGCTCAGCGGCTCGTCAAGACTCAGGCAGGAGTGCCCTGCCAATCCCGCAAACACTGCACGCGTACGCGAGTTCGAAAAATGACTTTTCGCGAAATGCTGCGCGGATTCAAGCGCGCTCAACCCGAATCGCGCCATGCGCAACGGATGACGCGGCATGCGCAGCAGCGGCCCCAGCGAATCTTGAGCAAATTCCTCCCAGTGATCGGAAGCAGGCTGCATCAGCTTCCGCCACGTTTTGCCGTCTTCTCCCAGCGCGCGCTCGGTTGCGGCCAGGTCGCGATCGAGGACGACTGCAGATCCGTTGTCGAGCGGATGCGCGAGTGGCGCTTCGCCGTGGATCCACTCCAATCCAAACTCCGCGAGCGGAAGCGTACTGAAAAACGGCGAACCTGCCGCAAAAGGGTGCACAGCCGAGCCAAAATCGTGCAGAAATCCCGGCACCGTGAGCGGCAACGTGCGAGTTGCACCGCCCGGTTCGGATTCCGCCTCGTAGACGTCCACGCGCAGCCCCGCCTGCGCCAACACGATGGCCGCGGCCAGCCCGTTCGGGCCCGATCCGATCACGCAAGCGCGGCTCATCGTGTCATTGTCCTCGTTTCAATCTCTCCGCCGTCTAGTCCCTGGTCCCTCAGTCCCTCAATCCCTAGTCCCTTGGTCCCTGCTTCTTCAATCGTGCGGCGGCAATTCCTCGGGCCACTCCACCGCGGCAAAGCCTCCATCCGCGGTCATCGTCAGTTCCGGCGCGTATAGGCCCAGCGATTCGCGCCGCCACCAGTCGCCGGTACTGCGCTTCTCGTCCATCGACGTAAACCAGTACTGCCACAGCACCGCGCGCACGTAACGCGGCGGCAACTGCGGAAACGGATTGCCGCGGAACAACGCCAGCACATCGTTGTCGCCAAGCAGCAGACGCTCCTCAGTGAGCGGAACCATCTCGTTCTGGCGCCAGTCGCCCAGCGACGCGAACCACAAGTTCCAGTCAAAGCGCGGCTGGTAGGGCGCGTAGATGCGCGGCGCTTCATTGAGCGCCTGCGGCTTGTTGCGAAACTCATAAGCCATCCAGTTCACGCCGTCGTTGGAGCCCTGAAATTCGATCTCGTAGCGGCCGCGCGTCATCACCGCAAAGAGGCCGTACTGGTTGGCGATGCGAAATGGCTCCAGCGCCTCGATGGGCGCGACGGGCAAATGCACCTGGCGAAACGGAATCGCGATCATCTCCGCCGTGGTATCGTAAGCAATCCAGGTCAGCAGAAATGCCGTCACCGACAGTCGCGTGATCCGCCAATAAAAAGCGGGGCGGCTTTGCATCGACGGCCCGCTCCTTATTGATGGATGCTCGCCTTGATGCGCCGCGGCTTCATCTGTTGCCGCGGCCGCCTGGCTCACGGCGAAAATCGAGATCGGCGCGTCGTCACCTGCTTCCAACCGCACTTCGGGCGCCGCTTGCGGCTCCCTGGGCTGGAAGCGCGCGGGCACGAATCGCATCAGGAACTTGTCGTCGAGCAGCAGAAACCCGAGCGCCAGCACCAGGTAATTCAAGAACGTGTAGTTGGCGGTGAGAATCACGCCCATCTCCCACGGCGTGACGATGAAAAAGCAAATCAGCCGCACGCGCCGGGGAAAAAACATCATGAAGACGATTGCTAGTTCCAGCGCCAGCGTTCCCGCCACCGTGGCCGCGTGGAACCAGTGCGGCAAATGCTCGACGTACCAGCCGATCCACGTGGGCAGCGGGCCGTTCTGGTAGTACTCGTCCATGGCGGTGAAGTTGCGCCACTGCGGATCGCCGCTCGCCAGCTTCACCATGCCCGATTCGAAGTAAATGCGGAACCACTCCCACTGCAGAAGGAACCAACTGGCGCGCGAGGGCGGATGGCTCGCGCCCCATCCGGGCATCAGCCCCGGCGGCGCAAAAAACAGCGAAAGAAATCCGGCCTCGAGCAGCATGCCGTCCGACTGATAACTCGAGAACACGCCGGACGCGCCAATGAATGAGAGGAAGCACACCCAGCAGATGAAGAAGCTGAGCCGAGGCCAGAGGTTGCAGAAGGCCGCAATTGACGCCAGCAGGCCGATCCACGTGACCGCCATCAGGACGCCTGAGCTCGCCGAAATCCAGAACAGCGATGGCGCGTACCAGAATCGCAACCCGCCAAGCTGTTGCGCAATCGCGGCCAGGTATTGCGCCGCCGGCAGAATTCCTTCAGGACCGATCAGGCCCTTGATCTGAAACAGCAGCGAAAAAAACGCGGAGAAGTAAATGAGGGCGAGCGCACGCAGTAAGATCCATCGCGGAACCAGCCGGCCTCGCGGGCCGCGGCGCGCATCAAAAAGCCATCGGAAGACATCGACCAGCGTGCGCCCATCCATCTCTGAATCAGGATACCGGCTCGCCTGCACTCTGGCCTAAACGAATGTGCGCCCTTTATGCCCGAAATCTGTTGACCTGCACGCGCCGATGGAGTATCAAGGCAGAGTCATGATTCGAGTCAATTTTGCTGTGCTTTTTGCTCTCTCTGCGATGGCATCGATCGGCGTGGCCGCGGCGCAAACCGCATCTCCAGCGGCTCCCGCCCAAAACGCCGCACCGGCGGCGCGCAACCGCGCTGCCGATCCGGCTAATCAGGGGCGGCTTCAGCTCGATCAGTTCCTCGACGGCATCGCGGCGCAAGATGAGGCAAGCCGCGCAGCCGCAGTGGCAGACATCGATACAAAGGCACAAGCCGAGGCACGCCAGGCGAAGGTGCGCAGCCAGATTCTTGCGCTCATCGGCGCGTTTCCCGAGCGCATGCCCCTCCACGCGAAGGTGGTGGGCGAAACCCAAGCCGAAGGATTTCGCATTCGCAAAGTGCTTTTTGAAAGCCAGCCCAATTTCTTTGTCACTGCACTGCTTTACGTGCCCGATGGCGATGCGCCCGGCGGCAAGCGCGGGGCCCCCGGCGACGGGTCTGCGTCGCTGGGGTCGAAGCGCGCCGCCGTCATGATGACTCCGGGGCACGGGCCGAGTGGCAAGGCCGGCGATGCGCCCATGGCCGCGACCTTCGCGCGCAACGGTTTTATCGTGCTTTCCTACGACCCCATCGGCCAAGGCGAGCGGCTGCAGTATCCCGATCCCGCGAAGCCCGGCGCCACATTGGCCAAGGCCGCCACCGGTGAACACGGCGAAGCCAGTTTGCAGCCCATGCTGATCGGCGAGACCTTTGCGAAATATGAGATCTGGGATGCGATGCGCGGTGTGGATTATCTCGAATCGCTTCCCGAGGTCGATGCGCATCGCATCGGCGCTCTCGGATGCTCCGGCGGAGGCACGGTCACTGCGCTGACCAGCGCGCTCGACGCGCGCATCGCGGCGACCGGCACGGCTTGCTACATCACCTCATTCGACGCACTGCTGCCCACGCTGGGACCGCAGGATGCCGAACAGTCGACGCTACACTTTATCTCCTCAGGACTGGGATTTCCCGATTGGATCGAACTGGACGCGCCCCGCGCTTACGCCGTGCTCTCTACCTACTCCGATATGTTTCCCTTTGCCGGCGCGCGTGAAAGCGTGATTGAGGCTCGCCGCTTTTACGCGCTCTTCGATACGGCAAGCGCGGGTACGCCCGTAGCTGGTGCGCAACCCTCCGTTCCGCCGACGCCCACCGCACCGGCTTTGAATGCCGATACCACGAATCAAATTTCTCCGAACGCGAAATTGCAGTGGATCACCGGGCCCGGCGGCCACGGCGCACTGCAACCCATCATGGGCTACATCGTCAGCTTCTTCCTGCGCAACTTGCAGCCTGGGGCCGACGCGGACCATCCTTTCATTCCCGCCGGCAATGGCCCGCGCGCTGGCATGGCCCTGATTGCCAACATTCCTAAAGATGCCTTCCAGGTGACAACTACGGGCCAGGTGGCGACCAGTTTCCCGGACTGCGCAACCGTGTTTACACTGAATAAAAAGCGCGCGGCGCGCATCGTTCCGGCGCACCGGCCCCTCATCGCATTCGCAGCGCTCGGAGCGATGATTCGCGATGCCACCGGTGCCGTAGCCAAGCCCGGCGCAACAAAATTCGCGGCAGATTTGTTGAGCGCGAAGAGCGGACAGCTTGTCTTCCCATCGGAAGGAGGCCTCAATCTCGAGGCAGACCTCGCCGTTCCCACGGACGCAGGCCGGCATCCCGCGATTCTGCTCGTGGTTCCCAACTCCATTCACGGGTCAGACGCAATCGCACGCGCGAACAAAGCGAAATTCGATGCGCTCGCGACGCAGGGCAACCTGGTTCTGGCCATTACGCCGCGTCCTTCGCCGCCGGGTACTGACGACATGAAGGCGCCGGTGCTTGGGCCGTTCTATCTGCTCAGTCTCCGCGCCGATCTCGTTGGCCGCACGCTGGTGGGCTTACGCACCGACGACGTGATTCGTGCGATTGATTATCTCTCGAGCCGCGCGGACGTCGACCCCGCGCGCATCTCGGCTCAAGCGAGTGGGCACGTGGGGCTGGTGCTGCTGCATGCGGGCGTGCTCGATCGCCGGATTCGACACATCGATGTCGATCACGTGCTCTCGAGCTATCGCAGTCTTCTGGATGCGCCGCTGCCGACCGGCGCGCCGGAGGATGTGATTCCCGGAGTACTGCTCCACTACGACATTCCCGATCTCGAACGTGCGTTGAAGCCGCGCCTCACGGAGAGCGATCCCCTCGTGGGCACGGACGACCTGAGCCAGGATTCGACGCCGCTCAAATGGTTAGCGGGCGCGATGCCGTAGTGTGGTTCCCCGGTCCCCAAGTGCGAGGGACCGGGGGCACCCTCGATGGTTGCTGAATAAGCTGGACAACGCCCTAGCTCAGCGGTGCCGCCAGCAGCGCCGGCTTCTGGTCGGCGAGTGTCAGCATCAGCTCGCCGAAGAGCGTGTTGGCCCACGCAAACCACGAGCGCGTAAACTTCGATGGATTGTCCTTATTGAACGACTCGTGCATGAAGCCTGTGCCGGCAGTCGTGTCGCGCAGCCAGCGCAGACACTGACGAATCTCCGCGTCTTCGGTCGACGTGAACGCGCGGTACATGATCGACATCGGCCAAATGGAGTTGAGCCCGATGTGCGGCCCTCCCACGCCCTCTGCCGCCGTGCCGCGGAAGAAATAGGGATTGGCGTCGCTGAGCGCGAAGGTGCGCGTCCGCTGATAGACTGCATCGCCGATGGGGCAGATGCCCAGGTAAGCCAGCGTCACAAGGCCGGGAGCGTTGGCGTCGTCCATCAGCAATTGGCCGCCGTATCCGTCCACTTCGTAGGCCCAGATTTCGCCAAGTCGCGGATGGTTCACGCGCCCGTGCTGCGTGGTGGCCTGCGCCACTTCATCGCTCAGCGCCGAGGCCCGCGCCGCAAGCGCCGTATCCTGCGCGGCGTGTGCAGCCAGTTCCGCCAGCTGGCCAAGAGCCTTGGCCGCGAAAAGATTCGACGGCACCAACAGAGGAAAAATGCAGGCGTCGTCCGACGGCCTGAACATGCTGAAGATCATGCCGTTTGGCTCGGCCGGGTTGCCGAATCCCGAAAGCCCCTGCGTGTCGTAGGGAGACTCGGCTTTGCGCTGGAAACTGTACGGTCCCTGCGAATGCTTGCGCTGCTGCTCGATAAACGTGCACAGAATCGCATCCGCGGCCGCGCGCCATTGCGCGTCGAACGGCCCGGCATCGCCCGTTGCCTGCCAGTAACCGTAGGCCAGCCGAATAGGGAAGCAGAGCGAATCGATCTCCCACTTGCGCTCGGCCACGCCGGCGCGATGCTCCGTGTGGTCGCCTTCCGCCCAGGAGAGCGGCGGATCCGTGGTGTTGCGCGTGAAGGCATTGGCATAGGGATCGAGGTGAATCATGCGCGCCTGGCGGCGGACGACGCCTTCCAGCAGAATGCGCAGCCGCGCATCCTTGAGCGCGAGGCGGAGATACGGCCAGACCTGCGCGGAGGAATCGCGCAGCCACATGGCGTCGATGTCGCCGGTGACCACGTAGGTGTCCGGACGTTTGTCGAAGGCGCCGGGAACCACCGTGGTATCGAGCGTATTGGGCAGGCAATTTTCAACCAGCACGCGCAGAGCGGGGTCGGCAATCTGGCGCTGCAGCCTGGCGATGGCGTCTTCCACCGCCGGCGAAGTAAACTTGCGGTCCGCCACGGCCGGCCGCGCATGAGGCAGCTTCGGGCTCGCGGTTTCCTGGACGGTTGGGTTCGGAGGCGCAGCCGCTGCCTGCTCTGCTAACGCGCGCGCGGCTCCCGTCTGCATCAGGCTCCATGCGCCCGCGCCAAGCAGCACCTCGCGCCGCGTCGGCCACTCGCTCCTCGAATCGTCTTTCATAGCGCAGCAAACTCCTCCAAAATCAAGTCCGAACGGACACATTCGCAGCAAACCGCCGCGCCGTTCGATTATAGTTTCAAGCAACGCTCCGTAACCGGTTTCTCGCGCGAATTTCTGTGAGGTAGTTCATTATGCGTCGATTGATTCTCGCTGTATGGCTTTGCCTTTGGGCCAGCCCTGCGCTCTGCGCCGCGCCTTCGGCACTCTTTTACATGACCGATGCCCCCGATTCCGTGCGCTCGTTCCTCGCCCACTCGGGCAAGATCGATCTTCTGGTGCCTGCCTGGTACAACGTGGATGAAAACGGGCTGGTCACGGGCGCGCCCAACGCGACGGTCCTGGCTGCGGCGCAAAGCCAAGGTCTGCCGGTGATGCCGATTGTCGCGCTCTTCGGCAAAACCAAGTTCCACAATCTGGCCGGCAACGAGGCCGCACAACAGCGCATGAACGATGCGTTGCTCCGCGAGGCCAAGCTGCACGGCTACGTTGGCTTCCAGATCGATTTCGAACATCTCGATTATCTCGACCGCGACGGCCTCACGACTGTGGTCGCACGCGCAGCGGACGCGCTGCACAAAGCGGGCCTCAAGCTCACCATCGCCACCGTGCCCAACGCGCCCGGCTATCCCGGCAATGGCGGATTCTCCAAGTGGATGTTCACCGACTGGCGCGGCGCGTACGACCTTGCCGCCCTCGCCAAATCCGTGGACCTGATTTGCCTGATGACCTACGATCAGCACACGCGCTGGACCATGCCCGGCCCCGTCGCCGGCTGGCAATGGACCGTCGACAACCTGGACTACGCGCTGCAGTTTGCGCCCAAAGAAAAGCTCTCGCTCGGAATTCCGCTCTACGGTTACCACTGGTTCACAGGAGCGCCCATCACGGATAAAACCACGGGCGAAGAGCGGCCCAATCTGACTGGCGACTACATCAAAGCGGCAGATGCTCTGCAATTATCCTCTGAGTTTGGCGCCAAACCCGACTGGGACGCGACCGACCACGCGGCTTTCTTTTGGTTCTACCGCGATCAGTTGCGCGAGTGGGTTTTCTATACCGACCAGCGCACGTTTAGCGCCCGCTATCAACTGGCGGCGGATCGCGGTCTCGAAGGCTTCTGCTCGTGGTCGCTTGGCCAGGAGGATCCGGATATCTGGACGGTTCTGCCGGATCGGAAGGCGAGACAATGAGCCGTCAGCAATTCCGCAATCCGTCTACATCCTTGAAGTCGACAACATAGACGGCGCCATCCGCCAACGTGATCTCGGCTCCGAGCACCGAACCCGATGGAGTCACGTCCACGATCCGGAGATCCTTGACCGGATTCAGTTCGTCTTTAGTCCATTCGGAATCGTCCGTCTTGTGCAACATGGCGGTGATCATCAACTCCATCGGCGGATTTTTGGCCGTGCGTTTGCGATGGACGTACAGCACCGTGCTCTCGTCCGCCTCGGCGTTGAAACCGCGATGCACCTGGCTTTCGATCTCGTCCCAGCCGGAGTAGGCGATGAGCGCCACCTGGCGGCCGGGAATGGCGGCGGTGATGCCCCGCTCTCTGCCCATCTCGAAGGCGCGCAATACGGCGCTCTCGCCGCCCGTGTGGGGCAGGCCGTAATGGCCCAGCGTGAGCTCGTGCTCGAAGGCGAGGCGGCAGCGGTCCACGCGCACCACGCCGCCCGGCACGGTGATTTCCGCGAGGTCGATAAGGTAACCGACGCCATTGTTCGGCGGCTTGCGCAGGATCAGCTGGCGGTAGAGCACTCCATTGCGAACGCCGTTGAAGAGAATGCTCTGCGAAGTCACGTACGCGCCGCTCTTCGCTGCCGTGTTATCGACGGTGAGGCCGGTGAGGTAGAAATTGATGTCGACGCCACGTAAATCGCGCGGGTCCAGGCTGCGGAAGCAGTACTCCTGCGATGTGCCGCCCTTGCGATTGTGGTTCTCCCAGGGGAAATGCGTATTGAACACGAGCTTGGAATAATTGTGATCGTCGTCGTACACCTTGCCGGAGACGATCTCCGAACTGCCGCTCGACCCATGATTGACGAGAACAATCCCCGGTTTTTCCAGAACCGTTCGCTTTGACTTTCTGCCTAACTTCTCCCACATGCCGTCGTTCTCTTTGGCCGTCCAGAAAGGCGCGTCTTCAGGCAAGGCGAGAGCGATGAACGGAAGAAACATGATGAATGGGCTGGCGGGGCAACTGTAGCTCTGGATCGCGTATTCGCGATGACCGTAAAAGCCCAGACTGGGGATGTCGTTCTGGTAGAAGTCTTCGCGGCCGGTGAACTGCAGGATCGATCCGGAGCACAAGCGGCGCGCCCATCCGGGATCGAACGGCGGTTTGGCTGCGAGCAGGAAAGACGCCGGGAAGCCGCCCGAAATCCAGGAACGATAGCAGATGCTTCTTGCCCACATGTTGATGAAGCCGTTGCGCCCGAAAAAGTTGGCGTAGGTCTGAAACAGTTCCGCGAAGCTCCTTTCGAGCACGGAGGCGATCTCGGGATAATGCTCGCGGCCGAAAGCCCGGCTCCAGATGGTGCCGTAGACCACAAAAAGACTAATCGTGTAGTAGTTGTAACTCTGCTCCAGATACCAGCCGTTGCCTGCATGGTAAGACGCGATCCACATCAGGTGGCTCTTGAGCAGGTCGTCGTCGATGGCGTAGCCATGTTTTTTCAGAAATGAAAGCGCGCAGATATTGAAGAGCCGCCAGTTATTTTGCGTGGTCCGGTGATGTGCCCACTTGGAGATGGTGACGGCCATCTCATCCCGTTGTTGCGGGGTCAAATGCGGCCACAGCACATCGGGCATCAGGAGGAGCGTCTTCGTCAATCCGCCGAACTCGCACGTGAATTGATAGGTGGCGTCGGGCAAATCCTCGGTCAGCGGCAGGCTGTTCGCGTGTCCCGGCGTGAGCGCGTTGTAGAAATGATGGCAATAGTAATCCCGCAATTTGATGTTGCCGATCGAGCTTTCTGGATCGACGTGGATCAGCGGTGCAGCAAGATTGAACGTCCTCTCGAGAGCCTCGAACTCGAACGAGCGAACGCGCCACTCCGGGTCATTCGGCTGGGGATAGGATTTGCCGGGCACCAGCGGAAAAACTATCGGCTGGTCAAAAGACTTCACGTGCCGGAAGGCGCGGCCGAGGACATATTGAGCACACTCGATGTAGTGCTGACGAGTCATTCCCGTGATCGGGCTCAGGTCCAGGTCGGGATTCGTGACCACAAAGGCGTTTTGGGTCGCGTTTGGATGGGCGATTGTGGAGGTGTTCATATTTTGTTCGTCACTCGAATTATACAAGTTTTCAGCTCGGGACTCCTCACAATACGCGGCATTTCTCCGTGAAAATCGCACTTGTTCCCTTGCGCGAATGACCCCCGCACAGATCGAGCAGCGATTTCTCGCAGAGACCCGGAAGCGCCAGGAGAACCTTGGCCCGGGGGGAAGGTCAATATGTTCGTCCAGCCTTTGAATTGAAAGAAAAACCAGCGCAAAGCTCGCCGTCGCCGGCGGATTTCTGGCCAGCGGCAATTGTGTTCGTGCGATCCCGGGTCTCAGAATCGTGACCCCGGGCACCCGGATTGTGGTTGGGTGAGGGTTGCGAAAAGCAAGAGCAAAATCAAATGCAGGTCCTTCGACTCGTTCCGGCATGCCGGGATTCGCTCAGGATGACAGCGGTGCTTTTGTTACGAACTTTAGAGACGGGACGCTACAGCTCGACTGCCGGAATCTTCACTTTTCGTCCCTCGGCGCAAGAGGTGTAAATGCTCCGCACCAGTTGCAGGGCGCGATATCCATCGACGCCCGACGACGCCGGCGCCCGGCCGGCTTTGCATGCCTCGCCAAAGTCGGCGAACAGGCGCTCGAAGGGAGTGAGCGAAATCGCCATGGGATCGGACGCGCCTGACTTGGCCGCGAGCGCAAGCGGCGGCGGCTCACCCTCGTCGTCGCGCACATCCCACGTGGTCAATTGATCGCCGGTCACGATCGCGCTGCCCTTGGTTCCATGGATCTCGATGCGCTCCGGATAGCCCGGCCACAGTGCGGTCGCTGCCTGAATCACGCCCAGCGCGCCCGAGGAATAATTCATCACTGCGCACACCAGATCTTCGGATTCGATTTTGTGAATGGCGCCCAGACGCCAGTAGCCAAAGACCTCGTCGACCGCGCCCACAAGCGAGAGCAGCACATCCACCTGGTGGATGGCCTGGCTGATCAACGCACCGCCGCCCTCGCCGGCCCAGCTTCCCTTCACTGGCCGCGCGTAGTACTCGTCAGTTCGATACCACTTCACGTAGGCATCGGCTTGCAGGATCGTTCCCAGCCGCCCCGCGGCCAGCGCGCGCTTGAGAAACAGCGTGGAATCGTCAAAGCGGTGCTGGCTGACCACGCCCAGTTGAATGCCAGCCGCGCGCGCCACTGCGATCATGGGCGCAGCAGTCTCGAGATCCACGGCCATCGGCTTCTGCACCAGCACGTGCTTGCCGTACTTCGCGCCGAGCTCCACCGCGGCCAGCCGGTAAGCGGGAAAGGTGCTGACATCGAGAAAATCTACGTCGGCGCGCTGGCTCAGCTGCTCCGGTGTGGCCACACACTCTGCGCCCCACGCCTCGGCAAACTTCCGCCCTTTTTCTTCGGTGCGATCGGTGCATGCCGTAATCCGGTAGCCGATGTTTTTGTAGGCCTGTGCATGCTTCCAGGCAATGGCGCCCGTCCCGATGACTCCTACTTTCATGGTTGCTTTTCTCCCGCAGGCTTCTCGATAGCTATGATACGGGGCTCCGCGGGGCTCTAACAGCCTGCAATGAAACCGCGATTCCCAGAGAGACCATCCCTCAGCGGCTAAAGCCGCGCTGAATGTGCTTGGCTTGTGGCACGACTGAAGCCGTGCCCTTTCAAAGCCGGACTTTTGTCACGGGGGGCTAGTGTAGTGTCTCCGAAGTTCGTGCTTTAAGTCGAAGCGCCGAAATGCAGGTCCTTCGACTTGTCTTGGCGCATTTAATGCGCCAACCTCGCTCAGGATGACAGCAGTATCTAAGTTGCGAACCTTCGAGACCGGCCGCTACGCGGGCACGGGCTGGGGTTCTGCCTTGGGGCGGCCGCGTACCGGTTGCGGCGCGAAGTCGGCTTGCCCGAAGAGGACCTTGTGCAGCACCAGGGCTGCGGCGCCGCGCAGGCGCGCGGCATCGCCATCCATGGCCGCCACCACGCGGGGCGTGTGCGGAGTAATCGACTTGGCAATCAGCTGGCTCTCAAGCAGCGGGCAGATGCGCGGCCACAGCGCCGTGCAGTCGCCCACAATGATGATCACCTCGGGAGACAGGCCTGCAGCCAGCATGGTCAATCCCCGCGCCAGGCAGGTCATCATCTTGTCAATGGAGCGCAGCGCGCGCAGGTCGCCGGCCAGGGCCAGATTCAGCAGCTCCTGAAAGTTGGTAAGCGTGGTTTCCGGCGCCAGCTCATGGTAGTAGCGCAGCCCCGCGCGGTTGGAGGCAAACATTTCCCAGCAGCCCACGTTGCCGCAGCCGCACACGGGGCCGGATTCCTCCAGCGTCATGTGGCCGAACTCGCCCGCCATGTCGTCCCGGCCACGCACTACATTCCCGTCCACCAGCATTCCCGTGCCGATGCCTTCTGAAACTGAAACCACCAGGATGTTCGAGGCGTCGTGGAAGTTCCCAAACCAGCGCTCCGAAAACAGGCAGGCGTTGGCGGCGTTCTCCATCTCGATCGGGGTTTCCAGAACCCGCTGCAACTCTTCATGCACATCGATCTGGCCCCAGGGCACGTTGGGCGAGAACAGCAAGCGGTGCGTCCTCTGGTCCACGCGGCCTGAAACGCTCACACCCAGCCCCTGAAAGATGCGGTTCTCGAAGGCTGCCTTCAGTGCGTGCGCGGCCTGGGCGATGTGCGCAATGGCCGTCCTGGCCTCATCGGCCGTGGAGCCTGCCCTGATCTCGTAGGGAACCGTGTCCCGGCTCAGGAGCTTGCCGTTAATGTCCACGACGGCCAGGTTGGCCCTTCCCGGCCGCAGGTCGATGGCCAGCACCACGTGCTGATCGTTGAGCGACATGTAGGTTGGCCGCCGGCCACGCGGCAATCTGCCCAAAGCGCCCGGCAGCACCCATCCTTCGTCGATGAGCTGCCCCGTGATGACCGAAACCGTGCTGGGCTGCAGTCCTGTGAGCCGCGCCAGGTCGGCCCGGCTCACAGGCTGGTGCAGATGGATGGCGTGCAGAAGAATGTCGCGGTTAATCTCGCGCGCGGTTTCGCTGGAGGCCACGGCGCGGCGGGGCCGGGTTGGCTTGTCAGTTACGCGCATGATGGTCGGCTTTCTATCTCGCTTGATCCTCTGAAATCGAACCTTCTCAAAAGTGCTTCGTTGCATGCCGCTCGCACCGCTTGATTTGCCGGCGCGTGGTCTTCCGCAATCTTTTCAGCAACTAATATATCGGGCGGGGCGGGTGTTTGGTCGCGCTTCCTGAGACTCCCTCAGGCCGCGAAATTTCGCGTAAAAACAAGTGCGGCAGCCCCCGAAGGAGCTGCCGCATTGCAAATCTGAGGAAAGGTTAGAACTTGATACGTCCGCTAAACTGCATCTGGCGTGAACCCGCGTTTGTGCCGAAGGCGGCGACATTGAAGGCGTTGAAGTTTGTGATGTAACCAAACGTGCCGCTGCCGACCGTCGTGTTGGGAGCGTTGAGCCACGGGTGGTTAAACAGGTTGAAGGCCTCGAAGCGGAACTGGAAGCTGGCTTCGCGCCAGATCTTGAAGTCCTTGACGAGGCTGGCGTTGGTTTGCGAGTTTCCGGGACCGCGGAACTGGTTGCGGCCGGTATTGGGCAGCACCGGCGCGGAGGCCGACTCAGTCGGGCTCGTGAACCCGGTTGGGTCGAACCACGGATTGCCGCCGGAGACCGCGGTGTTGCCGGGGGTCCGGTTGTGGCCGCCTTCCTTCTTATAAGTGCCATTGGCGTATGTGGCGCCAAAGCCGGGGGTAAACCCGCCAATGGTGTTGCTGTTCGCATTCACTGAGAACGGGAAACCGCTGTAGTGGCTGAACTGCCCACTCAACTGCCATCCGCCGATGATGTCGCCCGCCACGCCGTGGTTCAACCACATCTGTCCGGGGCCGAAGGGCAGGCTGTAGACTCCCCACACTTGCAGGTTATGCTTTTCGTCGAAGCCCGCCGAGCCACGGTTGAGGCGGTAAAACGCGGGGTAGTTGAACGCGGTGCCGCCCGAACCCGAACCGGCGCCGTTGTCTTCGTAGTCGATGGCATGCGAGTAGGTGTAGACCACGCCCAGCGAAGCGTTCCTGCCCGCATTGCGCGTCAACTGCGTCTGCAACCCGTTGTACCCGGAGCTCCAGAGCGGCAAGTCAAACGTGATGCCGCCAGTGTTATAGCAGGTCCCCTGCGCGGTGCCCGTAGCAGTAACTGGGCACGGCGCCCCGATGTTGATCGTTTCGTTGGCTGCGAAGCTGCACGGCCCGGTATAGCCAGAACCGGTGCTGAACTGCCCGTTGGGCATGCAGGGCGAGGACGATGTCGGGAAGTTTGCTGCGTTGAGATAGTTAATGTTGACCTGCTGGCGGACGAAGTGATCGCCCACATAGCCGACGGTGCCCACAAAGCCCGCGGGCAAGGTCCGCTGCACCACCAGGTTCCAGCTTTCGATGTAACCACGGCGGAATTTCTGCGGAACAGTATTTGTTGAACCAGCGACGGGCAGCGATGCGAAACCGGTTGAGTAGTTGGGCGCCATTTTGGCTGTGTTCGGGATGCCGTAGGTAAGGTTCATGGGCGCGTTGCCGTTTGCCGGATCAACAGTCATCGTGAAGTTCCCGGTTCCCTGGTAGTTAGGCGCCAGGTCTTCTGGGAACGAGTCGCGCAGGTACCGCATGGAATCGGGATCGGTGGTGAGACCGAACCCGGTGCGGATCACCGTCTTTGGGTTCAGACTGTAAGCAATGCCAAACCGGGGCACGATCTGTCCCCATCCAGCACCGATGCCTGCGCTGCGCGGGTTGCCGTTGATGCCACCTACTTCGACGTTGGCGGATTGCGGCAATTGCGGCAGCAGAACCGATGCGCCGGTACGATCGCGATACGGGGCCGGATAGACCTCATAGCGAAGGCCGTAGGTGAGCGTCAGCTTGGGAACAACTGTCCACGTATCCTGCACATAAAGGCCATCCTCAGACCAGCGCAGGGCGTTGGGATTGAAGACCTGCGAAGGGTCTCCAATCGAATTGCCGCTGCCATTGTTGGGCAGGCCGAGCAGGAAGTCAGCAAGCGAGTTGTAGCCGTCGAGAGTGCAAGAAGCAGTGGACGCCGTCGCCGGGGTACCGCAGGTCATGCCGCCCTGGAAAAAGAAGCCGCCGCGCGGAACATTGGGCTGGCCGCCGCTGGTGGGCTGGAAGTGGTTGAGATCGAAGTGATAGTAAGTGTAGCCGACTTTGACAGCGTGATGACCATGCAGCCAGCTCAGGTTCACGTCGCCCGTAAACTGGTTGTCGCGGAACTCGAAGGGGTTGGAGCCGTTGTCGTTGCCGATACCGGTAAACGTGGTGAGGTAGAATCCGGGCTGGCCAACATAGTTCAGGCCCTGCCCACCCCCTTGATTCGTCCCTGGAATCTTCAGCGTGTTGACCCCGTAGTCGCCCAGCGCGATGTCGAGCGTGGATTGCGCGAAGGTGAGAAGGCGAGTCCAGCCACCGTCGGCATCGAGCACGAGGTTCTGGTTGAAAACATGGCTGAAGCCGAGCCCGGCATTCTGTCCGCGACCGCCGACGTCGCCCGGCTGGCCACCGTCAGCCGCGGGACCGCCGGCGCAGGCGTTGCTGCCAGTGCACGGCGTGTTACCCAGGACCTGTGGATCGACGAGTGTGTAGGGCGTGATGCCGTATTTACCGTAAATCTGCGTGTTTTCGCTGGGAATGTAGGTGATCTTCGAGTCCGACGCGTTGCGGTTGTAAGCGACGGTCGACGATGCCTGATAATCGTTAAGCATCACGCTGCTCAGCAGGGTCGCGCTTGGCGTGCTGATGGTTTTCGAGATCGCCAAAAGGTCCTGCATCATGATCCCGCCCGCGAGCGAGACTCTCGATGCGGGAATGGTGTTGACGTTGCTCCCGGTCTCGCCATACTCAGCGGTAAAGCTGGGCCGGCACTGGTATTGCAAATATCCGTTGGTGTACGAGGTATTCGGGCTCGGACAGAGCGTCGGGTTGACCTGACCCTGCCAGCCGGGAGCCACAGGCTGCGGATCGTAGAGCGTCGCGACCGAAGCCGCTTCAGAAAAGTTACCGGCGTTCATCAGCGCGTCGGGAACGGTTTCGGGAACGCTCGCATGCGTGCGCTGTGTAATGCGATCGAAGTTGCTGAAGAAGAACAGCTTCTTCTTGCCGGTCAGGATCCTGGGAATATAAACCGGTCCGCCAATGTTACCGCCGAATTCCTGGTTAATGTTCTTGGGGATCGTCGGCTGCACCTGCGGAGTGTTGAGGTAAGCGCGCGCATTCAGCGCTGCGTCCTGGTAATACCACCATCCACCGCCGTGGAAGTCGTGGCCGCCGCTCTTGGTGGTTACACGGATGGAGGCGCCTCCAGCCTGGCCCTGCTCGGCGTTGAAGTCGTCGGTGGTGACGGTGACGGTTTCGACCGCGTCGGCCGGCGTCA
>Ga0181518_10000587_pt1 | contig 39837 bp, 33 predicted proteins | sample PEATcosm2014_Bin_28_FD_119751 | JGI IMG/M metagenome (GOLD analysis project Ga0181518, IMG submission 119751) | Peatland microbial communities from MTU Mesocosm Facility, Houghton, MI, USA - PEATcosm2014_Bin01_60_metaG | ecosystem: Environmental > Terrestrial > Soil > Wetlands > Peat | place...
CTTTGCCGCGAGTAACGTAGCCGACGATGGATTCGCCGCGAATGGGGTTGCAACAGCGGGCGCGATAAACGAGCAGGTCGCCGTGTCCGCGGACGACGATGGCGTTGGTGTCTCCGCCAAAGACGCGGCGGACCACACTCGAAATCCCGCTCGAAACACTGCCCGAAATTCCGCCCTTGAAGCCCGGCGACGCGGCCAGATCTCCGCTCCCTGGCAACGGCTGGGCGGCGGCGGGAGCGAATTTCGCGAGCACCTGGCGGGCCGAGTACTTGCCGTAGCCGAGGCCGGCCATGAGGTCGTCGGGACGGCCGAGTCCGTATTCGGTGGCCACCCGTTGCAGATCTTCGTCCTTGATGTCCTTGAGCGAGACGCGGTATTTGCGCGCCTCTTTTTCGATCAGCTTGCGTCCGATCTCGATGGCGCGCTCGCGCTGGTGGACGTTCAGCCAGTGCTTGATCTTGTTGCGGGAGCGGGAAGACTTGACGATGGCGAGCCAGTCGCGGCTGGGCTTGTGTCCCGGCTGGGTGATGACTTCGACGATGTCGCCGGAATGGAGCTTGTGGCGCAGCGGCACCATGCGTCCGTTGACCTTAGCGCCCGTGCAAGTGTGTCCGACCTCGGTGTGAATGGCGTAGGCGAAGTCAATCGGCGTGGACTCGCGCGGCAACACCAGCACCTTGCCCTTGGGCGTAAAGGTGTAAACCTCTTCGGGGTAGAGATCGACTTTCAGGGTCGAGAGAAATTCGTTGGGATCGGAAACGTCGCGCTGCCATTCGACCACCTGGCGCAGCCATGCCAGGCGCTGCTCGTCTTCGGCGGAAACGGGGCCGTCTTTATATTTCCAGTGGGCGGCGATGCCTTCCTCGCACATCTTGTGCATTTCTTCGGTGCGGATCTGGATTTCAAAAGTGTCGCCGGTTTCGGTGATGACGGAGGTGTGGAGGGATTGGTAGAGATTGGGCCGCGGCATGGCGATGAAGTCCTTGATGCGGCCGGGCACGGGACGCCAGAGGTTGTGGATGATGCCGAGGACGGCGTAGCAATCCTGCACCGAGTTGGTGATGACGCGCATGGCGTAGAGATCGTAAACCTGATCGACGGCAATGTGCTGGCGCTGCAATTTGCGATGAATGCTGTAGAGGCGCTTGACGCGGCTCTCGACGCGGCCGGAGATGCCGGCTTCCTTGAGGCCGTCGCGCAGCACGCCTTCGACGCGTGTCATGAAGGCTTCGCCGGCTTTGCGGCGCGACTCGACGGCGGCGCGGACCTGCTCGTATCCGATGGGATCGACGTATTTGAAACCGAGGTCCTCGAGTTCGCCGCGGATCTTTCCCATGCCGAGACGGTGGGCGATGGGGGCGTAGATTTCGAGCGTCTCGCGGGCGATTTTTTGCTGGCGTTCGGGGCTGAGATGCTCGAGCGTGCGCATGTTGTGCAGGCGGTCGGCGAGCTTGATGAGGATGACGCGAATGTCGTCGACCATGGCCAGCATCATTTTGCGCAGGTTCTCGGCTTGCGCTTCTTCGCGGGTGGAGAAATCGATTTTGCTGATTTTGGTGACGCCTTCGACGATGTGGGCAACCTGTTCGCCGAATTCCTCGGTGATTTCAAAAGTGGTGACCGAGGTGTCTTCCACGGAGTCGTGGAGCAGGCCGGCGGCGATCGAAACGGCGTCCATCTTCATGTCGGCGAGAACGTTGCCGACTTCGAGCGGATGCACGAGGTAGGGCTCGCCGGAAGCGCGGCTCTGACCGGCGTGGTGCTTCTGAGAAAACTCGTAGGCTTTTTTAACCAGGGTGAGGTCGTCGTTGGGACGGTTCCTGCGCAGTTTCCGCATCAGCTCGCGGAAGCGGGTCACCGTGAGTACGTTGGTCGCGATCTGTTGACGCAACGTTGCCATGTTTGATTCTAACGCAGGGGAAAGCGATTGCGGCACTGGGACGATAATCGGCAGGCTGTTCCTGCCTTTTACTTTCCTAAGGTGTAATCGCCACTACTTGCTTTTGCACGCCACGCTGTCCGATAGAGCCGCTACCGTCAGGCTGTAGCACGAGTTCTGGGCGCAACGAAGGGGCGAAAAGACGGCGCAAACTTGTGCCAACGCCTGGTTACGACAGTTATCTGCGCTGGATGTCGATGCTCATCGATAATTGCCAATAGTGAAGTCACCTACAAGCGAAACTTCTTCGCGATGGATGGGGCAACGCATGTCCACGAATCGTGTGACGGTGCAGGTCAGGTTGAGCGTCCTGAAAGCTGGGCTTTGTGCGTCAATTGTTTTCTTGATGGCCTTGCTCTATCAGGCCGGAGTGAGGCTACTCGGGTGGGCTTTCGACGTAACATGGAGAATGCCTTGGCGCATGTTTATCGAACTGGCCGGAACCTTCAGTGGCTTGACGTTCGCAGCTATGTTCGTCTCCACGTTCCATGGTCTGCGAACATCTGATCACCGCAAAGAGATACCTCTCCGGTCGTTTGGGGCAACGGTTTTTACTCGGATTTTTTGGGCGTGCGCAGGGCCCTCTGTAATACTTTTTTGGTGGCTTGGTGGGTTTGGGGACCACCACGACCCCATTTTTATGCTAGGGCTGAGCCTCTCTCTTGGGTTAGTGACTTTTTTACTTTGGCCGCGAACCATCACGCTGGACGAACTCGGAATTAGTCAATGTTCATTGTTTGGGATTCGCCGGACAATTCCGTATAGCGAGGTTGAGTACATCAGCTATGAACCGAAGAAGCAAATGACGTTCGTTGTAGGGGCGGCGGTAACGACGATCAAGCACACGCCATGTCATTCGGATCGGGCGCTGTTTCAATCCCTGCTTCAAGAGCGCACGAGAAAGGAAGTCCAAGTCCCAAGATAGTTGGCGATAAACCCCGATTACACCCAAAATCCCCCAATCGGATACCGGATCGCTGTCCGATGCGTGGAACCTGCCAGCCCTGTGCGCAAGGTCGAGTTCAAACTAATACGCCTTAAGGGGTACGCAACCGTCCGACGACTTCCCGTCCGCATTGCGCATAATGACGGAGGTTCCAGGTGTAGATTGCCTCGGCTTTGGCTTTGAGGGCGCAACGCGCCAGCATGGCATCGTAGATGCCGCCGCCAACAATGCCCAGAGCGGCCGAGGCTTCGAGGGCATCGGCGTACTCATCGGCGTCCAAAGCAATGATGGAGAGCCGCTCGCGGATGTTGCCGATAAAGAGCATTGCCTGGTCGCCGCTGATGCGGCGCTTGCCCGGCATTCGGGTCAGCGAGGAATAGACTTCAGCCAGGCTATGCGCTCCGCAGCAGCCGGTTGACTGGTTAAACTGAATAAAGAGTTCCTGACTTGGGCCGTGATGCACGTGATCTTGGTAGAACAACGGAACTAACACCGAAGTGTCGAAAAAGCCCTTCATTCTTCAGCTCTACGTCTGGTTCGATTGGCAGGCTTATTCGAGTCCCGACGCGCATCTTCAACGAAACCGTCGCCCAGATTCGCCAAGTCCCGTTCCTCGCGGATCTGGCGCAGCAGATCGTCAGTGGCAGAGGCAGGCAATGGTTCTCCGGTGCGCAACACCCAGATGCCATGCTCATTCCGGAGCGGCCCCACGCCACGGGCCGGACGGAGGGTAACTTGCTCACCGGCGCTTTCCAGTTCCAGTGCGTCTCCCGGTTCCAATTGCAGTGCTTCCCGCACAGGTTTGGGGATCACGACGCGACCAGCTCTGTCAATGATGAGGCGAGCGTTCATAATGGTATGTTAGAATGGGTGCACCCATTAGTCAAACCCATTTTTACGGCGAGCGCAGCCAGTGGGGCCTCGCGATTACGATTAAGAAGGAGGAATCCCGTGAGTCGCATCCTCGTCAGCGGAGCTTCCGGGCCAATTGGCACGGCGCTTCTAGCTTCGTTCCAAGCTCAGGGGACGCAGATTGTGCGCCTCGTTCGCGGGCCGGCGAAGAGCGCAGAGCAGGTTTCCTGGGACCCTCTGGCTCCGCTGTCTCCGGCGGCGGTGTCGGGCTTCGACGCGGTCGTCCACCTGGCCGGGGAGAGCGTGGTGGGGCGCTGGACCAACGAAAAAAAGCACGCGATTCGCGACAGTCGTGTGCTGGGAACGCGCCACCTGACCGCGGCACTGGCCCAGGCTGAGGTGAGGCCGCGCGTGCTGGTGTGTGCGTCGGCGATCGGGTTCTACGGGAATCGCGGCGACGAGATCCTCCGCGAAGAGAGTGCGACAGGGCGAGGGTTTCTGCCCGAGGTTTGCAGCGAGTGGGAAGAAGCGACCCAGGCGGCGGCCGACGCTGGCATACGGGTGGTGAACCTCCGCATTGGGTTGGTCCTGAGCGCCAAAGGCGGGGCGCTGGCAAAGATGCTGACCCCGTTCAGACTGGGGCTGGGTGGGCGAATTGGATCTGGCCGGCAGTGGTGGAGTTGGATTCACATGGACGACATAGTGGGTGGAATTCATCACGCGATGCGCACCGAGTCGCTCACTGGCCCCGTGAATCTGGTGGCGCCCAATGCGGCGCGGAACGCTGAGTTCACCAAGATACTGGCGTCGGTGCTGAGGCGTCCGGCGATTCTTCCGGTGCCGGAGTTTGCGCTGCGGCTTGTTTTCGGGAAGCAAGCGGCGGAGGAAATGTTGCTCGCCAGCCAGCGCGTTCAGCCGGGGAAGCTCGGGACCAGCGGATATAAGTTCCGCTTTCGCGAGTTGCGAGCCGCGCTGGAGGATCTGGTCTGATCGGACGGCGGCGCTGCCATCCGCCTATTTGGGGGGAAGGGGCGTCTGCAGCGCTATGGGTTCTTTCCGCTTTTCCTCCGCCTCCACTGAAAACAGCATGTAATGATCGTAGCTGTGTCTGCGGTAATAGCGGCGTTGGTGAAAGTCGAGATAGATTTCCGCGCTCTTCGGAAGCCACAATTCCATGTTCTTTTTGGGAAACGGGACAGGGCCGTATTCAACGATTTGTTGCTCGCTCAGTAACTGGATTTCCGGCACCGGATTCACCAGTTCCGCTTCGACCCGCGCGATCTGAAAGTTGTCGGCCGTGATCCAGGCGCGGCCTTTCAGCCGCGATGAAAAACTTTGCCCACCCGCGTGGAAAACCTGGAAGGCGTCGTGATTGGTTACGCGCTCCTTGAAGTATACGATCCACGCCGCCTGCTCATGCCAGATCCCCAGCCCTTCGCATGTCATCTCGAAATCCGCCTGGTCGGCAGGGTGAAATACCAGAGCCAGCGTGGCAAATCCCCTGGTGTCTTTAATCTCGTCGAGAGCGTTACCGCTCGGCTGTCGCTCCGACCGGTATTCGTCCACCGCAACAAACCCCGGCTTTTCCTCCGAAATAGAGGCTATATAGTCGTAGTCTCGGGTTTCTGTCGTGGCGTAATTCCCCATTTCATCCACCTGATTGTGAAGCACGCGCTCGTTGGCCGCAATCCGCGAGACGTTGTCCGCGAATTCTTTCACGCGCCCGCCTGACGCCTGCAGTACGTTCTCAAGCGGACAGCTAACCCCGGCAGCGACCAGCGGCTTGACTTCGTCAATTCCCGCGGGCCGCCACGCCTTGACCAAGACCCCGAGTTCAGGAGTGGCGCGCAGAAAAAAGTTGACGCTGGGCGAAGGCGGCGCGTCCTTACGCTTCGTATCGGCGCCAAGGGCAGCTCCAGTGTCGGGTTTTTCGAGCCTGGCGATGAGGTCGCGCACTTGGAGAACGACAGGGTTTTCGGGTGAATCATGCACGAATGCTTTGAGTGCCCGGATACCCTCTTCCTTCTTCCCCAGATCGATCAGTGACTCCCCTAGGACCAGATTCGCCGTACCGGCCCCAGCTTTCCCCTTCGCGATGGCCAACTCCGCTTGTTGCCGCGCCGACTCATACTTCATTTGTTTCAGGTAAGCATCAGCCAGTAAGTCGTGTGCCATCCAATTGTCGGGATCGACGTTCAGCGCTTTCTCCAGCGTCGCCGCCGCCCCGGGATAGTCTTCCTGGATGAGTTGCACGCGGCCGAGCAACGTCATGGCCTGCACGTGATGGGGATTGAGATTGGCAGCGGTCCCCAGGTAGCTCCGCGCCTGAACGAGGTCGTTTTGCTGATAGAACAGGTATCCCAACAGATAATTCAGGTCCGAATTTGACGGCGCCAGCTTGTAAGCCGCCTCCAGTTTTTTGCGCGCGTACTTGAGATCGCCGGACTTGAGAGCGAAAACGGCCTGCTTGGCTTCTTTGCGCGCCTTGGAAGGCAGCGCAGCCTCGGCGATGCTCAGGTCCACCGCCGACGGATCACGATGCAGTGCGACCTCGAGCCGAACCGTATCTTGTCGTGTAGCGGTCAGGAATTCCTTTCGCTCGCTCAAATATCCGACAGCGCTGATCTCGACTTCGTAATTGCCGTAAGGCAGGCCGAGTCCCGCTACCGATTGCTCGTCGGTGGTTTTCCAGACAACGTCGTGAGTGGACTGGTTGGTAAACTTCAAGACCGCCTGCCGGTCCAGGTGGGATTTGCCGTTCTCCGCGAACACGGAAATCATCACCAGTTCCTCGCCGCTGTGGAGTTCGTACGAGTGGAGTTCGTCCATTCGTACTGTCCTCCCCATTGTTGTCTGCATTGTTGCCTCCCCCGGTGTCTCCGTATTCTGGGCCTGTCCCGAGGTAGGCCCCACCAGAAGGCAGACGAGCAACAGAGCTTCGATGAAACCAGGAATTGTGATTCGTGCTTTACGTTGAGGGAACATAACACCACCGTTGAAAACTTAGCACATCTGCTGCTAGGCGGCTAATTTCGAAATTCCCATTAAAAATCTCTCAAAAGCTTCCCGCGATTCGTGCGGTACTGGAGGATCTGGTGGAATAATCCTGTCGTCTCATTTCTGCGGGCTGCTCAGACGTCAATGGGCGATGCGCATCTGTTATCCCCGTAGAGACCCAGGTTGCCGCGACTGGGGACCACAATGATCCCTGCCCCGGCAAAGCGGATGGCGCGGAAAACACGGGGCCCTCCCGGATTCTACAAGGATTGCAGGTGGCTGCGCGTGATGCGGTCGTGCCAGCATAGTCCATCCTGGTCGAGGAAGCACCAGAGATAGCCGAGCCCGCCGGAAAACACGCAGAGAAACGACGCCAGCACGCGCCAGAGGCGGGCGCGGCGACGAAGCGGCGAGCCGTCGAACGTTGCCAGGTGCAGGCCGACGGCGCGCAGGCCGAGAGTCGAGCCGATGCACACCACGAACCAGAATTGGTAAACCGCCCAGAGCAGGACGCCGATCAGGCCGAGCGCGAGGACGAGCGTTGACCCTGCGAGCGTCGATCCGGCGACAATTGATCCGTCGGATTTTGTTCCGGCGATCATGGGGAGCAGTCCGCGAACCGGGCCCAAGCTGACCGCCAGGCTGGGGTTCAGACGAAGAACAACCGCGACAAAACCAGCCAGGCCTATGGCCAGAATAAGGCCATCCACGAGGGCAGCCAGCGCGCGATGGGCGATGGGTGCGGATGGGACTGCTGTCGGGAAGCTGGCCCGCTCGCCCGCCGGTTCGCGGAAGGCAGCTTCGATCGTCATTCCACCCAATGCGGGCGGCAGCAGCAGGATTTCGGGGGCTTCCACGATGCGCGGGCGATCATCATCGAAAACCGGGTCGGCCAGTTCGTCCCGGCGAAAAACCGGAATTGCCGCGGAACGCGGAAACTCGATGACGTTGGCGAATGGCTCCTGAGACGGTTCCGCATATGAAAGCGGGCCGGGCTCGGAGGGGTGGCGCTCTTCTATGCGGCGGTCTGGTGTGTCGCGCTGGGCGGTGCGGCGGTCCGATGTCGGAAGCTTTGACATTTCGCGCTCTAGCGTCTGACGAGGTTCCACGAGGCTTGGCGCGCCGGTTGCTGCCGATGCGGTTTCCGCCGATGAAATGAGCGGCGCGGGATGCGAGCTGTTCTCGGGCGCATCAAAAGGCAAGAGGAGCGACGGATAGCGCGGAGTCCGGGGCTTGCGGCGAGTGCGATAGCGTTGGACGCGAGCCGCAACCTCGACGCGCCAGGAGTCGGCGTTGGCAGGAAGATTCGAAGAAAGGTTCGGAGAGAAGTCCGCTTCCGAGGCGGCGGTTTCCTCACCGCCTGACACCGGCTCGCCGGCTTCGGGGGCATAGGCCTGGTCTGGCATGGCGTCGTCGCCTTGCGCCTGCGAGTTTGTCCATCCCTCTGTCATCTCGTCATGAGTCCAGTCCCCACCCGTCCGGCGTCGCTCCGGTGGTCGTCCATGCAGTCGTCTTTAGCCAGTCACGAAGAATGCCAGCAGCCAGAGCCCGGCCCGGCGCAAATCCCCTGGACCACCAAGATGGCCAACTTTGCTTCGCCTGCCGCTCGCGTGCTAAGGTCAGTTGGTTCCTGCTGGCAACTCGGCAGAGGAGCGCACGCGCGCTGGCAGGTCACCCGCTAATGGCCATTCATTAATGATCACCCGCTCTCGAATCTTTATCATGGCCGCATGGCTGTGTCATCTGTTTCTCGCTCGCGGGATAGTAACCAGCCAGACGCTGCCCCCCGCTCCGGCAGCAATCTCCATTCCTGCGAGTTCCACTGAGACGGACTCGCCGCTGCCCGCAGCGCCGGCGAGCCAGACGGAAGAGCCGGTTACGATCCGGGCGGTGGAACAGGAGAAGGACGGGTCCATCTATCACCTGCGCGGGGAGGTGGAAATCGACTATCGTAATTACATCCTGCGCGCGGACCAAGTCACCTACAATGCGGATACGGGAGACAGCGAACTGGAGGGCCATGTGGCGCTGGACGGCGGCCCTTACGACGAGCACGTCGTGGCCAGCCACGGCACCTACAACATCCGCACCCAAGTTGGAACGTTTTACAGCGCGGTCGGAACGGTCGGATTGCAGGTGCGGAAATCCCGCTACCTGCTCACCACTTCCAATCCCTTCGCTTTTGCCGGAAAAATTGTCGAGAAACACGGGCCCGACCACTACCTGGTGCGGCAGGGCTCGGTCACCACCTGCGAGCTGCCGCATCCGAAGTGGCAGTTCAACGCGCGGAGCATTTCGGTGGAGGTGGACGGCACCGCCAAAATCCACAACAGCGACTTCCGGCTGATGGGCGTGCCGGTGTTTTATCTTCCTTTTGTGAGTTTTCCAGTTCAGGCGCAGCGCCAGAGTGGGCTGTTGATCCCGACGTTTGGCACCTCGTCAACCAAGGGAAAGATCGTTGGCGAGTCGGTCTACTGGGCGTTCAATCGCAGCATGGACGCCCTGATGGGCGCCGACTACTACTCCAAACGAGGCTGGTTCGAACGCGGACAATTCCGCGCCCGCCCCAGCGACACTTCTTACGTGGACTTCAACTATCAGGGAATGGTGGACCGTGGCATCGGTAGCGCCACCAGCCGGCAGAACCAGGGCGGCGAGGACGCGCGTTTTATGGCCGAGCGTTCTTTCGGGAACTTCCGCGGCGTCGCCAATGTGGATTATCTGAGTTCGTTCGTTTTCCGCATTGCCTTCACCGATGTGTACACGCAGGCGATCGACTCGGAAGTGAGGTCGCAGATTTTTCTCTCGAATACGACCAATGGATTTCACTTCAATGCCCTGGCGGAGCGCTACCAGAACTTCGAAGTCTGCAATCCGCAAACCGACCCGGCCGCCTGCCCCACGTTTATTACCCAGACGGAGTTGGTCCGGATACTGCACACCCCAAGTTTCTTTCTCTCTGGTGAGGAGCGGCAGTTGGGAAATACACCGCTCTACTGGTCGTTCGAGAGCGCGGCGGAAGGCTTGCAGCGGCGGGAAACGGCGGAAGGTTTACAGAGCGCGTTCCGCACCGGCCCTCTGGTGGGCAGGTTTGACCTGGCGCCTTCGCTGACCATGCCAGTGCAATGGCGGGGATGGTCGTTGCGCCCTGAACTCACATTGCGCGACACGTTCTACACCGAGGAGGGCAATCCGGCATCTTCGACCACCGCGGCCGACGACATTCTGAACCGCAAATCGCTGGAAGCGTCCTTCGAGGTGCGCCCGCCGGCGTTGTCGCGAATCTTCGACCGTCCCTGGCTGGGGCGCAAATGGAAGCACGTGATCGAGCCGCGCATGCGCTACGACTACACGACTGGCATCAATAACTTCTCCAACATTCTGCGCTTCGATTCCACCGATGTGCTCACCAATACCAATGAACTCGAGTATTCCCTGGTGAATCGTATCTACTCCAAGCGCGTGGATCCGAACGTCAAGGATTGCGATCCGCAGACGACGACCATGCTGACCATCGGCGGCGCCCCGCAAGTGGGCGCGGTGCCGTGGGAGTTGCCCCCAAACCCGGACGAGCAATCCTGCGCCTCGGGCCCGCGGGAGGTGTTGAGTTGGGAAGTCGGGCAGAAGTATTTCTTCGATCCCACGTTTGGCAATGCGTTTGCAGCGGCGCAGCGCAACGTCTTCACGACAACCGCGGATCTTACCGGCATCGCATTTCTGGATTCAGAGCGGCGATTTGCTCCGCTCATTTCCCGGTTGCGCGTGGAAACCAGCCCGCGCACCAACACCGAGTGGGACCTGGATTACGACTTCAAGGCCGGCCGCATCAATTCCAGCATGGCGCTGGTCAACTACCACTACGGTCCTTTTACGATTGGCGGAGGCGACGCCTTCCTGCGCGTGATCGACACGGCAGCGGGAACGACAACGGCGCCGGTAAACTGTGCTGCCCCTTCCAACGCAACCAGCGCAAGCATCTGCGATTTCCACCAGTTTCGAGTTTTGTTTGGCTACGGCCAGCTCAACAAGCGCGGAGTGAGTGCCGCGACCAGCCTCGGTTTTGACGCCAACGCCGGATCGCTGCAATACGCATCGGCGCAGGCCAGTTACACCTGGGACTGTTGCGGCCTCAACCTGGAATACCGGCGCTTTGCGTTGGGATTGGTGCGCAACGAGAATCAATATCGCTTCACCTTTACCCTGGCCAACATTGGGGAGTTCGGCAACCTAAGGCGGCAGGAGCGGCTTTATTAAGGACGGATGCAATCTCATCATCCCTTTTCCCGTAAAATGAAGTTTGTGGACCTTGCAACCACGCTCGATGAAAAGGCCGCACGTTTGCGCGAAATCCTCGCAGCCCGCGGCCGCTTGCTGGTCGCCTATTCGGGCGGCATAGATTCGGCGTTTCTAGCCTGGACGGCGCATGAAGTGCTTGCCGGCCAGATGCTCGCCGTGATTGCCGATTCCCCGAGCCTGGCCCGGACTCATCTCGAAGACGCGCTGGCTTTTGCCCGCGAACAGCAGATTCCCGTCGAAGTTGTGGAGACGCGGGAAGTGGAAAATCCCGCTTACATTCGCAACGACGCGAGGCGTTGTTATTACTGCAAAGACGAACTGTTCACCGTGCTCGAGAGCTGCCGCGAGGCGCGCGGATTCGACGCCATTGCCTACGGAGTCAACGCCGACGACGCCGGCGATTTTCGTCCCGGCCAGGAGGCCGCTCGCCAGCACCATGTTCTCGCCCCGCTGCTCGAAGCCGGACTGAACAAGGCGGAGATCCGCGAACTGGCGCGGCGCGCGGACTTGCGGGTGTGGGACAAGCCGGCCTCCGCCTGTCTTTCTTCGCGCCTCGAATATGGGCGCGCGGTTACGCCGGAAGCGCTGAGCGTGATTGAGCGCGGAGAAGACGCGCTGCGGGCCATGGGGTTCCGGCAGTTCCGCGTGCGCCATCACGGAGAACTAGCGCGCATTGAGATTGCGCCCGACGAACTTCCCCGCGCCCTGACCGCCGAGATGGCCCGCGAGTTTACCGCCGCGTTCAAAGCGCTGGGATTCAAATTCGTCACCCTCGATTTGGAGGGATTCCGCTCCGGATCGATGAACCAGTTGCTGACTGCGGAAGAGTTGTTCCGTGGGCGCGGCTGAATCTGGCTCTTGCCTGAATTTGACACGGATTCGGCGCGGCTCCAGGGCGCTGGCGGGAGACGAGGCAAGCCCCGTCTCTATAGAGTAAAAACCTGGCGCCCTCGGGAGCCTTGCTGCCGTGAGATAATCAAACGGCTTGCTCATGTTCAGGCGGTTTCGACTCATGATGGTGCGACGCGCGTTTGCCGTTCTTTTACTGATCTGTCTGGGCTGCTCGGCCCAATCGCCTTCTCCCTCCTCGGATGTCGCGCGCGCGATCGAGCGCCAGGTGCGGGCGCAGTACTCCCTTCCGCCCGACGTGAAGGTGCTGGTGGGGACGCTCCGGCCGAGTGAGTTTGCGGACTATGACGCGCTGACGGTTACGCTTGCCGGATCCGACAGAAAGCGGGATTTCGATTTCCTGCTCTCTCGCGATCACAAGACGCTGCTGCGCATGTCCAAGTTCGATCTGACCATCGATCCTTACGCTGCGATCATGAAGAAGATTGACGTCAGCGGGCGCCCGGCGCGCGGCAACAAAGACGCCAAGGTGACGGTCGTCAACTATGACGATTTTGAGTGCCCATTCTGTTCGCGCATGCACGCCACGCTGTTTCCACTGCTGTTCAAGGAATACGGCGATCGCGTGCGTTTCATCTACAAAGATTTCCCGCTCGAAGAGATGCACCCCTGGGCGGTGCACGCGGCGGTGGACGCGAATTGCCTGGGCGCGCAAAATAGCGATGCCTACTGGGAGTATGCCGATTATCTGCACGGTAATCCGCAGGCGATCGCGCGCGACAAAGGCCCGGAGGCTTCGACCGCGGAACTCGACCGGTTGGCCACTGCACAGGGCCAGAAGCACAATCTCGACATGGCGAAGCTGCAAGCGTGCGTCAAGGCCCAGGATGAAACCGCCGTGCGCGCCTCCATGCGCGAAGGCGATAACCTTGGAGTCGAATCAACTCCCGTGGTGTTCGTCAATGGACAAAAGCTGGATGGGGCGGTGCCGGCGGATGAGGTGCGGGCCGCGCTCGACCAGGCGCTGAAGGATGCGGGCGTCGCGCCTCCCGCGCACAAGCAATGAACTTGCGTTTATCAATTCGCAATTTGCGATCGGTGATGGGAAGCGGGGCGGCCGCGCCACCGGGATTGCCAATTGCCAATCGCAAATGCCGTGGTGGAGGGAAGAACTTGAAAAATCGTAACTGCTTCGAACGAATTTGCCTGGCGATGGTTGCCGTATTTCTGTTGCTGGGAGCATCGGCTTGCAACCGCAACAGCAGCGGCGGCGACGTCATGGCTTCGGTCAATGGGCGGAAGGTTTATCGCAGCGAAGTTGACAAGTACTATGCCAACCAGACGGCGGGCTCCGATCAACAGCCCACCGGCGAGCAGGCGGTGAGCTTGCGGCTGAGCATTTTGTCTCAGATGATCGAGACGGAAATCCTCATGCAGCGCGCGGAGAAGCTTGGCCTGCTGGCGACCGACGAAGAAGTGGACCGCAAGCTCAACGAAATCAAATCGCCCTACACCGCCGAAGAATTCAACAAGCGCCTCGAAGACAGGAAGATCTCGCTCGACGACTTCAAGCGCGACCTGCGCCGTTCGCTCACTCAGGAAAAGGTGTTAAACAAGGAAATCACCTCGCGCATCAACATCACCGATCAGGACGTTTCCAGCTACTACAACGAACACAAGTCGGAGTTCAATCTGATCGAAGCGCAATATCATTTGGCGAAAATCATGGTATCTGGCGAGGCCAACGCCAAGGTGCGCAATTTGCAGAACAGCAAGGCGCAGAACGATGCCGAGGCGCGCAAGAAGATCCAGATGATCGCCAACCGCCTCGATAGCGGCGACGATTTCGCCACGCTCGCCATGAGTTATTCCGAGGACCCGGAGACCAGCAACAACGGCGGCGATTTGGGGATGGCCCCTGAATCGGCGCTGAAGAGCGCCGATGCGTCAATCCGCGACGCGGTGATGAAACTCAAACCGGGGCAATACACGCCGGTGATTCCCATGATCAACCCGGCCAACCGTCAACCCAGCGCTTACCTGATCGTGAAGTTGATCGCGAAAGAGCCGGCGGGCCAAAGGGATTTGAACGATCCGCGGGTCCAGCAGGCCATTCGCCAGCAATTGCGCGACCGCCGGGAACAGTTATTGAAAGCGGCGTATTTCGAGAGCCTCCGCGACGACGCCAAAATCACAAACTACTACGCGGAAGAAGTGCTGAAGGATGCGGGAGCGGCGAAGTAGAACTTCGTCGGACCCGACGCTCTGGCGCGGAAGGGGCCGCAATGGTGGGCGCCTCTTGGCATCGCTAAAGCGATGCCCTGATACGAACGTGTCTTGTTAGCCTTCCAGCTTCTTGGTCAGGACTTCGTTCACCAACTGGGGATTGGCTTGCCCTTTCGAGGCCTTCATCACCTGGCCCACGAAGAATCCGATCATGGTCTTCTTGCCCGCGCGATATTGCTCCACCTGTTTGGGATTAGCCGCCATCAATTCATCGGCAAGTTTCTCCAGCGCCGACGTGTCTCGCGACTGCTCGGGACGCCCCTCGGCTTCGTAAACGGCGGGAAAATCCTGCTTGCGTTCAAAGCAGAGGTCGTAAAGATCTTTCAGCATTTTGCCCGAGATTGCGCCCGACTCGACCAGATCGACCGAGGCCGTGACTCCAGCCATCGAAATCGGCGACTGCTCGAGTTCGAGGCCCTGCGCCTTCAGGCGTCCCAGTAATTCGCTCTGCACCAGGTTGGCGACGCGCTTGGGATTTTTTGCCGTGCGGGCCGCGGACTCGAATTGATCGGCCATGGTTCGCGTCAGCGTCAGCGTGTGAGCGTCGCCCGCGCTGATGCCATACTCGTGCATCATGCGCTGGCGGCGCGCTTCCGGCAGCTCGGGCAGGCTGGCGCGGATTGCGGCTTGCCATTTTTCATCGACCACCAGAGGAAGCAAATCCGGCTCGGGAAAATAGCGGTAGTCGTGCGCCTGCTCTTTTGACCGCATGCCGTAAGTCCTGCCTTCGGCCGCGTTGTAGAGGCGCGTTTCCTGGATAATCTTTCCGCCGGATTCGAGCACCTCGATGTGGCGTTCGATCTCATACTCCAGCGCCTGCTTGATGAAGCGGAAAGAGTTGACGTTTTTGACCTCGGTTTTCGTGCCCAGTTCTTTCTGTCCGCGAGGCCGCACGCTGATGTTGGCGTCGCAGCGCAGCGATCCTTCCTCCATGTTGCAGTCGCTGACGCCGGTGTAGAGAATGATTTCCTTGAGCCGCGTCAGGTAGTCGTAAGCTTCCTCGGGCGACCGCATGTCCGGCTCGCTGACGATCTCGGCCAGGGGCACGCCGGTGCGGTTCAGGTCGATGGCGGTCTTGTGGGCGGAGTCGGCGAAGCCTTCGTGCAGGCTCTTGCCCGCATCTTCTTCCAGGTGCAGCCGGGTGATGCCGATTTTCTTTTTGCCCCCGTTCTTCTTAGTTTCGTTCAGATCGATTTCGATAAATCCGAACTCCGCCAAAGGCTTGTCAAACTGCGAAATCTGATAGCCCTTCGGCAGGTCGGGATAAAAATAGTTTTTCCGCGCGAAGATGGAAACTTCGTTGACCCGGCACTGCAAAGCCATCGCCGCCAGGGCCGCGAAATCCACCGCCTTCCGGTTCAACACCGGCAAGGCCCCCGGAAGTCCCAGGCACACCGGACACACATTGCTGTTCGGCGGATCGCCAAAGCGAGTTGAACAGGAACAGAAGATTTTCGTCGCGGTCAGAAGTTGCACGTGCACTTCGAGTCCGATGACGGGCTCGTATTTCGCGAGGAGATTCCCGGAAACTGCTGGAGTGGTCGCCATATCAGAAGATTGCACTGTACCCGACACTCGGTTGCCCGAGCACTTCGAGTACACATATTAAAACACTTTGCCTTCGATGCTACGCTCAATTCCATGATTCTTGAGATTGTGATCGAGCAGATGGTATCCGAAGGGCAATGCCAGCACGTTAATAAAAAAGGCAAGCCGAGGGAAAACGGCAAAGGAAAACAGAAACAACGTCGTCTGAATCAAAACTAAAATGGCAGCTCTCGTCCACACGATCAAAGACCGGAGATGCTTGGGGTAAAACTTAGCAACGTATGCCACCACTCCAAGCGGTAGCACCGGAAGTATGATCCAAACGAACCACGGCAGATTCAATAGGTGCAAACGAAGACCCTCCTTCCCACAGACCCTTTGCATTGTTCCGGCTCCGCAGTTGGCGCAGACGCGGAGTTACGGTCGTTTCACTTCCGGTGCGTTCAAGTACTTTTCGAGCGGGATTTCGAAATACATCAGCTCATTGCCTTTCGCGTCGCGCACTCCCATCAGATAGAAGCTGGCGCCGTCCAGCGGATTCGAGATGCCGGAGACATCGAAAAACAGGAAGCCGCGCGCCGTCGAATGCGGCTCAACCGCCTTGGCTCCAAACTGGGACTGCTCAAATTCTTCCCACGTCTTGCGGCTCACCCCGCCTTTGACTTCTTTCCTGGGCAGCGGGTAGGGCAGCGGATTCGTGTCATTGCGCGAAGGATGCGAGAACCGCCGCACCAGATCCTCCGTCGTGGCGGGGGTAAGCTTGCTCCGATCTTTCGTGTTCAACTGGGCCTTCATGCCGGAGAGCGTGATCGGTTGATCGCCGTCGTTCGTGATTACAAAGAAAACCGGCAAGTAATCGTAATTGCGGTAGTTGGCGCTGAAGATCGACGCTTTGTTCTCACGATCGTAGGGATCGACCGCGATCGCGACTTTTTCCATGGGGTGGTCGTCGTGCGCCGGATAGGTGCGCGCGGGTTGGGCCGCGGGCATGACAAACTCTTTGGCCGCCACGGCGCAAAGACAGCAGAGCAGCACACAAGCACAGAGCGCCGCCAGACGCAGGGCTGGCCGTATCGGCGCGCTGGACGATTCTTGCCTGCCAGTATTGAGCATAGGTGAATTATAGGGTGTCGAATTGTTCGATGCTGTCAGCGCCAGCCGTGCTGCCCCGCTCCCGCTTGAAGTTCCGATTCCGCCTCCCCATATAGAATGGGGATTCCTTCATGTACGCGTTTTACAGTGCGCTGCTCGCGGTTGTTCTGGTCGTGACGCTGCCCTACTGGCTGTTGCGGATGATGCGCCACGGCAAGTATCGGGCGGGCTTGCGCCAGAGGTTCGGAGCAGTTCCGCCGGCCCTGGCGGCTCGCGGCGCGAAGCCCGCCATCTGGGTGCACGCGGTTTCGGTGGGCGAAGTCGTGGCTTCGAGCGCAATCGTTACTGCGCTGCGAGAGAAATTCCCGGCCCATCGCGTGGTGATTTCCACCACCACCAGCACGGGCCAGAAACTCGCCGCGCAGCGCTTCGGCGCGGAGAACGTGTTCTATTTTCCATTGGACTTCGCCTTCGCCATCCGCCCTTACCTCGACGCGTTGCGTCCGGAACTTGTGGTCGTCGCCGAGACTGAATTCTGGCCGAATTTTCTTCGGCTTGCGAAACGGAGTGGGGCGCGCATCGCCGTGATCAACTGCCGCATTTCCGACCGCTCGTTTCCACGCTACAAGCGCTTCCGCTTCTGGTTTCCCCGATTGCTGGAGAAAACGCTCGGCAACGTCGACATCTTTCTGGCGCAGACGGAAGAAGATCGGAAGCGCCTGATCGAAATTGGCGCGGCGGAATCGAAAATCACCGTGGCAGGCAATCTGAAATTCGATGTGGCGCCACCGCCGGCGCCGGAAATTGTTGCGAGTCTTCGCGAGAGTTTCAGCCGCTCCGGAGCGGGGCCGATTCTGGTGTGCGGCAGCACGCTCGCAGGTGAAGAAGGTGCACTGCTGTCCGCGTTTCGCAACATCCTCGCCAGTCATCCCAACGCCGTCATGATGCTCGCACCGCGCCATCCGGAACGTTTTGCGGAGGTTGCCGAGCTTGTCGAAAAACTCGGCTTCCGCATGTGGCGGCGTTCTCTTTGGGGTGGAGAACATGGGAGCGGCGAACCCTTGGCTGGCGGCGTGTTTCTCGTCGATAGCATCGGAGAGTTGGCCGCGCTCTATTCGCTGGCCACGGTCGCGTTCGTCGGCGGGAGTCTCGTGCCGCGCGGCGGACACAACATTCTTGAACCCGCGCTCCACGGCGTCGCCATCGTCACTGGCAACCACTACGAAAATTTTCGCGACGTCGTCAACTTTTTTGCCAGCCGCAATGCGGTGCGGATCGTTGGACTGCCGGATCTGCCGTTCGTTTTGATGGAGCTGATCGAAAACGCCGGAGAACGCACCGCGCTTGGCCGGAACGCGCTCGGGGCGCTTGAATCGCAGCGCGGCGCCACGGCCAGGACAGTCGCGGCGTTGCTCCAGTTGATGGGAGTTTCATCGTGAATCCGCTCACTGGACTTTACGGTGCCGCCGTTGCTCTGCGAAACACGCTGTTTGACCGCAGCGTGCTTTCGTCGCGGCGGCTGGAGCAGCCCGCGGTCAGCGTCGGGAATCTGGCGGTGGGCGGGTCGGGCAAAACTCCATTTGTGATCGCGCTCGGCGAACTGCTGACGGCGCGCGGCATTCGCTTCGACGTGCTCTCGCGCGGATACGGCCGCAAAACTCGCGGCGTATTGATCGTTGATCCCGACGGCAACGCCGCCAATTTCGGCGACGAGCCCCTGCTGATCGCGCGGCGGCTGCGAGTTCCGGTGATCGTCGGCGAGAGCCGCTATGAGGCGGGGCGGCTCGCCGAGCGGAAATTTTATTCGCAATTGCACATTCTCGACGATGGCTTCCAGCATCGCTCGCTGGCCCGTGACTTCGACATCGTGCTAATGACGGAGCGCGACTTCGACGACCGGTTGCTCCCCTCGGGGCGCCTGCGCGAGCCGCTCTCGTCGCTGCGGCGGGCGGATGCGGTCGTGCTGCCCGCCGATCAAGCCGCGACGACTTCCCGTAGAGACGCGGCTTGCCGCGTCTCCCTCGGTGCGCTCCAGCAAAAGCCGATCTGGCGAGTCAAGCGCGAGCTGGTTTTGCCGAACCTGCCTCCCGCGCCCGTCTCGCCGATTGTGTTCTGCGGCATCGCGCGGCCCGAACAGTTCTTTGCCCAGGCACGCGCCGCCGGAATCACGCCTGCGGCAGAGATTGAATTTCGCGATCACCATGCCTATGACAAAAGAGACATCGCGCGCCTGCTCGCCATGCGCGCCAAGCTCGGGGGCGACGGCTTCCTGACCACGGAAAAAGATGCGGTCAATTTAGGAGGGTTGCAAGAAGAGCTTAAGCCGCTCGCGGTCGCCACGCTCCAACTCACGCTCGACCATCCCGCCGACATTGTGGATGCCATTTTGGCGCCAACCATTTTCGCAAGAATCAGGGAACAGAAGCCCCGCTCATGAGAAAATCTTGGGGTACACCCTTGGCCCATTAGTTTGATGACAAAACATACTAAAGAAAACGGCCGCCTGCGGAAGATCGTCGAATCGTTTCCCAAGCTCACAATCACAGTGCTTGCCGACCTGGTTGCCGACGAATTCGTCTTTGGCGAAATTTCTCGCGTTTCGCGCGAAGCGCCTGTGCTGATTTTGCGCCACCGCGATCGCACCGTGGTTCCGGGCGGAGGCGCCAACGCCATCTGCAACCTGGCCGACCTCGGAGTGAACGTGTTGCCGGTTGGAGTAGTGGGCGACGACGAGCCGGGAAAGCAGTTACTGCGCGCTTTCCGCCACAAGCGCATTCCGGTCAGCGGCGTTCTGAAGGACAACAGCTACTCCACCGTGACCAAGACGCGCATCCTGGCCGGCTTCGCACACACCGCCGGGCAACAGGTGGTGCGTATTGACCGCGAACCCGCCGAAGGCCCCAATTCGCATTTGCGCCGCGAACTGGTGTTGAGTGCCCGCGAATACGCCAAGGCCTCAGATGCGCTGCTGGTTTCCGACTATGGATACGGCGCGGCCACTCCAACCCTGCTGAATGTGATTCGGGAAAAGCGCGGCATCGAAAAGGTCCCCGTAACCCTCGACTCGCGTTATCGCATGCTCGAGTTCACCGGCATCACAGCGGCCACGCCGAATGAGTCCGAAGTGGAGGCGTCGCTCGGCAGCCGCATTGGAAATGACTGGGAGCGCGTTTTGGCCGCCGGCGACCAGATCGCGGGCGCGATGAATCTGGAATCGCTCGTGATCACGCGCGGCAAGGATGGCATGGTGGTTTTCCCGCGCCGCCACAAGCCGGTGGATATTCCGATCTATGGCGGCGACGAAGTCACCGACGTGACCGGCGCCGGCGACACCGTGATTGCGGCGTTTACCGCTGCCCTGGCCGCGGGCGCGACCGCCGAAGAGGCCGCGCATCTGGCCAACTACGCGGGCGGCATCGTGGTGATGAAGCGCGGCACCGCCACAGTCAGCCAGCAGGAATTGTTGGATGCGCTGGATAAGACGCCGCCGGTAACACGCGAGCATTAGCCCTCAGCCGTTAAAGCCGTGGTGCTGTGAGTGGGACTGGCGTTCTTAGTCTAGGAATGGATTCCACTACAGGGCTTAAATCGACGCGGCGATTACAGCTGCGGGAGCTGCCTATTGCGCCTACAAAACCAGATGAGTGAAAAGCATCAATCGCGGTTTTCTTCACATCTCCTCCGGGTGGGTACCTACGTCGCTGCGTTCTTTTGGCTGGCTCTCGTCTTTACGGGTTGGATACTGGCTTCTCGACCGGAGACTGGCAAACATTCCCATTTAACAGGGTGGACCATCTTGATTCTTGCCGCTGGCGTTATGCTTGCAACAATGAGCCATTGGGTAAAGTATCTCCAATTGATCTTAGGTGGCGGCATTCTAGGCGGTATACTCGCGACCGGTAGCGGGCACCTGCCGAATGGCAGTTCTTTTCCTCGTCCTATTGCCGCTTCTCTCACGGCGCTACTGGTGGGCTGCAGCCTTATCTCGCGGACTCTTGCTAGACGCAGACTTACGGTGCTCGACCATGTGGCGCTGGTAGCTTTCCTGGCCGCATTTGTCGGCGGCATCGTCAAGGATACGCCCACATCTGGCCTTATCGGGCTCAGTATCGGATTCGGCTGTCTTTCTATCGCGTGGTTGCGTGACCGGTTGTCATCTATTACAAGCCACGAGTCGGGGAATCATTGAACACATCACTCCATTGGAAGATTGTTTCGCGCGACGAACTGAAGCTGCGTGTCGAGGATTGGCGGCGCGTTGGCGAGCGCGTCACCCTGGCCAACGGATGTTTCGACCTGCTGCACGTCGGCCATGTGCGCTACTTGCACGCCGCGCGGAAACTTGGCGGCAAGCTGGTTGTCGCGGTGAATGACGATGCTTCCGTGCGCGCGCTCAAGGGGGCGGGACGGCCCGTGATGCCGGCCGAGGAACGCGCGGAAATTCTGGCGGCGCTGGCCGATGTGGACGCCGTCGTAATCTTCCAAGAAAAAGACGTGCGCGCCATCATTCGCGAAATTCGTCCCGACTTTCATGCCAAGGGCACCGACTACACGGCGGAGACCGTTCCCGAGCGCGACGAAGTCGAAGCCTGCGGAGGCCGGGTCGTGATCGTCGGCGATCCCAAGAACCACTCGGCCTCTGAGATTATCCGCTCGCGGCTGGGGCCGCTTGAATCGTGAAGCGGCGCGGGATGGCGATGACGACTGCGACAAGGCCAGCTTTGAAAATATGGGTGAAACTGTGGTCGTGACTCCACCTACCCGCAGGTTCCTCGCGTGTCTGTCGGCGTGCGGTATTGCCGCTAGCGTCCTCGTTTACATCGAGAGCTTTTCTGGGGCTACGATAGACAATAATTGGCGATGGGAGATCCTACTCGGCATTGGCGTGTTTGCGGTTTCAATACCGCTCCACATTCTTGAATATCCATCATCGCAAAAATGGAATTTCTACTGGAAAAAATATGCGCAATGCATGCCGAGCTGGGTCGTTCCCTGCGATAAGTTATTCTGGCTGATTGCCATTGCGCAAGGTGTGTGGTTTTTAATCCATAGCGGCGGGGGCGCCCCGACAATCATGGACGGGCAATACGTTCTCGATAGTCGCGGGCGAGTTCTGAAGGTGCTTACACAGTCAGAGTATCTAGCGCTAAAAGCGGAAGAAATAAGAATGCTCGCGGCGCTTATGATCGCCTGCTACTTTGGGCCCATGATGTATTGGTGGTTTCGGCGAAATCCTCAACAAGGGAACGAAAGCGTGCGGCCTATAAAATGACCGATGCCATTTTGGCCTCCGCTACGCCGCGCTTCGACCGTCTGCTCATCGTGCGCCTCAGCGCCATGGGAGACATTATTCACACTCTGCCTGCCGTGGCCGCGCTGCGCCAGGCTTTTCCTCACGCCACATTGGGATGGCTTGTCGAAGAACGCTGGGCGGAGTTGCTGTGCACGTTGCGCTACCCGCGATCGGGCGAGCGCTCTCCGCAGCGCCCGCTGGTCGATCGCGTTCATTCCGTGAACACGGCGGAATGGCGGCGCGCGCCGTTTTCGTTCGACACCTGGCTGCAGATGGCCGCGGGCTTGAGTGAGTTGCGCGGCATTCAATACGACGCGGCCATTGATTTTCAGGGCGCGATGCGTTCGGCATTGCTCGCGCGCTGGTCGGGCGCGCCCATGGTGTATGGCAGCGCGCAACCGCGCGAGAATGCCGCCAGCATGTTTTACACGCGAGAAGTAGCATTGACGACGAACGCCACTCACGTCGTCGAACAAGCACTGGCCTTGGCGGGAGCGGTCTTTTCAAGAGCGACGGTTTCAAGAGCGACCGTTGCAACCGCGGCCTTTTCAACCACCGCGGCGGAAACTCAGGTGGAGTTTCCCACAGATCCAGATGCAGAGCTGAAGATTGCCGCCCTGACGGCGAATGTGCGCGACTTCGCGATTCTCAATCCCGGCGCGGGCTGGGGAGCGAAACGGTGGCCAGCCGAGCGCTACGGCCAGGTTGCCAGGGACCTTGCAAAAGATGGATTGCGTTCGCTGGTAAACTACGGGCCGCGAGAAGAAGATCTTGCCGCGGCGGTTGAAGCCGCGAGCGAAGGGACCGCGCGAAAAATCGCCTGCTCGGTTTCCGAGTTGATCGCGCTCACGCGCCGGGCGCGCCTCTTCATCGGAGGCGACACCGGGCCGATGCACATGGCGGCCGCTTTGCAAGTCCCGGTGGTGGCAATTTTTGGCCCGACAAATCCGGCGCGCAACGGCCCCTATGGAACGAAGGCGATTGTGTTGCGGAGCGCGACCAGTGTAACCGACCACACACGCCGCCGCGAACCGGAGCAAGGGTTGCTCCTAATCACCGTTGGCGAAGTCACGGCCGCGGCGCGAAAGCTGTTGCAGGATCGTATGGCAAGACCTCATATCGAAGGGCCCAAGTGATCGAAGACCCACAACCCGGATCGCAACCCACGCCGACCACCGCCGGCTCCTGGTCGCGCGTGGCCCGCCGCATCCGCGTGCCTTTGGGATTTATATTTGCGGTCGTCTATATCTGGCTGGCGCAGCCCACCCGCATTTCGCTCATCGCGGGTGCTCTGGTGATGGTTCCCGGGCTGGTCTTGCGCGGGCTGGCGTCCGGCCATGTCCAGAAAGACCAGGAGCTTACGACCAGCGGCCCTTATGCCTACACTCGCAATCCTCTGTACCTGGGCTCGTTGATGCTGGCCATAGGCTTTGCCATAGCGGCGCGCAGTTGGTGGATCGTCGGCATGATGCTCGCGATGTTCGCCGCGATTTATGTTCCGGTAATCGCCGGAGAAGAGCGTTATCTGCGCGAAAAGTTCTCCGAATACGACGACTATGCCAAGCATGTGCCGCGCATGTTGCCGCGGCTTACTCCCTATCGCAGTCAACAGGGTGAGTATTCTTCCGCGCGCTATTGGAAGCACCGCGAATATCGGGCGAGCCTCGGCTGCGCGGCCATGCTGGTTGTTCTCGTCGTCAAGATGATCTCTAAGATGACCATCTAGCCGGTGTAGTAGCCTGCCGTGGAGCAAGCGACGTTGATCCCATGGGCCAACGCCCGTCTTTTCTGAATCGAATTGCCACGCAACTGAATATCAACTACTGCAGCCGGAAGCGCTCGTTGATCACCCGCTGCAAGCGCGGGCGGTAGATGATATCGTAGGTGAGTTCTTTGCCGGGAAACATAGCCAGGGCGGCGCGGCGGGCGTTGGCGGCCATCTCCGCCGCCTCTTCGAGCGTCAGGTCGGGGTCTTGGCTGATCACAGACATCACCATGCCGATCATCACTTGCAGGCGGCGCAGTTGTCGGGCCTCTTCCGCGCGCTCTGTGTGCTCCTTGGCCGGTGGTTCGTCCCGTTGAGGTTCCATACTCCCCGTCTTCGTTATTGGTTGGATGTTGACCGCGTCCCCTTCGTTGCGCCTTAGCCCCATGGTGCCAGCTTCGTTCGGCGAATCAAGCTGCCCTTGGGCGTACTTTGTCTAGCGAGGCAGATGCGCGACAAGACAGGGGCATGGCGACTGCCGTAATCTGTTGACAGGCACTTTTGCGGAGGACACATGCCAGAGCCGACTCGCTCCTCGCCTCAACCCGAGCCCAACGAAAAACTTATCAAGATTTTCGACACCGAGCAGGAAAACGAAGCCATCGTCGTGCAGGGATTGCTCGAATCCGCCGGCATCGAATCGGACTTGAAATCCATAGACGCGGTGCAGACCGTGTATCCCGGCGTCGGCGGAACCGTCATTCTCGTGCGCGAACAAGACGCGCCCGACGCGGAGAAAATCATCGAAGCGTACCGCCAATCGCCCCCCCTCGACGACGGGACCGCCGACAGCAGCGGGTGAGACTACCGAATCGGACGTAGGGACAGCCGCCCTCGGCTGTCCGGCGGGGCGAAGCCCGCCATTTGAATGCGCGCGTGGACAAATGAGACCCCGGGCGAGCTGCGCTCGCTTGGACAGCCGACGGCGGCTGTCCCTACGTTGTCCCACGAAGCAGACGAGATTCAATGCAACAGCGCAACCTCCGGCGTCACCGACTCGCCGTCCAGATAAAAACTCACTGCGCCTTGCACATCGGTGCGGTACGTCGTCACTCCGGCCTGTTGCAGCCGCTCCAGCACTTCACGCCGCGGATGTCCGTACACATTCCTCACGCCGACGGAAATGACCGCATAGCGCGGATGAACAGCCGCTAGCAGATCGGCGGAAGTTCCGCTCGCGCTTCCGTGATGCGCGACTTTTAAAAGCATCGCCTCCCCCGGACGTTCTTCCACAACGCGTCGTTCCGCCGGACGCTCCGCATCGCCTTCCAGCAACGCAGTCGTCCCGCGGTAAGCAGCCGTAAACACCAGGCAATCGTCGTTCGGACGCATCGCCCCGGTGATTTGGTCGCGTCCGGGAGCGAGCATGTGAAAATGCGCTCCGCCATAATCGAATTGGTCGCCTTCCTTCTTTATGGAAACTTGCATTCCCGCGCGCCGGGCTTGGGCAACGATCGGCGCCAGTTGCCCCACCGGGTGATCAATGCTGATCCAGAGTTCACGCGGATGGAAATTCGCAATCACGGCGGGCATTCCGCCCAGGTGGTCGGCATGAGGATGCGTGATCACAACCAGGTCCAGACGATCGAAGCCGCGGTTCCAAAGATACGGAGAGACTACCTGCTCGCCGAGATCGAAGTCGGAATGCATCCACTGCGGAATGCCTCCGGCGTCGATGAGCAGGGTGCGGCCCTCGGGAGTGATCAGCAGAATGGAATCGCCTTGTCCAACATCAATGGCCGTCATCTCCATCAGGCCCGCGCGAAGGTGCGGATGCGACGGAATAAACGCGATCCAGGCGGCAACTCCAAAAACCAACACGACCGATGCGAATGCCGCCCAGCGTGTGCGACGAATCCGCACCGCGAGCATGGCCAGGGCCAGCGCAGCAATCGAGGCCAGGATCATCGCGAGCGAAGGCATGGCGACTCGCAGGTCGGCGATGGACGTGCCGGCAAGATGCGCGCCGCCGAGAAAGTGCACCGTTCCCGCAATCCCTTCGAGCGCGAGGCCGGAAATCCAAACCGCGGGCTTGGCCAGCGTGGTCGAGATGTATCCCAAGCCAACGGCCGCGGCGGCAGCGGGCATCAGCACCTGGGTGAGCGGGATCACCACCAGATTGGCGGGCATGCCCATGGTGGTCGCGCGATGAAAGTGGTAGGCCATGAGCAGAGCGAGTCCCGCCTGCATCAGCGCCGAGATGAACATCAATCCGCTCACACCGATGGCCACACGCATGAAAATTGCGGGCAGCGCCAGGCCGAGTCGGTGGCCGATGAATCTCGCCAGCCGCCCTCCGATCATCCGCAGATCGAGCCGGAGCTGCGCCACTTTGGGCGGGACGTGCAAGTCGTAGCTGGCCGCTCGCAACATGCGCAGCCCGCGCGCGTACGGCCACGTCGTCCGCTCCAGGATCGGCGAGCCGATGCCCGCAATGATGAAGACGGCAAGAAACGTAAGCTGAAAGCTGGCGCCAAACAAGGCGTGCGGATCGACGATCAGGACTACCAGCGCCGCCGCGCCAATGGCGTTCATCATGTTGCGCCCGCGATAAAGCAGGCGCGCGCCTAAATATGTTGCCAGCATCAGCGCGGCGCGCCACACCGGCGGCCCCACTCCCACTACGAACGCGTAGGCGAACGAGACCGCGACCGTAGTGATGGCCGCGACCGCCGGGTCCACGCGGAACTGGCGCAGCGTCCAAAAAATCGCGAAGGCCAGAATGCTCAGGTTCATCCCGGAGACCACCAGCACGTGATAGGTGCCTGAGCGCTGATATTCGGTGCGAATCGAGTTGCGCAGGAACGATTCTTCGCCGAGAACCATGGCGTCCATCAGCGAAGCCTGTGACACGGGCCAGAGTTGATGAATCTTGGCAATAATGCTCGCGTGAACGCGGTTGCGCCAGAGTTGTATGCGGCTGCCGGAGAAGCCCGGGAGGTGCTCAATATCCGCAGCCTCCGTCGACCCCAGCACGCTGATGCCGTTGTCGCGCAGATAGCCCTCATAGTCGAAGGCCCCGGGATTGCGGTAATTGCGCGCCGGATGCAGCTTGGCGAGAATGCGCAGCCGCGTGCCGTAGGTAAGAAGGATCGGGTGATCGGGCCATCGGGTGATCGGGTCATCGAAACCCGAAGGCGCTTGACCTTCGATCGCCCGATCACCCGATGGCCCGATGACCCGATCCTCCACCTTCTCGTAAATCGTCAACCGCACCCCGGCCCGCACCGGCCAGCTTTCACCCTGGCTCGCGATCTCCTCCGTCTCCACATCGACGGCTTCTTGAATTTGCGGCCCTTTCGCCCGCTCGTATCCCTCGCGCATCACATGGGCCGTGAGTGTAACGGCGCGACCATCAGCCAAGTTGAGAATTTGAGCGTCATCCTGCTGAAATCCGCCCGCATGCTGGCCGCGAACCTGAATCAGAAATGCGCCCAGCAGAAACCAAGCGCCTAAAGAAAGCGCCTTCGCCATCCAAGCCCGCTTCGCAAGAAAAAACGACGCCGCAAAAACGAAGGCCACAACCGCAATCACCCACCACGACGCCGGCCGCCAGGCGCGCACGCCCGTCCACAGGCCAAGCGAAAAAACCACCGCCGCCCAGAACAACGGCTGCATTGGCGGCTTGTTGTTTCGCATCATTTTTCAGCTCGATATGTGGGAAGGGCACGACTTTCCCGTCTATCAGGAGGAACCGTGCGGCGTGAAAGCGGTCAGCGCGCCAGCAGCATCACCGATTCGATGTGGAACGTCTCAGGAAAGAGATCGAATAAGTGTGCTTCCTCGATGTGGTAGCCGGACGCCAGCAGGGGGGCGAGGTCCCTGGCCAGCGTTGACGGATCGCACGATACATATCGGACTCGAGGCGCTCCGAGTTCCACCAGAGAGCGGATGACCGCTGAGCCGGCGCCGGTGCGGGGAGGATCGAGCACGACCAGTTCAGGTCTGTTTCGCACCGGCTGGCTTCTCAGGTAGTCCTCGGTTCGCGCGCCGGCCGCTTTCACGTTCGCAGGAACATTCTGCAATAAATCGCCATGCGCTGTCTGTGACGCCTCTACACTAAATATGTGATGAAAACTTCCAGCCAAGGCCACTGAAAACAATCCCACTCCGGCATACAAATCGAGTGCGGTATCGCCGCTGGCATTGCCGGTCACAACCGTTACCAGTTCGTCGATCAGATGACGATTTACCTGGAAAAACGCCCCCGCGCTGACCTGATACGAGTGGCCGTTCGTTCGATAACAGATTGCCTTGGCGCCCGACTGCGCCAGCGGCTTCGCGTCGATCGGCGCGTCGTCGTCTATGTTTTTCTCCGATGCTCGCCGCCGCGATGGAAAAAATGTCACCCCGGCGATTTCGGGCAGCCCGCGCTGAAGCGCCTCCGCCCAGCGCAATAGATCTTTTCGCTCAGCCTCGCGCCCGCAGAATGCCCAGGCCAGCAAATGCTCGTCGGCCGCATCCGCGAACAGCTCAATCTCTTCCACCGCCCCCGGACAGTTCAATCCGCCAAGCTCCAGCAGCCGCGCCATTACCCGATTGATCAGCGGAGAACAGATCGGGCATTCGCGCACCGCAAGAAATTTGTGCGAGCCGAACTGAAAGTACCCGAGCGTAAACTCCGGCGCAGTCCGCACCTGCAGCCGTGCGCGGTTGCGATAATTCCACGGAGGAGAAGCATGCAGCCGAATCTCGGACTTCAGCTCGATTTTCGCAATCCGCTGCAACGTCTCGCGCAGAATTCCAGCCTTCAACTCCAGTTGATGCTCGTAGGCAATGTGCTGGTAATGGCATCCGCCGCATTGCCGGAAGTACGGACAGCGCGCTTCAACCCGATTGGGAGAGGCTTCGATGAGCTGCGTCACCGACCCGCGCGCGAACCCAGGCTTCTGTTGCCGAATCTCGGCGTCGATTTTTTCCCCCGGCAGCACGAACGGCACAAACACCGCCATGCTGCGCCCGTCCGCGCCAGCCGCAGTGCGGGCCAGCCCGTCACCGCCGTAAATCAGTTTTTCGATGGAAAGAAGCATGGGATCAGCACATTAACTCCAACTGTCATCCTGAGCGAAGCGAAGGATCCCTGCATTCTCTTGGCGCGGACGAAATGCAGAGGTTCTTCGCTTCGCTCAGGATGACAGCGTTGATAGTGTTGAGTATTCTCCAGGCGCGTCGCTAATGCATATAAAACAAACTCAGCCGCGGCACGCCGCAGCGCTCCAGCAGACGTTTATGTATGTACTGCTTGTGCAGCTGCTCAACCTGCGCGGCCGTCATGTTGCGCCGGTAAGGAGCGATGTCCCGATCCGCTTCCGCGCGAACCTGCACCAGATCGTCATCCGGAGTCGCCGCCATCAGCGCCGCGAACAGTTTTTCCTCCAGCACGGTCAGCCGCCGCTCCAAGTCTTCCAAGCGCGGAAGTTTAGCGTTGTCACTGTGCTCAATCGCCTCCGCCATTTCACGCAGCGAACCCGCTAGTTCCCGCGCCAGAGCCCCCGTCGCGAATCCCGCGCGCTCCGGCAGCTTTGCCTTTTCCAGCTTCTCCGCATTGGCACGCAAAAACGCTGCAATCTGCGCCGCGTCAAATCCTGGCTCTCGTGGAGCTTTCTCTTCTCCGGCCCCGCCGACCGCGGCTTCCTTCATATCTTCCGCCGCCGCCAGCACAGCCTGCGAACAGTACGCCAGGCTGTTCACCTTTTTCGATTTCGACGGACGCAGATCGTACTTATCGAACGCGTCATCCACTCCCCGGAGCACGGCCTCCAGCGGCAAGCCTGCGTTTTTCCAAGTCTCGATCAAAGCCCAATCGAGCGTCGAAAGCAGCAGATGGGTCCCGCGCCGCCGCAGATAGTGCTCTTCGATTTCGGTAAAGTAGTTGAAGTAATTGTCCACGACGCCTCAGCGCGATTTCAAAGACTTCGGCGCTTTTACCGCTTTCGGCCCGCCTTCGCGACGGACAGAGGTCGTCTGGTTCCGGTCCCAAATAATACGCAGCCCATCGAGGGTGAGAAACTCGTCCACCTCTTTAATGAAGCGGGATCCGGTGCCGATCAGCGCGGCCAGTCCGCCAGTCGCAATCACCCGCGTCTCCGCGCCCAGTGGATCCTCCTTGATCAGCCGCTCCAAGATGCCATCCACCAGGGCGAGATAGCCGTAGTAAAGGCCGGACTGCAAACTGCCGACCGTGTTCGATCCAATCACCCGCGCGGGCTTGCGAATCTCCACTCGCGGCAGCCGCGCCGTGCGCTGAAAGAGCGCGTCCGCCGAAATCCCTATCCCCGGACAAATCACGCCGCCCATGTACTCGCCTTTTTTCGAAATGCAGTCGAAGGTCGTCGCCGTGCCGAAGTCCACAATCACGCAAGGCCCGCCATATTTCTCGAACGCCGCCACCGCGTTCACAATGCGGTCGGCCCCCACTTCCGCGGGATTGTCGTAGAGCACCGGCATGCCCGTCTTCACGCCCGGCTCGATGAACAGCGGCTTCGTGTTGAAATAGCGCTCGCACACCTGCCGCAGCACCGAATCGAGCGGCGGCACGACCGATGAAATCACGATGCCATGCACGCCGGAAACTTCCAGGCTGGCCATGGAGAAAAGGTTGCGGAAGATCACTCCGTACTCGTCCACCGTGCGCGTCAAATGCGAGCCGACGCGCCAGTTCGCCACCAGCAGCTCATAACGCGCATCATCCGTTGTCGACGGCGGATCCATGCCCGGACGGTGCGCCACCCGCGCAAACACGCCCAGCACCGTATTCGTATTTCCGACATCAATGACTAGCAGCATAGGGAATCACGTAGGGACAGCCGCCCTCGGCTGTCCAGCGGCGCAAAGCGCCGCACTTATTTTCGTATCTATTCGAAAACGTAATGCTGGACAGGCGAGGGTGGCTGTCCCTACGCCAGCCTCACGGTTCCGCTTATCACCGTTCGCAAACCGTCCGCCGTTCTAACCCGCAAAAATCCGCGCTCATCCAATCCCTCGGTAACTCCCGTCAGGGCAGCGTTCTCCTCGACGGTTACTTTTCTGTCGCGCACCGACGAAGAGCTCTGCTCGAACCGGCGCACGATCGCCTCTCGCGCTCCCGCATCTTCAACCAGGCTGCGATATTCCCGGTCGAGCGATTTTAGCAAAGCGGCGCAGAGTTCCACGCGCGACCATTCCGTTCCGGTCTCAGTCCGCAACGAAGTCGCAATCTCGCGCAGCTCCGCCGGAAACTTCATCTGATTGACGTTGATGCCCACTCCCACCACCAGATGCCGCACCCGCGTTGCCTCGGCATTCATCTCGGTGAGAATGCCGCAAAACTTTTTGCCGCCCAGCAGCAGATCGTTCGGCCATTTCAGGTCCGCTAGAAGCTGCGGAGCGATCTCCGCGACCGCCGCGCGCACCGCCAGTCCCGCCGCCAGCGAAAAAATCAGCGCATCCGAGGGCGGCATCTCCGGACGCAGGACCACCGAACAATAAATCCCTTCCGACCGCGCCGAATGCCAGAAGTGCGCGCCGCGCCCGCGTCCGGCCAATTGCTCTTCGGCGAAAAACACGCTGCCCTCCGGCGCGCCCTCCGCCGCCGCCCGCATCGCCTCCGAATTGGTTGAGCCGACTTTGTAATAGTGGTGAATCTGCTTGACGCCGCCGAAAATCGTGCCCTTCAACAGAGGCGACAACATCTCCGGCAGCAGCAGGTCCGGGACCGCGCGCAGTTGATAACCAGTCGCCGGATGCCCGGCAACATCCACACCCAAGCCGCGCAACTGCTGAATCAACCGCCAGACTTCCGAACGGCTCGTGCCGATCTCTTCGCCAATCTTCGTGCCGCTGGCGACAACCGTAGCGTGGCCCATCAGCAGCCGCACGATGCGGCCCAGGCGCGCGTCGGTCGCCTTGTGCACGGACGCCAACCCCCGAGTTTTCGTGGAAGTTGTGATGCAGGGAATTATAGCGAGCCGGGGGCTGTTCGTCGTTCGCTATTCGCTATTCTCCAAAGCAAGCCCATGGAAGATGGGCGCAGATCATTAAAAAGGGTGCGGCACACAAAACCATCTAAGAGTGCTCCATCAGCGGTTCACTCACCCCAAGTAGCTCTTAGGTTGGCGCAAATATCCAGCCCGATAAGCCAGGCACACTATGACAATCAGAGTGCCCATGATAATCGAATGCAATGCACGACGGACCACCTCGGATTTCTCGAGATAACCTGGCCCAAGCACAGAATAGAGAATGCAGAAAGATATCGCATCAAAGCCAAGGGGTAATCCCGACATCGTCCAAGGTGCGGAGATTGAAGGATCATAAGGTAACAAAGAGGAAAAAAGCCCATACACTCCTAATATCAGTGCTGCCCTCCACATCCATTTTGGACAGCTTTTGATTTGATCCATCCATCGAAGTCCGTCCTTTACAAACGCGATCACCAGAATCCCTACTATAACCTCTCCGCGAAATAGCATTATGCCGTATTCCGCGTAACGTTCCGTCGCCCCCACAATAAAAACACTCACGTGGAGCATCAATGACGCTGTAAAAAGCAGTATTTCGAGCACCCAGAGAAGACGAACGTATCCGTACGCCAGCCGTGCAATCATTGGCTCCTTCTACTAAGACAGATAAAGACTTAGAATGGCCCTACGCCGGTACCACCCGCAAACTCATATCCACCGCGGTCGATGATTTCGTCAGCGCCCCGACCGAGATGAAATCCACTCCCGTCTCCGCGTACGCGCGCACGTTCTCGAGGTTCACTCCGCCGGCGTATTCCAGCGGAATCCGCCGCGGCTGGCGCGAACAAATCTCCACCGCCTGGCCAACATCCGCAGCGCTCATATTGTGCAGCAGGACCACCTCCGCCCCGTGCTCCAGCGCCTGCTCCAGTTCTTCGATCGAGCCCACTTCAACTTCGATGGGCTGGCGTCCGCGCCGGTTATGGATCGCGCGTTCCAGCGCCGGAATCGCGCCCCCGGCCAGCGCCATGTGATTGCTCTTGATCAACACGCCGTCGGAAAGATCGAGCCGGTGGTTATGCCCGCCGCCGCAACGCACCGCGTACTTGTCAATCATGCGCAGCCCCGGTGCCGTCTTGCGCGTGTCGAGAATCCTTGCGCGCGTGCCCTCCACCGCATCCACAAACTTGCGCGTCGTGGTCGCAATCCCGGCCATGCGCTGCAAGAAATTCAGGATCACCCGCTCGCACGACAGAATCACCCGCGCGTTGTGCCGGATCACCGCGATCGGCTGCCCCGGATGCACGTGGATTCCATCGAAAATCGAAGGATGGCTGGTCATCTCGTAATGCGAAGTGACCGTCCCGTCGAGCTCCGCGTAGACGTCGAGGATTCGCGGAACGCATCCCAGGCCGGCCAGAATGCACTCCTGCCTGGCAACGACCGTCGCCGATGCGCGCTGGTTGGGATCGACGCACGCGTAGGTCGTCGCGTCGCGCGTCGCCCGGTCTTCGGTGAGCGCGTTCTCGATAATCGCGGTAAGCCGTCGTGAATTCCAGTCCATGTGTGCGTAGGACGGGCGCCCTCGCCCGTCCAATCTTGCGTAGGGACAGCCGCCCTCGGCTGTCCAGCGGCTCGCAGAGCCGCAGTTTCCCTGCCAATAATCAACTCGACTGGCCAGCCGACGGCGGCTGTCCCTACGTGAGCTCCTTCAGCTTTGCCAGCGTCTTCTCGCGCAGCACGCTCAGTTCTTCCGCTCGCGCCTTCAGCCCCTCGACCACCTTCGCCGGAGCCTTCGCCAAAAACTGCTCGTTCGAAAGTTGCCGCTGTCCGTTGGCCTGTTCTTTCTCGATCTTCTCCAGCTCTTTCGTCAGGCGCTCGCGCTCGGCGGCAACGTCGATCTTCTTTTCGTAGATGGCATGAACGTCAAACCGCGACGTACTGCGCGCGCCCGGCAAGTTCGCCAGCGAGCCATCCACAAATGTAATCTTCTCCACATTTGCCGGACGATCAAGCAGCACCGCGCCAAGATTCCTTTCCAGCATCGCGCGAATCTCCGGCTCATGCGCAAACACCTCGATCGGCACTTTGACCTTGGGCTCGACCTTCAATTCCGCCCGCAGATTGCGCACGCAGACGATCAAGTCCTGCAGAATCGCCATCTCCATCTCGGCGCCGAGATCAATCTGCTTTTCGTCCGCCGCCGGATACGCCGCCAGCGCAATCGACTTCAGCGGAGGCGTGCCATCATACATCGCGTGCCAGATTTCTTCCGTGATGAACGGCATCACCGGATGCAGCAGCCGCAACGACGCCTCAAACAGATTCACCAGATTCGCGCATGCAACCCGCGCCGTCTCCCCAGATTCCTCATTCAGTCGCGGCTTGATCAGCTCCAGATACCAGTCGCAAAACTCGCCCCAGAAAAAATCGTAGATGCGAGTCGCCGCCTCATCGAAACGATACGTCTCCAAAGACTCGTTCACGTCTTTCGCCGCGCGATTGAACCGCGACAGAATCCACCGGTCTTCCAGCGCAGCAACTTGAAATCCGGCAACGCCCGAGCCCGTGTGGGGCGGACACTCCTGTCCGCCCACGGTCCGCAGGCCCGCGTCGATCCGGTCCACATTCATAAACATGAACCGCGCCGCATTCCAAATCTTGTTGGCGAAATTGCGATAACCCGCCGTGCGGCTTTCGCTGAACGCAATATCCGTTCCCGGAGCCGCCATCGCCGCCAGCGTAAACCGCGTCGCGTCGGTGCCATATTGCCCGATCACTTCGATCGGATCGAGCACGTTCCCCTTCGTCTTCGACATCTTCTGCCGCTCGGCGTCCCTCACCAGCGCGTGAATGTACACCTCGCGAAAAGGAACGCTCTCACGCAGCGCATCCTCATCCGCTTCCGATCCCGGGTGCCCCATCCTAAACGCCTCGCCTTTTGAGGCATTTAGGGTGGGCCTATGCGGAGGCGCCATGAACCAGCACCCCAACATGATCATCCGCGCGACCCAGAAAAACAGTATGTCGAAGCCGGTGATCATCAGCGAATTGGGATAGAACACTTCCTCATCGCGCGTCGCCGCCGGCCAGCCCAGCGTAGTGAACGGCAGCAGTCCCGACGAAAACCAGGTGTCGAGCACGTCCGTGTCCTGCTCCAGCTTGGTGCTGCCGCATTTGCACGCCGCAGGCGCCTCGCGCGCCACCACCACTTCCTTGCACGCGCCGCAATACCACGCCGGAATCCGATGTCCCCACCACAACTGCCGCGAGATGCACCAGTCGTGGATGTTCGCCATCCAGTTCAAATAAATCTGCCCGTAATTTTCCGGCGTGAAGCGGATGTATCCCTTCTCAACCACCGCAATCGCGCGCTTGGCCAGCGGCGCAATCTTGACGAACCACTGCGTCGAAAGCCGCGGCTCGACAATCGTCCCCGAGCGGTCGCACTTGCCCAGCGCGATCGTGTAATCCTTCGTGCCCACCAAAAAGCCTTGCTCAGTGAGGTCTTCGACGATATGTTCGCGCGCGACAAAGCGGTCCTGCCCCGCGTAAGGGCCCGCATTCGCATTCATCCTGGCGTGCTCGTCGATCACTTCGATCTGCGGCAGGTTGTGCCTCTTCCCCGCCTCGAAGTCGTTGGGATCGTGCGCCGGAGTGACCTTCACCGCGCCCGTGCCAAACTCCGGTTGCGCCAGTTCGTCGGCGATGATCGGAATCTCCCGATTCATCAGCGGCAGCAGCACGCGCTTGCCGTGCAGATGCAGATATCGTTCGTCCTTGGGATTGACCGCAACCGCCGTGTCGCCCAGCATCGTCTCCGGCCGCGTAGTCGCCACCGTGATGAATTCCTGCTCGCCAGCTTGTGTGGTGACGGGGCTCTGCCCCGTCCGAATCACCGGATACCGAATCTCATACAGTTTGCCCGCAACGTCCTCGTGCTTCACTTCCAGGTCCGAGATCGCCGTGCCGCATCCGGAGCACCAGTTCACAATGTACTTCCCGCGATAAATCAGCCCGTCTTCGTACAGCCGCACGAACACTTCCTTCACCGCGCGCGACAGCTTGTCGTCCATCGTGAAGTACTCGCGTCCCCAATCGACCGACGCGCCCAGCCGCTTCATCTGGTCGAGGATCGCGCCGCCATACTCGCGCCGCCATTCCCAGACGCGCTCGATGAATTTCTCGCGCCCCATCTCGCGCCGCTTCTTGCCTTCTTTCGCCAGTTGGCGCTCGACCATCATCTGCGTCGCAATGCCCGCATGGTCCGTACCCGGCAGCCACAGCGCCACATAGCCCCGCATGCGGTGCCAGCGCACGACAATATCCATCTGCGTCTGGTTCAGCATGTGCCCCATGTGCAACCGCCCCGTCACATTCGGAGGCGGCAGCAGCAGCGTGAACACTGGCTTGGCCGTGTGGAGCGGGCGCCCCCGCCCGCTGCTTTCACTTTCGAGCTGATCCGAGCCCTGGGATTGCGAAGTCGGCGTCTCCACGTGAAACAGTTTTTCCCGGACCCAGTACTCGGCCCAGCGCGCTTCAATCGCGCCCGGTTCGTAAGCTTTTGGCAATTCGTGCGGCATGGTGGAGGAGCAGCTATCAGCCGTCAGCCATCGGCTTTCAGTGGATGACCCACTGTGCGTTTCCGCCTATCTGACCGGCAAACATTCAGCGTCGAGCACTGATAGCCGAGCGCTGACAGCTGAGAGCTAGAACTTCTGATCTTACAGTCGCAGGAAAAGAAGGGTCAAACGCGTAGCGGGTAGGTATATACAAACGGCAAAATGCTCCCTCCCCCCCACCCACACCCGATTTTGTTTTCGGCCCGCCCGCCCGCGAGCGAGGCAGGGCGCGAGGCGCGAGCCGAGCAAGTATGAGAGACCGCGCCTTTCTTCAACCGTTACAATACGAACTGAATGATGCAGCAAGTTGTCGCGTGGCGTTACGGGGCTGGGAGTTTTTCCGGGGGCAGGTCACGGCTCGTAGCGCTAGTCTGTTTCGACCCTCATTTGGATCGCCACTCGCGCTCCGATCATCACGACCAGAGATACACAAAGCGAGAGAATAGAGAGATCAAGAATGGTCGGAAATACCTTCATTTCCGAGCTCAAAATCGCTCGTATTGACCACAACGAAAAAAAGAACGATGCAATAGACGTCGGCAAAGCTCCACGTTCCACAAAGAATACAATTCCGAGAAGAAATACAAATCCTGCCGCAACAAGGACGACTGCGGTGAGCTGAACGAGCGGATCCCTGTGCATTTCGAACTTGAGTCTAACCAGACCCGTGCTGTTTTTCTCTACAGAAAATGTCTGACACGGCAGGTAGAAGCTAGGGTTGTAGTTCCTGACCATCACCCCCGTCAGGGGCACTGGTGGATTCCAAGAAACTCCGAAGTCGAATTTCGCTGAATCAAATGGGAAGTCTCGGTGCGATCCCCTGGTCCGAACAAATTCTGTTGTCACAGGTTCTTTGGTCACTGCTGTCTTAAACTCACTGTCGTAGACCAAACGAACGGAATCGCGATTGCCCGCATAGCCCCTTCCTCCGGAAGTGGAAATGACCATTTGCGATGGTATTGTCTCTCGCTCTCCCCCTACTATGATCATCAGGTTTCCGTGGAAGAATGGACCCGTTGGGTCCTGCTCAAACACTTCTAGCTGAAGATAGCTATTCCTATCTAGGTTTCCTTGGACACATGCGAGATCTCCGGCACCGTGGACCGTCCAAGCGCGGCGCAGGGCCATGGCGAATGAGATCGCCACGCCCACCGACAGAAAGAGACAGAAGAGTGCCGCGCTCCGTCTTAAAGTGAGTCGGCCTGGCATCCGAAGCCAGTGCGGCTTTCCAAGAAATGTCACTCATCCCTTCCAAGTCCGCGGGCTCTTCTTGCAGAACTCTCGAACGAGCGCTCGGGGTGATTTTACCACTAGCCAGAATGGTACATCGCGCCGAGGGGGGCTGATTAGATAACCGTGTCGGCTCCTTTCCTCCGAGCCTTGGTTGATTTGAGCAATCCAAGTTTACTCGGCGGCTTGCAGCCGACACGGTTATCTAATCAGCCCAGCAGAAAAACGACCTACTCCTAACCGGGAAAATTTGGCAGCCCCGCTGATTCTACCGCTCTGATTGACTGTTACTGTCGAGATTTCCTTTAACGACTTCTTGGCCTTCGATTAAACCACCTTGCCTGTCTGGCCCCACAGCCGTTGGGGTCGGGGGCACTTCCTTTTGGCGGTGAGCACGAGAAATGCAAATGTTATTACGCTTCATCCTCCAATTATCGTAAATCGTATAGACCCTTCCGAGCACGAAGTAGTGAAACAGACCATATGGCTCTCCCCGAATCGTCTCTCCTTTGTAGAACTCATGTGCTCTAGCGCGCCATGCTTGCAGGTCATACACGACGACATCTTTGAAATGCAGTTTTCCTTCCGCTTGCTGTTCGCGCAAAAAGCGCTCCAGGCTCTCTTTGTCAGCCAAAGATTCTCTTGTCAGATTAAATTCTCTAAAGAGCTTCAACTCGTAGTCTGTAGGGTGAAGCGGAATGATCTCCGACTTCCCGTTTTCCTTCACTATATCCACCACAAATTTCGTATTTCCGCCTAGGGGCTGCTCTTTATACGTCGAGCGCACTGGTCGAACTATGGCGGTGAGGTGGTTGTTAAAGAAGTCGTAAATTGGACTCCAACGCCGAATCCGAGACCGAACCTTGTACTTCCCATCAGAGGTTGAGAGGAAAAGAGTCTTCTTGAACTTCGGGTTAGACAGTAGATCGTTGAGGTTGATCTTGTTGGAGTTGATTCCGTAAAACTCTATTGGACCAAACCCCTTGCGATATGTCTCAAAGGGTCTGAGCAGTAGTGGTCCATCATCTTCAAAGTCCTCAAGTTCAAGGTAGTAGCTGTAACCCAGCCGAAGGTAAATTCCAAAAATTGTGACAGCCCTGTCCTTTAGATTCTCCAGTATCACTTCCGAAATGAACACGTCGTTGCAGTCTCTGCTCTGGCAAGGCGTAAAGCCCCCCCGAAGATAGGCACCTGTTTTCCTGCGGTACGCTTTGATCCCTAAATAGAGAGAGAGAATACCCAAAGAGACCGGAATTAACGCGGGTACGCTGATTCCAACGAGCGTGCGCAAGAAAGCAATCATTGCTTCGGCCAGCGTTGGTCAATCAAATCCAACAGGGTCGCTCCTAGCCATTGATTTGGTTTTACCACGTCACGCTGTCCCGCGCAGCAAAGTTGTGAGGCAACCCCCGGCGAACCTATTTGAATTGGACCGTTTTGGACCGTAATCGGCCTGATGAGATAACCGTGTCGACACCAAGCCGCCGAGTCAAATTGGATTGCTCAACCAACCAAGGCTCGGAGGAAAGGAGCCGAGCCCATGAAGATTGTAGGTTGTGATTTGCCGCGTGCCCGACGCTTCACCTTTTGAAGGCTGGGATTCCGCGCCGTCTCCCGCGGAGGACCCCAGTTCTTTGACAATGACTCCCGGACACAGTTCACCGCCCCCGAGGAGCCCGAAAAAGCCGCCAGCGGACGAAAAAGGCGAAGGTTTCTTCCCCTTGACACGATTTACCCCACTTCGAAGCCCATTAAGCCCATAGCAACCGCGAAAAATCCCGTAACCCCTTGATTCCAGAATGCCCTACCGTAAGTTCTTTAGAATCAATTAACTGTCTAAAGAATCCACGCTAACCTCATGATTCCACAAGACGATGGGGCAGGGGCCAGTACTAACAAGTAAACAGAAAAGTCAACCCGAACCGCACCGAAGCAAAACTTTATTTTTTGACCTCCCGAGACTCACTCGCGCCGAGGTTTTCGGCGTGAAGTAGACATTCCGAACAACGCGAAGAATTTCGCCAGCGCCTAGTTCTACTCACAGCCGCGTCCGTGATACATCTTGTATTTGAACTTGCACACTGCCATCTTCCTGTTCGTCGCCAGCGCTCTCGGCGGCGCGCTGAACTCCGTCGCTGGAGGCGGAAGCTTTATCTCCTTTCCAGCGTTGCTCTTCACCGGA
>Ga0181518_10000588_pt1 | contig 39828 bp, 35 predicted proteins | sample PEATcosm2014_Bin_28_FD_119751 | JGI IMG/M metagenome (GOLD analysis project Ga0181518, IMG submission 119751) | Peatland microbial communities from MTU Mesocosm Facility, Houghton, MI, USA - PEATcosm2014_Bin01_60_metaG | ecosystem: Environmental > Terrestrial > Soil > Wetlands > Peat | place...
ATCGCAGGCGTCGCATATGACAACGCCGGCCTTGGCGCGGCTATCGCCATGAAGTCAGCGGCCTGACGCCGCGGCGTGGCGGCGAATATCTGGCCGCCACGCCGCAATCAATTCGTGGCGGCGATCCGGCGCCAGCCGGCCACGGCTCGAACGAGGTCCGCGGGAATCATAGAATTAAAAATCCTGGTTGCTTCGATGGCAGCAGCCATCGAAGAGCGCGCTCGCCGGGCGCCGCGATAGGCTGTTCTTGCAAGCGTGGCCTCGACTGAAGAACTTGCCTTTACCCCATGTTGCGAAGAACCGATCTTGCGGGTTGACAGTGGACATCACGTGTTAAAGCGCACATGTATAGAGTCCGCAGCGTGCGATGCATTTGTACCCGCCCGCGATGCGGGTTTCCGGCGCGTGTTTATCCCGAATGCGCGCGATTGGAGCAGGATGAGAAACTCGAGGCCCGCCATGTTTAAGGCTGCGCTCACGGCGCTCGTCGCCATGCCCCTGACATTCGCATCCGCCGACGCTTTCGACAATTTTGGACCCGACACCGCCGCATCCGCCTTCGCCGCCTATGGCCTTCAAGGTCTCGGCGCCGCGGGACGGGTGCAGCCCGACGATGGCGTTCGCCTGTTTGGCTCGTCCGCGGAAACGCCCGCCGCACCGCCTGCGTATACGCCCCTTTGCTGGACGCGCTATGCGACGGTTGCCAACGGAAACACCTTGGTGAATATGCCGTTTACGGTCTGCCGCTGAGCGGCGCCTGAAACAGCCGAAGACGCCGCTAATCACCGCAACGCCATTTGATCAGTAGGGCGGCGTCTTGCGGTCGCGCTGGGCCTTCGCCGCCTCGGTCCACCACGCGAGGTCGTCGGCGAAGCGCGGAAAGGCCTGCTCCAGAGCCTTACCGCCGTCGCCGATCGGCTCGCTTTCTGGGCTCAGCGCCTGCGCGATCGGACCCACGGTGAGCGTGCTCGAGATCACGACCATGCCCATCTCCGCGAGAATCGGATGCCAGGCCGAATTCGACCGCGCTCCGGCGAGCCGGCCCGCCGAATAGCTTGCGATCGCCGCGGGCCGCCAGAACCATTCCTCAAGAAAATGATCGGTGAGGTTTTTCAGGCCTGGTTGAATCGCCCAATTATATTCGCCCGCCACGAACACGAAGGCGTCCGCGGCCCGAATCTTCTTCGCCAAAGCCTCCATCGCGGGCGGCGCTTCGCCTTGCGGATATTCCTTGTACATGCGATCGAGCATCGGCAGACCGATCGCCTTGGCGTCGATGAGTTCGACTTCCTCCCCGCGCCGCCCAAGACCGGCCACGATATAGTCGGCGAGCCTGATGCCCATGCGGTCGGACCGATAGGATCCGTAGAACACCAAGATCCGACTGGCCATCGCCTGCCTCGTTCTCAGGAGTGGTTTGCCCGGAGGGTGACCCAGGATCAACGTTAGCGCATAGGGTCAGCCGAGGCCATAGTTGGGCTGGCCGAATGCGCATCGTCGGGAGGGACAGCCGACCCGATCCGACGCTATTTCCCAATCTTAGCGGATGAACAGAGCAGCAATCGACCAGCGCCGACATCCATCGAGGCGTTTTGCGCTCTTCCCCCGAAAGCGCTACAAATCGCTATGCGCCCCCGCAAGGAACCCTGGTCGCGACCGCTTGCCGATCTCGTCGGACCGATCATTGATCCGGTGCTGGCGAAGCGCGGCTTTGGCCAGTCCGATATCATTCTTTACTGGGACGAGATCGTCGGCGAGCGCCTCGCCGCCATGTCGCAGCCGCTGCGCCTGCAATGGCCGCCGCGCCACGCCGGAGCGGACGGCTTCGCGCCGGCGGCGCTCATCGTGCGGGTCGAGACGGGATTTGCGCTCGAGCTGCAGCATCTTTCCGGCGCCGTCATCGCGCGCGTCAACGCCCATCTTGGCTGGCGCTGCGTCGACAGGCTTGTGCTTAAGCAGGGGCCGGTTGAGCGGCGCGGCCCCGCGCGCGGGCGCCGGGCGCCGCCAGATCCCGCGATTTTGAAGGCCGCGGAGGCCGCCGTCGGGCAAATCGACGATGAAGCCCTGCGCGCGGCCTTGACGCGGCTTGGCGCCGGTGTGCTAAGCCAGCCGCGGCCGGGCGGCGCGGGCAAAACCTGACCCCGACGCGCCGGCGCCCTTTTTCCGCCGCGCGGCGATGGTTTTGTCTGCGCCTTGGAAAACCGGCCGGTCCCGGCCCCGCATGGATGAACGCATGAAGACGCCGATCAGGATACCCGCCCGGAGCCGCCGCGCCATTTTGCGGATCGCCGCCTTCGCTGTGCTCGCATGCGGCGGCGCGCTAGCGGGCCTTGCCGGACGCGCGGCGCGGGCCGAGGGAACGACCATCCCGGTCGATCAGCTGATGGCCCCCGAGGCGCTGCCGGATGTGCCGGTCGGCAAGGCCGACGCGCCAGTGACGGTCGTCGAATACGCCTCGATGACCTGCTCTCATTGCGCCGCCTTCTACGCGACGACCTATCCGACCCTGAAGGCCAAATATATCGACACCGGCAAGGTGCGCTTCATCCTGCGCGAGTTTCCGCTGGATCCGCTGGCGACGGCCGGGTTCATGCTTGCCCGCTGCGCCGGCGACGACAAGCGCGAGGCGATCATCGATCTCCTTTTCGCGCAGCAGAAGAACTGGGCGTTCACCGACAAGCCGGTCGAGTCGCTCGCCGTGCTGGTCAAGCAGGCGGGCATCGGACAGGATAAATTCGAGACCTGCCTCAAGGATCAGGACCTCTACGATAACATCAACAAGGTGCGCGATCGCGCCTCGGAGAAATTCGGCGTCAGCGCGACGCCGACCTTCTTCTTCAACGGGCAGAAGCAGAGCGGCGAGATGACGCCTGAATCGCTCGACAAAATTCTGGAGCCGCTGCTGAAGAGCTAGAGGCGCGGGCGCCGAGGCGGCGGCTCGTCAGTCTCCGGCGAGGCTCTCGAGACGGACGCCGGTGATCTTGCCCGCCGCGTCGAAGCCGAACAACAGGCTGGTCGCATCGCCGCGCGGGAAGACATACTTTACCACGTAGAATGTCTGGTCGCCGATTTTGCCCGTTTGCATGATTTCGGCGCGCAGCGGCGCCGCGCCATAGGTGTTGAGGTCGTGCGACATCGTCTTCACCGCTTCGTCGGTCACTTCGGCGACGAAGCCGGGCGCGTATTGCGCGCGGTCTGTCCGGCCAGCCTGTATCTCGGTGAACCATCGCATCGCCCATGCCGTCGGGGCGGCGTCGGCGTCGGCGCTTGCCGGGGCGCCGCGACCAATCGTCAGCGCGGCGATCAACATGGGCGCTACGAAGCGCAGCCGCGCGGCGCCTCGCCCGAATGTCGTATCGGATAGCTTCATCATTCCTGCACCTGCCGCGCATGCCGAAAGGGGCGGCCGAAGCCACCCCCGATTTGCCCATTCAGCTGGCGGCGGTTAGCCGCCGCCACCCTGCACATGCGGCTCCATGTGGTTCTCGATCTGCTCTTTCAGCAGCGGGACCGGATTGTCGGGATGCTGGAGATCCGGCTTCAGGTCGTTGGAAGCGCCGCCGACGAAGCGCCTGATGTTGGGGAACTTCAAGAGCGTCTTGTCGAACTCGACGATGACCGGCTCGATCAGCGCCAGCACCCAGCCGTTGTCCTGCCCGGAATACCTGCCCGGCGAGGTCGTCAGCGTCCGCGTTGGCGCGGCGCCGTTGAACGTCATGTCGTATTCCTCGTATGGATCCATCGTGAGGTTGTAGGTCGCGCCGATCGCCCCCAAATTGGCCTCCGAACCCAACCAGGAGTCCCTGGCGGTGTAGAGGTATTTCCACGCGATATTCACCCAGGGCTCCTTGGGATCGCCGCCAATGTCGGCCCGCGCGCCCTGAAACACCTCGCCGTCGATATAAATCCACGACTTGCGCGCCGAATGTTGATCCTTGCCAAGGATGTAGGCGCTGTTGTCGATGCTGTCGAAATAGATCGGCTTGCCGTCATTGCCGACCCATTCATGCGGAGGAGGCTCGATCCCGACCATGGCGGCGAGAGTCGCCCAGGCGTCGATATGCGACATCATCTCGTCGTACTTGGCGCGCGCGGGGATGTGACCCGGCCACCACATGATGCCGGGGACGCGCCAGCCACCTTCAAAGGGCGAACCCTTCTCGCCACGGAACGGCGTCGTGCCCGCGTCGGGATAGGCGTCGAGCCAGGCGCCGTTGTCGGCGGTCACGATGACGATGGTGTCGGGCGCGTCCTTGCGTATTTCGTCCATCACCTTGCCAATGTCGGCGTCGAGCTCCATCAGCGAGTCCGAATAGTCGCCAAGATGCGACCTGCCGGCGAAATCCGGCGCCGCATTGGTCGGGTTGTGCATCTTGAGGAAGTTGACGTCCATGAAGAACGGCTTGTCGCCGCCCGCATGCGCCTTTATGTAGTCGACAGCGTTTTTAGCCTGGTCCTCGTCGAAGGTCGCGAACCGGTCATAGGTGATCTTGCCGAGGCTCTTGGCCGGCTGCCCCGCGACGCCCTCCAATTCCTCCAGATTCACATTCTCGCTGAAATATTTCTCGAATTGAGGATTGTACGACGGGAACCAGGGATGAAACCACTTGTTGGTGTAGTCGTAGCTGTAGACCCCCGCGTAATAGGCGGCGAAATTCTTCATCTCGTCGAAGCCGTGCTCGATCGGATAGGACTCGGGCTTGTCGCCAAGATGCCATTTGCCGGAGAAATAGGTCGCATAGCCGTTCTTCTTGAAGAATTCGGCGATGGTCGGCGTCTCCTTGCGCAGCATGTTGGGATCGCCCGGTGCGACCACGATCGATAGCGCCGAGCGGATCGGCAGGCGCCCGGTCAGAAACGACGCGCGGCCCGCCGTGCAGCTCGCTTGGCCATACCAGTTGGTGAACACCGCGCCTTCCTCGGCGATCTGATCGACGTTCGGCGTCGGATGGCCGAGCGCCCTGCCGCCGTTGGAATAGGCGCCGAAATCGTTCCAGCCGGTGTCGTCGATCATCAGCATGACGATATTCGGCCGCTTTTGCTGCGCGTGGACGGGCAGGCTCACGAATGGCGTCGCCGATAGCGACGCGCCGGCCGCATTCCGCACACAAATTTCGTGAATTTCGAAAGCGCTTTCATTGGATTTCTCCTAGAGGCGTTTCTCCCGGCCGCTTGTTTGATGGCGGCGAATATATATTGCTTCGCTGTGGCTTATTGAGCACGGCTTTGCGCGCCGCACCCGGGCTCTTTGCGATGCATGCCATTATAGCGCTGCGCCGCTTCGCCAAAAAGACTGAAAAGAGCCAGATGCAGTGATGTGGATCAGCGGCGCCGGCGCGCTCGAGACCTATTTCTCTTCGCGTAACCGCTGCGCGGGGTCGCTGTTCAGCTGGAGCCAGGGCGACCAGGCCGTCTCGAACGCGCGCATCCAGAAGACGGCGGGATTGGCGGCTTCGAGAAAATTGAAGAAAGCGTCGAACGACGGCTTCGCGCGCAGCGTGATCGAGAGCGTCTCTCCGTCGCCGCGCCAGGGGCGGCGATGCAGAATCTCGATATCCAGATTCGGCAGCTGCGCCACAGCCCTTGCGTCGTCATAGTCGGATTGCATGGACTTGTCCTTCCACTTCCTTCGACGCAATGGAGCCATAGCGTCGCGGCGCCCCGGATCGCGGCGACGATAACACCCCTCGCCTTCACGGCGCGAAACACTTTTTGTACAAAAATGTCCGCGCGTGGCCGGGCGGAAAATCGTCGATCCGGCCAAATGGCGCGAAGCCGCAACGCGCATAGAATTGAGCCGCGCCCGGATCGAAGGTATCGAGGTAGAGGCCGACGCAGCCGCGCGCGAGGGCGTCCGCCTCGGCCCTTTGCAGGAGACTGCGCCCGACGCCCCGGCCCCGCCAGCTCGCCGCGACCCAGAAGTGGCGGATATGGCGCCAGCGCCAATGGGTCGCGCCGTTCAGTCCGCCGACGACGAGGTTCGCGTCGCCATAGGCGAGGATCGAAAACGGCGCTTCGTCGCGCGGGCCGAAGCGCGCGGCGACCTCCGCCTCCAGGGATTGTGAGACGAAGGCTGATGCTTTTTCCTCAAGGCTGTCGTAACTGACGAGAATCGGCGGCTTTCGAGGCTCTGGGTTTTTTGGGTTTTTGGGGTTTACGGTCATGTTCCGCGCATGAAGGCGATCGCGACAAGGCTGGCATCATGTGCGATCGCGATGCTCGCCGCAATCGGCGCGGCGCGGGCTGAGGACGTCTGTCAGGCGCCGGCGCAGATCGACGCGGAAGGCGCGGCGCCCGCGCCCCGCACGCGCGTGGAGAACTATCGTCCGATCTTTGAGCAGTGCCGAAACGGGGCGGGGGCGTTGCGGCTCGCCATCCGCCGCTTCAGCGTCGATGGTTCGAGCCTCATGCTCACGGTCGACCCGGCAACGCTCGCGACGAGTCTCGAACATGCGAAGTGCTGGACTTGCGCGGAGACGGACGAGGCGGCGCAGAAGGATACGCGATTCATCCGGGCGGTGGAGGCGCCATCGCAGCATGCGATCAGCTCGGCGAAGGAGCCGGGCGTCACGATGAACGCCGGCCTCTCGCACGGGCAAGGCGAGGGCTCCTTCATCACCGGCGATCTCTGCCCGAGCCTGCGGCCGCTCGACCGAGCCTTCCTCGAAAAGCTGGCGGCGCTGGGGCCGCATACGCCCGTCGCGCTTTCGATATCCGGTCTTTGGCTCATGCACCACTGGGCCGATTTCCAATGGCTGCGGCGACAGGCCCGCGCGGGCGCTCTGGAGATCGCCTGGGTCGATCATTCCTACCATCACCCCTATGTCCCCGGCCGTCCGCCCGGCGACAATTATCTGCTGACGCCGGGGGTCGATATGCAGGCCGAAATTCTGGAGACCGAGCGGCTGCTGATCGCCAATGGGGAGACGCCCTCGGCGTTCTTCCGCTTTCCCGATCTCGTCTCCGACGAAGCGCTGACGGAGATCGTGCGGCGCGATCATCTCGTCACGCTCGGCGCCGACGGCTGGCTGGTCTTCGCGCCGCCGCTGCGGCCCGGCGCGATCCTGCTCGTTCACGCCAACGGCAACGAGCCCGAGGGTCTGCGGATGTTTTCGAAGCTGCTGGACAATGGACGGCTGCCGCGCCCGTTCCGGCCGATCGGCGAGGCGCCTTGACGCAGGCGCGGAACCAGAGCCGGGGATCTGGCGTTCTCTTAGGAAGCGCATTTTTGCGATTGGCGTGGACAATAAAAAATGCGCTCTCTAAATCCCAATATGGCTCGGGCGCTCATCGCCGCGCTCCTCGTCTTCAGCACAACGCCCCTGCACGCGTCGGAACATCGGACGGCCCATCGCCACGCAGCTATCAGGGGCTCCAACGTCGTTTATGCGCACGGGCGCATCCTGCATGGGGGCGCGCGAGGCGGCCATTTCGCCGAGCTCGTCGGCGATCCGGATAGCGGCATGGGCTTTTACCCGTTGCCCTGGGTCTATCGCGTCGGCGCCTGGCGGGCGCGTCAGCGGCAGGCGATCAACGCCTACAACGATATCCGCTTCGCCATCATGAGTCAGGCGATCTATAGCTACGCCTTCCCCTACAACGACAATCGCCCCGGCGTCTTCAACCCTTATGACGGCTACGGCACGCCGTTCTTCGCGGGCTGGTACGGTCCGGGCGATCCCAGCGCGCCGGAAAGTCCGTTCGGGCGACCCTATCGCAACTAACGCGGCTGGACAGAATAGCGCACCCTAGTTCGGATATTGGTTCAAAAGGGCTTCGAAGGCGCCGCGTTGAATGCGAAAGCGGCCGCGTCCACCAGCAAAAACCTGATATTTCGAACCGTCGGCGCGGCACAGTCGATAAAACCATTCTTGCGGGCTAAACCGCTGAGGACGGGCATCGATCGTATTGACGGCGCCATCGGGATGAAAGCGCACGTTGATGTTCACCTCGTCGCGTTTCCCTTCGGCGTCGCTGATCTTCGCCTCGGACCGGATTTCAACCGGCGCGTCGACATCGTCCGCGAGCGCGCAATTTCCCTCAACTTCCGAAATCATTCGAATTCTCCCCGCTGATCCTTTGGGCCCCGCTCCTCCGACGGGATATTTAATATATCCAAGCTATATAACGAGTCAACGCTGTCGCGACGAAATCTATCGATCAACGCCCGGACGCCGCCCTTGGCCTCGCGCGTCAAGCGCCCTAGCATCGCCCGCGAACCCCGCCTGTTCGGACCATCCCGCAGCCAACTCACGGCCCAGAAAGACTTTCATGCCGGCCAATCAGATCGACGCTCTGTTAAGCTTGCGAAGCGACGGACGGCTGCTGGTCGGGCGAGACCGCATCGCGCTGCTCGAAGCCGTGATCGAGCACGGCAGCATGACCAAGGCCGCGAAAGTCGCCGGATTCAGCTACAAGGCGGCATGGGACGCCGTCCAGGCGATCAACAATCTGTTGCCCCGGCCGGCCTTCGTAACCCGTACGGGCGGAAAGCGCGGCGGCGGCGCCGAAGTCACCGAAGAAGGCCGAAAGCTTATCGCCGCCTTCCACAGGCTCGAAGAGAAACTCGCCCGCATCTCCGGCGCGATCGCGGCCGAAGGTCTCGACAATTTCGACGATCTGCTTCTATGGGGCCTCGCCGTCAAGATCAGCGTCCGCAACGCATTCCGCTGCACGGTCGTCAGAATCGACGAAGATCCCGTCGATGCGACCGTGACCTTACGGGTATCGGCGGCGAATGATATTTGCGCCATCATCACCCATGGCGCCGCGGAGGACCTGCGCCTCACGCCAGGACGCAGCGTCGTCGCCCTGGTCAAATCCTCCTTCGTGATCCTCGCGCCGCCCGAGGAAGCGATCAGCGTTCAAGGCCGCAACAAGCTTTTGGGACAAGCGACGCGACGCGTCGATGGGGCTAACAACAGCGAGATCAAACTCGACATCGGCGACGGCAAGATCCTCACCGCCGTCGTGTCAAAGGAGAGCGCCGAAGATTTGCGCATCGCTCCCGGCGACAGGCTCGCCGCCTTCTTCAACGCTTCCCACGTCATTCTCGCCGCCGACTAGCGCGGGGCGCTCGTCCCAACGGCGCGACAAGCTCCGCCGCGAGTCCCGCGATTTGACCGGGGTCTATTCGGCATGTGGGAAATCCCACGAGTGGGTGCGGCGCGACAGCGCACAAAGGCGGCGTTCAGCGAACCCCAACCTTAAAGGATCAAAGCCATGAAAACCTTTCCCGCCATTGTCCTCGCCGCCTGCATCGTCGCCGGTTCGCCCGCCTTCGCCCACGGCGGCGGCGCCAGCGGCGGCGGCATGGGTCATTCGATGGGCGGCGCCGCCGCCACTCAAATGACGACGCGCCAGGCTATCGGCGCTCCCGTGCAGGCCGGCGCCCGCGACGCCGTTCGCAGCCAGAAGGTCGAACGCGGAATCGCTCGCAACCACCAGAACGCAGAGCGCCAAATCGCCCGGCTGCAGAAACTTCAGGCCGCTATTCAAAACAAGCTGCGCTGGGGCGCAGGCGCCCAGACGACGAAAGATCTCATCGAAATCAAGAGAATCGGGCAGGAGATCGCCGGGCTGCAGACAGGCGGAACGCCCGGCGAATCGACCAAGGCAGCCTTGTGAGTTGCAGGCGGATCAGCGCGCGACGCGGCCCGTCGGTCTTCGCGTCGCGCGAATCAAGCGGGCGAACCTTAAAACATGTCGAGGGCGACGCGCGCCTCGTCCGACATCCGGCTCTGGTTCCAGGGCGGATCGAAAACGACGTCGACTTTCGCGCCCATTGTTCCGTTGACGGCGCCGATCGCGGCCTCGACCGAGCGGGCGAGTTCGCCCGCGACCGGACAGCCGGGCGCCGTCAGCGTCATTTCGACCTTGACCAACCGTTCGGCCTCGACCTCGACCTTGTAGATCAGCCCCAGTTCGTAGATGTCGCAGGGGATCTCAGGGTCGAACACGGTCTTGAAGGCCGTCACCGCCTCATCGACGAAACGCGCCCGGTCGGCTTGCGGAATCGAGCCGTCGAAGATCCATTGCGGCTCGTGCGGCTGGATATCCGCGGCGTCGCTGGTCTGCGCGTCGGCCATGGGGCTCCTCGTTCCTTGCGCTTCAGCCTTTTCCGATTGCACGGAATCAGAATAAGCTCCAGTTCCTTGATCGACCATCCTCTTCAGCTCTCATTTCTACCGTATGATCTTGTCCAAAAAGCCTGCGTCCTTTTCACATCCCGCTCTAGGCGAACAGCCGCTCGGCCTTGATTAGAGCTTCCGCGAGCTTGTCCACCTCCTCAAAGGTATTGTAGAGCGCGAAAGAGGCGCGGCACGTCGAGGTGACGCCGAAGCGGGCGAGCAGCGGCTGGGCGCAATGCGTTCCCGCGCGCACCGCGACTCCGGCGCGATCGAGGATGGTCGCGACGTCATGCGCGTGGGCGTTGTTCATCTCGAATGAGATGATCGCCCCCTTGCCCCTGGCGCGGCCGAAGATGCGCAGCGAATTCATCTGCGACAGGCGCTCATGCGCGTAATCGCCGAGCGCCGTCTCATGCGCGTGAATGCGATCGCGGCCGAGCCGCTGCATGTAATCGAGGGCGGCGCCAAGCCCGATCGCCTGGATGATCGGCGGCGTCCCCGCCTCGAAGCGGTGCGGCGGATCATTATAGGTGACGCGGTCGAGCGCGACCTCCTTGATCATCTCGCCGCCGCCGAGGAAGGGCGGCAGCTGCTCAAGCCATTTGGCCTTGCCGTACAGAGCGCCGACGCCGGTCGGCCCATAAAGCTTGTGGCCAGTCACGACATAGAAATCGACGTCGAGGTCGCGCACATCGACGGGAAGATGCACCGCGCCCTGCGCGCCATCGACCAGCACTGGAACGCCATGCGCATGTGCGATGCGCACGATTTCCTTGATCGGGGTCACCGTGCCGAGCACGTTCGACATCTGGGTGATCGCGACGATCTTGGTCTTCGGCGTCAGCGCTTCCTCAAAGCGCTTCAGCGAGAACTCGCCTTCGTCATCGACATCGACCCATTTCAACACCGCGCCCTTGCGCTCGCGCAGGAAGTGCCACGGCACGATATTGGCGTGGTGCTCCATGATCGAGAGCACGATCTCGTCGCCGGGCTCGATGAAGGCCTGGCCGAACGACGCGGCGACGAGATTGATGGCTTCGGTGGCGGATTTGGTGAAGACGATCTCGTTCACGCTCTCCGCATTGAGGAAGGAGCGCACGCTTTCCCGCGCGACCTCGAAAGCGTCGGTCGCGGCGTTGGCGAGGAAATGCAGCCCGCGATGGACATTGGCGTATTCGTGGTAGGTCGCCTCGACCATGCGATCGACCACCGCCTTCGGCTTTTGCGCCGAGGCCCCGTTGTCGAGATAGACGAGCGGCTTGCCGTAGACTTCCGTCGAAAGGATCGGGAAATCCTCCCGCACGCGCGCGACATCATAGGGCGCCGGGGCGCCGATATGCTTGTTCATGGTTTCCTCCCGCGCGCCAGAAGCCAGCGCGCGATCTCGGCGCGAAAGAGAGCAGCAAGGCCCTCATCGACGATCTCGTCCACGAGCTCAGCGGCGAAGGCCTCCAGCAGCAGCGCCTCGGCCTCGGCGTAGGGCAGGCCGCGCGTCTGCATGTAGAAGAGCTGATCCGCGCTGAGGCCGCCGCAGGTCGCGCCGTGGCCGCAGGCGACGTCGTCGGCGAAGATTTCAAGCTCAGGCTTGTTGTTCATCGCAACGTCGTCGGACAGAAGCAGGGCCTTGCTCAGCATCCGGGCGTCGGTCTTTTGCGCATCTTTCTCGACGGTGATCTTGCCCTGGAAGACGCCGGTCGCCTCCTCGTCGAGAATATATCTGAAATTCTCGAGGGCCTTGCAGCCCGGCGCGATATGCTGGACGTTCAGCGTGGTATCGGCGTGCTCGCGCCCGCGCAGCAGCGAGACGCCGCTGAGGACGCCTTCCGCGTCGGCGCCCTCGAAACGCGCGAAAATCTGCCGGCGCACGAGACCGCCGGCGCCCGCGATCAGCGCGAAGCTGTGGAGCCCCGCGCGGGCGCCGACCCGCGCGATCAGGCTTTCGATGCGCAGGGCGCCGGGCGCCATGCCGGTCAGCATCGCGGCATGGGCGAATTTCGCGTCGGCGCCGACGGAAACGACGAGGCAATTGTGAGTCTGGCCCGCGTAAGAGCCATGGCTTTCTTCGGCGAGCAGCAAGGAGGCGCCGGCGCCGACGATGACCGCGGAGCGCGAGAACCGCGCGGCGGGCGCACCCGACGCGCTCGCATAAACGATGCGGATCGGCTCCGCGATGGCCGCGCCTGGCGCGACCTCGATCACGACGCCATCCTGCATCAAGGCGGCGTTGAGCGCGACGATCGTATCCATGCCGCCGAAATCCTGTGCGGCGAGCAGCGCGATCAGGTCGGGCCGCGCCTCGGCCAGCACGGCGGCGAGAGAACGCACCGAGACGCCGAGCGGCGGGGAATCGGACAGTTCGGGGACGAATACCCCATCGACCATGACGAGGCGACGGGCGGGCGCGGCAGCCGCGAACTCATGACGCAGGCGCTCGATCTCGGCGGCGTCCGGGGCCGGCGCGAGCGGCGGGACCTCGCGCATCAGCGCGCGCAGATCCGTGTAATGCCAAGCCTCGACGCGGCGGTGCGGCAGGCCGGCCGCGCGGAATGCGCCGAACGCCGCCTCGCGCAATTGTCGGACGCCAGCGCCGCCGGGCAGGCCCGCAAGCGCGGCGTCGAAGGTCTCAGCGAGGGCGGTTTCGGCCGGCGTGCGCGGGGTTGCGACTGGAGCGTTCATTGCCTGTCCCTCAAACCGCCGCCTGATCGGCCACATAGTCGCGGTAGCCGCTCTTTTCGAGTTCGAGCGCAAGCTCCGCGCCGCCGCTTTTGACGATCCGGCCCTGCGCCATGACATGCACCGTGTCGGGCACGATATAGTCGAGCAGGCGCTGATAATGGGTGATGATGAGAAAGCTGCGCTTTGGCGAGCGCAACGCGTTGACGCCTCCCGCGACGATCCGCAGCGCGTCGATGTCGAGGCCGGAATCGGTTTCATCGAGGATCGCGAAGGTCGGCTCAAGAAGCGCCATCTGCAGAATGTCCATGCGCTTCTTCTCGCCGCCGGAAAAGCCGACATTGAGGGCGCGCTTTAGCATGTCCTGCTTGATGTCGAGCTTTTCGGCGGCGACCTTGACGCGCTTCATGAAGTCCGGCGTCGTCAGCTCCGGCTCGCCGCGCTGTTTGCGCTGCGCGTTCAGCGCCGCCTTGAGGAAGGTCATCGTCGCGACGCCCGGGATCTCGATCGGGTACTGGAAGGCAAGGAAGACGCCGCGCGCGGCGCGCACATCCGGCTCGAGTTCGAGGAGATCGACGCCGTCGAGGCGGATCTCGCCCGATTCAACGGTGTAATCCTTGCGGCCGGCGATCACATAGGAGAGCGTCGACTTGCCGGTTCCGTTCGGCCCCATGATGGCCGCCACCTCGCCGTCCTCGACAGTGAGGTTGAGGTCTTCGAGAATGGTCCGCCCCGCGACCGAAACGGTCAGATTTTTCACTTCGAGCATTGCATCCAATCCTTCAAATTCGTTTCGTTCGGGCGGCGTCTTTCGGGGTCAGCCGACGCTGCCCTCAAGCGAGATCGCGATCAGCTTTTGCGCCTCGACCGCGAATTCCATCGGCAATTGCTGCAGGACATCGCGCACGAAGCCGTTGACGATCAGAGCCGTCGCCTCCTCACCCGAAAGCCCGCGCTGCATGCAGTAGAACAGCTGATCGTCGGAAATTTTCGAGGTCGTCGCTTCATGCTCGAACTGCGTCGAGGGATTGCGCGATTCGATATAGGGCACCGTATGCGCGCCGCAGGAATTGCCGATCAGGAGCGAATCGCAATTGGTGAAGTTGCGCGCGCCCGTCGCCTTGCGGTGGGACGAAATTTGTCCCCGGTAGGTGTTTTGCGAGCGGCCCGCCGCGATCCCCTTCGAGATGACCCGGCTCGTCGTGTTCTTGCCGAGATGGATCATTTTGGTGCCCGAATCGACCTGCTGGCGACCATTCGAAATGGCGATCGAGTAGAATTCGCCGCGCGATTCATCGCCGCGAAGGATGCAGGACGGATATTTCCAGGTGATCGCCGAGCCCGTCTCGACCTGCGTCCAGGAGATTTTCGAGCGCGCGCCGCGGCAATCGCCGCGCTTCGTCACGAAATTGTAGATGCCGCCCTTGCCCTCGGAATCGCCCGGATACCAGTTCTGCACGGTCGAATATTTGATCTCGGCGTCCTCGTGCGCGATGAGTTCGACGACAGCGGCGTGAAGCTGGTTCTCGTCGCGCTTTGGCGCCGTGCACCCCTCGAGATAGGAGACGTAAGAGCCTTTGTCGGCGATGATCAGCGTGCGCTCGAACTGGCCGGTGTTCTGCTCGTTGATGCGGAAATAGGTCGAGAGCTCCATCGGGCAGCGCACGCCCGGCGGCACATAGACGAAGGAGCCGTCCGAGAAGACGGCGCTGTTCAGCGTCGCATAATAATTGTCGGTCGTCGGCACGACCGAGCCGAGATATTTCCTGACCAGCTCCGGATGGGTCTGCACCGCTTCCGAGATCGGGCAGAAGATGACGCCGGCCTTCGCCAGCTCATCCTTGAAAGTGGTGACGACGGACACCGAGTCGAACACGGCGTCGACGGCGACGCGGCGCTCGGGGTTGACGACGCCGGCCAGAATCGCCTGCTCCTGGAGCGGAATGCCGAGCTTGGCGTAAACCTTCAAAAGCTCAGGGTCGACCTCATCCAGCGATTTCGGACCCGCCGCCGTCTTCGGCGCCGAATAGTAATAAAGATCCTGATAGTCGATTTTGGGAAACTCGACCCGCGCCCATTCCGGCTCGCGCATAGTCAGCCAGCGGCGGAAGGCGCCGAGACGCCATTCGGTCAGCCAGCCCGGTTCGTTCTTTTTTGATGAAATGAATCTGACAATGTCCTCATTCAGACCTTTTGGGGCTTTGTCGGACTCGATGTCGGAAAAGAAACCGTATTTGTACTCGCTGACGTCGACCGACTTGACGCGGTCGACGGTCTCCTGGACCGCTGCCATATTATTTCTCCTCACCCAGCCGGTTTCAAGGACCGCCGGTTCAGACCGCAATCATATATCGGGCCAAGCGCGCCATCTTCAAAGCTTTATCTCTCACGCCGCTTCAAACGCCGCGCCCCTCGGCCTCCCCTTATTCGTCCGGACCACCTTTTCCAGGGCCTTCAGGAACAGGGCGCAGTCCTCTTCGGACGAATCCCACCCCAGACTGACCCGGATGGCGCCGCCGGCCAGTTCGGGCGCGACGCCCATCGCCGTCAGCACATGAGAGCGCTTCACCTTTCCGGACGAGCAGGCTGACCCGGAAGAGACCGCCACGCCCTCGATATCGAGGAACATTAGCAAAAGCTGCGCCTCGACGCCCGGAACCGCGAAATAGGACGTATTCGCCAGCCGCGCCTGCCCGGCCCCGAAGAAAACCGCGTCCCCGGCGATGCGCGCGATCTCGCTTTCGAGACCGTCCCGCAAGGCGGCCAGAACCTTCCGCTCAAGCTCCAGCCTCTCCCCCGCCGCGCGAAGCGCGCCCGCCATACCGGCGATCGCGGCGACGTTCTCGGTTCCGGCGCGGGCGCCGCGCTCCTGTCCGCCGCCGCGAATCATCGTCTCTCCTATATGGGAGGCCGGGTCGGCGAAACAAAGCGCGCCGACCCCCTGGGGGCCGCCGAATTTATGCCCCGAGACGATGAGCGCGTCGGCCTCAAGGCGCCCGATGTCGCAATCGGTCTTGCCCGCGGCCTGGACCGCGTCGCAGACGAGGACCGCGCCCGCCGCGTGAGCGAGCCGCGCCGCGGCCGCCACCGGCTGAATGACGCCGGTCTCGTTATTGGCCGCCTGCAGCGCCAGCACGACGCGCCGCCCGGCGTTGCGGGCAAGAGCGGATTCGAGCGCTTCGAGGTCGAGGACGCCCTGCGGGGTCAACGGCAAGATCTCGACGCTATCGGCTGGAAAGCGATGGCCGGCGAGCGCGGCCGCATGTTCGCCCGCGCCGAGCAGAAGCCGCTCAAAGGGTTGTTTGGCCGCGCCGACGACGAGATGCGGCGTCAGCGCCAGATTGAGCGCCTCCGTGCCGCCGGAGGTGAAGACGATCGCTTTGGCGGGCGCGCCGACGAAGGCGCCGAGTTCGATGCGCGCCGTCTCGATCGCGGCGCGGGCGGCGCGGCCTTCCGCGTGGACGGAGGAGGCGTTGCCCGGCCGCGCCAAAGCTGCGCACATCGCGTCCCGCGCCGCCGGATGCAGGGGCGTCGTGGCGTTATGGTCGAGATACGCGCGTGGTCCCTGCACGGCTATGGGCCCTTGTTCAAAAGGATAGAATGCCGGCCCTCAACCAAAATGCTTGCAATTCGTTGGGACGGGCGTGCTAAAGTAAACAACCGTGGCGATGCGGTCGATCCGCCTCAGGCTCCGGTCGCCAGGCGGCCAGCGGAGAAGCTTTCTTAAAGAGATAATCCGTAAGGACGTTCGCGTGGCCGCGCGAGCAACCCTAAATGTCGACAGATTAACGCAGCTTTTTTATTTAGGATGCGCCCGTTTCGCAAGTCAAGGCGGCGGCCAGGGGTGTGGCTCGCGCGTTTTGAATTCGGCGGCTGATGATGGAGTAAAGATGCCCGAAGTCATGTTCAATGGTCCGGCCGGCCGCATCGAGGGCCGTTTTCATCCCTCGACGGTGCGCGGCGCGCCAATCGCCATCATCCTGCACCCGCACCCGCAATTCGGCGGGACGATGAATAATCAGATCGTCTATAACCTCTATTACGCCTTCGCCGAGCGCGGCTTCGCCGTGCTGCGCTTCAATTTCCGCGGCGTCGGGCGCAGCCAGGGCGGCTTCGACCATGGCCAGGGCGAATTGTCGGACGCCGCCGCGGCGCTCGACTGGGCGCAGGCCGTGAACCCGGAGGCGCGCGCCTGCTGGATCGCCGGCATATCCTTCGGCTCGTGGATCGGCATGCAGCTTCTGATGCGCCGGCCCGAGATCGAAGGCTTCGTCTCGATCGCGCCTCCCGCCAACCGGTTCGATTTCTCCTTCCTCGCCCCCTGCCCGTCTTCCGGCCTGTTCGTGCATGGCGACCTTGACCGCGTCGCGCCCTTGAAGGAAGTCACCGGCCTCATCGAGAAGCTCAAGACACAAAAAGGGATCCAGATCGAGCACGCGGTGATTCCGGGCGCCAATCATTTCTTCGAAAACTGCGTCGAGCCGCTGATCGAGGAGGTTGGCATCTATCTCGACCGGCGCCTCGGCAATCCGCCGCGCCTGCCGACGCCGACCCGCAGCGAGCCGGCGGAGAAGCGGTAAACTCTTAGCCTTTCATCTCGGGCACCGGCACGTCATAGGTGTTCAGCGTCACCGAGACGAGACAATAGAGCCCCACGAGGTAGGAGAGTTCGGCGGCGCCGTGCTGGCCGAACGCCTCGACCGCCGTCTTCCAGGTCAGTTCCGGCAAAGTGCCGCCCTTGACCAGCGCGCTCGCGAAATCATAGGCGATCGCCTCCTGCCGCGTTAGATCGCCCGGGCGCTGGCCGGCGACGATGGTGGCGAGCTTTTCGTCCGACAGCCCCCGCAGCTCGCCGACGCAAACATGCGCGTAAAGCTCATAGGCCGAATTGAAATGCGCGCCGGTGACGAGGATCGCCACCTCGCGCACCGGCTTCGGCAGGGAGGGGTTGTCCGCCAGCGCTTTGACGAGCTCCCAGCTCGGCTTGCCGAAGGCGGGCTCATGGAGCCACGGGTTCCACGGCCCGACCAGGGCGCCATCTTCGCGGACAGCGATGAAACCCTTGAAATTGCGGGTGATGCCCTCGCACATGTCATTGTAGAGGGCGCGCTGCTCGGGGGTGAGGTCGGCGGGCGGGATCAGCGGAAGGCGCATCGGGTTTCCTCGCGTCACAGGTTCCGAAGGCGCAGCTTGAGCCGCGATCACATCATTTCCATGGCGCCGGTTTTCACGACGTACGTGTGCGACCGGGCGCGATCAGCCCGCCCGTGAGCGGCGCGCCGACCCCGGTCGTCAGCGGGAAGGTGATGGGAAGGTTTTTGAGCCGCCGCACCGCGAGGTAGGCGAAGGCCTGCGCCTCCATGGCGTCGACCGACCATCCGAATGCGGCGGCGTCCTTCACCCGGCAAGGCAGACGCCGGCTTAATTCGCACATCAGGGTGGGGTTGCGGGCGCCGCCACCGCAGATGATGGCTACGGCCGGGACCTGCGGCATCTGTGCGAGGGCGCGGGCGAGCCCCGCCGCGGTGAAGGCGGTGAGCGTCGCAGCGGCGTCCTCGGTCGACAGCTCAGCGGTCGCCGCGGCGGAGAACGCATTGCGGTCGAGCGACTTCGGCGCCGCCAAGGTGAAGAAGGGATATGACATAAGCCCCGCGACAATGGACTCATCCGCGGTTCCGGCGGCGGCGGCGGCGCCGTCGCGGTCGAGCGCCGCGCCGGTGCGCGCCAGCATCAGGTCGTCGATCAGCGCATTGCCCGGCCCGGCGTCGCAAGCGACGGGTTCGGCGCCCGGCGCGATGAAGGTGATGTTTGCGACGCCGCCGATATTGACCACGGCGACGGGCTCCTTGAAGCCGGCGCGAGCGGCGAGCGCGGCGTGATAGACCGGCACGAGCGGCGCGCCCTGGCCGCCGGCCGCCATGTCAACGGCGCGGAAATCATAGACGACATCGACGCCGAGGTTTTGCGCCAGCGCCGCGCCATCGCCGATCTGGATGGTGAGGCGCCGCTCCGGCCGATGCAGCACGGTCTGGCCGTGAAACCCGACGACGTCGATTTTTTCGCGGTCGAGGCCGTGCCGGTCGATGAAGGCTTCCACCGCGGCAGCGTGGCGGGCGGTGACCATCGCTTCGGCGGCGGCTAGCGCGCCGGGGCGGGCGGCGCGGTCGGAAAGGCGCGCGGCGTCGGCGATGGCCGCGCGGAGCAGCGCGCGGTCTTCGTCCTCATAGGGAAAGAAGCCGGTCCCGCGAAAGGCGATGGATTTCTCGCCGTCGGTGTCGATGAGGGCGACGTCGACGCCGTCCATCGAGGTTCCGCTCATGAGTCCGATTGCTGTGATGGAGGTCATGCAGTCTCGCAGTCGGTCCCAAACAAAGGGCTTGAGATTGTGCGCACCAAGCGTGCCGGACAATAGCAGATATCGCAAAACCAGCTGCGGGCAAGCCTCTCGCTTGCTCCCCGACATTGCCTTCCCCCGCCGTTGCCCCTAAACCTCGCGCTCGCCTTGGACCGCCGCGAGCAGGATAGATGTCAGACGATTTTTCGCCCAAATCCGACTTCCTTCAGACGCTGATCGCGCGCGGCTACGTGCATCAATGCTCGGATTTCGCCGGGCTCGACGACCGGGCCAGAACCGGCGACCTCACCGCCTATATCGGCTTCGACTGCACCGCCCCCTCGCTCCATGTCGGCTCGCTCGTGCAGATCATGCTGCTGCGCTGGCTGCAGAAGACCGGCGGCAAGCCGATCGCGCTGATGGGCGGCGGCACGACGCGGGTCGGCGACCCCTCCGGCAAGGACGAGAGCCGCAAGATCCTGACGCTGGAGCAGATCGAGGACAACAAAAACGGCATCAAGCGCGTCTTCTCGAAGTTCCTCACTTTCGGGGACAGCGCGAAAGACGCCATCATGCCCGACAACGCCGAGTGGCTGGCGCATCTCAATTACATCGATTTCCTGCGCGACATCGGCCGGCATTTCTCGGTCAACCGCATGCTGGCGATGGATTCGGTCAAGGCCCGGCTCGAACGCGAGCACGAGCTGTCGTTCCTCGAATTCAACTACATGTGCCTTCAGGCCTATGATTTCGTGGAGCTTTACCGCCGCCATGGCTGCGTTCTGCAAATGGGCGGCTCGGACCAGTGGGGCAATATCGTCACCGGCCTCGATCTCGGCCGGCGCCTTGGCGCGGCACAGCTCTATGCACTGACCTCGCCGCTGCTGACGACGGCGTCGGGCGCCAAAATGGGCAAGACCGCGCAAGGCGCCGTGTGGCTCGACGAGAGCCTGCTGCCGGTGTTCGACTATTGGCAGTACTGGCGCAATTGCGAAGATCGCGACGTCGGGCGGTTTTTAAAGCTGTTCACCGAATTGCCGCTGGACGAGATCGCGCGGCTCGAAGCGCTGGGCGGCGCCGAGATCAACGAGGCCAAGAAAGTGCTGGCGAGCGAGGCGACCGCCATGGTGCACGGTCGCGCGGCGGCGTTCGCCGCCGCCGAGGCCGCAAGGCAGACCTTCGAAGAAGGCGCTATCGCCGAGAGCCTGCCCGCGGTCGAGATCGACGCCGGGGAGGTCGAAGCCGGCCTTGGCGTCCTCGCCGCCTTCGTCAAGGCGGGCCTCGTCGCCTCAACCAGCGAGGCGCGGCGCCAGATCAAGAGCGGCGGTCTCAAGGTCAATGACGATGCCGTCACGGACGAACGCGCGATCCTCACGGCGGACGACGCGGCGAATGGCATGATCAAGCTCTCGCTCGGCCGCAAGCGGCATATCCTGCTGAAGCTAGTGTGACCTTTTCGCAACGCCAGCGGATGAAACTTAACGCAACGTAAACGGCCACGTTCCCGCCACACTGGCTGCGCAGGTTCCCCGCGACGGGGGAACCTTATGTTGCGCATCCTGCTAGGAATTTCGATCGCGGCGCTGGCGTGTTCGACGGCTTTCGCCGAGCCGGAGCGGTCGCACGCCTATGACGATTTCATTGCGCAGCAGGCCAAAAAGCATGGCGTCCCGGAGAGCCTCGTTCATCGCATCCTGCGGCGCGAGAGCCGCTACGATCCGAAGGTGTTTCACAATCACTGCTACGGCCTGATGCAGATCAAATACGGCACCGCGCGGTCAATGGGCTATAACGGCGCGCCGAAGGGCCTGTTCGACCCTTACGTCAACATGACTTACGCCATTCCCTATCTCGCCAACGCCTATAGGGTCGCGGACGGCGACGAAGACCGCGCGGTGTCGCTCTTCGCCGGCGGATATTATTACATCGCCAAGAAGAAGCTGCTGCTGGCCTCGCTGCGTACGGCCGATTCGCCGCCGCTGGCGCCGGAGCCGCCGCCGCCCGCCGCGCCGCCGCCGCGCAACGCGATGGCGGACCTTTTCGCCTTCCTTCAGAGCCCCGCGCAAAACCCCGTGCAGCCGGTGCAGGTCGAAGTGACGCAACCCGCGGCGCAGACCGCCGCGCAGGCGAACCCCGCGCCCTCCGGCGAGCAGGAGGCGGCTGCGGAGCAAACGCCTGCAGCGCAAGACGCGACCGCGTCCATCAACGTGCGCAAGCTGCGCGCGGCCGACGCGAAACCCCACGACAAGGCTGGTTTGCAAAAAGCCGCGCGGCCGGCGACGACGAAGATCGCGCTCGCCGAGAAAGCGGCCGCCGCGCCTGACGGCGCGAAAGCCGCCCCGCAGCCTTCGCACAAGGCTAAGGAGGCGAAAGCGCACGCCATTTCGACGGCGGCGGCGAGTTCGGCGAGCGAGGCCGACGCCCCTCCCGCCGCCAGTTCTGAAAAAGCGCCCGGCGAACCGGCGCCCAGCGGCGCGCAATAGCGCCGCCAGACACTCCCGATCGCGTGATTTGTTTTTCGCCGCGGCCGGCGCAACGCTGCGCCGGGCCGACGCGATCTGGCTTTTCCGTGTGTTTGAAAATATTCTATTCTCGGGTCCGCCGAAGGTTCTAAACGGAAGATCGCGCTTTGCCCCGATCCCTGCCGCCGCTCAAGGCTGAGCCAAGAGGATTCCGACCCAGGCGGGCCTCGTGCGGCCTCACTCTCGCGGCGCTGCTTGCCGTCTCCGCGGCCTCCGCCCAGGCGCCGGCACCCCGTCCGAGCGTCGGCGTCGTGCGCGCCGAACTGAAGCCGATCACCCAATCAAGCCAGTTCATCGGCCGCATCCAGGCGATCGACAGGGTCGATATCGTCGCCCGCGTCACGGCTTTTCTAGATGCGGTCGACTTCAGGGATGGCGCCGAAGTCAAGAAGGGCGACGTGCTCTACCGGCTGGAGCGCGGGCCGTTCGAGGCGGACCTCGCGGCGAAGACGGCGGTCGCGCAGCAGTTCGAGGCGGAGCTTCAGAACGCCAACATCGCGCTCGAGCGGGCGCAAAAGCTGCTGCAGACGCAGTCGGGCGCGCAGGCGACCGTCGATACGGCGCTCGCCTCGCAGCGGAGCTTTGCGGCGCAATTGGCGGGCGCACAGGCGAACGTCAGGCAGTCGCAAATCAATCTCGACTATACGGTCATATCCTCGCCGATCGACGGCAAGATCGGCCGCACCGCGGTGACGCCGGGCAATGTCGTGACGCCGTCGAGCGGCGTGCTGGTCACGGTGGTCAGCCAGGATCCGATGTATGTCGTGTTTCCCATCGCCGTGCGCACGCTGATTTCGCTGCGCGAGCGCTATGCGCCGATCGGCGGCTTCAATGCGATCGTGATCCGGCTCGGGCTGCCGGACGGGCGCCTCTACGACCAGCCCGGCAAGATGGACTTCGTCGATAACACCGTGCAGCTCGCGACCGACACGGTTCTGGTGCGCGCCGTGATGCCTAATCCGCCGCTGGCCGTAAAGTCGACCGCCGGCGGAACGCTGCGCGAACTGACGGACGCGGAATTCGTCAGCGTCTACCTTGAGGGCGTCAAACCTGTCGAATTTCTCGCGGTTCCACGCGCGGCGATCCTGTCCGACCAGCAGAGCGATTTCGTCTATGTGGTCGACGCCGACGGCAAAGCGGAGCGCCGCGACGTCAAGCTCGGCCAGTCGACGCCGACCACGGCCGCCATCGAGAGCGGACTGAAAGTCGGCGATCTCGTCATCGTCGAGGGCTTGCAGCGCGTTCGCCCGGGGATGGCGGTCGAGGCCTCGCCGGCGACGCCCGGCCCGCAGGCGCCCGACCCCGGCATGGCGAAATAGGCGCCGCCATGCAGGAGGCGAGCCAATGATCTCCTCAGTCTTCGTCGATCGGCCCCGCCTCGCCATCGTCATCGCGATCATCATCACGATCGCCGGAGCCATCGCCCTGACGCGCATTCCGCTGTCGCAGTTTCCCGACATCGTGCCGCCGCAGGTGCAAGTGAGCGCGACCTATCCCGGCGCCTCGGCGGAAGTCGTCGAAACATCCGTCGCCCAGCCGCTCGAAGCCCAGATGGTCGGCGTCGACCGGGCGATCTACATGAAATCGACGAGCGGCAATGACGGCAGCTACAATTTGACCGTCAGTTTCGATCTCGGCACCAACCCCGACATCGACACCGTCAATGTCAACAACAGGGTGCAAACGGCGCTGGCGCAACTGCCGGACACGGTGACGCATCAGGGCCTCACGGTGCAGAAGCGCTCCTCGGCGATTTTGCAGTTCATGATGCTCTACAGCGAAAACGGCGAGCAGGACCCCCTTTTCATCACCAATTACGCGACGATCAATGTGCTCGATGAACTGTCGCGCACGCCCGGCGTCGGGCAGGCCTCGCTGTTTGGCCTCCTCAAATATTCGATGCGCATCTGGTTCGACGTCACCCGGCTGGTCAGCCTCAATCTCGCGCCCTCCGACGTCATCGCCGCCATTCAGTCGCAGAATGTTCAGGCCGCGATCGGGCGCATCGGCGCGCGGCCGATTGAAAACAACCAGCAGTTCCAGCTCAATCTGCAGACGCAGGGACGCCTTACGACGCCCGCTGAATTCGGCCGGATCGTCCTGCGCGCCAATAAGGACGGCTCGATCGTTCACATCAGCGACGTCGCCCGCGTCGAGATCGGCGCACAGAACATGGACAACGAGAGCCGTCTATCGGGCAAGCCGGCGGTCGCGATCGGAATTTATCTGTCGCCCGGCGCCAATGCCGTACAAACGGCGAGCGCCGTGCAGAAGACCCTCGCCAAGGTCGGCGCCCGCTTTCCGAAGGGCCTGAAGTCAAAGGTCGTCTATGATTCAACGACCTTCGTCACCGACACCATCAACGAAGTGCTGAAGACGCTGGCGGAAGCGTTCGTCCTCGTCGTCGTCGTCGTCTATCTTTTTCTCGGGACGGCCCGCGCCACCATCATTCCGGCCATCGCAGTGCCGGTCAGTCTGATCGGCACGTTCGCGGTGTTGCTCGCGATCGGCTATTCCGCCAACACGGTTTCGCTGCTCGCTCTCGTTCTCGCCATCGGCATCGTCGTCGACGATGCGATCGTCGTCGTCGAGAATGTCGAACGCGTGATGGAGGAGGAGCCTCAGCTGTCTCCCGCCGACGCGACCAAGAAGGCGATGGGGCAGATCACAGCGCCGATCATCGCGATCACCCTTGTGCTTCTCTCCGTGTTTGTGCCGATCGCTTTCATCCCCGGCGTCTCCGGCCAGTTGTTCCGCCAGTTCGCCGTCACGATCAGCGTCGCAATGCTGATCTCGGCCTTGAACGCGCTGACCCTCTCGCCTGCGCTCTGCGCGCTCGTACTGCGGCCGGGGGGCCATCGCAGCGGCGTGATGGGACGCGTGCTGCGAATGATCGACGGCGCGCGCGACGGCTACGGCCGCGGCGTGACGTTCCTCGTGCGGCGCGCCGCGCTCGCCCTCGTTGCGGTTCTTGTCTGCGGCGCGGCGATCTACATGCTCTCGTTGAAGACCCCCGTCGGCTTTCTCCCCGAAGAAGATCAGGGCGCCTTCTTCATGTCGATCCAGCTGCCGGACGGCGCCTCCGTTCAGCGCACCAGCGAGGCGATGAGGAAGGTCGAAACTCTGCTCCTCGACATGCCGCAGGTGCAGGACACCTTCTCGATCATCGGCTATTCGCGGATCGACGCCGTCAGCGAGCCCAACGCCGGCTTCATCGTGGCGAAGCTGAAACCTTTCGCAGAGCGGCCGACGGCGGCGGATTCGGCGCAGGCCCTGATCGCCAGGATCACGCGCGAATCGGCCTCGATCCGCACCGCGTCGGTGATCGCCTTCAACCTGCCGCCGATCATCGGCCTTTCGACGACGGGCGGATTCGAATATCAGCTCGAAGCGCTCGAAGGGCAGGATCCATCGGCAATCGCCAGCGTGATGCAGGCATTGGTGGCGGCGGCCAACGCCGACCCGGCGCTCGCCCGGGTGTTCTCGACATTCACCGCGACCAATCCGTCGATCTTCCTCGATATCGACCGCGAGAAGGCGCAGGCGCTCGGCGTCGACATCGGCGACATCTTCTCGGCGCTGCAGGCGACGCTGGGCGGAACCTACATCAACGACTTCAACCTTTACGGTCGCACCTGGCAGGTCAATCTGCAAGCCGAGGCCGCCGACCGCCGCGATTTTTCGTCGATCTGGCAAATCTACGTGCGCAACAAATCCAACACCATGGTGCCGATGGCCGCGCTCGCCTCGATGCGCACCATCGTCGGGCCGCAGGTCATCACGCGCTACAACAATTATCGCTCGGTGACAGTCAACGGCTCGCCGGCGCCCGGCGTCTCGTCCGGCGGCGCGCTGGCGGCGATGGCCGCGCTCTCGGCGCGAACGCTGCCGGAGGGCTACACCTATGAATGGACCGGCACAGCCTATCAGGAGCACGAAGCCTCAGGCCAGACCGGCGTCATCCTCGCCCTCGCCCTGCTGTTCGCCTTTCTGTTCCTCGTCGCGCTCTATGAGAGCTGGATCATTCCGATCCCCGTCCTGATGTCGGTCTCGGTCGCGGTTCTCGGCTCCTATGTCGGCATATTGATCGCGGGGCTGGCGCTCGATCTCTACGCGCAGATCGGTCTCGTCGTTCTGATTGCGCTCGCCGCCAAGAACGGCATCCTCATCGTCGAATTCGCCAAGGATCAGCGCGTGATGGGAATGGATATTCGCGAGGCCGCGACCCTCGGCGCGCGCATGCGCTTTCGCGCCGTGATGATGACCTCCGTCGCTTTCATCCTCGGCCTTTTTCCTCTCGTAATCGCCCATGGTGCGGCGCAGATCAGCCGGCGCGGCGTCGGAACGCCGGTCTTTGCGGGCATGATCGCGGCGAGCGCGCTCGGCATCTTCCTGATCCCGATGCTCTATGTGGTCTTTGAGTCGTTGCGTGAATGGAAATGGAAGGGCGCCAAGCAAGGCGAGCCCAAGGTTCGCCGCCCATGACGCGGCTTTGGTGCGCGGGGATCTGCGCCGCCCTGCTTTTCGCCTTCGCTCTCTGCGGACCGGGCCGCGCGGAGGCCGATCAAGGCTTTCAGGACTTTCTGCAATCGCTGTGGCCGCGCGCCGAAGCCGCGGGCGTCAGCCGCGCGACGTTCGAGGCCGCCTGCGCCGGGTTGACCCCGGATCCGTCCGCGCCATCAGCCTCCGCCAAACAGGCCGAGTTCGACAAGCCGCTGAAAGCCTATCTCGCCGAGGCAGTCTCGAACGCGCGGGTGCAACGGGGCCGCGCGGCGCTGGGGCGATGGAGAAGCGAACTCGCCAGCATCTCGCAACGGTTTGGCGTCCCGCCCGCGATCATCGTCGCGGCGTGGGGCATGGAGACGGATTTCGGCGCGGCGAAGGGCGGCAAGGACATCGTCCGCACGCTCGGAACCCTCGCTTGGCTGCGGCAAGACCGCGATCTCTTCCGCGATGAATTCATCGCCGCGCTGGTCATTCTCGACAAGGGCGTCGTTCCGCGCGCGAAACTCCAGGGCTCATGGGCGGGCGCTATGGGCGATCCGCAATTCATTCCCTCCGCCTATCTGAAATATGCGGCAAGCTTCGACGGATCGGCCTTCGCCGACATCTGGGACAAGCCGCAAGACAGCCTCGCCTCGATCGCCAATTTCCTGCGCCAGTCGGGGTGGCAAGCAACGCTGCCCTGGGGTATGGAGGTCAAGCTGCCGCCAGGGTTCGATTTTGCTTCGCTGCATGGAAGTTTTGGCGCCTTCGCGGCGAAGGGCGTGGTCGATGCGGATGGAAGTCCGCTGCGGGCGGAGGGCGACGCCACCCTGTTCCTGCCATCGGGCGCGAGCGGCCCCGCCTTTCTGCTCTCTGACAATTACTGGGTGCTCAAAGCCTACAACAACTCGGACTCCTATGCGCTGTCTCTCAGCCTCCTCGCCGACCGCATCGACGGCGGATCGGAGCTGAAAGGCCGGTGGCCAGCGGGCGAGACTTTCCTCAGCCGCGCCAACAAATCGACGATCCAGCGCGAATTGCAAAAACGCGGCTTCTACAGCGGCGTCATCGACGGACGTTTTGGCCAAGCCTCGCGCGACGCGATCCATGCGTTTCAGATCGCGGCCAAGATCAGCCCGGCGGACGGCTATGGCTCGCCGGAGGTTTTGCGGCGGCTGACTGCGGAGTGATTTGCGCCCTCATCCTGAGGAGCCGCGCGAGCGGCGTCTCGAAGGAGGAGGGCGTGGCTTATCCTTCGAGACGGCCCTTCAGGCCTCCTCAGGATAAGGGTTGGCGCGGCTCCAGCCCTCTTTCGTCTCGGCGATGAAATCATCGAGACGACGCGAGGCGATCGCCACGCGCAGTCCCGCCATCAGATCCTGATAATAGGCGAGGTTGATCTCGGTCAGCAGCATCATGGCGAGAATCTCGCCGGATTTGACGAGGTGATGGAGATACGCGCGGGAATAGGTTCGCGTTACGGCGTTGGCCGACTGCGCATCCACCGGGGCCGGATCGTCGGAGTGGCAGGCGTTGCGCAGATTGAGTTTGCCTGCGCTTGTGTAGGCGAGGCCGTGCCGGCCTGCGCGCGTGGGCATCACGCAATCGAACATATCGACGCCACGCCGCACGGCCTCGACGAGATCGTCCGGCGCGCCGACGCCCATCAGATAGCGGGGCTTCGCTACAGGCAACTCAGGAACAGTGCATTCGATCATCGCCAGCATCACGTCCTGCGGCTCGCCGACGGCGAGGCCGCCGAGCGCGTAGCCATCAAAATCCATATCGGCCAGCGCCCGCGCGCTTTCGAGTCGCAACGCCTTCGAGGCACCGCCCTGCACGATGCCGAATGCGGCTCGGCCCGGCTTCCGCGCGAAGGCCTTCCTGGAGCGCTCGGCCCAGCGCAGCGACAGGAGCATGGCGCGGCGCGCTTCGTCCTCCGAACAAGGAAGCCTGACGCATTCATCGAACTGCATCTGGATGTCAGCGCCGAGCAATTCCTGAATCTCCATCGATCGCTCCGGCGTCAGGACATGGCGCGAACCATCGATGTGGGACTGGAACGCAACGCCATTCTCGTCAAGCTTTCGCAGCTTGGCGAGCGACATCACCTGGAAACCGCCGGAATCGGTGAGGATCGGCCCCGGCCAGTTCATGAAGCGGTGCAGGCCGCCAAGCGCCGCTATCCTCTCGGCGCCCGGCCGCAGCATGAGATGATAGGTGTTGGCGAGGACGATATCGGCGCCAAGCGCTTTCACCGCTTCAGGATGCATCGCTTTCACCGTCGCCGCCGTGCCGACCGGCATGAAGGCGGGCGTGCGGATCGTTCCCCGTGGCGTCGCGATTGATCCGGTGCGGGCGGCGCCGTCCGTGGCGGCGATCTCGAAGCGAAAATCCCCGCTCACGCTGTCGCTCCGTCCGCGAGAAACAACAGGCAGGCGTCGCCATAGCTGTAGAATCGATAGTTCTCCGCGATCGCATGGGCATACGCCGCGCGCATCGCCTCGATACCGGAAAAGGCGCAAACAAGCATGAACAGCGTCGAGCGCGGCAGATGAAAATTGGTGAGCAGCGCATCGACCGCCCTGAACTTGTAGCCAGGCGTGATGAAGATCGAGGTCTCGCCCGAAAAGGCGCCGATCGCACCGGAAGGCTGCGTCGCGGATTCGAGAATGCGCAGGCTCGTCGTGCCGGCGGCGACGATGCGCCGGCCCGCCGAGCGGGCCGCGTTCAGGGCCTTCGCCGTCTCAGCGCTCACCTCGCCCCATTCGGCGTGCATTTTATGATCCTGCGTGTCCGCCGCCTTGACCGGCAGAAACGTGCCGGCGCCCACATGCAGCGTCACCTTTTCGATTGCGATATCGCGGGTGTCCAGCGCGGCAACGAGTTCGGGCGTGAAATGCAGGCTTGCGGTCGGCGCGGCGACGGCGCCCGAACGGCGCGCGAACAGCGTCTGGTAATCGCCGGCGTCGCGATCATCTGCAGGACGCTTCCCAGAAATGTAGGGCGGTAGCGGCATCCGCCCGACGCGCTCGATCGCCGCGTCGAGGGCCGAGCCGGCGAGCGCGAAGCTCAGCAGAACCTCGCCCTCCTCGCACTTTTCGACGACTTCGGCGTCGAAGGTGTCCGCCCCTGCTCCCTCAAAGCTGACGATCTCGCCGGCTTTCAGCTTCTTCAAGGGGCGCACGAAAGCGCGCCAGAGATTCGCGCCTTCGCGCTTGTGCAGGGTCGCCTCGATCCGCGCCGAAGCCTCGCCCCTGACGCGGCGGCCCTGAAGCCGCGCGGGAATGACCCGCGTATCGTTGACGACGAGAATGTCGCCCGGCGAAAGAAGATCCGGTAAGTCGCGGACGATGCGGTCTTCGAACATCGCGCCGGAAGCGCCGTGGGCGCGCACGACAAGCAGCCGCGCCGCATCGCGCGGCTCAACCGGGCGCAGCGCTATGCGATCCGTGGGAAGGTCGAAATCAAAGAGGTCTACGCGCATAGCCCGTCACAGGCGACCCGAACAGCCTCCGGGCGGGCTCAGCTTACGACCGCGCTGATGATCTTATCGGGATCCTTCACTGGCTCGCCGCGCTTGATCTTGTCGACATTCTCCATGCCGGACGTCACCTTGCCCCAGACGGTATATTGCTTGTCGAGGAAACGGGCGTCGTTGAAAACGATGAAGAATTGCGAATTGGCGGAGTTCGGATCCTGGGCTCGCGCCATCGAGACGACGCCGCGCACATGCGGCTCGGCGTTGAACTCGGCCTTGAGGTTCGGATATTTCGAGCCGCCCGTGCCGGTCCCGTGCGGGCAGCCGGTCTGCGCCATGAAGCCGTCGATGACGCGGTGAAACACGACGCCGTCGTAGAATTTCTCGGCGACGAGCTTCTTGATGTGCGCGACATGCCCCGGCGCGAGGTCCGGCCGCATCTCGATCACAACGGGGCCTTGCGTCGTCTCGAGGGTGAGGGTGTTGCCAGCTTCCGGCATGCGGAACTCCTGCGTTGAGAGCCGCGCGGACCGAAGGGCGGTTCGCGTCGGAATGAGGCCGGCGTTCCAGCCGGCCGACGTTTGCGTTGCAATATCCTATGCGCGCCGCAAGGTAAACTGGAGCGGGCGCCGGCCCCGCGAGATGAACCTATTTCTTGGCCGGCGCGGCGTCGGTCGCCATCTGCATCTTGATGATCTTGTCGGGGTCCGTGACGCTGCCATTATCCGCCTTGGAGCCCTTCTTGATCTTGTCGACGACGTCCATCCCCGAGACGACCTTGCCGACCACCGTATATTGATTGTTGAGGAAGGATGCGTCGGCGAAGGTGATGAAGAACTGCGAATTGGCCGAATCCGGATCCTGCGAGCGCGCCATTCCGACCGTGCCGCGCTTGAAGGGCTCCGACGAAAACTCGGCCTTGATGTTCGGCAGATCGGACTTGCCCATCCCGGTTCCGGTCGGATCGCCGGTCTGCGCCATGAAGCCGTCGATGACGCGATGAAAGACGATCCCGTCGTAGAAGCCGCGCTTGGTCAGAGTCTCGATCTGCGCGACGTGTTTTGGCGCAAGATCGGGACGCAGCTGGATCACGATGCGGCCATCCTTGGTGTCGAGATAGATGGTGTCCTTGAGGTTTTGCGCGGGCTCGGCGCAGACGCCCGAGGCAAGAGCGAAAGCGAGGCCAAAAGCCATGATCAACCGGTTCAGCATCATTGCGGTTCTTTCCTTGCCCTGAAGATTGTTTTTGACGATTACTTCCCGGCGGTCCGCCGCTTCGCCTCCAGCGCGCCGAGGACAGGCGCCGGCACGAAGCTCGAGACATCCCCGCCCATGGCCGCGATCTGGCGCACCAATGTCGCGGTGATGTGTCCGACCGCGGGCGAGGCGACGAAAAACGCGGTTTTGATGTCCGGCGCCATCGCCGCGTTCATGCCGGCCATCTGCATTTCATAGTCGAGATCGGAGCCGTTGCGCAGGCCACGCACGATAACCCCCGCACCGGCGGCGCGGGCGGCCTCCACAGTGAGGCCGGCGAAGCTCGTGACGGAGAGTTTGCAGGCGCGGGCCGCTACGAGATCGCCGCAGGCCTCTTTGATGAGGGCGGCGCGCTCTTCAAGGCTGAACAGCGGCGTCTTGCCAGGATGCGCGCCGATGCCGATGACGAGTTCGTCGCAAATCCGCGCGGCGCTCAGGATCACGTCTACGTGGCCGTTCGTCAACGGATCGAAAGAGCCGGGATAGAGCGCGACGCGGGTCATGCCTTGCTTTCGATCAGGTCAAAAAGCCGTCAATGGACGCCGAGCTTCTTTTGCAGGCTCGATGAGGACGTCGTGTACTGGAACGTCAGCCGCTTGTCCGGATAGACGTAGCGGTGAATGCGCTGCGCCGCCAGCGCTCCCTCATGGAAGCCGCAGAGGATCAGCTTCAGCTTGCCTGGATAGGTGTTTATGTCGCCGATCGCGAAGACGCCCGGCACATTGGTCTCGAAGCGCTCGGTGTCAACCGGAATGAGGTTTTCATGGAGGTTGAGGCCCCAGTCGGCGACCGGGCCGAGCTTCATGGTGAGGCCGAAGAAGGGAATGAGCGCGTCGCAGGCGACATCCTCGACGCCGCCGTCGGCGCCCTTCACCGTCACGGCGGTGAGTTCGCCGCCCTCGCCGGTAAGCCCGGTGATCTGGCCGATGCGCAGGTCGATCCGCCCGGCGGCGACGTGTTCGCGCATCGCATTCACCGAATGCGGCGCGGCGCGGAAATCGTCGCGGCGGTGGATCAGCGCGAGGCGCTTTGCGACCGGCTGAAGATTGAGCGTCCAGTCGAGCGCCGAATCGCCGCCGCCGACGATGACGACGTTCTTGTCGCGAAAGGACTCCATCTTGCGCACGGCGTAGAACACCGACTTGCCCTCATAAGCGTCGATGCCCTCGATCGGCGGCTTTTTCGGCTGGAACGACCCGCCGCCCGCGGCGACGATGACCGCCTTGCACGCGAAGGTCTGGCCGCCGCTGACGCGGACCAGGAACTTCGGCGCTTCCAGGGTTCCAAGCGCCTGGAGCGACTCGACCATGTCGCCGAAGTGAAAAGTCGGATGAAACGGCTCGATCTGCTTTAAGAGATGATCGACGATGCCCTGCCCCGTGACGATCGGATAGCCCGGAATGTCGTAGATCGGCTTTTCCGGATAAAGTTCGCTGCATTGGCCGCCCGCTTTCGGCAGGATGTCGACAAGATGGCATCTGATGTCCAAAAGCCCCAACTCGAACACCGCGAAAAGGCCGGCGGGTCCGGCGCCGACGATAACCACGTCGGTCTCGATCAACTCAGGCATATTCTGCTCCAAAATCACCCGCGAGGGCGCTTCGCACGGCCCGCGCCATTCCCATCGTCCATCGCCAAGCTTGTGACGGCTTCGACGCCGCGGCGCCCGCCTAGCCCTGGCGCTCCGGCGTCCTGACGGTGAGGCCGTCCAGTTCCTGCGTCACCACGATCTGGCAGGAGAGGCGCGAATTGGGCTGCACCTTATAGGCGAAGTCCAGCATGTCTTCCTCCTGGTCCGACGCTTTGCCGGCAAGAGGCAGATACGGCTCATCGACATAGACGTGGCAGGTCGCGCAGGCGCAGCCGCCGCCGCACTCGGCGGTAATCTCGGGAATCGCGTTGCGGATCGCGGCCTCCATCACGGTGGAGCCGATCTCCGCCTCGACGGTGCGGGATTCACCGAGCGAGTCGACGAACGTGATTTTTGGCATGGATATCGCTTTTACCTTTGTGTGGCGGGCGCGTCATAGAGGTCCAAGGTCGTCCGCGGCAATCCGCGCCGCGGACCGACGCTTTTGAACCGGCGGGAACAGCCGGCGTTTCTGGCGAAGTTCATGGCCGAAGTTTAACCATCCTGCAAGAGCGTAGAGCCCGGCCGGGGCCGAAGGCGCCTTTTGTCGCGGTCGAACCCGCCGCGGCCTCTCGCGCGAAACCCGCCTCGCGCCAATTTCAGCCGCAATCTCCCGCCACCGTCTCCGGGCCTGCGCCCACGCGCCATTAACGATGTTTTAAGAAGGCCTTGGCGCTCGGGTTTGAATCCCGCCGTGAGGGATGTAAAGTAAGATTTGGTTAACTCTACGGCCTGCGTCCGCGCGGATGCCTACACTTTAGAACTTCATGCGCTCCGACCTTCATGCGCTCACAAAACTTCCTGCGCGCTCCTGAACGACTTTGAAGAGGCACGAGATGGCGAGTTCCCCGAAAATCCACGATCCCGCGGCGGAGGCGCTTCAGGCCATCGAGGAAGCGCTCAATCTCCGAGCCGGGTTCGACGATCCAATCGGGAACGCTGGCGCGGAGCCCGTCAGGGATCCGGGCAAGAGCGGCGCAGAGAGCGGCCGGAGCGAACCGACGACCGATTATAGACGCAGAGGCGGCGCGGCGCCGCGGCTGCCTTCGACGAGCGAGGAACCCCTCTTCGGCCCACCGCGTCAGGGCGCTTTGGCTTCGGCTTCGGCCGCGCCGGCGCCGGACGACCAGATCGGGCGTGGCGCGTCTCCCGCCAACGATGACCGGCACTCGGCCGGCGCGATCCTGCGCGCCTATCAGAGCCGCTCGAATCGCACCCCGACAATCGTCGCGGCGCTTTGCTCGATCCTCTGGACGGCGCTGACGGTCGGCTTCCTCGCGACCAACCGGGAGCAGCTTTTCGCCGGTTCGAACGGCGCGATCCTGCCCACGGCCGCGCTTTACTTCCTCACCATCGCGGGCCCCGTGGTATTCTTCTTCGTCACCGCAATGATGATCCGGCGCGGCCAGGAAATGCGGGTGACCTCCCGCTCCATGACCGAAGTCGCGATGCGCCTCGCCGAACCCGAGACCATCGCCACCGAACAGATGGTGACGCTGTCCCAAGCGATCCGGCGCGAGGTCGCCTCGATGGGCGACGGCATCGAACGCGCCCTCGCGCGGGCCGGCGAACTCGAAACCCTCGTGCGGTCGGAAGTCTCCAATCTGGAGCGTTCCTTTTCGGACAATGAGCGGCGCGTGCGCGCGCTGATCGACGAACTGGCCGGCGAGCGCGAATCCATTCTCGCCAACGCCGATCGCGTGCGCGGCGCCATCTCGATCGCCCACGACAGCGTCTCCCGCGATATCGAGACGGCGTCCGCCCGCTTTACCGACAGCGTCGGCGAAGCCGCGGGCCGCGTCACCGCTTCGGTCAACGCGAAAGGCGAGGAGATCAGGCTGGCGCTGAGCCGCGGCCGCGACGAACTTGTCGATCATCTGTCGAGCCACGGCAACGAGCTCGTCTCGCGGCTGAGCCAGACCGGCAGCGACGCCGCCGCCAATCTCACGCAGGCCAGCGCCGGAATCGCGCAAACGCTCGATCAGCAGCTGGCCGACCTCGAAGGGCGGCTGACCAATGCACGGGAGCTTCTTTCGGCCGACCTCGGCATGCGCGGCGACGCCCTCGCGGAACGTCTCGACGCCGCCGGCGGCCGGATCGCCGAGACGATTTCGGCGCGGGGCGAGAGCGTGGCGGCGCGTCTTTCCGAAACGCACGATCGCCTGCATGAAGTCGTCACCGTGCACGGCGGCGCGCTGGCCGACCGCATCGCGGAGACCGGCGAGCGTTTCGGCAATCTGATCGAGGCGCGCACCGCCGCGGCCCGCGATTCGCTCGACCAGTCGAGCCGGAGCATCATCGCCTCGTTCGAGGACGGCCATGCGCGGCTCCAGAACGAATTCGAGCGTCACGGCGGCGAGCTGCAACGCAGCTTCGCGGCCGCAGCCGACTCGACGGCGACGACCCTTGCACAGCAAACCGAAACGCTGCAGGAGCGGCTCGCGAACTCGCTCGAACAGACCGTCGCGGCGCTGAACAGCCATTCCGAGCATGTGCATGGGCATCTCGACCTCGCGTCGCAGGACATGCTCGCCGCCTTCACCGGCCGCACCGAAGCGCTGAGCGACCAGCTTGCCGCCGCGGTGCACGGAACCTTCGCGGCCCTCGACGATCATTCCGCGATCATGAGCGAACGTCTCGAAGCCGCGGCCGACCGGACAGCGAGCGATTTCGCTGGCCGGTCCGAGGCGCTGCACGAGCGCCTGACGGCGACATTCGGCGAGTCGCTCGAAGCATTGACGGACCGCTCGGAAGCGGTCGCAGACCGGCTCGAGAGTTCCGCCGGTCAATCCGTCGCTTCGCTCGCCGGCTATGCTGAAGGGTTGCAGCAGCGGCTTTCCTCGACGCTTCAGGCCTTGAGCCGACACGCGGCGGAAATCAGCGAAGGTCTCGGCTCCGCCAGCGAGCAATCGCTCGGCGCCTTCACCACGCAAACCGAGGCTCTGCGCGAACGGCTCGACGCCGCCGTGCACGGGACGTTCGCAGCGCTCAACGATCATTCCGCGATCATGAGTGAAGGTTTCGAAGCCGCCGCCGAACGGACGGCGACCGATTTCGCCGGACGGTCCGAGGCACTCCAAGAGCGCCTGAGGGCGACTTTCGGCGAGGCGCTGGAGGCTTTGACGAACCGCGCCGAGATGGTTGCGGGCCGACTCGAGAGCTCCGCCAATCAATCCGTCGCCTCGCTCGCCGGCTATGCCGAAGGGCTGGAGCAGCGGCTTTCCGCGACGCTTCAAGCCCTGAGCCGCCATGCGGCGGAAATCAGCGAAGGTCTGGGCTCCGCCGGAGAGCAATCGCTCGGCGCCTTCACCGCACAGTCAGAGGCTCTGCGCGAACGGCTCGACGCCGCAATCAGCGGCCTTAACGAACACTCGGACGAAATGAGCCGCCGCCTCGCGGCGAGCGCGCAACAGTCCGCCGGCGCCCTCGCCAGCCAGACCGAGGCGCTGCAAAACCGCCTCGACGCCGCGATCGGCGCCCTCGACGACCATTCGAACGAGATGAGCGAGCGGCTGGAGGCGACCGCGCATTACGCGGTCGGCGCTTTCGGCGACCACACGCAGGCGCTGCACGAACGCCTGAACGCGACGCTCGCCGAAACGCTCGCCGCCCTGACACATCATACCGAAACCATGAACGCACGCCTCGAATCAACGGCCGGGCTCACGGTCGACGCGTTCACCGGACACGCGGACGCCGTGCATCGGCGCCTCGAGGCGACGCTTGGCCAAACCGTCGCCGCTCTGACGCGCCATTCCGATGAAGTCGGCGCGCGGCTGGACGCGAGCGCGCGGCAGGCGGCCGAAGCCCTCACCTTGCCTGTCGAGGCGCTGCATGAGCGCCTGACCGGGACGATCAGCGCGACGCTCGCCGCGTTGAGCGACCACGCCGCCGATATCAACCAGCGTCTCGCGGCGATGGCGGCGACCTCCGCCGGCGCTCTGACGACCGAGACCGAGGCGCTGCGCGAACGCCTGCAAGCGACGCTCAGCGAGGCGCTTGGCGCGCTGAGCGCGCATTCCGTCGAGATGAGCGAGCGCCTGCGGGCGAGCGGCGAGCAGTCGGCGGGCGCCCTCGCCGATCGCGTGGACGCGCTCAACGCGGGGCTTTCCGCCACGATCCGCGAGACGTTCGACGCTCTTGCAAACCACTCGAACGATGTCAGCCAGCGCCTAAATTCGACTGTCGGGGAGACGCTCGGCGCGCTATCGGGCTATTCCGAGGCGATGCGCGAAACCCTCGATACCGCCGGGCGCGGCGCGCTTTCCGCCTTCGCGGGCCACACCGCGAGCCTCGAGGAGCGCCTCACCCTGATGCTTGGCGAGGCCTTCAACACGCTCGCGAGCCACACCCATGAGCTGCACGAGCATCTCGCCACGCGCACGCAGGAGGCCCTGATAGCTTTCGCCAGCCAGACCGATGCGCTGCAGGCCGGATTCGATGCAACCACACAGCAGGCGGTCGCCGCGATCGGCTATCACGCCAACGACCTCAACGACCGCTTCACCGACACCGCCTCCGAGGCCATCAATGCGATCGCCATGCATGGCGACCGGATCAACGAAACGCTCGCCGACCGGCTCTCGATGTTCGAGCAGACTTTCGTCGGACAGGGCGGCGCGGTCGCCAACAGCATCGGCGATCAGGCCGAACGCTTCACTGCGACACTGGCCGATCGCCTCGGCGCCATCGAGAGCACGCTCACCTTGCGCGGCGGCGATCTCAACGACAGGCTCGCCTTGCGCGCCGGCGAAACCACGCAAGCCCTCGAAGCGCAGATCGACGCCTTCGAGGCGCGCGCATCGCAGCGCACGCGCGAGATTGGGCAGGCGCTCGACGCGCTCATATCGCACCTTGATCAGGGTCTCGACTCGCATGCGGCGGCGCTCAACGAAAGCCTCAGCGCGCAGGCCAGCGCCATCGCCCAGGCGTTGAGCCAAGGCGGCGAGGAGGTGGTCCGGGCGCTTGACGACAAGGCTGGCGCCATCGCGGCGACGCTCGACGGGCGCATCGTGGAATTCGAGGAGCGGGTGGTCGGACGTCTCGACGCGGTTTCGGGCGAACTCGACGCGCGGGGGCGCACCGTCGCCGCCAATATCGCGACGCGGACGCGGGAAATCGACCAGACGCTTGGTCTGCACGCCGGCAACATCTATGCGGCGCTCGATCGCGAGGCGGGTCAACTCGCCGCTGTGCTCGCCGGGCGCACCGCCGAGATCCGGGATCTCGTGTCCCAGGCGACCGAAGACCTCGACGCGACGCTCGCGGGGCGAGCCGGCGAAATCGGCGACGCGCTCGCCGGCCGCGTCAACGAGATCAGCCTCACGCTGGCGAACCGCCTGTCCGAGATCGAAGGCGCGCTCGGCGGTCGCGGCGTCGATCTCCAAAACGCGCTGGCGGAACGCGCCAAGGAGTTGCGCGAGCTCTTCGAAACGCGCGGCCGCAGCCTTGTCGCGAACCTGTCGCAGCGCGGCGGCGAGATCGCCGAGGAAATGACCAACGTCGGCGCGCTCGTATCGCAATCCATCGAGGGCCGCGGCATGGCCATCGTGCAGCGTCTCGGCGACACGCAGAACGAGCTGACCGACGCGATCGAGCGCTCCGCCGCCCATGTGCGCGAGGCCTTCGAAGTCGGCGCCGCCGAATCGATCGGCGCGCTGATCGACGCCAACGCCAAACTCGGGGGCGAGATGACCGAGGTTGCCAGCCGCCTCGTCAGCGGCAGCGCCGCGCTGCAGAATTCGATTGGCGTCGCGGGCGCCAATTTTGCCGCCGTCGAGCAATCCCTGGGCGACCGCATGGACGATTTCAGGCGCCTCCTCGGCGCCGTCTCGAGCGAACTCGAACGCGTCAATCAAGCCGCCGGGCAGACCGTCTTCGAGGCCAGCGGGCTCGCCGAGACGATTGCCGGCCATGGCGAAACCCTTTCGGCCGCCGCCGGCGATCTCGTCAGATCGCAAAGCGAACTCGACCAGATGCTCAACGCCCGCCGGGCTTCGCTCGACGCGCTTCTACGCGCCGTCAACGAGCGCCGCGACGACTTCGAGAATGTCATGGCCTCTTTCGCCACGCTGATCGAAGACGCGTTCCAGAACGCCGAAGGCCGGGCGCGCGAGATCGGCTCCATGATAGCGGAAACCTCGCAATCGGCGGCCGGAACGATCGACCAACAGTTCTCCGACATCCGCGCCAATATCGCGACGGAGCGCGAGCGAACCGCCGCGGCGATGCGGGCGGCCTATGAGCAGGCCAATGCCGAAATCGACGGCATTTTCAGCCAGGGCGCGCAGCGTTTCCAGACCGCAGCTTCGGAGCTGCGCGCGATGTCGCGGGAAATTCAGGCCGAACTCGCGGCGACCCGGGAAGCCTTGAGCGCCAGCGTCACGGATCTGCCGCAGGAGACCGCGCAGCAGGCGGCCTCGATGCGGAAAGTCGTCGCCGACGAGATCAAGGCGCTGAAGGAGCTTAGCGACATCGTGACCCGCTCCGGGCGGTCCCTTGACATCGCGACGGCGACTCACGGCGACCGCGCGGCGCCGCCGGCCGCGGCCCGCACGCCGGGCGTACCCGCAGCTGCGCCGGCATGGCGCGGATCGCCGGCCGAAGCCACGCCGCCGCCCGCGCCTGCTTCCACGCCCGAACCGCGCCGCGGCCAGACGACCCCGCCGCGGCCGGGCCAGGGCGCTCCTTCGACGGAGCGCGGCGGCTGGCTGTCCGATCTCCTGGCGCGCGCCTCGACCGAGGAGCCGCCCGCGCCGGCGCGGACCATTAGGGACATCGCGCCGAAAGGCGTTGCGCCGAAGCCGGCGTCAGCCGGCCAGCCGCTCGACGCCCTGTCTCTCGACGTCGCCCGCATGATCGACCCCGAGGCCGCCGCCGAGGCCTGGGAGCGCTATCGGCGCGGCGAGCCGAACGCCTTCTCGCACCGGATCTACATCGGCCGCGGCGCCCAGACCGCCGAAGAAGTGCGGCGCCGCTACCGGCTTAACCCCGAATTTCATGCGACGGTCGACCGCTATGTTCAGGAGTTCGAGCGCCTGCTCGCGGAGCTGAACCGCGACAACGCGGATCAGTCGGTCCTGCGCAATTATCTGATCTCGGAGACGGGCCTCGTCTACACCATGCTCGCCCACGCGTCGGGAAGACTCGGGTAACACGAGGCGGGGCGGACTGAAGGGCGGCGGCCGCGCTGACAATCGGCATAGGGGGCGATCCTGACGGATCGCTCCCCTGCCACACCACCCGGCATGCGGGTCCGCACCGGGCGGTTCGAGAGATTGAGGTTAGGCAAGTCTGGGCATTCCAATCTGGTCCGC
>Ga0181518_10000594_pt1 | contig 39715 bp, 30 predicted proteins | sample PEATcosm2014_Bin_28_FD_119751 | JGI IMG/M metagenome (GOLD analysis project Ga0181518, IMG submission 119751) | Peatland microbial communities from MTU Mesocosm Facility, Houghton, MI, USA - PEATcosm2014_Bin01_60_metaG | ecosystem: Environmental > Terrestrial > Soil > Wetlands > Peat | place...
ACTCGCGCAGGCTCGGGGGCAGCAGGAAATCCTGATCCGGCAGGTACGGCCGAAAGGGCACAAAACATTATGCGCCGACTCTGTTTGCCGATGCCAGGGAAATCGTATTTCTCGGACGGACTCGTAGGCCTCGAATCTTGAGTTCTTTGATGAGCAGGCCCGCCATGATTGTCTTTCCGGCACCGGGATCGTCAGGCAGCAGGAAGCGAATCCGTGGAAGTTTGATGAAGTAGTCGTAGACCGCTTCCAGCTGATGTGGCAAAGGGTCTACGCGGGCAATCGAGAGAGAAAAGTACGGGTCGTATTCGTAGGCAAGCCCGAGACGCATGGCTTCGACGCCAAGCCGGAACTTGCCGGCGTCGCCATTAAAAGGTTTCTGGGCAGGTGAGGCATGGAGCTGCCCCAGTTGCTCGACGCTCAGGATGGGTTCGTAAACGGTACTGGAACGGACTCCCTTCCCTACGAGCTTTACGGACGCCCCCATCGGTACCGCGATGATGACCTGAACCGGCTCCGGGAACAGCGGAGCCGTAGACCGTGACATTCTGCTTGAGTTCTTCAGGAAGCATTTGTCAAATTTCCGTTCGGACCGTCTACGATCTGTACCACCAGGTAACCGTGCTGATTCGAAATGCTTATCAGACCGGGCGTGCGCTGTCATTCGTATTAAGAAATGCGATTGTACCCGGATTGCCAGGCTGTCGTTGCTCAGGGGATGAGATGCGGCGCCACGATGCTGATGAACTCGCGGGACGTAATCACCTTGGTTTTCTTCCAGAACTTCGGAAAATGCCGCGCGTTGCCAGTGACCAGGTAGTCGGCGCACGCCGCATCCGCGCACTCAAGAAATATGTTGTCATCCGGGTCGGGCGTCACCTGAAGTGACCGAGTCCGAGTCGCCCGATGGGCGTGGCTCCGGATGAGTTGTAGAAGTTGCTGATGGATGCCCTTGCGAATCCTGAGTTCGGGCCGCGCCAGGACTTCCTCATATTCAGCGAGAATAGCCTCCGTCACGTAAAGCCTGGCAGGTTTGGTGAGCGCGAGCAGAACGACGGTGCGCTGCATACCGTCGGGTTTCAGGGGTGCCGAAACCACGACGTTGGTGTGGACGACAAGCCTGAGCGGAATCATCCGCGCTTGCGTCGGTCGGCGCGGGTCGCCTTGACGACCTGGTCAATCTGGCGGGAGGTGAGCTTATCGGTGCCCTTCCGCTGCGACTCCTCGCCTATTGCCCTGAGCACTTCCGGCTCCGGGGCGGCAAGCCGCACATAGTCGCGGAAGCTGAGGAGCACGGCCTTGGGGGTGCCGCGCTTTTCGATGACGAGCGAGCGGCGCTCATCCTCGACGCTGCGCAACAGCTTCCCGAAATTGGATCGGGCTCGCAGCGCGGAGACGACTATGGAGCTGTCGGTGTCGGTTCTCATAATACTCTTCATTTCAATTATCGGAACTGTACAGTTGATCCGCAACCCCGTCAAGCGCGGCCCGTGGTCGGGCTGGCGGGCCCTAAAGCAAGTACCAGGCCGATTCGCATAATCTCATCTGTCTTCCTCCAGGGAGCAGATCGTCTGGGGTGCCCTGCCCGTCCGTTGGCGAAGAATTGCCGGCGGTAGTCGGGAAGGGGTGAAACTGTTAATTCGGAGATGGGTATTAGCGACAGAGCAAAAAGCGACTAGTGCATCGTCCCATTAATTCCTTATAGAATCGCTTTTTTCTTCCGCTTGCTTCTTCGGCGGCGCGGCTTTCGGGGATGAGCCGCTTGGTAGCCCTTGGTGGTCGCGATGATGCGCTGGAGATGTTCTGGGCCTTTGGTCCAGCTGAACGGACAGCAGGTGGCATTGTAGCTGGCGAGAAAGCGCACGAGAAGGTCCTTCAGATCCTGCTTGGATCGTTGCACGCTATGCGCCAGCCCTTGCTTGCTGAGGATGCTGAAGAAGCATTCAATCAGATTCACCCGGGAGGCGTGTGTGGGGGTGTAATGAAACTGCACTCGTGGGTGGCGGCCGAGCCAACGACGGGCCGCTTCGTTCTTGTGGATGTTCAGGTTATCCGCCACAACATGGAGTTCCCGATCCGGATAGGCTCGCACCACGTCGTTCATGAAGCGGAGGAAATTTACGGAGGTGCGCCGGTTGCGGATGTGTGCGACCACCTTGCCGGTGGCGATTTCCAAGGCGGCAAGGAGCGTCTGCGTTCCGTGCCGCACGTATTCGTTGGTCCAACTGCGGGGCTGTTTGGCGCGTAGCGGCAGCAGCGGTTGCGTTCGGTCCAGCGCCTGGATACCGGGTTTCTCGTCCACGCAGACGACCAGCGCATTCTCAGGCGGATTCAAATACAAGCCGACAATGTCGAGGAGCTTGGCCTCGAAATCGGGATCGGGGCTGAAGGTAAACGTCCGAATTCGGTGTAGTTGGAGTTCCGAGGCGTTCAAAATCGCGTGGACGGTGCTGTGCGGCAGCCCTACCTCGCGCGCCAGCGTACGAACGGTCCAGCGTCCTTGGGACTCTGGCTGTTGACAGGCCGTAGTCTGCACTTTCTGCCAGACGGACGCATCGTGCTTCGGCGGCCGGCCGGAGCGCGCCGCGTCGCGCAGTCCCTCCAATCCTTGAACGGCAAACGATCGGCGCCACTTTCCCACCGTGACTTCAGGAACGTCGAGGTCCACCGCAATCTGCCGGTTGGAGAGCCCGGTAGCCGCAGCCAACACGATCCGACTGCGCATCGCCATGGCTTGCGGCGTGGAAGGGGCTTGAACCCAGCCGTTTAGGGTCGAACGCGTCTCCGAGTCCAGAGAGATTGCAGGAGCGGTCCGGGGCACATCCCAGCATTATATTATAAAGAACTATCTGGACGATGCACTACTAGCGGCGGACGGAGGCGCCGAGAGTGCGGTAGGGCTTGCCGACCTCCTGCGCGTCTACCACGGCCACGGCCGCCACATGCACAATGTCGTTGACTTCCGAGCCGCGCTGTAGGACATGCACGGGCTTGGAGAGGCCGGTCAACAGCGGTCCAATACATTCGGCGCCGCCGATACGCTGCAACAGCTTGTAGGCGATGTTGCCGGCCTCCAGGTTGGGGAAGATCAGCACGTTGGCGCCGCCCTTGAGCGTGCTGAACGGGTAGGTCTCTTCGAGGATTTGCGGGGCCACCGCGGTGTCGGCCTGCATTTCGCCGTCGATCATGAGGCCGGGGGCGCGCTGCCGCACCAGGTCCACAGCGCGGCGGACCTTGTCGGCCAGCGGATGGCGGGTGCTGCCGAAATTCGAGAAAGACAACATCGCCACGCGCGGCTCCTGGTTGAAACGGCGCGCCTTTTCCGCGGCCTCGATGGCGATTTCGGCCAGGTCTTCGGAAGTCGGCTCGATGTTGACCGTGGCATCTGCCAGGAAATAGAGGTCTCCCTTGGGAGTGATGAGCGCGTAGACGCCGGCCACTATCCGCAACTCGGGCCGCACTTCGATTACCTGGAGAGCGGGCCGGATGGTATCGGGATAATGGGTGGTGAGGCCGCCGATGAGGGCATCGGCGTCGTTGAGCCGCACCATCACGCTGCCGAAAGTGACGGGGTTGAGAATGAGTTGCCCGGCCTCGGTGCGCGTGACGCCTTTGCGCTGACGCAGGCTGAAAAACTCTTCGGTGTACTCGTCGAGCCGCGCGAATTTGGCGGGCTCGACGATCTCCGCGCCCTCCAGGTGCAGATGCAGCTCTTCCACCTTGGCGCGGATCTTGTCTTCGTTGCCGAGCAGGATGGGGATGGCGATCTTCTCGTCGAGCAGGATCTGGCAGGCGCGCAGAATCTTGCCCTCTTCGCCTTCCGTGAAGACGATGCGCTTGGGGTGCCTCTGCGCCTTGTTGATCATGTTGCGCACTACTCCGTAGGCCTTGCCGAGGCGGCGCTCCAGCTCTTCGCGGTACTGGCCGATATCGACCGGCCGCTGCGCCACGCCCGAATCCATGGCGGCCTGCGCCACCGCGGAGGCTTCCCAAATAAGCACGCGCGGATCGAAGGGTTTGGGGATGATGTACTCGCGCCCGAATTCGAGGCGCTCCACGTCGTAGGCGCGCAGCACGGAATCGGGCACGTCTTCCTTGGCCAGGGAGGCCAGCGCGCGGGTGGCGGCCAGCTTCATTTCATCGTTGATGGTGGTGGCGCGCACGTCCAGCGCGCCGCGGAAGATGAACGGGAACCCCAGCACGTTGTTCACCTGGTTGGGGTAGTCCGAGCGGCCGGTGGCCACGATGGCGTCCGGGCGCGCGGATTTCGCCACGTCGTACTGAATTTCAGGATCGGGGTTGGCGAGCGCGAAGATGATCGGGTTGGGAGCCATGCCACGGATCATTTCCGGCGAGACGATGCCGCCGACGGAGAGTCCGAAAAAGACATCCGCGCCGGCCAGGGCTTCTGTCAGGGTGCGCGCCTCGGTCCTGGCGGCGAAGCGCGCCATGTACGGGTTCATGCCCTCGGTGCGGCCTTCGTAGACCACCCCCTTGACGTCGCACATGACGATGTTCTCGCGCCGTACGCCCAGCCTGACGTGGTGCATGGCGCAGGCGATGGCCGCGGCGCCGGCCCCGCTGAACACCACCTTGACCTCGTCGATCCTCTTGCCGACGATTTCCAGCGCGTTGAGCAGGCCGGCGCCCGAAATGATGCCGGTGCCGTGCTGATCGTCGTGGAAGACCGGAATCTTCATGGTCTTCTTCAACTGCTCTTCGATGTAGAAACACTCCGGCGCTTTGATGTCTTCGAGGTTGATGCCGCCAAACGTGGGCTCCAGAACCTGGCAGGTGCGGATGACTTCATCGGAATCTTCAGTGGCCAGTTCGATATCGAAAACGTCGATATCGGCGAAGCGCTTGAAAAGGACTCCCTTGCCCTCCATTACCGGCTTCCCGGCCAGCGCGCCGATGTTGCCGAGGCCCAGCACCGCCGTGCCGTTGGTCACCACGCCGACCAGGTTGCCCTTGGCGGTGTACTTATAGGCGAGGCTTGGATCGCGCTCGATCTCCAGGCACGGAACAGCCACCCCAGGCGTATAAGCAAGGCTCAGATCGCGCTGCGTTTGGCAGGGTTTGGTCGGGGTAACCGACACCTTCCCCGCCGGAGATGAGGAATGATATTCGAGGGCATCTTCAGGACGAATTCCCATACGGCGCTGCCTTTCAAGACAGTTGTATCACGTGGCGGTAAACACAAGTGCCGCCGACATATACGGCCCAGGCCGGCTCACGCCCGAAGAAGTAGGGAAGCTCACGGTAGTCGCCGCAATCGTGGATGGCGAAATCCGCGAGTTTGCCGGGTTCGAGCGATCCGAGCTGGTGGCCGCGGCGCAGGCTATAGGCGGCGTTGATGGTGGCCGCGGCGATGGATTCCGCCGGTGTCATTCTCATTTGTGTCGAAGCCAGCGAGAGCACCATGGGCACGGAGGCAGTGGGAGACGATCCGGGATTGAAGTCCGTGGCAAGCACCACGGGCAGTCCGAGATCGATCATCCGGCGCGCCGCCGGATAACGCGTGGAACCGAGATGATAGACCGACGCCGGCAACAGCACGGGCTGAACGCCGGCGGCCTGGAGCGCTTCCAGGCCCGCCGTGCCCGTGCATTCCAGGTGGTCCGCGGTGGCGGCGCCCAGCTCTGCGGCGAGGAGTGCGCCCTCGTCGCGAGTGAATTGATCGGCGTGAATGCGCAGACCGAATCCGAGGTCCCGCGCGGCGCGGAGAATCACGCGGGCATTGGCGGCCGGAAACACCGTGGGTTCGCAGAAGACGTCGCAGTATTCCGCCAGATGTTCCTCGGCGACGCGCGGCAGCATCTCGTGAACCACCAGGTCGGCATAAGCGTCGAGACGGCCGCGGTACTCATCGGGAACTTCGTGCGCTCCCAGGAACGTGGGAACGTAGCGCAAACGCCCGTCCGCCGCGAGTTGCCGGATGACCCTCAGAATCTTGAGTTCCGATTCGAGCGACAAGCCGTATCCCGATTTGGCTTCGATGGTAGTGGCGCCGCCGCGCAGAAACCACTCCTGGTATCGGCGCGCGGCCACCAGAAGTTCCGCCTCGCCGGCCTGGCGAGTGAGGCGCACGGTAGACCTGATCCCTCCGCCTCGGGCCGCGATTTCCGCGTAGGTGGCGCCTTCCGCGCGCTGCTCGAATTCACCGGCCCGCGTGCCGGCGAACACGGGATGAGTGTGCGCGTCGACAAACCCGGGAAGAACGATGCGGCCGCCCGCGTCGACGACCTCGGCATCGGCGGAAAGCACTCGCTCCATCCCCGCGCGGGACCCGATGGCTTGAATGCGGCCATCGCGAATCAGCATGGCGCCGTCGGGAACGATGGCGAGTTCCCGCATTTCGGGGCCGACTCGCGGACGCGGCGGTCCCGCCAGGGTCACCAGTTGGCTGCAATTCCAGACGGCCAGCTCACTCATCGAGGTTCAACACGCGCAGGCGCGCTTCCACCGAAGCACGGAAATCCTGGTCCTGGACGGCGCTGAGATTAATCCGAACGTTCTCCAGCGCGCCGGTCTTGGCCGCCGCCGCCAGCGCCTTCGCCACCGCCAGATCGGACGCGAACCTGGTCGGGATTTGAAGCTCTCCCAGCCGCGTCAACATGGCGCAAGCGCGTTCGAGAACTTCGAGGGGAACTTCGGCGGCGCCGTGCAGCGCCTCTTCGACAAACGTCTCACGCTCTTCCTTGGGACGCTTGTATGCCGACATCACCCGCTGAAAGGCTTCGGCGTCACGCTCGACGGCGGCGGTGAAGAATTGCCGGTCCTCTTCGAACCCGCCGCTGTCGAGTTTCGCGAGCCGCGTCACCATGGCGCCCAGCGCGGCCGCCATGGCCGCCGCTGCCGCCGCCGCGCTGCCTCCGCCGGGCGTGGTAGTGGGAGCAGCCAACGCATCCAGAAATTCCGGCAACCCGCGGCGCGACGCCATGGCATCGGCGATGCGGTTTTCCAGCACCAGCTCCGGCCGGAAATTCTCATAGCGCAAAAAATACTCGGCCGACATTTCCAGCGCCTTCCTGGGAACCAGGCCCACGATCTCGCTTCCCACCACCGGCACGCCATGGCGCTCCGCTTCCCGGCGCACAGCTTCGAAGACCACGTGCATGGGCGTCTGCTCAAAATCCGTCAGGTTAATGGAGACCTGCGCCAGATTGCGCGAAGCCAGGGCTATCCCCATGGACTTCACGTAGCGGAAACCGCCGGAGGAGAATCGAATGGTCTTGGCAATCTTTTTGGCGATGCCGACATCGGCGGTGCCCAGGTTGATGTTGTAGGCGATCAGGAATTTGCGCGCGCCCACCACGGTGGCCCCGGCGGTGGGATGGCAAACCGGGTCGCCCACATCCGGGTGGCGCTCGGGCACCGTCCCCATCTCTTCGAGCAGCGCCTCGAATTGGCCGCGCCGGATGTTTTCGAGATTTACGCGCTCGGGCCGCCTGGCCGCCGCTTCGTAGAGGTAGACGGGAATCTTCAGACGGCTCCAAATCTCGCTGCCCACGCGCTCGGCGAGCTCAATGCAATCCTCCAGCGTCACACCCTCGATGGGAATAAATGGCACCACGTCCGCGGCCCCTATGCGCGGGTGCGCGCCCTGGTGCTGGGTCAGGTCGATGAGCGACGCCGCTTTTTCAACCGCGCGGAACGCGGCATCGGCCACCGCCGCGGGCGGCCCAACGAAGGTCAGCACGGAGCGGTTATGATCGGCGTCCGACTCGCGATCCAGCAGCACCACTTCCGGAACCGCAACAATGGTCCGGACGATCGCGTCAATCTTGCCGGCATCGCGGCCTTCGGAAAAGTTGGGAACGCACTCCACCAGTTGTCGCATCACTCCGCCTGTTCCATGGGCCGCTTGAGCTTATGCTCTTTGGCGAAGCGGATGGCCTCCTCGTAACCGGCATCCGCATGGCGGAGCACGCCCAGCCCCGGATCGGTGGTCAGCACCCGCTCCAAGCGCCGCTCGGCTTCATCCGTGCCGTCGGCCACCACCACCATTCCGGCATGTTGCGAGTAGCCGATGCCCACGCCTCCGCCATTGTGGATGGAAACCCACGACGCGCCCGCGGCGGTGTTGAGCAGCGCGTTGAGCAAGGGCCAGTCGGCGATGGCGTCGGAGCCGTCGCGCATGGCTTCGGTTTCGCGATAGGGCGATGCCACGGAACCGGCGTCCAGGTGATCGCGCCCGATGACAATGGGCGCGCGCAGCTCGCCCGAGCGCACCAGGCGATTCATGGCCACGCCGAATTCCGCGCGCTCGCCGTAGCCCAGCCAGCAGATCCGCGCCGGCAGGCCCTGGAATTGGATGCGCCGGCGCGCCAGGGGCAACCAGCGGGCCAGCGTCGCGTCATGCGGAAAAAGCTCCAAAGCGAGGCGGTCGGTGCGGTAGATGTCCTCGGGGTCGCCCGACAAGGCCACCCAACGAAATGGCCCACGGCCCTCGCAGAACAGAGGTCTGATGTACTCCGGCACGAAGCCGGGAATATCGAAGGCACGCTCCACGCCCGCTTTCCTGGCCTGCGCGCGGATGTTGTTTCCGTAGTCGAACGTCACGGCGCCTTTCTTTTGCAGAGCCAGCATCGCCTCGACGTGCGCGGCCATGGCTTCCAGCGATCGCGCCAGGTACTCTTCGGGATCGCGCGTGCGAAGAGCGCGCGCCTGTTCCAGGGTCATTCCGTTGGGGACATAGCCGTTCAACGGATCGTGCGCGCTGGTCTGGTCGGTGAGCACATCGGGGACGAAGCCGCGGCGGACCAACTCGGGCAGCACGTCCGCGCAGTTCCCCACCAACCCCACGGATAGCGCATTCCCCTGCGCCTGGGCCTCGCGCAACATGTCCAGAGCATCGTCCAGGTTCCAGGCCATTTGGTCGCAGTAGCCGGTTTCGAGCCTGCGCTCGATGCGCTGCGGGTCCACCTCGACGCCCAGGAAACACGCGCCGTTCATGGTGGCCGCCAGTGGCTGCGCGCCGCCCATGCCGCCCATGCCGCCCGACACCACCATCTTGCCGGCCAGCGGCCCGCCGAAATGCTTGCGGCCCACGGCGGCGAAAGTCTCGTAGGTTCCCTGCACGATTCCCTGGCTGCCAATGTAGATCCACGAGCCGGCGGTCATCTGGCCGTACATGGTGAGGCCCATCTTTTCCAGGCGGTTGAACTCATCCCAGTTGGACCAGTGGCCCACCAGGTTGGCGTTGGCGATGAGCACGCGCGGGGCGTCGGCATGCGTGCGGAAGATGCCCACCGGCCTTCCCGACTGCACCAGCAGCGTCTCGTCGTTTTCGAGCGATTCGAGCGCGCGGACGATGGCGTGAAACGACGGCCAGTCGCGGGCCGCGCGCCCCGTCCCGCCATAGACGATCAACTGGTCGGGATTTTCCGCCACCTCGGGATCGAGGTTGTTGTGGATCATGCGCAGCGCAGCCTCCTGCTGCCACCCTTTGCAGGTCATGGCGCGCCCGGTGGGGCATGCTTTAGCTTGCCTTGGCCCGTGCATTAGAACTCCGAAAACGCCCACTCATCAAATCTACCTTGTCGAATGGCCGCGGCGGTGGCCTCGATATCGCCCGCGAGCGGCCGGTCTTCCTCGAGCGGCGGCGCGATGGAGCGAACCACCTCCACCACGCGGCGGATCTCCGGCCCCGGCTCGAACGGCTCGCGATAGCGCAGCGCTTCCGCCGCCGCCAGCAGCTCGATGGCGACCATGTACTCCCCATTCTCGACGATGGTGCGCAGCTTCGTCGCCGCGGTCATTCCCATGGAAACGTGGTCTTCCTGTCCGCCGGAAGTCGGCAGACTATCGACGCTGGCGGGATGCGCCAGCACCTTCGACTCATTCAGGAGCGATGCCGCCACCACCTGCGCCATCATGAAACCCGACGAGACCCCTGGATCCGAGGCCAGAAACGCGGGCAGGCCGTCGTTGAGGTCGGGATTCACCAGGCGGTCGATGCGCCGCTCGCCGATGCCGGCCAGCGTGGTCATGGCAATGGCTGCGGCATCGAAGGCCAGCGCCAGCGGCGCGCCGTGGAAATTGCCTCCGGAAAGAACCTCCCCGGTTTCGGCGAAGACCAGAGGGTTGTCGGTGGCTGACCCGGTCTCGGTCTCGACCGCGGTGCGCACATACGCCAGAGCGCCGCGCACCGCCCCATGCACCTGCGGCATCGCGCGCAGGCTGTAGGCGTCCTGCACGCGGGCCGGGGGTGCCCCCTGGGCCCTGCGCCGCGCGGGATCGACGTCGCTTCCCTCCAACAAGCTCCTGAGATGCGCGGCGGTGGCTGCCTGGCCCGCCTGGGGGCGCGCCGCGTGAATGCGCTGGTCGAACGCCACGGGAGTTCCCAGCAGCGCTTCGAGCGACATCGCGCCGGCGACATCGGCCAGGCCGACCACACGCCACGCGCGCCACAGCGCCAGGCCGCCGACCGCCGTGAGCGCTTGCGTTCCGTTGAGCAACGCCAGGCCTTCCTTGGCTTCCAGACGGACCGGCTCGATTCGCGCCAGGCGCAGCGCCTCGCGGCTCGGCAAACGCCGTCCTTGATACGTGGCCTCGCCTTCGCCGATGATCGCGAGCGCCAGGTGCGCCAGCGGGGCCAGGTCTCCGCTCGCGCCCACCGATCCCTTCTCGGGAATCACGGCCAGCACGCCGCGGTCGAGCATGGCGACCAGAATTTCGGCGATCAGCGGGCGGACGCCGCTATACCCCAGCGCCAGCGTGTTGGCCCGCAGCGCCATGACCACGCGTGTCTCTTCCGGGGAAAGCGGGTGGCCCAGCCCGCAGGCGTGGCTGCGCACCAGGTTGAGCTGCAAGCTCTCTATGGCATCGTCGGCAATGCGCACCTCGCACAGCTTGCCGAAACCGGTGTTGATTCCGTAAACCGGCCGATGCTCCTCGACGACCCGCCAGACGACGCGCCGGGAAGCTTCCATTTGCGCCATGGCAGCCGGCGCCAGTTCGAGCCGGACCTTTCCGGAGGCGATCTCCGCCATCTCTTTCAAAGCCAGCGGCTGTCCACCGAGTTGCAGCATTCTAACCTAATGATAACGCCGCTCAATTCGATTGGCGAATATATAATCAATGGTATATTTCCTATATGGCAATGGAATCAAGCGCGCTACTGGATGTAACCGGACGAAAGTTACTGTCGGTCTTGCAGGAAAATGCGCGGCTCTCCTATGCGGAGCTGGGGCGCAGAATCGGGCTCTCGCCCGCGGCAACCGCGGAGCGGCTGAAGCGCCTGGAGGATGCCGGCGTCATCACCGGCTACTGCGTGGACATCGACCGGGAAGCGTTAGGGCTGCCCATTCTGGCGATCATCCGGATGAGCTGCGACGGCGCCAGGTACAGGCCGTTCCTGAAGGCCGTGAAAGGCTTCCACAATGTGGTGGAGTGTCATCACGTGGCCGGCGGCGACGCCTTCATCCTGAAGGTGGTGGCGCATTCCGTCGTGGAACTCGAGGGTCTGGTCGAGAAGCTTCTGGAGCACGGAGTCCCCACCACCAGCGTCGTATTCTCATCGCCGGTGGTCGGACGATCGCTGCCGCTGGGGTAGGTCACCGTGGATAGGAGATAAAGGCGCTGGGAATCGCCCCCCTCATATGAGGGGGGGCGGAATGGCACCGCAAAGTGCGGCTGCGAAAAAAGCAGCACAGGAATCAAGCTGCGCTAGATTCCGGGCGAACACATTTACACTGACGTTTTCTTTTTCTTCACAACGGGGCGTGCCGGGATACCTTCCTTGAGTGCAGTCGTCTGTTTCTCAAGAACAAACAGCGAATGAAGAAGGTTTTCAACAATATCCATAACGGTATCTATCTGTTTGGCATCCGGGCGATGAGCACGATGAGCAGATGCACTCCCAGCATCAATCGCAACTTCGAGAAATTTACGATTATTCTTGCTAATGTGTCCTGCCTCCTCCATGGCCAGAAGATTCGAGTTGAAGTTTCCATGGTCGCCCACTTTGGTGATCATCGCAGTTTCAATAATTGCCCGCGCACCCATCATTGCCAATGAAAGACTGTTTGCCTGTAGCGCAATATAGACTTCACTCAACAGAAGGCGAATTGAAGTAGGCAACGACCATTGCCACCTCGGAGGCCACCGTGAGGCGGACGGCGGAAAAAACGCAATGACTGAGCCTGGATCTTCGGAAAACCAATACTCTCTCTTTAGCACAACCTCATTACAACCGCAGCATTCGAGCATGGTATATTCTGTCCGCCAAGCAAAGCCCTGCTCATCATCAGAACCCGTATCAACGTGAGATTTCAAAACCCTGTGATTGGTAGTCTGCCGACACCCGTTACAATGCGCCTTGAAAAGCGCAGATTGCCCTGCTTCACTTTGAGCCATAAGATACCAGAGGCTAGCTTAGTATACACCAGCCACTCTAATAGAATGCCCATCTCGGCATCAGCCGAGACGACGCGACGAATACCTCGACGCCTTCGAAGACCCGTTCCATGACGTAGGCCGTCGCTCGTGAGTGACCCTCAATCAAGATCAGTCCGTCGCTGTCGTTGTGCTGCGCAGCGATGAGTTCGGGGAACCGGGCGCCATTTCGTAGAGCCTCTAGTATGCCGTTGATTTGATAGGTCTCCGGATCGTCGGGCCGCTCACGGAAATTGCGTGCGCCGACGGAAACCAGACGAGTACCATCGGACAGATCATTCCAGGTTTTGTGATTCGCATACCGCAGCGTCGAAAAATCATGCTGCTCCAGGGTAACCTTGCGCCAAACGGCATCCGAGGGAAAACCGGCAAAGAGGGCCTCACGTGTTTCATAACCTCGAAAGTTCAAAAGCCGTTTCCGCGCGCGGTTCTCGGTCCTGTTTGCCAGGTTCGGCTCATCAAGCAGGCAACGCGTGTAGCCCAGTTGACCGAGGGCACGAATAATTCGGTCATCATATCGGGACGAATTGATCTCGGCCCGCAGGAACGCGAGCACCATATCATTTTCCGTCGCCGGACCCAAGTCAACCATTGAGACTTCATTTTATCCGGTAACGCGGTTTCCAACGCCTCTATCTCCTATCCCGCCGGCGGTCACCGTGAAGCCCGCCAGGGTATATACTGACATTTCGGACCCAAAAGAGGTGATTTTCTTATGCCATTCTCACGACGCAATTTCCTGAGCATCGCCGCCGGAGCGGGTGCTCTGGTGGGGGCACGCGGTGTCCTGCTTGCCGCGGCGCAACAATCGCAGCAGCAACCGCCGCAACAACAGCCGCCCAGGCCTAACATGGATGTGTGGACGGGCACGGATCAGCCCTACCCCTACTACACCGCCCGGTCCACGGTCGCGCTCGTCAAGGGGGAGAGCCGGCGCAAGAACATTACCGACGCGCTGGTGGCCATTGACGACCAGATCCAGCCGGTCCTGAAAACCAAGAAATACGTTGTCCTCAAGCCCAATTGCGTCAGCACGGTAGCGCTCGGAACCACCAATCCCGAGGCCTTGATGGGCATCCTCGACTACCTCGCTCCGCGCTACAAGGGGCCGGTCATCATCGCCGAGTCCTGCGGCAATGCTCTGGCAAACTTCGAGGCTCTCGGCTATCAGAAGATTGTCGAACAGCATCGCAGCCAGAACGTGAGCCTGGTGGACCTGAACATTGAGGCGAAATACCAGGTACTTCCGGTGTTCGATTACGATGCGCACGTGGTCCCGGTGCGCCTGGCGGCGCGGCTGCAAGACCCGGACGCGTACATCATCTGCTGCTCGGTGATGAAGACGCACAACGCCCAGTTGGTGACCATGTCGGTGAAGAACATGGTGCTGGGCGCGCCGCTTTCGGCGGCTCCCAAGGTAACGCCTCGCTGGAGCGACAAGCGCAAGTTCCACGTCGGCATCCGCATGATGCAGGTCAACATGATGCTGACGGCGCAAAAGCTGAGGCCCTTCTGGGGCGCGGCGGTGGTCGATGCGTTCGAAGGCATGGAGGGCAACGGCCCGCACGCCGGAACGCCGGTGCCTCACCGCATTGCGATCGCCTCCACCGACTACCTCGCCGCGGATCGCGTCGGCGTGGAAGCCATGGGCGTCGATCCCACTTGGGTTGGCAGCCTGGTTTATTGTTCCCAGGCGGGTCTGGGGCAATACGACCTGAACAAGATCGATGTTCGCGGGGTGAAAGTCGCCGATGTGAAACGCACCTACAAGCTGAGCATCGACGCCGATCGTGAAAAGCAGTGGATGGGTCCCATGGAAGAACTGCCGGTCAAGTTAGGCTGACGTTCTGCCCAGCTCGACGTTCGTCAAGGTAACGATCGCGCCCGGGGGTACGGTCACTTCGCCGGCCGACATCGCCTCCACGGCATTCTCCTGCTGCTGGCTCACAACTTCCATATACCGGAACGGCTCTCCGGGCCACGTCACGGAGACTCTCTGAGCAGCCGTGGACCGGTTTAGCATCACCAGGGTCCGGGGGCCCGCGTTTCCGCTGAATGCAGTCGCCAAAAGCTGCTGGTTGGAACTGGCCGCCTGCACGCGTGTCATGCCTTCGCGGATTCGCCGGGAGTACGCCCCATACACCCGCAATTGATGGCTGGTCGCGGCCGGCGTCAAGCCATGTTCGGCGTCCGGCGCCATCAGCGTGCGAGTCCACCCGTACGAGGGCTGGACCACGTTGAGCAGCGTCCAGCAATACATGATGCCGCAGGTGTCCAGCGTGGTCAGCAGCTTGTGATAGAGCTGGCCCATGGCGAACGCCGTGCGGTAAGTGCGGGTTTGAAAGGCTGCATTGTTGACACAAAGCTCGGCCGCCAGGAACGGTTTTCCGCCAATGGCCTGCTTCATCTCGCGAAGGAGCGCGTCGAAGCCGTCGGGATCGTAAAAGAAATTCTGATAATCGTACATGTTTGATGTGGCGTAATCGATAGCTTTCCAGACCGCATCCTTCTCGCGAAAGGCTTTGACCGCGGCAATCCCGCCGGAGAGATACGGCGGATTGTGCATGTGGATCTTGACCGCGCCGAACCCGGCCGCATCCAGCGCCTTGCGCAGAGTCAGCGTCATCTGCTGCCAGACCTCGGGCGGCTGTTGCACCTCGTTCTGAATGCCCAGAATGTCCGGCACGGAGCCGGCCTTCTCGCGCGAAACTTGGCAATAACGAACCATGGCCCTGGCATACGCATCCAGGTCGGGAAGCTCGGTGAGCTTTCCGGAGCTGTCGCGCCGCCGGGCCCACACCGGCAGTTCCCAGAATTCGAAAATCACTTTTCCGCCCAGGCGCCGCACCTGGCGCATGTAATCGAAGTCGCTGGTCTCGCAATTCGGGAAGTTGTCGCCATAGTAGTGCGGGGAGGCGTCCTCGGGCCGGTCCCAATTGGTCATTTCCGGGTTCAAGAGAGCGCCCGTGGGGTATTCGCGATGCAGCAGCAGGTTGTACTCCGCCAGTTTGCGCCACCAGACGCGCTTGCCTTCCGGGCTGAGCTCGGCGTAAGCGGGCGGAGTGGTGGTCCCGCCAAAACCCAGCATCTGCTGGAAGCGCACGGAAGCGTCCACGCGCACTGCGGCGGACTCAATCGCCGGCGGCAACAGGCGCCCCCGAACGCCGCCGTCCTCTCCCGAAAACGCCAGTTGGTGCCGGTTGACGTCCAGGGTGCAATGCGCGATGAGGGCTTCCTTGCCGTTCAGCGCCACGCGAACGCCGAGCCGGTGATCGAGCACCACGCTGATGGCCCGGAGGTCGCCGCTCACTTCCACGCTCGATTCCTCCCAGAGTCCTTCCGGGTGCCGCGCGGGCCTCTCTGCGACGGGCGGCACCTTGCTAAGTCCGGGCGAATCGAAGTAGCGCTCGACCAGACGGAGTCTGCCCGCTCCAACTTCCACGGTGAATCCGCCCATCGGGCCGGTGAAGATCCAGTGCAACTGGCTCTTCTCTCCCTTCCACTCGTCAATCGCCAGCGTTCGTTCGAACAGAGCGGGCAACCATTCCGAAAAGTACTTCCGCGGAGGGCCCGGCACGTTCCAGCGCTCGCGCGGCGACGGAGCGCCCGGAAATTGAAAAGGGTCGCCCGCCGTGGGTGGGCTGTTCCAGGCCGGCAGCACCAGTTTCTGCGGGCTTGCCGGACCGGCTTGAGCGGCCGCCTGGGCCAATGCCGGCGTGGAAAGCATCGCCGTGTGAAAGGCGCGTCGTGAAATCTTCATGCAGAAGCAATCCTATCAGGAAAGCGGGACGGCCTGCGGCGTCAGGCCGGCAGTCCTCCTCAGTTCCCGCTTTCCATCGCCCGCGAATAGAACCCAGCCAGGTCGCTCTTCAATTGCTTCAGCGCATCCACGTTCAGGTAGATCATGTGCCCCGACGGGTAATATCCGAACTCGATGTTCCCCCGCAGCTTCGGCTCCAGCTCCATGTGCGCCAAATCGTACTCGGTGATGAAGAACGGGGTCGCCAGATCGAACAGCCCGTTGGCCGAAAACACCTTCAGCCGTGGATTCTTGCGCATGGCATCCGCCAGGTCTCCCGCCACATAGGCATCCCGCATGGGCTGCGCCTGCCCTCGTCCGCCGCCTCCTCCTTCTCCCGGCGGGCGGTGGGTGTGATCCCAGGTTTGGTTTATGTTCAGTCCACTGGGCAAGTAAGTCTCCTTCGATGTGTACTTCAGCTCGTGGTCCAGATACTCTTGGAATGCCGATACAAACGCGCCCGTGATGCCGGTGCTCGAGGGATCATAGCCCGGATTCTCGCCGGCGGCGTCCAGATCCGTTCCTTCGAACCGCGCATCATACCGTCCGATAATGAGCCGCTTGTCGCGCATCAGCTCCTTGCGGAAACGCGCCGGACTCACCCGCAGATTGGCTTCCTTGATGTACTCGACCGTCAGACCGGTGTATCCGGCCAGCTTGGCGGCGATCGAGTCCGCCTGCGCCTGCGGCAGGTTGTGGCCCTGTGCCAGGGCTTCCGCATAAGGACCCCGCGCGAAGGCCCGCACTTCGTTCAGAAACGCCTTCTGGTCCGCGGGTTTATGCGCAATCTTCCCGTACTGCCAGGCGATGGCCGCATAGGAGGGGAGGTTCCCAATGAAGACGGTATCGGCTCCCGGAGCCATGGTGAAGTAGTTGAGAATCGTGGACATGAGAATGACGCCATTCAAGGACATCCCGCTGGTTTCGAGCGCATCCGCCAGCGCCGCCGAACGCGTAGTTCCGTAAGATTCGCCGAACAGGAACTTGGGCGAGTTCCATCGGTGGTTCACGGTCACGTAGCGGTGAATGAACCTCTCGAACGCCTGTACGTCCTGGTCGGTCCCAGCGAAGTTTCTGATGGTCGCAGTTCCCACCGGCCTCGAAAACCCCGTGCCCACGGCGTCCACAAACACGAGATCGGTCTTATCCAGAAGGCTATACTGGTTCGGCGTCACCTGGTAAGGAGCGGCGCCGGTAGCCTCCGGGCTGGCCGTCACCACCCGCACCGGCCCCACCGAACCCATGTGCAGCCAGAAGCTCGCCGAGCCCGGTCCGCCGTTATAGAGGAACGTGACCGGCCTGGTTCGAAGATCGCCCACGCCAACCAGGGTGTACGCAACGTAAAAGACAATGCCGTACGGCTTGGCGTCGTCGCCGTCGATCAGCAAGGTCCCCGCCGTGGCGCTGTAGTGAATGGTCTTGCCGTCCAGCGACAGCTCATGCTCGGTGACCGAGCTGGTCTCCGCCGGAATGGGAGTTGCAGGCGTCTCAGCCGCCCGAGCGGCTGGCGGTTCCGTAGCCGGCCCTCTTTGCGCAAGCGCGTATGAGGCCGCTAACAACAGGCAAACTGTGAAGTGTGGCCGTAGCAAGTGTTGCATATCCTTTGGGCGTATTCTCTCACAAGTGCCGGTCACAGATGGTTGTCTCAATGGAATCAATCGATTAGGCTCCAAACCCGCCGGCACCGCGCTACACTGTCGGCGGGAGGCAAATATGGGCACTGGCCAACCAAGTGAGGCTGCCGACGCCCGGAAACGCGTGTTGGACCGTTATCAAGAGCGCATTGCGTACTACTGGAAGGCCAGTCGGGACAACCAGCGCGCCTACAAGACAACCCGTTATCTCACGGTGGTGCTGGGCGCCGTGGTGACACTGCTCTCATCCCTCTCCTCGGCGTACTTCGTGAGGGGTACGTGGCTGGAAACCGGTTTTGCCGTCCTGACACCGCTCTTCGCCGCCAGTTTAGTCATCGTTGGCGGCTTTTCCCAGAACTTTCAGTGGGGCGCCGCGTGGTCCGATATGGTAATCGCCGCGGAACGCCTCGAAACCGAGCGTAACCGCATTGCTGCCGCTCTTCCCGGTCAAATCGACGCCGTCAAGGAGACAGCTCTTCTGGATGAGATGGTGATGGACGAAACCAAAGCGTTCTTTCGGCGGCTTTTCGGCGCCAGCAGCGCTGAAAAACCTCCGTCTGGCGGCGAGGGCAGGTAGATCACCGGGCCGCCCATTCCGCCTCGAAACGGTCGAGCGCGACGAAGGACTTCTGCGTGCCCACGGCCAGGGTGGAGAGAGCCGCGTAGAGATTGGCGCGGGCGATGGCTTCGTCCTCCGCGCAGCCGCTCCCGAGAAAGCACGCCAGGCTCCCAATGAAAGCGTCTCCCGCCCCGGTGGTGTCCACCGGTTCCACCGCAAATGGCGGAATGTGCCTAACGCCATCCGCTCCCGCGCACAGCGCGCCGTTGGCGCCGAGCGTCACGATGACGCGCCGCAGGCCGTCGGCCAGCAGCTTGGAAGCGCAGTTCCGAGCGTCGTCCAGGGTTCGCACCGGCATTCCGCTGAGCGCTTCCGCCTCAGTTTCGTTGGGAATGACGTAATCGGCGTTGGCCACTTGAGCCAGGTCGAGCGCCTGGCCGGGCGCCGGGTTCAGAATCGCGCGGATGCCATGGGCGCGAGCGAAGCGCAGCGTGTGATACACCGTCTCGATGGGAATCTCGAGCTGCAGCACAATCGAATCCGCGCCGCGCAGCAGATCCGACGCGGCGTCCACATCGCTGGGCGAAAGGCGGTCGTTGGCGCCCTTCACCACCAGGATGCGGTTCTGGCCGGAACTATCCACGAAGATGGGCGCCACGCCGCTCGACACGCCGGACGTGATCCGGACGTGGCTGGCATCGATGCCGCGCGCGGTGAAGTTTTGGATGGTGGCCGGCCCGAACAGGTCGTCGCCGACCCGCGCCACCATCGACACCCTCGCGCCGCACAGCCGCGCGGCTACCGCCTGGTTGGCGCCCTTGCCGCCGAAGCCGAGATGGAATTCGCGCCCGAAAATGGTCTCGCCGGGACGCGGAAACAGATCCGTGAACGTGGTCAGATCGACGTTCGCGCTTCCAACCACGACGATGTGGGGCTGCCGGTTCATAATTTCACCATTGTAACTGCCAGCCGGTCCAGTTGGTTTCCGACCGTAACATCTTGTATACTGGCGTTGATCCCTCGTGCAGAGTCCGTGGGGGATCTCTATATTCTAAGGATGTGTAAGGCATGAGTTTAAGCCAACTGGCAAAATCCATATCCGAGTCGCCCACCCTGAAGCTGAATGAAACCGCAGCGTTGCTCAGGGACAAGGGCGAACCCGTGATCCACCTCGGGGGCGGCGAGCCCAAGAGCAAAGCGCCCATCGACGCCATTGTGAGCTGCGCTTCTCTTCTCAGCACCGGCGACGTGAAGTACACTCCGGCGGACGGCATTCCAGCGCTCAAGAAGGCCATCATCCGCTACACCGAAGAGCACTACGGCCGCACCGCGGCGGCGGAGAACGTGATCGCGTCGAGCGGCGCCAAGCAGTCCATCATGGTGCTGTTGCACGCCATCCTCGATCCCAAAGAGGAAGTCATCTTCCCCGTGCCGTACTGGGTCAGCTACCCGGAGATGGTGAAACTCGCAGGGGGTGTGCCCGTGCCGGTGGCGGCGCTCAATGGCGGCTTCGAGCCGAGTGTCCAAGAGATCGCCGAAAACATTGGCATCTACACCAAAGCCATCATCATCAACAGCCCCAACAACCCCTCCGGCGCTGTGTACTCCGACGAATTCGTCGCCGGCGTGGTGGAGTTGTGCGAAAAGCACGACCTCTATCTGATCATGGACGACACTTACAACCGGCTGATCTTCGAGAACCGCAAGCCCACTAACGTTTACGAGTTCAGCCACGCGCTCACCCTCGACAACTCCAAGCTCGTGGTCATCAACTGCGTCTCGAAGATGTACGCCATGACGGGTTTTCGCATCGGCTGGGCGGTCGGCAACAAACAGGTGATCCGCGCCATGACCAACATCCAGTCGCAGGAAACTTCTGGGCCGGCCGCTCCTTCGCAATGGGCGGCGGTGGGCGCGCTCAACGGCGTGCAGTCGTCCGTCGAGAGCCTGCGCCTCACCCTCGAGAACAATCGCAACGTGATGATGCGGCGCCTCGGCGCGTTCACCGGCGTCAAGGTGGTGAAGCCCGGCGGCACTTTCTATTGCTTCCCCGATTTCAGCGCCTACGAGAAGGACTCGCAAAAACTTTGCCATTTGCTGCTCGATAAGGTCCGCGTGGTCACCGTTCCCGGCCGCGATTTTGGCATGGAGGGCCACCTGCGGATGAGCTTCTGCGGCACCATCAAGGAAATCACCGAAGGCGTCGAGCGCATCAAGTGGGCGCTCGACCCGCAGGCTCCCAACGAACTTTACCTCGGCGACCGCAAACTAGTGAGGGACTGGCGATGAACCCCTATCTCGATCTTCCATCGCCCGCGCAGCCCGAGGCTGGCAAGCTGGCTGCCATTTATGGCCTGCAAAATCACGGCCTCACCAATCTCCACCGTATCTACTGGAACCTGCCGACCGCTTCGCTCTACGAAGAGATCGTATTCCGGGGCGAGGCGCGCATCTCGCATCTCGGTCCGGTGGTAGTGAGCACCGGCAAGCACACCGCGCGCGCCGCGGCCGACAAGTTCATCGTCCAGGAGCATTCCACCGAAAACCACGTCTGGTGGGGCGAGTACAACCGGCCCTTCAGCGGCGATAAGTTCAGCGCGTTGCTCACACGGATGCAGGGATTCCTGCAAAACCGCGACGTGTTCGTGCAGGATTGCTATGCCGGCGCCGATCCGGATTACCGCCTGCCTATCCGCATCGTCAGCGAGAAGGCCTGGCACAGCCTGTTCGCCCGTAACATGTTCATGAAGATCAAAAGCACCGACGAGCTCAGGCGGCACGCGCCCGAGTTCACCGTGATCTGCGCGCCCTCGTTCCAGTCCTCCGCCATCATCGACGGCACCCGCACCGAGACCTTCATCCTCATTAACTTCTCCCAGCGGCTGGCCATCATCGGCGGTACCAGTTATGGCGGAGAGATCAAGAAGACCATCTTCACGGTGCTCAATTTCCTGCTTCCGCTGGAGGGCGTGCTGCCCATGCACTGCTCGGCCAACGTCGGGCCGGACGGCGATACGGCGCTTTTCTTCGGCCTCTCCGGAACCGGCAAGACCACGCTCTCGGCGGACCCGTCCCGCAGACTGATCGGCGATGACGAGCATGGCTGGAGCGAGAACGGCATCTTTAACTTCGAGGACGGCTGCTACGCCAAGGTCATTCGTCTCTCGCCCGAGGCCGAGCCGCAGATCCATGCCTGCACGCGCCGCTTCGGCACCATCCTGGAAAACGTGGTGGTCGATCCGATCTCGCGCCGCCTCGACCTCAACGACGACCTGATCACCGAAAACACCCGCGGCGCCTATCCGCTCGATTACATCGAGAACTATATGCCGCCCAAGATGGCCGGCCATCCGCGCAACGTGGTCTTCCTGACGTGCGACGCCAGCGGCGTCATGCCGCCTATCTCACGTCTCACTCCCGACCAGGCCATCTACCACTTCATCTCCGGCTACACCAGCAAGATCGCCGGCACCGAGATCGGCCTGGGCACGGAGCCGGAAATCACCTTCAGCACCTGTTTCGGCGGCCCTTTCATGGTGCACCGTCCGTATGCCTACGCCGAAATGCTGAAAGCGCGGCTGCTGAAGTACGGCGCCACGTGCTGGCTGGTGAATACCGGATGGACCGGCGGGTCGTTCGGCGTCGGCAGGCGCATCAGCATCCAGCACACCCGCAAGCTCCTGAACGCGGCCCTCTCAGGGAAGCTCAACACGGTCGAATTTCGCGCGGACCCGGTCTTCGGATTCGAAGTGCCCACCCAGTGCGAGGGCATTCCGACGCAGATCCTCAATCCGGCGAACACGTGGCCGAGCCAGCAGGATTACGACCACAAGTACCAGGCCCTGGCCGCGCGGTTCATCGAGAATTTCAAGCTCATGACGGACGGCTGCCCCGAAGACATTGTGAAGGCCGGGCCCAGAAGAACACCGTAGTCCCTGCGCCTGCGCAACCAGGATGACCACCTCCCCCGAGATTTGCCATCCCGGCTGCGCAACCGCGTAATGGACTCTCTCTTTGTAGCGCGAGCGCCGCTCGAAAAGCCAGCCGCATTTCATCTCTGCCGGCCCTTTTCAACAAGTTTTTCGCCCCGCCAGTCCATGCACTTACCGGGACCGGCTTGTGGCAAACTTGTGAATAAATCGCGGCGCTTCTGAACCGTTGTGGCCACCCGCACTTCACCGCCGCAACTTCAGCACCTCTGCCACCTTGGCGAGCAGCAGTTCACCGCTAAACGGCTTGCTCAGCACCGCCTGGGCGCCGAGCATGCGAGCCGTTTCCAGGAACCGTCCGCCGAACGCACCCGATATCGCGATGATTCCGATGCCGGCTATTTCCTTGCGCAAAGCCCGTATGGTCTCCAGCCCCTCCTGTTCGGGCATCACCAGGTCCGTGATCACCAGGTCCACCTGTCCGGCCAGCGCCTCTTTGAGCGCTTCCTTTCCATTCGCCGCTTCCATCACCTCGTAGCCGCCATCCTCCAGCACCGTCCGCAGAAAACTGCGCACTCCGGCTTCGTCGTCTGCCACAACGATGCGAGCCGGCGCATCCGGCGTCATCAGCACTTCCCGGACTTTGATGGCCAATTGGTCCGGACTGAACGGCTTCTGGATAAACCTCGCATCCTCCTCCAGAACCCCATCATGCACGATGGTGTCGTCGGTGTAGCCCGACATGAATATCACTTTGATTCCGGGCCAGCGTTTCTTCAGCCGATCGGCCAGCGCCGTCCCACTCATGCTCGGCATCACCACGTCGGTTAAGATCAGGTCGATGCGCTCGCACTCCCGCTCGCAGAGCAGCAGCGCCTCGTCGGCATTCGCCGCTTCCATCACCCGGTAGCCGTAAACCTTCAGCGCGGCAGCCGCATATCTCCGGACCTCCGCCTGGTCCTCCACCACCAGCACCGTCTCCTTGCCCCCCATCGCCGGAACCGCTTCCCGCTTTCCACAAGCGGCCTGCGCGTCCATCACCCGGGGAATGTAGATCTTGAACGTCGTCCCGCGCCCCACCTCGCTTTCGGCTTCGACGCAGCCGCCGCTCTGCTCCACGATGCCATGGATCGTCGACAGCCCCAGCCCCGTCCCTTTACCGACTTCCTTGGTGGTGAAGAACGGTTCGAAGATGTGCCCGCGCGTCTCTTCGCTCATGCCCACGCCGGTGTCGCTCACCGCCAGCATGACGTAGGGGCCCGCGTGCGCCCCCGGACGTAATTGGACTTGGCTCTCGCCCCATTCCACAAAACCCGTCTCGATCGAAAACTTGCCGCCGTGCGGCATGGCGTCGCGGGAGTTCACTGCCAGGTTCATGAGCACCTGCTCCAGTTGGTGCGGATCGGCGCAGATGGTCGCCGCTTCCGCCTGCAACGTGACGCACACCTCCACGTCTTCGCCCATCAGGCGCTCCAGCATACGTCGCATCTCGTCCACCACGCGGTTTAGATCGAGCACGCGCGGTTGCAGTATCTGCTTGCGGCTGAAAGCCAGCAGTTGTTGCGTCAATCCCGCGGCGCGCTCTCCGGCCCTGTGGATCTCTTCCAGGCCGTCCCGCAGCGGATCGCCCGCCTTCAGGCTGCTGAGCAGCAGCCGGCTGTACCCGTTGATCACGGTCAGCAGGTTGTTGAAGTCGTGCGCCACCCCGCCCGCCAGCCTTCCGACGCTCTCCAGTTTTTGGGCCTGGCGCAATTGATCTTCTATCTTGGCCTTCTCGGCTTCCGCGCGTTTCAGTTCGCTGATGTCCCGGCTTACGCCGATAATGTAATGTACTTTTCCTCGCGCATCCGAAACCAGTTTCGTGACGGTTTCCGTAGCTACGGTTGTGCCGTCTTTGCGGAGATATACCACTTCACTCGTCTGGATGCGCGCACTCTCGTCGCCCGATTCTACGGCCGCTCTGCGACTTTCGATCTCGGCGACGGCTCTCCGGTAACTATCGCCTGGCATCGCCTGTTCCAGGGATTGAGCCATGATCTCTTCGGGTGTGAACCCTCTCAACTGCCGTACCGATGGACTGACATAGACGCATCGTCCTTCTTCCAGGTCCCACATCCAAATCACATCCGCGGCGTTCTCGGAAATCAAGTGATACCGCTCCTGGGTTTTCCTTTGTTCTGTAACGTCGAAAAAGATCGTGGCGAAGAGATCCTCGTCTATAGGTGTCACCGAGATGACAAAATGCTTGTCCAAGGGCGGAAAGTATGTCTCGAATTCAAGCGGCCTTCCCCCCTCCACAACCGACGCATACTCTTCCAGGTACGGAGCGGCTTCGGTCCCGTACACCTCGGTCGCCAGCTTGTTCACGACATGCTCGCGCTTCATTCCCAGGATCTCTTCGAAACGTCGATTCACATCCAGCAGTATGCAGTTGTCGGGAACGCCGTTGGACCAGATCAGCTTCTGCATAGCGACCCCTTCCTGCATGGAGTTGAAGAGCGACCGGTATTGCTGTTCGCTATGGCGCCTGTCCCGCTCGGCTACCTTCCGTGCGGTGATGTCGACCAAAAACCCTTCGACGCCGATCACACGATCGCCGTCCAGCACGGGATTGGCCGAGAAGCTGTGGTAGCCGATCTTCCCGTCCCGGCGCAACCTGGAAAACTCGCCGCCGCGTATCGGTTCGCCTCGCTCGACAGCTCCGATAATCACCTCCGCGTTGCCTGCGTCGTCTGGAACCTGAACCGCCGAGAAGTGCAGCCCGATGGCGTCCTCCCTGCGGGTGAATCCGTGCATCCGCAGCCACGCCGGGTTCACGTCCTCGAAACAGCCGTCCATGCCGATTCGGAAGTACCCGGCGTCGGTGTTTTCGATAATTCTCTGGAATCTCTCGTGTTGAGCCTGTAGTTGGGCCTCCGCCTTTTTCCGTTCGGTAATATCTTCGATGAAACCATCGATGTAAAGCGCCCGTCCATCCTTCCCGCAGACCTTCCGGCTGTTCAGCGACACCCAAATTGCGGTCCCGTCCTTGCGCTGGAACTGGCACTCGTACCCACGCACGGCCCCATGCTGTTCGAGCATCTGCAAAAACTGCGACCGCTCATTCGGGTCCAGCCAGACCTGGTGCGCCGAGTCGGTAATCGTAGATACGACCTCTTGCGCCGATTCGTAACCCAGCATGTTTGCCATGGCGGGGTTCGCAACTAGAGTTGCCCCCTCAAGTGTTGCTCGATAGATTCCTTCGGGCGCCTTCTCGAATATGTCCCGGTATTGTCTCTCGGCATCCCGCAGTGCAGCCTCAGCCGTCCTTCGTTCTGTGATGTCCTTTCCGAAAACCGAAATACCCGTCGTTTCACCATCCTGGACGATTCGGTTGAAAGCCAGTTCCAGGATCCGGCCATCCAGCAGCGTATACTCGGTCCGGAAGGGCCCTTCCGACACCCCACGCTCATATAGTGGAGGCCATAATGCCGCTCTCGCCGGCGGCAGCAAGTCCTCCGGCCCCATCCCCACCAATGGCCGGACGCCAAAATGTCGCTGGAACTTGTCGTGAAATGCCCCGTTGAAAGTCAGCAACCGGTAATCAAGGTCCACCGACCAGATAAGGTCTTCGGTACTCTCGATCAAGGCTGAGAGATTGGCTTCGGCGTGATGGGGGCCCATATTCGCCTCCCTTGTGTCCGGTGATGTCTTGCTTCGCCATCCGCAAGCCCGGAGTTTCTGGAATCAGGCTTCGGAGAGCCTATTGTCCGTATTGTAGCCCAAGACAACCGTCCTGGCGGATTGAGCAGCCACTGGATGATATCGGCGGGTTTCCGCCAGGCCTTTAGGGCAGGTCTGCGCCGCACCCTTGGGCTTGCGGGCCACCCCTGCGCACGCAACTTGTTATACTCGCCTTCTGGTTGCAGACATTGCCAGTTCCGACGCCGCCGGGCGCCGCGCCTGATTATGCCGAGTCCTGCAAAATCTCCGGTTCGCCTGAAAGATATAGCGCGCGACCTCGATGTTTCCGTGATGACCGTCTCCAAGGTGGTTCGCGCGTGCGCCGATGTCGGGCCGGAAACCCGCCAGCGCGTACTGGCCCGCATTAAAGAACTCAACTATCAACCCAACTGGGTGGCCCGCAGCCTGGCCGCGCGCCGCACCTTCATGATCGGACTCGTTGTTCCGGACCTGATGTGCTCCTTCTTCGCGGAAATCGCCAAGGGCATCTCCGCGGCCATTCGCCCGCTCGGTTATGACGTGGTGATCTGCAATTCGGAAGAGGATTGCGCCTTCGAATCGAGCGAAATCGACCGCCTCCTGGCGCGGCAGGTGGATGGGCTGATCCTGGCTTCCGCACAGCCGCCTTCCTGGGTCGACGTTTTCGAGCGCATCGAAGCGCGCGGCGTGCCATATGTTCTGATCGACCGGCGATTCGCCGATGTGCGCGCGCCCTATGTGGGCGCCGACGATGAAGCTATCGGACGTCTCGCCACCACGCACCTCATCGAACGGGGCTGCCGCCGGATCGCGCACATCGCCGGGCCGCCGCTGACACCCGGCGTGGGCCGCCTGAAAGGCTATCGCGAGGCGCTGGCCGAGGCCGGCCTTACAGTCCCCGATTCCTACGTGGTGAACGCCAACGACGATGCCACCGGCTACCAGGCCGCGCGCCGTCTGCTGGCGCTCGATCCGCGCCCGGACGGCATCTTCGGCTACAACGACCCCACCGCCGCCGGCGCCATGAAGGCCATCCTGGAGGCTGGCGTCGGCATCCCCGGGGAGATCAAAGTCATCGGTGTCGGCAACGTGCACTATTCGGACCTGCTGCGCGTGCCGCTCTCCACCATAGATCAGGGCAGCGCCACCATCGGGCAGCAGGCCGCCGAAATCCTGGTGAAGTCCATTGGCTCGAAGCGGCGCCGGCAGCCTCGCACGGTAATCATCGAACCGACCCTCATCGTGCGTGAATCCACCGGCGGCTAAGTCGCCTGGCTAAGTTGCCTGGCCACGTGAGGACATTTCGTCGAAACGAACCGCGGATCGCAGCCGTCTGCATATTCGTCCATCAAGCGCACTTAGAGGGGGATATGTTGGCTGCGGCACTTCCTCGTTCCACGGACATATTTGTGATCGGCGGCGGCCCCGCGGGCCTGGCCGCGGCTATCGCCGCACGCCGGCGCGGCTTTGATGTGACTCTGGCGGACTGTTCCATTCCGCCCATCGATAAGGCCTGCGGCGAAGGCATTATGCCCGATGGCCTGGCCGCCGCCCAATCGCTGGGCATCGATCTCGACGCCGTCGGCGCGCAGCCCTTCCGCGGCATTCGCTTTTGCGAGCGCGGCGCTTCGGTCGAGGCCCAGTTTCCCAAGGGCCACGGGTTGGGCCTGCGCCGCACCACTCTGCACGGCATGATGGTGGATCGCGCCGCCGAGGCCGGCGTGCGGTTGGCGTGGGGCGCGCGCGTTACCGGCATCTCCGGGGAAGGCGTAATCGCCGAAGACCGCCTGGTTCGCGCGCGCTGGATCGTCGGCGCCGATGGCGGCCAGTCGCCGGTCGGTCGGTGGGCCGGCCTGGACGCCTGCGAGCGCGAGAGCAGCCGCTTCGGATTCCGCCGCCATTACCGCGCCGCGCCTTGGAGCGAGTTCATGGAGATCCACTGGAGCGATGGCTGCCAGCTTTACATCACAGCGGTGGGCGAGCGGGAAGTGTGCGTGGTCCTGCTCTCGCGGGATCCGCACCTGCGCCTGGACGACGCGCTGCCGCGCTTTCCCGAAGCGGCCCGGCGGTTGCGCTCTGCGGAATCGGCCACGCTGGAGCGCGGCGGCGTCTCCGCGTCGCGCCGCCTCAAATCCGTCTGCCGCGGGCGCGTGGCACTGGTGGGCGACGCTTCCGGCTCGGTGGACGCCATCACCGGCGAAGGCCTCTGCCTGCTCTTCCAGCAGGCCGTCGCTCTGGCCGGCGCGCTGGAAGCGGGCGACCTCTCGCTCTACCAGGCGGAGCATCGGCGGATCGGCAAGCGCCCGGAGTTCATGGCAGCGCTCATGCTGCTGCTGGACGGCCGAGGCCGCCTTCGCCGCCGCGCCATGCGCGCGTTCGAGGAGCATCCGCGGCTCTTCGCCCGCATGCTCGCCATGCACGTGGGCGAGCTTTCACCGTTCGATTTCTTGACCAACGGCCTGGCCCTTGGCTGGCACATGTTGACCCTATGCTGAAATTAGTGCAACTGGCGTGCGCCGCAATGCTGGCGGCGTCCTCGATTCCCGCCGAGGAGACGGTCCTGCAGATCGATCCCTCGCAAACCAAGGTGGAATTCACGCTGGCCGCTGCGCTGCACACGGTTCACGGAAGCTTCCTGCTGAAACGCGGCACCATCCGTTTCGACGCCGCCACCGGCAAGGCCTCGGGCGAGCTGGTGGTGGACGCCACGAGCGGCGCGAGCGGCAGCGTCGCGCGCGACCGGAACATGCACATGAACGTTCTGGAGAGCGCTCGCTATCCCGAAATCGTCTTCCGCCCCGACCGCGTGGAAGGCAAGGTGATACTGCAGGGCACGTCGCACGTGGGACTGCACGGCATGTTCTCCATACACGGCGCCGAGCACGAAATCACGCTGCCGGCGGTAGTGGAAAACGACGACGGGCAGTACACGGCTATCATCGCGTTCAGCGTGCCCTACGTGCAATGGGGCATGAAGAACCCCAGCTCTTTGTTCCTGCGCGTGAGAGACAAGGTGGAAATCAGCATTCACACCGTGGCGCGCGCGGCGCGGTAAACGTATTACAGCACTCTCAAACCTTCGCAGCCTGCGACGATCTGGTGGGGCGGGCCCCCCAGGCCCGCCATGCGCGTTAAAATATCTCTCTCGACGAGCGTTTTCGCAGGCTCTCTGATTGGAGCGTGGCTTCCCAGATGCGGACTTGTGAGGCGCGTCGCCTGGGTCGGGCGTCATACGGCAACTCAGGCGAGAGCGCTAGTGCTCGATTATGGCTTTCACGGCGGCAACAGCCTCTGCAAGTGTAAAGATCCGGAGCCCTTCCTGAGGCTTCCAATAATCCCTGAATATGTCGTGATCTCGAATGGGTACCGCACGTCGATCCTCGTCAATGACATATGCCATCTCGCCAGGGTCGTCGGACAGCATTCTCACGTTTGTTTCATCCACAACTATGTAATACTCTGCCCGGCCTCGGCAGAAAGGCTGTATAGCCGCGTGTAGCCTTGAATAGGCATCGGGGCGGCGAAGATACTCGCCGAGGCGCCTCCGATCGACAGGAACGACCTTGAATAAATCCCGTGCTAGTATCCGCTGACCTAAATCGCGGACAGTCTCATCATCGACCGAAGTAGTCGCCATTACCTCGATGAGGACAGAGAGCGAAAAATCATCTAGATGTAGTAGCTCGCGAAATCCAAGAGTCTCACCAGAGAGCAACTTCACATAGGGCTCTGCCAAGCCACCGCTCGGGAGCACTATGCCCGCACGTGTAGCATCTTTGAGGCGTTTGAGAAATAAACCTACCATGCCTTCGGCACTCCGCACGGTCTTGTGATGGTATACCGTGTCGTATAGCGCCGCGCGGGCAATAAGGAATTGTTCAATCCCGCGTATCGCCTTCCTGCTATCAAAGCCGACTACCAGGTCCCCATTGTCGGTTTTCCCTACCGTGCATGTCGATACTAGCCAATCCAAATCGTACTTGCCATAGGCCACGCCTGTTTGGTGCGTGTCCCGCCGAACGAAATCCAGTCGGTCAACGTCGATGTCGCTGGCCAAAAGCCGCGGAAGATATGGCGGATAGTACTTACCTCTAAGCATGAGCCGAATCCGGTCGCTAAAATGCACCTCGTCGGCCTCTAGCAATTGGTGCAACTGCCCTTCTGGCCATGCGAGCAGGCCCGCGGTCACCAACTCATGCCATCCCGAACCCCGTAGTTCACGCCTCTCCTCTTCCGGTATGCCAAGCTTTGTTGCCCAGGCGTCGAATGGATAGGGATCATCGATGACTTCTCGTTCGAACGCGTGCGATAGGGGTCCATGCCCAAGATCGTGGCAGAGCGCTGCGACTGCCAGGTCTCGTACGCTTAAGCTACTAGGGGCGAGCGTTTGTATTAGAAAATCCCTCGCTGCCTCAATCAGCTGGCGGCCAAACCTCACGGCAAGCCATGCTGCACCTAGCGAGTGTGTGAGCCTTGAGTGCTCGGCCCCCGGAAACACCAAATGTGCCAGGCCGAGCTGGCGGATGCGTCGCAACCGCTGTAGTTCGGGTGTACGGAGTACGTCAATGACGAGCGACTCCATACCTCGAAATTCCATTAGGCCATGGACCGAGTCTTGAACCCGACGCACGCGTCCTTTGGGCATTGCAGTATGCGGCGATAACCGCTAACCCGCTACTTCGGAAATAAGACTCTGCAGTTCGTGCTTCTGAAACTCTGTAAAGCCATCGTTTTGAAAAAGCCCACGCAGCTTCTGTTCTAGATTCTGGCGCTCTGTCATCGGCATTAGAGAAATAATCCGGCGTTCCGGGAAGTACCTCTTGATCTGCTCATATTCATCTATCGGCGCAAACCTACCAACTTCGGAAGGTTTCCGTATAAGTGCGGCCAGTTCCTTATCTGCCGTCTTCAGAAGGTCTGATGCGGCACACCGGCGCGATGGGTCCTTCTCGAGAGCAGACCCTAGCAGCGGTCGGATCACGTCGGGAACAAGCGATAGATCAACGCGTTGGTGCCACTCTTCGCGGGACCGCCTCGTCAGCTCTCCCTCAAAACTCGCTCGCCGCTCACGATCGGAGGCTCGGGGAATCGCTTCTCCCTCGTTAATCAACGGAAAACGACCAACCAAGGCGTTATACACGGTTGCGCCGAGAGCCCATACGTCGACTTTAGGCGCTTCTACCTGATAGGCATTGTTCTCCAGGAGCTCCGGAGCGCGTGTTCTCAAACTTCCCGTGGCTGTAATTTCGCCAGTGAATTCGGCGGCTGGGCGGCAGATACCAAAATCCAGGAGTATATATGCCTCGCCATCGCGTGCAATGTTGTCTGGCTTGATGTCGCCGTGGACAAGTCGCTGGGAATGCAAAAAAGTCATGGCGTCTGCGATGTTGTACAGAAGGTTTGCTGCCTCCTGTGTACCGTTGGATCGCCACGCGTCGTTCAGGACCGGCTGGATGTATTTTTCAACAAGGAACGCCTCCCCGTTTGTATTCTTCAGGAGGTGAGTCTCTATTATATTCGGGTGCTTCATCGAGAGCGGGTTCGTCCTCAATTCTCTCGCAACCAGCTTATGTGCTATTTCTGGAAGGCCGGTGATTTTTTTCAGAACTACCTGCTGCTGCGTCAATGTCCATCGGGCCAGGAACACCAGTTTTTGGCTTCCAGCTCTTGAGAGCACTTTTATGATGCTGATTTCTTCCGGTGGCTCGATGCTCATGCAGTCGAGAACAGCAGCGGAGTCATTGACGTGGAGCAGTACCCACCCAGATAGCGACGGCAGATTGATCCGCCGGCCTTCCGCAAACGCTTTGATACATGCGTCGACGACCGTGCAAGCCTCCTCATCGGTCCAGCCCTTTCGCAGTGCATCCCCAACGGTCTTTAAGGCCTCTTCATCCTTAATACCGAACAGATCGGTCTTCTGCCTGCTCTTGAAATAGGCTCTAACGACACCGGCAGTACGTGCGCCGACCGCGCAGAGCGCGTATGCCCAACTCGGAAGATCGCCGGCCAGAAGCGGCGGTTGCGTGTCTTTCGGTTTCATAGCTTCCGACAGTATACACCCCTGCAATTCCTTACGCCTGGGTGTGCCTCCTTTTTCGCGCCGCACCGAGGCTGTCATCGGCACGGGATCCCTGCCAGAACAAGATGGGAGCCACTTTGACGTGTAGGGGCCGACCCGTATGCTGGCTCCGAAACGTTGTGGGAAAACACGGTCGCTCTTAGGCGCGCGCTCCGATCGCGCGAGATCGGCGTTGGCGATCTCGTCTTAGCGCCTATGCCCAGGCCCGCGGCCGCCCCCCCTGGTCGGCCTGCTCCGACGCAGGAGGTGCCGGACCAGGGGGTCCGGCGCGGGCGAGGGCTTCCGCCCGACATTTGGTTGCGGCTATGCTGCTCTGCGGAGCAGGCCGTCGTTTTTTGTGGCCTGCCAACTCACTACCTTCTTTTCTCGAAGAACTCGCGGAGCAATTCCACGCATTCCACCGCGAGCACGTTCTCCACCACCTCGACGCGATGGTTGAGCAAGTCCGAATCGGCGATCTGGAATTTGCTGCGCACGCCGCCGAAGCGCAGGTCCCGGGCGCCGAATACCAGGCGGCTCACGCGCGCCGCCACCAGCGCGCCGGCGCACATCGCGCACGGTTCGAGCGTGGAGTAGAGCGCGGCGTTTTCCAGCCGGTAGTTGCCGATGCGCGCCGCCGCTTCGCGCAAGGCCAGGATCTCGGCGTGCGCGGTGGGATCGTTGCAGGCCACCGGCGAGTTGCATCCGCGGCCCACGATTTCGCCGGCCATCGCCACCACCGCGCCCACCGGCACTTCGCCCGCGTCCGCGCCTTCGCGCGCCAGACGCAGCGCCTCCCGCATGAACTGTTCGTCAATGGCGGAAATGCCGCACCCCCGTGAAAACCATGGCCACGCCCAACCGGTCGGCCGCTGCGACCACTTCCGCATCGCGAACCGACCCACCCGGCTGGATGAACGCCGTGGCGCCGTGTGCGACCGCTTCCTCCACTCCATCGGGAAAGGGAAAGAAAGCGTCGGACGCCACCACCGTGCCCGCCAGCGGCAGTACCGCCTTCATAGCGCCGATCTTGACCGAATCCACGCGGCTCATCTGGCCGGCGCCCACCCCCGCCGTCTGTCCCGGCCGCGCGTAGACGATGGCGTTCGATTTCACGTGCTTGGCCACCTTCCATGCGAACTCGAGCGCGCTCCACTCTTCCTGGGAAGGCTCGCGTTTGGTCTTCACCACGGCCGCCGCGCGATCGAGCTTAGCGTCATCGGCGGTCTGCGCCAGAAACCCGCCGGAGATGGACTTCACCACCAGCGGATTCGGGCCGGGCGTCACGCGCATCAGGCGCAGATTCTTCTTCGTTCGCAACACCGCCAGCGCTTCCGGCGAGTAATCCGGCGCGGCAATCGCCTCGATGAAGGTCTTGGCGATTTCGCGCGCGGTCTCTTCATCCACCGCGCGATTGAACCCGATCACCCCGCCGTACGCCGAGAGCGGGTCGCACTCGAAGGCCTTGCGGTAGGCCTCCGCCAGCGAGACCTGCTCCGCGCACCCGCACGGATTGGTGTGCTTGACGATGGCCGCGGCCGGCTGCGCAAACTCGCCCGCTAGTTGCCACGCCGCGTCGAGATCGACCAGGTTGTTGTGCGAGAGTTCCTTGCCATGCAACTGCTCCGCCCCCGCGATGCCCTGGCCGCGTCTTCCGTAGAGCGCCGCCGCCTGGTGCGGATTCTCGCCGTATCGCAAGTCCATGAGCTTGGGCGCGCGCAGGCTCAGATCGGGCGGCAGGGGGCTGGCGGAATCCAGCTTTTCCAGGCGCGCGCCGATGGCGGCATCGTAATCCGCGGTGGTGCGAAAGGCCTTCTTCGCGAGTCGCCACCGGGTCTCGAGCGACAGCCCGTCCTTCCGCATCTCCTCGATGATGGCGCCATAATCCGCCGGCGACACCACCACGGCGACATCCTGGTAGTTCTTGGCCGCCGCCCGGATCAAGGTCGGCCCGCCGATATCGATGTTCTCGATGAGATCTTCGAGCCGCGCGTCGGCCTTCGCCGCAACGTCCTCGAAGCGATAGAGATTGACCACCACCATATCGATGGGCGCGATCCCGTGTTCTTCGATGGCGCGGCGGTGCGCGAAATTGGAGCGGACGGCCAGGATTCCGCCCGCTATCTTCGGGTGCAGGGTCTTGACGCGCCCGTCGAGCATCTCAGGGAAGCCGGTGACCTCGGCCACGTCTTTGACGGGGATGCCGGCCTCGCGGATCAGGCGCGCGGTTCCGCCCGTGGAGATGAGCTCCGCGCCCATCTCGCTCAACTCGAGGGCGAATTCAACGACTCCGGTTTTGTCGGTGACACTGATAAGTACGCGATGGATTGTGTGCATCTAAATGCACAATACCAGAGCGACTGCCTATGCGGCGCACTCGCCGCGGCCGAGTTGCAGCGAAAAGGCCTCGTCGTCGCCCCAATCCTGGTAGATTTCGGGGAACAACTCGGCGGGCTTCGCCAGGTCGCTGGTCAGCTCGCGGAAGGTTTCCACTTTGTGGCGCATCACGTACTGCCGGAAACTCTCGCCCGGTTGGCGGTTGGCGATGAAGTGGTCCAGTACGCGTGTCACCGCCTCCGGCGCGAGGCGCGCTGGAATCGACTGCACGGCCAGGCCGAACCGCATCAGCCCCTGCTCGTCGTAGCCGCCGCCCAGCAGCAGTTGGTAGTAGGGCACTTCCTTGCCGCCGATCTTACGCGCGTTGCCGTAGAAACCGAGGTCCGCAATCCAGTGGTGGCCACAGGCGTTCGGGCACCCACTGACCTTGATCGAAAGGCGCTTGATCTGGGGATCGTCGTACGCGCGCACCGTGTTTGCGAGCGCCGCTCCCAGGTTCATGGTCTTGGTCAGCCCCAGGTTGCACGTATAGGCGCCCGGGCAAGTGACAACGTCTTCGATCCGCCCCGCCCCCGGCTCCGCCAAGCCAAGCTCGCGCAGTGCCGCATACACGCGCGGCAGCCGGCCCAGCGGGATGAAAGCCAGGAGCAGGTTCTGCTGGATGGCGATACGCAACAGCCCGTCGCCGGCGGTGGAAGAGATCTGCGCGAGGCCGCGCAACTGGATACCGGTGAGGTTGCCCTGGTCCACGCGCACGGTCACCGCGGCGTAGCCCGTCTGCCTCTGATCCTCCACGTTGGTATCGAGCCACGCGTCGTATTCCAGGTCGCCCGTACGGCCCGCGTTCAGCACCGGCAGCAGCGCGCCATCGCCCAACGGCAGCGGATTCGACTGGTATCCACCGAAGCCTTCCGGCACCCGGGCCGGCCACGCGATGCCGCCGTTGGCCAGGATGTCCGCGTACTCTTTCTCGATGTGTTCCTGGAGCCAGGCGAGGCCGCGCTCCCGCAGCACGAACTTCATTCTGGCCTTGTTCTTGTTGGAGCGGTTGCCGTATTGGTTGAACACCCGGACGACGGCCTCGCAGCGGTTCAGCAGGCGCTCCTCGGGGACAAACTCGTCCAGCAGTTGCGCCTCGGTGGGCAGCGGTCCCAAGCCGCCGCCGATCACCATGCGGAATCCGCGCCGGCCATCGCGGACCACCGCGCGCAGGCCGATATCGTTGATCGCGCTCACGATGCAATCCTGGCCGGCGCAGCCATCGAAGGCGATCTTGAATTTGCGCGGCAGATTGCCGGTAAGGTCCTTGCGCAGAAAGGCGTACGCCATCCGCTGCGCGTAGGGGCGCACATCGAAAACTTCGTCGCGGGCGATGCCGCTCCAGGGGCAGGCGGTCACGTTGCGCACGGTGTTATAGCAGGCTTCGCGATTGGTCAGCCCCACGTCTGCCAGCAGGTGCATGAGACCGGACACGCGTGCCAGCGGCACGAAATGGTACTGGATGTTCTGCCGCGTGGTGAGATGGCCGCGGCCGCCGCCGAACTCGTCCGCAATGCGCGCGAACTGTTCCGCCTGCCGGGAAGTGAACAAACCGCCCGGGATCTTGCAGCGCACCATTTGAACTCCCGGTTGCCGCTGCCCATAAATGCCGTGCTTGAGGCGGAACGGGCGGAACTCGTCCTCGGGGATCTCGCCGGCGAGGAAGGCCTCCGCCTTCCGGCGGAAGACCTCAATCTCCTCGCGGACGGTGCGGTCGTGCTGCTGGTCGAACTCCGAGCGCATAATCTGGCCTTACTTGATAGAGATTATCATATTTGCGTGAAGGACACAAGGGGCAGGCCTTAGCGCGCCCCCATCCTGGCGGTCTTCCCCAGCCGCACCGCGTTCTCGATGAGCTGTAATCCGTAGTTCGCTCCGGGCGTGAGGGTCAGAATGGATTCGGGATGAAACTGGACGGCTTCGATGGGCAGGTCCTTGTGCCGAATCCCCATGATGATGCCGCCATCGGTGGTTTCCGCGGTCACTTCGAGACAGGCGGGGAGGGTCTCCCGGCGCGCGTAAAGAGAGTGGTAGCGGCCTACCTGAAACTCCTCGGGGAGTCCCTCGAACACACCGACTCCGCGGTGGCGCACCATGGAACGCTTGCCGTGCATGGGGTAGTCGAGCACGTCCAGGTCGCCGCCGAATGCCTCCACAATGCCCTGCAATCCCAGGCATACGCCGAATACGGGCAGGCCCAGGCGGACTGCGGTTTTCACCAGGTCCGGCACGCCGAAATCCGCGGGGCGGCCCGGTCCGGGTGAAATCAGGATCAGGGTGGGCGCCAGTCGGGTAATCAGATCGGGGGAAAAACCGGCGCGGTAGGTGACCACCTCGGCGCCCGTCTGGCGCGCGTAGTTGGCAATGGTCTGGATGAAGCAATCGTCGTTATCCACCAGCAGGAGCCGGGCGCCTTGGCCGGCCGCGCCGTGCTCCACCACTACCGACGGCGGGACCGGATCGGGCGCTCCCAGGATGCGGAAAAAGCCGGTCGCCTTGAGGCGTGTTTCGCGCTCTTCCATGGCCGGCACGGAATCGTAGAGCAGCGTCGCGCCGGCGGGATAGGAAGCCATTCCGTCGCGCAGATAAGTGGTGCGAATGAGGATGCCGGTGTTGATGTCGCCGTTGAGCAGGAGCATTCCGATGGCGCCGCCGTACCAGCCGCGAGCGTCCTTCTCGAGCGCCTCGATGGCCTGCGCCGCGGCCTTTTTGGGCGCGCCGATCAACGTCACCGCCCACATGTGGCTGAGGAAGGCGTCGAGGGAATCGAAGCCTTCCTTCAGAATGCCCTCGACGTGGTCCACGGTGTGGAAGACGCCGGCGTACTTCTCGATCAGACGGCGCTCGATCACCTTGACGGTTCCCGGCTGGCAGACGCGCGACTTGTCATTGCGGTCCACGTCGGTGCACATGGTGAGTTCGGATTCTTCCTTCAACGATCCGATCAGTTCGGCGATGTTTTCGGCATCGCGCAACGGGTCGCCGGTCCGCTGGGCTGTTCCCGCAATCGGGCAGGTCTCGACGCGCGACTCCTCGACCCGCACGAACATCTCGGGCGACGCGCCGATCAACTGCTCGTCGCCAAATTGCAGGAAGAACTCGTAGGGGCTGGGACTGGCGTCCTGGACGCGCTCGAACAGCTCGGAGGGCTTGCCCGAGTAGGGCGCGCGGAAGGTCTGGCGGAGGACCACCTCATAGTAATCGCCGCGCGCCATTCCTTTCCGCACCTTCTCGACATTGGCCATGTATTCTTCCGGCGTGTGGTCGGAAACAATCGGGCCGGGGGCGCGCTGGGGCGGCGGAGTAATCTCCTCCGCTTCGCGCGGTAGGCCGAGCGTGGAAACGCCCTCCCGTTCGAAATCGTACTGGTAGTGGTCGATCTGCTCCTTCTTGCGATCGGAGAAAAAGATGTTGTCGCAGAGAAACAGGTGCAGGTCTTTGTGCCCGGTGCGGGGCAACCGCTTGACGATAGGCTCGAACTGAAACAGCAGGTCGTAGCCGAATGCGCCCACCAGGCCGAGGTGAGAGTCCTTCTCTTCGCGGAACTCCTCGATCAGCGCCCGCAGGACGGAGAAGACCGAAGGCTGCCGGCTGCGCTCCTCTTCGGGGAACAGACTGGGCATGGGTTTCAACCGGCCCGCCAGCACGCCCGATTCGAAGCCGAACTCTTCCCAGTGGGGGTGGCCGGCCAGCACCGGATGGAACATCTCGAGGATCTTGCGGCCGCGCTCGTTGAGCGGGCGGAACTCGACGCGGCGGTCGTAGGAGACGATCTCGAGCGGCGGACAAGTGGAGCCGATATCCCAGCGCGAATATCTCCCGGGATAGTCGTATCCCGAAGCGAGATAGATTCCACGGTGGCGGTCCAGCTCGCGCGCGAGGTGCTCCAACCCTCTTCGGTAGACGACCTGCGAAATGGTGCGAGTGACCTCGATCCCGTGGGGAGTCTGGTAGCGGTATTCGCGCATAGGCTTGTCCCTTGGGGGAATTAGTTTTCAGGATAGCAGACGAGCCTGTGGGACAACCCCAACGGCGGCACATGGTACGCTGGAAAACTCGCCTCTCATGCCGGAATTCGATGCCATCCTGTTCGATTTCGATGGGGTCCTTGTGGACAGCGAGCCGGTCCACTACGCCTGCTGGGCGGAAGTGCTGGCGCCCGTTGGTGTCACCGTGGACTGGGAATTCTTTCGCCGGCACTGCATCGGGGTGGATGATCGCGAAGTACTGCGCATGATAGCAGCCCGCTCCGATCCTCCGCGCAAGTGGGAAGAGCTTTGGGCGCTGTATCCCGCGAAGAAGAGATTGTTCCGGGCGCGCATGGCGCAGTTGCCGCCGTTCGATCACTCGCTGGACGAGTTTCTCAGCGGGCTGCACGGCTTATACAAGCTGGCGGTGGTGAGTTCCAGTTCGACCACGGAGATCGCGCCGATACTGGTGGCTGGCGGCATACGGCAACACTTTGACACGCTGGTCGGCGGCGAAGAAGTCACGCACCACAAACCGGACCCGGAACCGTATCTGCTGGCCGCCCAACGCCTGGGGGTGCGCGCAGCGCTGGTGGTGGAGGACTCCGAACCCGGCATGGCCAGTGGACGCGCCGCGGGGTTCGAGGTGCTGGCGGTGAAAGGTCCCGCCGATGTCCAGGAACGGGTGCTCGGCAGGCTCTCTCGAACAAGCAGCGTCAATACTGTGTAATCTGACATAAGAGGCATTCTGGTGGCGCAGCCCTCCGCCGGCCGTGAGGGGGCCTCTCTTCTCAATTTGCTCGGGCACCCCTCCGGGCGTCAGCCCGTGTCAGACGGTAGCGACGGTTCCGGGGAGACCGGGGCGGGCAACGCGCGCCAGCCTCACGGCGGCATCCGCCCGCTCCGGTTTTTTGCTCCGTTCGAGCTACCGCGCGCTGACCAAGAGCACTTTTCCGGTAACGCGCAATGGCTCCAGCCGACCAACGCGCGAACTGGTCGATCACCGCTTAAATGGCGGTTTCGCTGGGTGGAGGCTTGAGCGGGGGCTTCTTTCGCGACGCGGCTGGTGCCGTGCTCCGCGGCGACGGGACTGCCGGGCTCGGGACCGCCTCTGGTGCCCTATTTGGGGCGGGCACGGCTGCCTTGGTTCGAGGGATGCCTGGCATCCTAGTACTACTGTGTTATAAATAACATTTTGGTGTAGAATTGTTTTGTGGGCACGCAATCTGCGCCAGGCCCACAGGAGAAACGCTTTGCGGCATACACGGATGGCCTGGCGAAAGCCGCA
>Ga0181518_10000597_pt1 | contig 39504 bp, 36 predicted proteins | sample PEATcosm2014_Bin_28_FD_119751 | JGI IMG/M metagenome (GOLD analysis project Ga0181518, IMG submission 119751) | Peatland microbial communities from MTU Mesocosm Facility, Houghton, MI, USA - PEATcosm2014_Bin01_60_metaG | ecosystem: Environmental > Terrestrial > Soil > Wetlands > Peat | place...
CCCAGATCGTATGCGAGATAGCGGACCGAAGCTTCCAGCGCGGCTTTGGCCACGCCCATCACGTTGTAGTGGGGCACGACTTTGGTCGAACCGTAGTAAGTAAGCGTGAGGATGGAGCCGCCATTCTCCATGAGCGGCGCCGCGGCACGCGCCAGCGCGACCAGCGAATAGACGCTCACATCGTGCGCGATGCGGAAGCCTTCGCGTGTGGTGGCGAGAAATTCCCCCTTGAGCTCATCGGCGGGGGCAAAGGCGATGCTGTGTACCAGCGTGTGCAGCTTGCCGTGACTCAATCTGAGCGCGGCGAACAGCTTCTCGATTTGCTCGTCGAAGGACACATCGCACATGAACGCCTCGGCGCCGGGCAGCGCCGCGATCAACTCTTTGGCGTCCTGCTCCAGCCGCTGGTTCTGGTAGGTGATGACCAGCCGTGCGCCCGCCTGTTGCAGGTGCTGTGCGATGGCCCAGGCGATGCTGCGCTTGTTGGCCACACCAAAGACAATGGCAGTGCGTCCTTCCATGCTTTCGGGCATCGAGAATCCTCGCTGAGAAACAAAAAAGAATATCAGAAAGGTTCAGTCGGCCGTGGTCTCGGCCAGGGACTTCAGCGGAGCCGCGGCGCGCACCGGCCAAAGCACGGTCGCCGCGGAGAGCAAATACACCCCAGCGATCATAACGAAGCCCCACAGCAGCCCCACGCGATGTGACACCAGACCCACCATGAATCCCAGCCCCAGTTGCAAAGCGGTGCCGAAGAACATGAACGTATTCTGCACGCGCCCCATGAAGTGAGGCGGGACCAATTCCATGATGCTGCTGTTGATGGCCACCCCGCCGACGCCGCGCCCTGAGCCCATGACCGCATAGAGCATGACGGCAATGGCCAGCCAGCGCGAAAATGGCAGCAATACCAGGCTGAGTGCCAGGAGCGAGAACGAAACTCCCACCGACGGCCGCTTTCCCAGCGCACGGATCGCCGCCGGCACATAGAACGCGCTGGCGAAGGCGCCTATCGCCCATCCGGCATTCAGCCAGCCATAGCCAACGGCTCCCGTCTTCAGGATGCGGTCGCTCAGCGGCGCGGTCACCACACCCTGCGCCAGCATCGCGCCGAGGAAGCAGGCGTAGCTGATGCCGAGCATCACCAGGTGTGGCTTGCCCCGCAGGTGGGCGATGCCTTCGCGCAATTCATGAGTGAAACGCGCCACCGCGCCCTCGGGCAGCGCCGCCGCATCCGCTGGACGCACCACCACGCGGCCTTTCCTGACCGCGAGATAACAGAGAAACGAAACCCCGTAGGAGCAGACGTCGATCAGCAACACGCCGCCCAGGCCGATGTGGTTGTACACAAATCCCACGAGCGCTCCCGCCATCAGCCAGCCGCCCTGCACCGCGGCCAGAAGAAAGGTGTTGGAGGCGACGAACTGGCGCTGCGGCGTTAGTTCCTGGATGAGCGCGTTGATGGTCGGCCAGAACATCCAGAAGCCGCTGGCCACCAGCATCGCCATGGCATAGACCTGCCAGAGCTGCGCCTGGTGGCGGAGAGCGAGCACGGCCACGACGAGGATCACCGCCGCGCGCGCCGCGTCCAGTCCCATCAACAGGCGGCGCCGGTCTTCGCGGTCAATGATGACGCCGCTCACCGGCATGATCAGCATCGCGGGAAGCGTCTGCAAAACCAGCAGGGTGCCCAGCGCGACTTCCGAGTGCGTGGCTTGCAGGATGTACCAGATCACCGCCGCCATGTTCATGCCGCTGCCCACCATGGACACGGTGTTGGCGATAAAAACCAGCCGCAGCGGCCGGTGCTGCAAGATCGCGCGCATTCTTGCCACTGTAAACGAAAGCTGACAGGCCTGCCAACGCGCTAGCTGAGGATAATCCGGGATCGTTGCGTGACACTCGTCCGCCAGGCCCGGCGAATCCGATGTGTGATAATGGCGCTTCCGTTCAGCCGTTCACTGACATTCGGCGCAGCGTTCCCATGGCGAGACCAATCCGCAACTGGCTGAAAGACTTCGTGCGCCACCGCCCGGAGCTTTACTTCCTCTATCACTTCGGACGGGTGCTGAAGCGCCAGCAGCTCGTGTTCATTGATTATCGCGTCACGCCATCGGCGCGCTATGGGTACGGCAAACCGCCGCATCCCAAGCTCTACGACTTGATCGCGAAGGACCGCACCGGTTACCAGGCGACGCTGGAGAAATTCTGGGAATTCAAGGAATCGCTGCTCAAGATTCCCACGCAGCCAACGGCGCCCCTCGAACCCTCCTGGGTGAACGGGTGGCTGTCGCCTTTCGACCTTGCCAGTCTCTACTGCCTGGTGGCGCTCAACCACCCGCAGCACTACCTGGAGGTGGGTTCCGGCATCTCCACCCGCGTCGCGGCGCGCGCCGTCCGCGACCAGCAACTGCGCACCCGCATCATCTCCATCGATCCCCAGCCGCGGGCCGAGATCGACTCCCTCTGCGAAGAAATCATTCGCCAGCCGCTGGAGAGCGTTGGGTTGGAGGTCTTCGACCAGTTGGCGCCCGGGGACATCCTGTTCATCGACAGCTCGCACCGCGTTTTTACCAACTCTGATGTGACGGTGCTCTTCCTCGACGTGCTGCCGCGTTTGCAGCCGGGCGTTCTCGTGCACCTGCACGACATTTTTCTTCCCTCCGACTATCCGCCGGAATGGCGCGACCGCTACTACTCCGAACAATACCTGCTGGCGGCCATGCTGCTGGGCCAGAGCTCGCGCTTTCGCATCGCGTTGCCCAACGCCTTCATTAGCCACGACCCGCAACTGAGCGCCGTGCTGGCGCCATTGTGGCGCGACCCGGGGTTTGCCCGCGAAACCGCCACGAACGTCCAGCCGGTGCAAGGTGCCGACCGGAGCGGTCTGGGCTCGTCCTTCTGGATGCGTACCACCTAAGCAATTTGCTTTCGGCAGGCAGCGGAGTCGGCCATAATGACGGCCCCGGGAGGAGATTGTCTTGCGCCTGCCGCCGATGCACTGGAAGTACATGGCCTGCGGGTTGCTGCTGGCGGCCATCGTATACGCTGCCGGACCGGTTGACACCGGCCGCATCCAGATCGACTCCGCCTACTACCAGGGTGAGGCTGTCCCCTTCCACGTGGCGGAACCTGGAAACCAGAGATCGCAACTGCGTGTCGGCCCTTGGCTGCTCGGGGTGCGCACCGAGGACCCCAAGCCCCGCGATCGGCGCCGCAACCTCTACGTCGTCTTTCCCGGCAGCCAGCACCGGGCCCCCGGCTGGCCCGATTACGACCACAACTGCGTGCTGAGCGATCTGCCCGCGACCGAGGAGCCGGTGGAGTGGGATGTTTACTGGGCCGTGGCTCTCGATCCCACCCTGCACGACGACTTCCGCAGTGAGCAGGAGTTGGTGCTGGCCGCGCAGTCCGGCTTTTTCCCTCCCGACCTGCTGGAGTTCAATGACCTGCCCGCAGAGGGATTTCTGCGGGCGCAAATGCAGCTCCGCTCCCTCGGCGATCTGGCGCACTTCCGCCGCAAGGACGGAACCTTGCCGCGACTGCTGATCACTCCCGCGGGATATGCCATCCGCGGCAGCAGCGAGCCTCACGCCGACGAACATTAAGAGATTAAAACCACGGAGGGCACAGAGGACGCTGAGGGATTCTCGCTAGATTCCTTCGCGTCCTCTGTGTCCTCGGCGGTTTTCATTTTTACCACGCCTTTGTGGCTTCTTTATACTGAGGAGAGGAGCCTACGTGTTCCCCTTCATCCAAGTCGGCCCGCTGCGGCTGGGCACCTATGGGCTCATGGTGTGGCTGGCCTTTTTTTGCGCCTATTTTGTGTTGAGTGCGGATCTGCGCCGCCGCAAGTTGCCGGGTGACCCGCTCAACATCATCCTGCTGCTGGTGGTCGCCGGTCTTGCCGGGTCGAAGTTGTACCATCTACTGGAGCGCCCTTCAGAATTCTTCGCCGATCCCATCGGCCTGTTCTTTTCCAGTTATGGCTTTGCATGGTTCGGAGGATTCCTGGGAGGTCTGGCGGTCCTGCTCTGGCTGGCGCATCGCCATCGTGTCCCGATCCTTGCCTTCCTGGACGCGTGCAGCTCGGCCGGCGCGCTGGGTTACGCAATCGGGCGCCTCGGATGTCTGCTCTCCGGCGACGGCGATTATGGCATCGCCACCAACCTTCCCTGGGGGATGGCATTTCCACCGCTGGAAGCCGGGTGCCGCGTGCACCACTTCGTCTGCCTGATCCACGGCAGCCTCGAGGCGAGTTACGGCGCCACGGTAGGCCTGGCCACAAATGCGATCGTGCGCGTCCACCCCACCCCGATCTATGAATTCATCGTGGGCGCGCTGATCGCCTGGTTGCTCTGGCGGCGTGGCGCTCAGCGTTTGCGCGACAAGGCACCGGCGGGCGCGGTCCTCGCCGAATACCTTGTCCTTACCGGCATAGCGCGGTTCCTGGTGGAGTTCATCCGCATCAACCCGCGCTCGGCCTTCGGCGTATTCACCAACGCCCAAGTCGTGAGCCTGCTTTCGATCGTCGCTGGCGTGGCGCTGATTTTCAACTTGCGATCGCGCTGAGCGGCTTCACCCAAATAGGTGTACACAGGTCTTTGAAAGGGCACGCCTTTCAGGCGTGCCGTAGGGGTGTTTTCATGAATTGTCATCCCGAGCCAGCGCGAGCCGAGTCGAGCGCGTAGCGAGGGATCTTGGTTTAAGAAAAACCGAGATCCCTCGGTCGCGCTCAGTCGCCAAGCTCCCTCGCGCTCTCTCGGGATGACAATTGGGAAAGGCCTGCGTGCGGCGCGGCTCCGTCCCAGAACGCCAAAACCGGGCGTTCCGGGGGCCCCTGAAAGCCGCGCCCTTTCAAAGCGGTCCGCTGTCGGGGTGCGTCTACGCTGGAACTGGTCCAACCAACCGCTTACTTCTCCAGGAAACCTTCCAGTGGACACCCTGCGCAGTGGACCTCGGCCTTCAGGCAATGGTGTTTGGCGGTCTGCACCAGCAGGGCGTGGAATTCGTCGAAGGCGCGGGCGGCCGAGGTGGCGCGCCGGATGACCAGCTTGTGCCGCCGTCGTCCGGCGAGCGGTGAGGCCGGCGGCCGATCCCACTCGGCGGGAATCCCCTGGTGAAAGGCCTGCTGCACTAGTTGGCGTATGTCTTCGTACCGCGCCTTGGCGGTGATTAATCCGTGGCGCTCGAAGATGCGCCGGGTGTACGTGTCCACCACGAAAACCGGGTGTCCGCCAGCATAGAGCAGGATGGAGTCGGCGGTTTCCGGACCTACGCCGTTGAGCGCCAGTAATTCTTCCCGTAGCTTCTCGGTCGGTTGCGCGAACATCCGCGGCAGCGAACCGCCATAGCCCGCGTCGAGATGGCGCACGAAATTCTTCAGGCGCTGTGCTTTCTGGCGGAAATACCCCGAGGATCGGATCATCCTCGCCAGCTTGGGCAAGGGCGCCCGGCGGATGCCATCGCAATTGAGCGCACCCTCCTCGCGCAGCCTGCGCAAGGCCCGTTCCACGTTCGTCCAGGCCGTGTTTTGGGTCAGGAACGCCCCCACGATGACCTCGAAGCGAGTGTAGGCCGGCCACCAGTCCTGCGGTCCCCACGCCGCCATGAGTTCCTGGTAGTAAGCCCGGAGGCTCGCCGCTCGCCCCGAATCGGCACCCATCCAATCCAGTTTAGCGGACCGCAGGAATGGTTGGCGGGATACGTTGACAACTTTTGTCAATGGTCGATAAGGTCCATGAATACGTACCCGAAGTACATGCCCGAACGGGTCTAACTAGTTATTATTCAATGACCTAAACTTTAATGACAATTTCTGTCAGCAAACCCGGAGAAGAGCGCAATCCGGCTGTTCTGCGCTCGGCTGGTTCCGGTTGCTGAGCTGCCGTGTGTGTCGGCAGCGATAAGGGAAGCGGCAATGTCGCAACGGCTCGGTGATCTTCTGGTCAAAGAGAAGGTCATCTCGCAGGAACAACTGGATCGCGCGCTGTCGGAGCAGAAGCGGAATGGCTCGCGGCTGGGTTCCGTGCTGGTGAAGCTGGGCTACGTTTCCGACGAAGACGTCACCAACTTCCTCTCCCGGCAATACGGCGTTCCTGCCATCAATCTCTCGTATTTCGACATCGATCCCTCGGTGGTGAAGCTGATTCCGCCGGAGACCGCGCGCCGTTACCAGATCCTGCCCCTCAGCCGGGTCGGCGCCTCGCTCACCATCGCCATGGTGGATCCCACCAATGTGTTCGCCATGGACGACATCAAGTTCATGACCGGCTTCAACATCGAGCCGGTGGTGGCTTCGGAAGCGGCGATTCTTCAGGGCATCGACAAGGCCTACGGCGACACCCACGAGGAAGACCTGGAAAAGGTGATGGCGGACATCGGCGAGAGCGATGCCGACATCGAGCTGCAGGCAGGCGATGAAGACACGTTTTCCGCCAGCGAACTGGAGAAGGCCGCCGAGGAAGCGCCCATCGTCAAGCTGGTGAACCTGATCCTCACCGACGCGGTGAAGCGTGCCGCCAGCGACATTCACATTGAGCCCTACGAGAAGGAATACCGCGTGCGCTTCCGCGTGGACGGCATCCTGCAAACCATTATGACCCCGCCGCTGAAGCTGAAGGACGCCATCATCTCGCGCATCAAGATCATGTCCAAGCTGGACATCAGCGAGAAGCGGCTGCCGCAGGATGGCCGCATCATGCTCAAGGTGAATCTGGCGGGCAAGCGCAAGACCCTCGATTACCGCGTCAGCACCCTGCCCACCATCTGGGGAGAGAAAATCGTTCTCCGGCTGCTCGACAAGGACAACCTGCGGCTGGATATGACCCAGCTCGGCTTCGAGTCCGAGTCGCTGGTTAAGTTCGAGAAAGCCATCCTGAAGCCCTACGGCATGGTGCTGGTCACCGGCCCCACGGGCTCGGGCAAGACCAACACGCTCTACTCCGCCATCGCGCGGCTGAACACGCCGGAGACCAACATCATGACTGCCGAGGATCCGGTTGAGTTCCAGATTCCCGGCGTCAACCAGGTGCAGGTAAAGGAACAGATCGGGCTGAACTTCGCCGCCGCCCTGCGCTCCTTCCTGCGGCAGGACCCCAACATCATTCTGGTGGGCGAGATTCGCGATTTCGAGACGGCCGAGATTGCCATCAAGGCCGCGCTTACCGGGCACCTGGTGCTTTCCACGCTGCATACCAATGGCGCCCCGGAGACCATCAGCCGCCTGATGAACATGGGCATCGAGCCATTTCTGGTGGCCACCTCCGTGCACATGATCGTGGCCCAGCGGCTGGTGCGCCGGATCTGCAGGGAATGCACTGAAGTGGTCGACGTGCCGTACCAAACCCTGCTGGAATCCGGTTTCTCGCCGCAAGAAGCCAAGACACTGAAGATCCACAAAGGACGGGGCTGCGTCGTCTGCAACAGCACCGGCTACAAGGGACGCACCGGCCTTTACGAAGTGATGGAGATCGACGACGACATCCGCGAGCTGGTACTGGTCGGAGCCTCGGCGGTGGAGCTGAAGAAGAAAGCCATCGAGCACGGCATGATCACCCTGCGGCGCAGCGGTCTGACCAAAGTGATGGACGGCGTCACCACCATGGAAGAGGTGGCGCGCGAGACCGTCCACTAATAGGGAGGCTTGAGGAAACCATGCCAGTTACTCTCAGTGAGCTGTTAAAAAAAATGTTAGAGATGTCGGGCAGCGACCTGCACATCACCACCAATTCGCCTCCCCAGATCCGGGTGCACGGCCATCTCACGCCTCTGGATCTGCCGCCGCTGACCGCGGCCGAGACCAAGCAACTGGCCTACAGCGTCCTCACCGACGCCCAGAAGCAGCGCTTCGAGGAAACCCTGGAACTCGACTTCTCTTTTGGCCTTAAAGGACTGGCCCGCTTCCGCGGCAACTGCTTCAACCAGCGCGGCGCGGTGGGCGCGGTTTTCCGCGTGATCCCGTTCGAGGTCAAGGGATTCAAGGAGCTGGGCCTGCCTACTATCGTGGGCAAGCTCTGCGAGAAGCCGCGTGGCCTCATCCTGGTGACCGGCCCCACCGGTTCCGGCAAGTCCACCACGCTGGCCGCCATGCTCGACAAGGTCAACAGCGAACGGCACGAGCACATCATCACCATCGAAGACCCCATCGAGTTCGTGCACAATCACAAGTCCTGCATAGTGAACCAGCGCGAAGTGAACTCCGACACCAAGTCCTTTGGCGCGGCCTTGCGCGCCGCGCTCCGCGAGGACCCCGACGTGGTGCTGATCGGCGAGATGCGCGATCTGGAGACCATCGAATCGGCCCTGCGCATCGCCGAGACCGGACATCTCACCTTCGGCACCTTGCACACCAACACCGCGGCCTCCACCATTAACCGCATCATCGACGTGTTCCCCGCCCACCAGCAGCCGCAGATCCGGGCCCAGGTTTCCATGGTCCTGGAGGGCATCCTGTGCCAGACGCTGCTGCCCAAGATCGGAGGCAGCGGCCGGGTGATGGCGATGGAGATCCTGGTGCCCAATCCGGCGGTGCGCAACCTGGTCCGCGAAGACAAGATCCATCAGATCTATTCCGCCATGCAGTCCGGCCAGGACAAGTTCGGGATGCAGACCTTCAATCAGGCGCTGGCGACCCTGTATTTCCAGCGGCAGATCACGCTGGAAACCGCCATGCAGCGCTCGTCAATGCAGGATGAGTTGCAGGACATGATCAATCGCGGGGCCGTGAGCGCAGCTCGCGGTTCCACCGTAGCAAGGAAGTAAGGAAGTAGGGACCCTGGGCCCGCGCCGGCGTTCTGCGCCGTTGGCGGGCCAATCGAGGAAGCGGAGGACCAAATGCCGGTTTTCACCTACAGCGGCACCAACGCCGCTGGCACCAAAATCAGCGGGGAGCGCATCGCCGAGAACAAGCAGTCCTTGACCATGGCGCTGCGCCGCGATCGCATCAACCCCACCACCATCAAGGAGAAGGGCAAGGAGTTCGCTCTTCCCACCCTGGGCCGCGGCAAGGTGCCCACCAAGGACCTGGCCATCTTTTTCCGGCAGTTCTCGGTCATGATCGATGCCGGCCTGCCGCTCGTGCAATGCTTGGAGATCCTCGCCGCCAATCAGGAAAACATGACCTTTCAGAAAACTCTGACCGGCGTGCGCACCTCGATCGAAGGCGGGTCCACTCTGGCCAATGCCATGCGCCAGTATCCCAAGGTGTTTGACGACCTCACCACCAACATGATCGAGGCGGGCGAAACCGGCGGCATCCTCGACACCATTCTGCAGCGGCTCGCCACCTACGTGGAAAAGGCGGTGAAGTTGCGCTCGGCGGTGAGGTCGGCGCTCATCTACCCCTGCTCGGTGATCAGCATCGCCGTGCTCATCGTGGCCGGGCTGCTGAAGTTCGTGGTGCCGATCTTCGCCAACCTGTTCGTTGGCCTGGGCGTCGCCCTGCCGCTGCCCACCCGCATCGTGATGAAGCTAAGCGACATCGTCAGCACCTTCTGGTGGATCGGTATCGGTGGCCTGGTGGCCCTCTTCTTCGGGATCCGCCAGTTGCGCAAACATCCGCGCGGGCGCCTGTTCTTCGACAAGCTGCTGCTCAACATGCCGGTGATCGGCATGCTGCTGCGCAAGATTGCAGTGGCGCGCTTTACCCGCACCATGGGAACCCTGATCACCTCCGGCGTGCCCATTCTGGAAGGCTTGAGCATCACCGCCCGCACCTCCGGCAACGCCGTGCTCGAGCAGGCCCTGTTGAAGGTGCGCAAGTCCATCGAGGAAGGCCGCACCATCGTCGATCCCCTGAAAGAGAGCGGCGTCTTCCCCAACATGGTCACCCAGATGATCGGCGTGGGCGAGGCCACCGGCGCCATGGATGCCATGCTGCAGAAGATCGCCGACTTCTACGAGGACGAAGTGGATGCCGCCACCAAGGACCTGCTGACGCTGATGGAGCCGATCATGATCGCCTTCCTGGGCGTGGCCGTGGGCGGCATCGTCATTTCGCTGTACATGCCGCTGTTCAGCATGATCGCCAAACTTTCGGGCGGCGGGTAGACCCGTCCCCGGGCGGACGGCCGGGACTCCCAGGTTCTGCCGCCGCGCACAGTTGCAGAGAGAGGAGGAAACGGCCGGGGCGGCGGAGCCACTCCGGCTTGCATCGATGCATAGCGAACTCAAGGAACGTACCTGGCTGGCGTGGCTCTCCAAGGTGCGCATCATCGTCGTCACCTTCCTGCTGGCCATCGAGCTGGCGATCATCCGCCTCACCGCGACCGCCGTTCCCGAGCGTACGTTCATCAGCGTGATCGCGCTGTGGTACACGATCTCTCTCTTCTACGTGCTGCTGCTCCCGCTCTGGCGCGAGCAGTCGACGCAGGCCCGCTTGCAGGTGGTGACCGACCTGGTGTTCGCCAACGCCGTCATCTACCTGACCGGCGGTATCGACACTTCCTTCAACTTCCTCAACCCGCTCATCATCATCATGGCCTCCATCCTGCTGTCGCGGACCTGGGCCTTCTTGAGCGCGTTGCTGTCGTTCATCCTGTTCGGCGCTATTCTTGAGCTCTCCTATTTCGACTTGATCCGTTCGTATTCCACCAGCCGTACCGATCCCAGGTTTCTGCAGCTCGTCATCTTCATCAACCTGATCGCTTACCTGGCGGTGGCCTACCTGGCCAGCAAGATGGCCGCCCGGCTGCGCCAGGTTCACGTCGAGTTGCAGGACAAAAGCGGGGCGCTCGAGAACCTGCAAGCGCTGCACAAGAACGTCATCGACTCCATGAGCGGCGGCCTGATCACCACCGACCTGGAGGGGCACATCACCATGCTGAACCCGGCCGGCGAAAGACTGCTGGAGAGCTCCGCTGCGGCGGTGTTCGGCAAGCCGGTGGCCCAGTTCTTTCTCGACCGGCTGCCCGCTATCGGGCCCCACTTCGTGCGCACCGAGGTCCGTTGCCTCACTCCCAGCGGCCTGGAAAAGACCTTCGGAATCACGGCTTCGGAGTTGACGGTCCCGGAGCGTGGTTTGACCGGATACGTGTACGGCTTCGCCGACCTGACCGAGATTCGCCGCCTGGAACGCGAGGTGCGCATGCGGGACCGCCTGGCCGCCATCGGCCGCATGGCCGGCGGCATCGCGCACGAGATTCGCAATCCGCTGACTTCCATCGCCGGCTCCGTCCAGGTGCTGGCCGGGATCTCCGAACTGAACGCCGACCAGAAAGCGCTGGTGGAGATCGTGCTGCGCGAGTCCGACCGCTTGAACGCGATCATCACCGACTTCCTCCTGTACGCGCGCGAGAAGAGCTACAAGATGGCGGTGATCGACCTGGTCCCGCTGCTCGACGATACCCTGGCGGCGCTCGAGCGTAACCCCAGCCAGCCGCCGGTTGAGATCGTGCGGCGCTTCGCGGGCGAATCCGCGTGGGCGCTCGCCGACCGTGATCGTATCAGGCAGGTGTTTGCCATCCTCGCCGACCATGCCGTCCGCGCCATGCCCGAGGGAGGACGGCTGGTGGTCAGCCTCACGCCGGCGCCGAACCACTGGCACATCCGCTTTGCCGATACCGGGGAGGGGCTGACGCCGCAGCAAGTCGAGAAGGTCTTTGAACCGTTCCAGCCCGAACTGAATGGCGGCACCGGCCTGGGCTTGGCCATCGTATACCAGACCCTGCAGGCGCACGACGCCCGCGTCTCCGTCCACTCCGCAATTGGGGAAGGGATCGAGTTCTCCATCGAGCTGAAACGCTCGGAACCGCCGCCGCGCCGCCAACTCGGACTGGCGCCGGCTGCCGCTGCCAATACCGATCATCCCGCGACGCCAACCGCCGGCGTGTCGGGGATCCCGAGCGGGGTGAAGCATGGCTAGTATTCTGGTCTGCGACGACATGCGCGCCATCTGTGGCGTGCTGGAGATCGCTTTGCGCAAGGAGAACCACCGGGTCGAGACCGTGACCGCCGGCTCGGAAGCCAAGCGCAAACTCGATTCCAACATCTACGACGTGGTGGTCAGCGACATCAAGATGCCGCAAACCGACGGCATCGAGGTGCTGCGCCATGCCCGCCGGGTTTCGCCCGAGACCGCCGTCATCCTGATCACCGCCATCGAGGACTATGAGGCCGCGGTGCAGGCGGTGAAGGCGGGAGCCTTCGACTACATTCACAAAGGGCCGCACCTGATCGAAGAGGTGGTGGTCGCCATCAACCGCGCGCTGGAATCGGTGGAGCTGCGGCGGCAGAATTTCGCCTTCAAGCGCGATGCCGGGATCCGCAATTCGCTGGACAACATCGTGGGCGCCAGCTCGGCCATGGGCAAGCTGAAGCAGACCATCCGCACTGTGGCCTCCAGCGCCAGCACCGTCGTCATCCAGGGGGAAAGCGGTACCGGCAAGGAACTGGTGGCCCGCGCCATCCACGCTTGCTCGCCGCGCGCCGCCGAGCCCTTCGTCTCCATCAACTGCGGCGCGTTTCCGGAAACCCTGCTCGAAAGCGAACTGTTCGGCTACGTCAAAGGCGCCTTTACCGGCGCCACCCAGAACAAGGCTGGATTGTTCGAGGTCGCCAGCCGCGGCACCGTCTTCCTGGACGAGATCAGCGAGATGAGCCTGGCCATGCAGGTGAAGCTGCTGCGGGTGTTGCAGGAGCGCGTGATCCGCCCGGTCGGCGGCACCGCCGAAATCGCCATCGACGTCCGCCTCATCGCCGCCACCAACAACGACCTCGACCGCATGGTCGCCGACGGCGCTTTCCGCGAGGACCTTTATTACCGCATCAGCGTAATCCCCATCGAAGTCCCGCCGCTGCGCGAGCGCCGCGAGGACATCCCCCTGCTGGCCAACCACTTCCTCAAGAAGTACGTTGCCGCTTCGGGGAAGAGCATCGTGCGATTGGCCTCGCCGTCGCTGCACGAACTCCAGGGATACGACTGGCCGGGCAACGTGCGCCAACTGGAGAACACTATCGAACGCGCCGTGGCGATGGAGTCCAGCGACGAGCTGAACGTCGAGCTTCCGGCAGAACGCTCGAAGATCCGCGTGGCCGCCATCTCCGGTAACGGATCAGTCCCCATCCCTTCGGATGGGCTTGACATGGAGCGCTATGTCGCCGACCTGGAGCGCACCATGCTGCAAACCGCCTTGCGCCAGTCCGGCGGGGTGCAGACCCGCGCCGCGGAATTGCTGCGTCTCTCGTACCGCTCTTTCCGCCATTTAGCGAAGAAATACGATATCTAGAAGCGCTGTTGGCTATTGGCTCTTAGCTCTTGGCTTGTTACCGAGCGCTTAGGGCGCCAAGAGCCAAAAGCCAAGAGCCAAAAGCCATTGACGCTATACTCATTCCGTCATGTGGCAGATCCTCCGCCTGCTGTGGAACGCGACGCGCGGCCACCGCTTTGCGCCCTGGCGTAGTCCTTACCTGCGCTGGCGCATCGAGACCTATTGCGGCGTCAAGATGAGCCAGGTCGGCTTTTTGGAATTTTGGGGATTCATGTGGCGAGAGCGTTCCGAGATGCTGCGCTACCTGAAGTGGACGGCCCAGATGGACCGCTATGCGCGCGTCAAAGCGAAGAATCCGTGAGGCAAGTGGGAAGTGGCAAGTGGTAAGTGAAAAGTAAGAGCTGAGAGTCGCCGCGGCTTACGGCTTCCCACTTTCCACTTCCCACTTTCCACTTATCACTACTTCGGCGCCTTTCGTCGTCTCCAACGCCCTCGCGGCCGACCCCCGATTCGTCGAAAGCTCCAGAAACCCCATGCTGCCCAGAATCCCGAAGACCTCTCCCGGGGCGCCCTCGGCATAAGCGGTCTTCAGGCTTGTGATTTCGTGCTTACTGACCAGGATCTTGAACTGCGGCGGCTCCGCAGCAAACAGTTGCGGAACGTCCTGCGGGGTGATGTTGGTGACCACGTTCCCGAATTTGTCCACTTTCAAAACCACACCCTGGATTTGGCCACTCTCCATGCGTGTCGGTTTGGGCATCCTGAAGCGCACATAGTCACTGATCTCATCGCCGAAGTTGGCGAACTCCACTCCCTTGCTCAGCCAGCCCGCGACCACCGCGAAGACGTCCCGGCCCTGGAAGGTCTGGCTCACCGGCTGCTGGAAGTAATGCTCGGAACTGATCTCATGCACATGAACCCGTTGCTCGCGCTCCAGCGCCAGCGACAGCACGCCGTTGTCGGGGGCCACGAAGAAATATTTTTCCGTGCGGGCCAGGATGGGCCGCCGCGCCGATCCCACGCCCGGGTCCACCACCACCACGTGGATGGTGTCCGCGGGGAAATAGCTGTAGGCCTGGGCGATGGCGAGCGCGCCGTCCAGCAAGTCGTAGGACGAGATGGCATGCGAGATGTCCACCACCTGGGCGGAAGGATTGATGCCGTACACCACGCCCTTCATCGCGCCCACATAATGGTCGCTGGCGCCAAAATCGGTGGTCAGGGTGATGAACCGCTGCTGGGGCATGGGGCGTTTCCCTCCACAGCGAACTTAGCGCGCCGGAATCGCCGCTGTCAATTTGCCGCGGACGCGGCAACGGGTAACATCCGCTGGAAGGATGGGAGACGGGAGATGGGCGCATGAGAAAACTGCTGGTCGTCGTGGTGGTGCTGGCGATGGCTTCGGCGCTGGCCGAAGCGCAGAAGTCCCGCCCGCAGTCGCGAGCTCGCCGGGAAGACCCCGCCGATGCGGCTACGGCGGCCCTGCTCCAGGTGGACCGTGATTTTGCCAAGACCGGCGTGGTCAAGAACATCGATGCCTTCATGAGCTACCTCGCCGAAGACGTTCGCTTCTATTCCGCCGGGGTCATGCGCACCGGCAAGCTGCCCTTCCGCGAGGGCTGGGCCAAAGGCTTCGCCGATCCCAATTGGAGCATCACCTGGGCGCCGCTCTACGCCGACGCAGCGCAATCGGCCGATCTCGGCTATACCACCGGCAGCTTTGAGATCCACGACAAGTCGTCCGACGGCACGCCCGTGGTGCGCAAAGGGAGCTACGTCACCATCTGGCGCAAGCAGCCCGACGGGACGTGGAAGGTCGCGCTGGATATGGGCAGCTTCGTGCCCCCGAAGCCGGCAGCGCCAAGTGCAGCAACCCAGTAAGGCAGGCAATTCGAGGTGTCATTCAGAGCCACCGAAGGGAGCGAAGAATCTATGCATTTTGATTTTCAATACATAGATCCCTCGCTCCACCACCCCAGCAAACCAAAATCGGGTTTGCTGGGGACCCCGGCTCCGCTCGGGATGACAGAATTTCGCCGAATTTCCCAATCCTACGGCTTCACTCCCAACTGCCAGAACAGGAACGACCAGATGTCGGTGCTTTCCTCGATCTGCTTGGTGAGGGGCTTGCCCTGGCCGTGACCGGCTTTGGGCTCGATGCGCAGCAGGATCGGCCGGTCGCGATCGGCGCCGTTCTTGGCTTCCGCCTGCATGAGCGCGGCCATCTTCTTGGCGTGCATCGAGTCCACGCGCGTGTCCGAATCGGCGGTCATGAACAGCACTGCGGGATACAGCGTCCCCGGCTTGACGTGGTGGTAGGGCGAGTAGGCGTACAGATATTCGAACTGCTTGGGATCGGTCGATGAGCCGTACTCCGGGACCCACAGCTTGGCGATGAGGAAGTTCTGGTAGCGCAGCATGTCAAGCAGCGGCACCTGGCAGACGGCGGCGCGAAACAGATCAGGATGCTGGGTGATGCTCGCCCCCACCAGCAGACCGCCGTTGCTGCCGCCCATGATGGCGAGATGGTCGCGGTCGGTGTACTTCTGCGCGATCAGGTATTCGGCGGCGGAGGCGAAGTCGTCGAACACATTCTGCTTTTTTTCCAGCATTCCCGAGCGGTGCCAGGCGTCGCCGAATTCGCTGCCGCCGCGCAGGTTGGCCAGCACGTAGACGCCTCCGTTCTCCAGCCACAAGAACACGCCGCGGCTGAACGCCGGGGTCTCGCTGACCTGAAATCCGCCGTAGCCGTAGAGCAGAGTGGGATTCTTCCCGGTCAGCGCCAGCCCTTTGTTGCTGACGATGAACATGGGCACGCGCGTGCCGTCCTTAGACTTGCACCAGACCTGCTTGACCTCGTAGCCGCCGGAATCGATGGGCGCCTCCACCTTGGCGAACAACGAGGTGCTTCCGCTCTGCATGTCGTAATGCAGGATAGTCGGCGGCACGGTGAACGACTGGAATCCGAAAAAGGCTTCCTGGCTGTCCCACTGCCCGCCGACGCCGGCCACGCTGCCGATGCCTGGCAGGGGCACTTCCGCCAACGGCTTGCCTTCGACCGAGAACACCTTCAGCAGCGAGCTGACGTTCTTCTCGTACTCGGCGACCAGCTTGCCGCCGATGATCGACAGCCCTTGCAGCACGGCGTCTTGCGATTCGGGGATTACCGGCTTCCGGTGGCTCTGGTCGGGCGCTTCCGCGCGAGCGGCGAACACCTTGTAGTGTGGCGCGTTTTCATTGGTAACGATGTACATCACGCCGTTAAATACCTCGCCGCTGTAAAGGAAGTTCTTGGCGGTAATGACCGTGACCAGCGGGGTATTGGCTTGCAGATCTTGCAGGTAAATCTCGCTCTTGGTCCAGCCCTGCTCGGAAACGATGGTGAGCCAGCGGCCATCGTTGGAAAGCGAGACGTTGGGCCAGTCCTGTGGATCTTTGGGCGCGAAAATCAGCGGATCCTTGGCCGCATCGCCGCCCAGGGCGTGGTAATACACGCGGCGATGGTAGTTTTCCTCCTCCGCCGGTACGTCTCCCTTCTCGGGATAGCGGGTGTAATAAAAGCCGGAATCGTCCAGCTTCCAGGCCAAGCTAGCGGCGCGGGTCTGCTCGATAGTGTCCGCCAGCAGCTTCCCTGTGGCGGTCTCGATCACGTGCAGCGTGCTCATCTCCGATCCGCTGGGAGAGGTCCCGTAGGCAACGTACTTGCCGTCGTGCGAAATTTGCCACCAGTCGAGGGCGACGGTGCCGTCGGCGGCCAGGGCATTCACGTCCACCAGCGCGCGGTCCGTGCCCTTCAATCCTTGGCGCACATAGAGCACGGGCTGGTTCTGCATGCCTTCGCGCCGGGTGTAGAAGTACCAATCGCCCCCGACCTGCGGCGTGCCCACGTTGCCGATGCTCAGCAGTTGCGTTAGCCGGGCGTGAATCCTCTCGCGGCCGGGCAGCGGGTCCAGCAGGCTGCGGGTGTACGCTAGTTGCGCCCGCACATACTCCTGTGTCTCGGGGCTGTCTCCGTTTTCCATCCAGCGGTAGGGATCGGAGATCTTGTGCCCGTGCAGGTCGTCGATCGCGACCTCGATCTTGGCTTTGGGCGGTCCCGCAGGGGTTGCCGTGGACGCCGCATTGGTCCCGGGATCGGAACTGGTGTTGTCCGCCAGCGCGATGGTGGCCACGAGCAGCAGCAGGAAGACGGCGTAGGGCAAGCGAGTTCCTCCCATCATGCACCTCTGGGTGGTTTAGACGAAAACGGCGGGGAAACGTACTCGGCAAGCGCTGCCCGTCAGTGTAACTCAAAGGCGCTTACCGGTTTGGGAACCGGAGTAAACTGTGCCGATTCGGGATAAGACGGAACCGCGCGGTTTTTTGACGCCCCGTTCCACCTGCGATAAACTAGCGTCAGTGACTGGGTCGCTGCCTGGCGACCGCGCAGTCACCGTACTCCTCAGTAGCTCAATGGCAGAGCATCCGGCTGTTAACCGGAGGGTTGTAGGTTCGAGTCCTACCTGAGGAGCCATTTCTTTGCCTAAAGGATTTTGGCGTCGGAGGTCCTTCGGCTGACGTTCGTAATCAGGGCGCTCCGCCCCTTCTACCCGCGGTATCCACTCGAGGGCCTGGATGTAGCGGTGTTTCGCCAAGGCAGGCGCCACCAAGGTTGAGAAAGCCTGCCGACTGGTGCCGGCCTCGCCCGTAGCTTCGAAATGGCTGGCCAGCAGGCTGATGGTGTCCAGGGCGTCGGCCACGTTGGTCCTCACGACACTCAGGCGCTGTTCGGCCACTTGCTGGAAGTGCGCCTCGGCCCGGAAGCGCTCAAGATGCTCGACGACCCCAAACATCACGGCCGATGCCGTGATGCCGAAGGCGGCAACCACAGCCAAATGGAATGTGCTCCTCGTCCATGGCGGTGTATGCACGGTTGTACCGTTCTTATCGGCACCTCCGTTTTGGTTCTTCATCCGCATTTGGCATCATTACAGAAGGTGCGGTTCCCTTGCCGGGCGATGCCGCAGAGCCGCTCTAATATTGAGTTCAAGATCGGTTGCAGTTCCGAACTGAGATTCTCCGCGCAACCGTGCAGAAGTTGGTACCGCAGGAAGACTTTCCATTTTGGGAGGCGGGCTTGCCGGCGGAGTTGTGGCTTGTGGCATGGCCGCGGATCTCCAGCTTGTTCCGCAGTGAACCCGGCAGCCGAGAGTTCGGCGGTTAATCCTTAGATCACGACCGGCAAGCGGCGGCCGACAACTGGGCTTGCAGGCGTTTGAGGCCCAGCAGCGCCGCACCCGTGGCGCACACGTACTCGCAATCGGCGGGCACGCTGACGGGGACCTTCAAGCGATTCTCCAGCGCGCGCACCATTCCCTTCTGCCGCGCCACTCCTCCGATCAAAACCAGATCCTGCCCCATGCCCGCGCGCTTCAGGAGCATGGAGGCGCGTTCGGCGAGCGAATCGTAGATGCCCGAGAGGATGTCCTCGACGCTTACCCCGGCCGAGACATGGTTGATGATTTCGCTCTCGGCCAGCACCGCACAGATGCTGGAGATGGGCTGCGGGTTCTCGGCGCGCAACGCGACCTCACCCACTTCACCGAGTTCGATCTGCAGATACTTGGCCGCGCGCACGATGAAGCTGCCCGACCCGGCCGCGCACTTGTCATTGGTCTTGAACCCGCGCACCTTGCCGTTTTCCGTCAGCGTGATCGCCCGCGTGCACTGGCTGCCGATGTCCAACACCGCCGTCGCCTGCGGAAACAGGCGCCGTGCTCCGCGTGCCCCGCTGGTGATCTCCGTGACCTGCAGGTCGCGGAAGCTGACGCTGGACCGGCCGAATCCCGTGGTGGCGATGTAATCCACCGATTCGCGTGGCGATCCGGCATCGGCCAGCGCCTGAGCGAGCGAGTCCGCGGCCGCTTTCTCCAGGTCCACGCCCGTCCGCACTGCGCCCCGGCCAACCACAGCCGCGTCACCCGCAACGTCACTCAACACGACGGCCTTGGTGAAAGCCGATCCTATGTCGATCCCCGCCACCTTAGGCATGCGCCGGCCTCCCTACCGCGGATTCGGAACTCTGGTCCATCTTCTCCAGCGCGAACAGCGCCGCGCCGATGGCGCCGGTAAAGTGCGCCTCGGCGCTCACCTGCAAGCTCGCGCCCAGCACCTGCTCGAGCGCACGCACCATCCCGATGTTGTGCGCCACGCCGCCGGTCAAGGAGATCTGGGGCTCGATGGGCACGCGACGCGCCAGCGAAACCGTACGGCGCGCGATCGCCAGGTGCACCCCGTTCAGGATGTCCTCCGCCTTCTTGCCCTGCGCCAGGTAGGAGAGGATGTCGGACTCGACAAACACCGTACACACGGTGGTGATCTTCACCGGGTGCTTGCCTTGGAGCGAGAGCGGACCGACTTCATCGAGGCTGATGCCCATCACGTCGGCGGCATTGGCCAGAAAGCGCCCGGTGCCGGCGGCGCACTTGTCGTTCATGACGAAGTCGAGCACCTCGCCCTTGGCCCCGATGCTGATGGCCTTGGAGTCCTGCCCGCCCATGTCGATAACCGTGCGCGTGCCGGGACAGAGGAAGGAGGCGCCGCGCGCGTGGCAGGTGATCTCCGTCATCTGCGCGTTGCCGAAGGTGATTTTGTAGCGCCCATAGCCGGTGCCGACCACGAACCCAACTTCCTGCGCGGGGATCGCGGCCTCGCGGCAGGCGGCGAGGAATCCGTGCTCGGCGGCCTTCTGCACGTTGGCGCCAGTGTCCACGAGTGCACGCGCGACCAGGCGCGGCCCGCCTCCGCCGGTGTCCTCCATGATCACGGCCTTGGTCTGCGTCGATCCTACGTCCACTCCGGCGGCGAATCGCATATACGTCCTCCCGTAGCGCCGGCGTCTCGCCGGCTACTCAATCACCCGCAGCGCCGCGCTCGGCCCCGGCTTCTCCATCGAGAGCGACACGCCCGTTGCATGCGCGTGCTCCAACGCCTCAAAATACGCGTCGATACGGTTCCTGGTTTGCGCTTCGGCAAAATACCGCGGGTCTTCCAGGTCCGACTCCAGGTAGAGCGTGGGGATGCCCAGGGTGCGCGTGAAATAGTCGCGCATGTCGCCCTGCCCCGCCGAGAACAGCCGGCAGCTTTTGACGAAGTGGATGATCACGCCGTGCGCGCCCCACTCCTCGACATACCGCCGGATCTGCTCGTAGCGTTGCAGGTAATTCCGGTTGGTCACGTTGTGAGCGAGCATGTGCAGCGCCACCGACTCGAAGGGATGGTCGGGATCGTGGCGGAAGCCGAACTCCCACAGCCCGCCCACCGTGGAATAAGTTGAGGCCACGGCGCACGCCTTCCACTTGGCGAACATATCGCGGAAGGTGCGGAAATATGGATAGGGCGGCGGCCCCTCGATCACCACCCGGAATTTTTCCTGGTCGTAGACTCCCTCGCCGCGCGCCACCTTGTCTTCCATTTCCTGCAGCGCGATGCGGAAGAACTCGACCCCCTCGGGCGTGCCACGATAGACGTAGAGCGGGCCCATCAGCGTGATGGCATCGAAAAATGCGTCGAAGGGCGCGGGCGTCTTCTGCGCCAGCCGCTTGATGCGCGACCACATCTCCTCCACCTCCGCCGAGCAGCGCACCGCCTCGCGGAAGCGGTCGTAGTCGAATTTGCGCGCGGTCAGCCCTTCCATCTTCTTGACCGTTTCCTTGAGCTGGTGGACGACGTAGTCGATGTCCTCGCGCCGCGGGTGCTCGGTGCGGAAGAAAGGCACGTCGAGCATGTAGAGCGGCGCGCCCTGCAACTCGGCGACGTGCTCGAACCATTTGATGTAGGTGTTGCAGCCGACGAAGTTGCACAGCACCAGCGTGGGCACCGGCAGCTTGCCGCCGGTGGGCGTGATGCCCTTGAGCATGCAACCGATGTCCGCCTTCACGTAGGCGCAATTGTCGGCAGCGTAGCCCAACTCCTCCGCCACCAGGATCGGCTCGAGCGACTGATGGCGGATGGCAAGCTGCAGTGCATTCACCTCCGGATACAAAGGAACGGCGCCGAAACCCTCCAGCAGCTCCACGCAGTTGCCGGAGATCATCATGGCCACCGTGGGCGGAGACCCGGTGCGCGCTGCCTCGTCGAGGCGCTCGTACCAGTTCTGCATCATGTCTTTCTGCCGCTGGTGGATCTGGCTGCGATATTCCGATTTTGCGGTCATGGGTCCTCAGTCAAACAGCAGCGATTCGACGAACGTTTCCACCTCGCTGCGCGGGCGCTCGAAGGTGAAGGCTTTCTCCTCGAACTCCAGCAGCAGGTGAGGGATGCCAGCCGCTTCCAGCTCGCGCTTGAACAGCACGTAGTCGAAGAGAGCGGGCTCGCAAAACTTGGCGATCAGCATGATCACCGCCTGCCCGTTCAGGCGGCGTGTCTTCTCCACCAGCGCCTTGTGCCGCGGGTTGCGGAAATCGTGCCGCACCGATGAATATACGGAGCGATTGAGGTAGCTCTCGGCCAGCGCGGTCAGCGGATCGCCATCCAAGGGGACGTCTTCGGTGAACCAGCGGCGGCCGAGGATGAAGTCATCGTCCACCACGTAGCAGCCGGCCTCTTCTATCAGCTTGATCAGGTCCAGCGGCGGTTGCTCGCAGAAGGAGCCTTCGATGACCACGCGGATCGAGTCGCGCGGCTTGCCGGCTCGCGCGGGCAGCTCTTCCACGGCCTCGTGGAGCCATTCATTGTGGGTTTCGACCGGCACGAAGTTGCCGGCGCGCATCAGCGTGTACAGCTCCCAGGTGCGCAGCAGGTGCGGAGATGTGGCGCGGAACGCGTAGAGCTGCCGCAAGAGCGCCCGGTTTTCGTTATAGAGCGCGATGGAGCGGCGCAAGCCCTCGTCCGTCGGTCTGCACCCGCCGAGTTCTACCAACTGCTGTTCGAGTCGGGCATATTCGCCGCGCAGGAACTCGAGCGCCGCCGGCGAGCCGGGATTGTGCGGCAGGTGAAGAAAATCCACGTACATCTGCGGAAAGTTGCGCTTGATCACGTAGCAGAGATTGCGCGCCGAGTCGCAGATGCTGGAAAACAGCATTCCGTCCAGCGGCTCGCAGTGGCCAGTCATGGCCATTTCCAGCGTGGTCTTGACGATGGAGCAGATGAACGATCCGAAGCGGGCGTCGGCGTACTGGATGTCGAGCCGGTCGCCCGCCCCGTTCAAACCCACCGGCAGCATGCCGCAGGCGTGGATGATCTCTGTCGGAGCATAGACCGGGAAGTAGCCGATGGCTTGCGCGCCCGGATGCTCGCTTTTCCAGCGCCGGACCTCGGCCAGGCTGAGATCCTGCACGATCTCCGCGCAGTTATCGAACGTTCGTTCTAATTCAGCGCACTGCATAAAAATTACCCCTAGCTCCCGGGTGTCCGATCCCCTGAAACCTAGCCCACCATGGTCAGGCCGCCATTCACGCTGGTGACCTGCCCTGTAATGTAGCCGGCCGCGTCCGACGCCAGGAACACCACCAGCGGCGCGATGTCGTCGGGCTGGGCCAGCCGCTTCAGCGGCACGAAATTCACGATTGAGCCCAGCACCTTCTGCCCGAACGGGTCCTGCTGGATCTCGCTCAACAGCGGCGTGTCGGCCAGCCCCGGGCAGATCACGTTCACGCGTATGTTGTCGCGCGCGTGCTCCCGCGCCAGCGTCTTCGAGAACGCCACCACCGCGGCCTTCGCGCCCGAGTAGATAGCCTCGCCCAGCGAGCCCACGCGCGCCGAATCCGAGCTGATGTTCACGATGCTGCCCTGCTTGCGCTCGGCCATGTGGGGCAGCACCGCGTAGCAAGTGTGGATCACGCCTTTGTAGTTGACGGCGATGATCTTGTCCCACAGCTCAGGCGTGGTCTTCAGGAAGGGCATCAGGCGGTCCCAGCCGGCGTTGTTTACCAGGATGTCGATCTTGCCGAAGGCCTGAAGCGCCGCGTCGCGCAGTGCCTCCACCTGCTTCAGGTCAGTAACGTCGGCGTGCACCGCGCGGACCTGCCGCCCGGTGGTCTTCTGGATCTCGCTCGCCGTGGCTTCGGCTTCGTCCAGGCGGAAGTCGCCGATCACCACGTCGGCGCCGGCCTCCGCCAGCCGCTGGACGATGGCCCGTCCGATCCCGCGTGCGCCGCCGGTTACGATCGCCGTTTTGTCCTTCAGGCTCATGCCGGGACTTCGGCGGGCGCCGCCTTCGGCGCCAACTGGAACAGTTCCACCGCGTTGTCGTGGAGCAGCTTGCGTTTGACGTCCTCTTTGAGGCCGAGTTCGTCGATCTGGCGCAGGCTCTCTTTCCAGGGCAGCCCGTTGGTGCCCCACAGGCAGCGGTCGCGTCCCAGGCGGCTGTTGACGAACTGGATGATCTGCGGCGAAAGATACTTGGGCAACCACGCGTCCATGCCGAACCACACGTTTTCCCACTTGTAGCAGACCGAGAGCAGTTCATCGACCCACGGCCAGCCGGTGTGCGCGCCCACCAGTTTCAGGCTGGGGAAATCGCAGGCCACGCGGTCCAGGCACATGGGCCGTCCGCCTTCGCTGGGCATGGCTTCGAGCACGTGCCCCACTTGCAGCGACACCGGCACGCCCAACTCCTCGCACTTGGCGTAGAGCGGATACATCTTGCGGTCGTCGAGCGAGATGTCGAAGCCGTAGATGTGGACATAAACGCCCTTGAAGCCGTGGCGGGTGACCGCGGTCTCGATCTCGGCCAGGCTCTCCTTGATGCGGAACGGGTTGTACCCGGCGAGGCCGGCGAAGCGGTCAGGGTATTTTTCGGTGTATTGCAGGACGTCTTCCAGCTTGGTGTCCATGTACATCCACTTGCGCCAGTACGACCACATCTTGCACTGGGTGATGAACACCTTCTGCACGCCGGCCTCGTCCATCAGCCGCAGCATCTCTTCGATAGAGTTGTAACGGGGGAGGCCGCCGATGGCGCGCTCCATGCGGCAGATCAGTTCGCCTTCTTTGGCGCGGTCCCACTGCTCCATGAACTCGCGGGTGGCGACGTAGTACATGAAATCGATGGCTTGGACGGGTTGCGACATAAGGGGTGACGGCAAGGGTAGAGAAAAAGGCGGACGGCCCGCTATGACCTTGGTCACGGGTGCGTGTGACGGACATCACACCGAACGTACGTTCGAACAAATAACGTTGCCAGCGAGATTGCTGGGCCGCAAGTCAGGCCTTCCTCACGCGATCGGAAGAGCTCGGTGCTTGCTCCTCCTCCGCTTCCGCCCCGTGCTCTTCCTGCTTGAGTGCGGACCGGAAACCCCGAATGCCCTCCCCCAAGCCTTTGCCGAGTTCAGGTAGTTTCCGGGGTCCAAAAACCAATATGGCGATCCCCAGAATGACCAGCAGGTGCATGGGTTGAAACAGCCCTTCAAACATATGGATCCTCTTCTTGGATTGAAACTCTCTTTGGGTCGCAGCACCCGACCGAGATCGGCTTATTCCCGATCAAGCGTCACTGTTGCCGCAGGCAACTCACTCCACGGTGATGATCCCGGTCATCTTGGCATGGAGCTTGCAGAAGTAGAGGAACTTGCCGGGTTTCTCGAACGTGAATTGGAACGTCTGATTAGTGTCCAGGACGGGCGACGAAAACAGATTGCTGTCGCTGGTGACGGTGTGCGGGATGTCGTCCTTGTTCGTCCAGCGGACGGTTGACCCGGCTTTGACCGTTATCTCCTTTGGCGTGAAGGCGAAATTGTCAATCGCGGCCTGGACCGTTTCTCCCGCGGCAGCAGGTTTGGATTGAGATTGCGGTGCCGCCGCGGCGGGCAGGGCTGCGGCCGCCTTGCGAAGAATCGTGCTGGCCTCCTCGGGCGGGGTGCCGGCCAGGGTCGCGTCAACCACCGCCAGATGATTGTTTCCGGCTATGTAACCCACGTTGGTGATGCCGAGGACGCGCCGCAACTGCTCTGCCGGGACCTTAATCGGTCCGGCCGAGGGAGCCGTGCCCGGCACCGGTTGGGGGAATGCGGTAGCCATGGCGGTGTGGAAGGTGACGTTGCCTTCCACCTTCTGCATGATCTGGTGAATGTGTCCGTTGAGCACGGTGACGGAGCCGAAGCGCTTCAGATACGAGAAGGCCTGGGCGCTGTCCTGGGTGCTCCAGCCCCACTCCGGATACGCCGCCCACAGCGGGATGTGGGCGAATACGAGGATCGGTGTGCTGCTGCTGCGGCCCTTCAGATCGTCCTCGAGCCACTCCAATTGCTCCCCGCCCAGAGTCCCCAAGCCCCCGGCCTTGAGGTCCACCACATTCACCAGGCCGACGAAGTGAACGCCCTTGTGGTCGAAGCTCTGCCATCCCGCGCCCCTGGTTCCCTTGCCATAGCGCTCGAGGAATTGCCGCCCGTTATCGAGCGAGACGTCATGCTCACCGGGCACGTAGAAGACCTGTTTGGGTCGGGCACTCTTCAAGACCTGGTCGAGGGTATCGAACTCGCCTGGCTTGGAAAGGTGGCTGAGATCGCCGGTGTGAAGGATCAGGTCCGGCTCGACCGTCAGCGCATTGATCTTGTCGATAGCCGCCTGTAGGGTCCCGGTGACGTCCACATTGGCCGGTTTGTCGAAGCCGATGTGGCTGTCGCTGATCTGCACGAAAGTGAAGGACGAACCACCTTTCTGGTGGGCGCTGGCGCCGAAGAGCTGGGAAACGGGAACACCGGCGGCAAACGTCCACACCAACCCGGTCCCGGCCCATGCCATGCACTTGAGAAAGCCGCGGCGATCGACGCCATCACCGCTGGGAGCCTCGATGATCTCGCTTTGTTCTCTAGGAAGCTGCTTCATTTCTCCTCCTGCGCTTCGACGCCCGCGTTCCCGGGATGCGCTGGCAACGCGCTCCGAGGGCGGCCTGAGGTCGTGCTCGCTGGTGATAACTGAGGCGGAGGAGTTTTATTCCCGGCAGGGTGGGAGCGGTCCCGTCAGTCGTTGCGCCGGACCAGGGGCGAGGCGGAGGTGGCTGTCGCGTGAGCCACCGCGGTGGCGGCCATTTGGTAGTTGAGTGGCAGCATAAGCTCGAAGGTAGTGCCCGATGCCGAAGTGCTGGCCAACTGGAGCCGTCCGCCGTGGTCTGCCAGGATCTTGTGCGCGATGGTCAATCCCAGGCCGGTGCCGTTCTCCTTCCCAAAGCTGACGAACGGCCGAAAGATCTGGTCGCGAATGGGCTCGGCGATCCCGGGCCCGTTATCGCGAAGCAGGATGCGGGCCGTGCCATCGGCCTCTTCCATCTCGACCTCGATTTTCCCGTCTCTGGGAACCGCCTCGCAGGCGTTCAACAGCAGGTTGTAGAAAGCGCGCTCCAGTCTACGGTGGTCGAACCAAGACTCGGAGCAGTGGCCGGAAACCGTAATCCTGACCCCGAGGAACTGAGGATGCGCCCGCACCGCGTGGATGGCTTGCGCGATGGTCTCCTCCAGGGCGCCGCGCGAGAGCTGCAGGGACTCCCGGCCGCGGCTAAATTCAAGCAGGGAATCGATGAGGTCGATCATGCGATTCACGGCTGAGCGTATCTCCTCGTAGAGATCCTCACGGGCCCCGCCGGCCAGCCGGCCTTCGGCGAGGAACTCCGCGTTGGCGAGGATGGCGGTGAGGGGATGGCGGAGGTCGTGCGAGATGGAACTGGCCATCACCCCGATGGTGGCCAGCCGCTCCGATTCCAGCAGCTTCTGCTGCGTCTGCCCCAGCGAGCGCCGCATGGCGCCGAAGGCGTTGGTCACCACCCCCACCTCGTCGTCGCTGCGGCTCTCCAGCGGAAAGCTGAAGTCGCCCGCCTGCAGGGCTTTGACGCCAGCGGCGAGGTTCTCCAAAGGACGGGTGAAGTTCAAGCAGATGAAATAGACCACCACGCTGCCGAAGACCACGGCCGCAATGCCCAGGCCCAGCACCAGCCGGGTGAGCCGGTCCAGGAACGCCGCTGCCTGGTCGTAAGATTTCAGCACCGTAAGCCGCACCGCCGGGGGCGTGGAGTTATCGAGATTCAGGGTCGAGGCGATAAACCGCTCGCCGTCGAGCGTGATCTGGGTGGGGCCGCCGTGAAGCCGGCGCCGTGCCGCGCGGCGGCCATGGCCGATTCCTGCGAAGGCCCCAGGGTGCTCACGATCGCCGTGTCTCCGTAGGTAATGCTGACCTCGCTGCCGGCGATGCGGCTCACTTCGTGGGCCAGGTGCTCGTCCACCTCGTAGCCGATGGCCAGCACCCCGAGCACGCCGCCCTCCGCCGCTGAGCCGAAGGAGATCGGTTGCAGGAACACTTCATAGAGGCGCCCGCCTCCGAACCACCAGGTGGCGATCTCATCCCGCGCGGAATGCAGGCGGAGCTGCTCTTCCGCGATGGGGCGCGTGAATCCGGGGGCGGAAGTGTGCAGCGCCACCACCTGGCCTTCGCGGTCCGCCAGCAGGAACAGGTCGCTGCCCGCCACGTGCCAGATGCTGCTGGAGGCGTCCTGGATGGTGACGGGATCGTGACTGGTCATCAGCGCCTTCAGGTTGGGGAGGTCGGAGATGAGTCCGGCGGAACGCGCCCGCATGATCTGGCGCTGGTGCAGCACGTTGCGGAAGGTAACCACGGAATCCTGGAGATCTTCGAAAATCTCTTTCCGCACCTGGGTCTTGACGATGTGGTGGATGATCACCAGGGTGGCGCAGGTCAGGCAGGAAGAGATCAGCAGCAGCGACAGCTCCAGCTTCGTGCGCAATCGAAAACGTGCCATGGTGACCTGTTACGCGCTAAAGCCGCGCTGGCCGGTTCCACCCTTTACTTCACGAACCGGTAACCCACGCCGTGAACCGTCCGAAAGTGGACGGGCGAGGCCGGATTCTTCTCGACCTTCTGCCGCAGCCTCATGATGTGATTGTCCACCGTCCGGGTGGTGGGGTACACCTCGTATCCCCAAACCTCATTCAGCAGCTCCTCACGTGAGACCACGCGCTCGGGGTTGGCGGCAAAGAACCGCAGGATCTTAAACTCCTGCGGAGTGCAGGCGACGGATTGTCCGGCAGAGGTGACCTGCATGCGCGTGAAGTCCACGACCACATCATCGAAGGAGAGCACTTCCGGGGCGCCGGTGCGGCGATTGTGGCGCAGGGCCACATTGACCCTGGCCAGCAGTTCCCGCGGGCTGAACGGCTTGGTGACGTAGTCGTCCGCGCCCAACTCCAGCAGCAGCACCTTGTCGGCAACATCGGCGGCGGCGCTGAGCACGATCACCGGCATGTCGGGAGAGCTCTCTTTGATCTCGCGGCAAAGGTCCTTGCCGGCCATGCCCGGGAGCCTCAGATCCAGCACCACCACCGCGGGCGGCGAGGCGCGGAATGCCTCCAGCCCCGCCGGCCCGTCGTAGCTGGCATCGACGCTATAGCCCTCGGACTCGAACAGGCGCTTCAAGGCCCGCTGCACCGCGCGATCGTCTTCGATGACCAGTATCTTATCCATGGTTCGTGGCGCTGCTTACCCTCCGTCTGCCCGCCGGCAGCGGATGGGCACGTTTATAACAGAGACGTGGAAACCGTACTTGAGAAAGCATAGGCGTCCGCATCTCACCCTAAGTATCTCGTGGAGAATACGATAGAGTGTCTGTCCGGGGTCGCTGTCACGACTTTGTAAAATCGCCGTAACGTTTCTTTTACTCGCGGGAGAGGACCAGTCTCCCACTTGTAATGGCGCGCAACAAGGCGGTTACTTCTTCGCGGCGGCCCAACTGGCCGGTGCGGCCCTTGTGGGGGAGACTAGCATGCGCGAGCTGCCGGGCAGTCACTCTCCGGCTTCCCACCATGCCAAAGGAATCGGGAGGTCAGCACGCCAAGCGGGACCTCGATCCCCTGGCCCCGTGGCTCCAGCGAGACATAGAGGCGCAGGCTGCGTGCCGGTGCACATTGCATCTGGAATCCGCCCAGCGCATCGCTCACCGCGAGCGCGACAAGATTCTTGCCCGACATGAGCAGCACCGTCGTTTCTTTTAGCTTGGATCTGGGGTGCTTGCGGTCGGCGATCTGACCACTCAGGTCGAGGCGCCGGGAACCGGGCTCGTGCTCGATCCGGAGTTCGATCGAGTACCCATCGGCCCGGTACAGCGCGGTGCGGCATGTACGCCGCCGACCGCGCACCGCGACAGCGGGGACTGGTGGCTGCACGCTGTTGCGAACCAGTTGCGCCGCGAGCCGCGGCAGGGTGGCTCCATGGCTTTCGCCGATCGGCATGCCGTTCTCGACGATACCGGTGAAAACCTGCAGCAACTGGCGCCGCTGCTCGCAGGGTGACTCTGCCGCCAGAAGGCGGAGACCGACTGCGTCACGAAGCCTGATTGCAGTGAGAACCTTCTCCCACGGTATTTTGCGCACTTCTCCCCCCATGTGCGGGCGGGAACCGACCGGCCGTCACTCGCACCACTTCACAGGAGCAAGTGAAAGTCGCTCTGGCCCACCGCGGCTGCCGGGGGGGAAATAGGAGGGGGAAAAGCAGCTGCTTCCTAACGGCCCGCGTCCGATCGCGACTGAAATTCTCCCTGAATATACAACCAGCGTTTCGGGAGGGTATCGCTTGCTTTTTTACTCGTCTTTCCCGGCGGCTGTCAACGCTAATTACAACTGAGACGTGTGAAAAAAGTTGCACACTACTGCCGATTGCGTCATGGGCACGCTACGCATTGCCCTTGAAAGGATTGAGTACCCGCACGTCGAAGGGAGTGAAATCGTGCTCATTCCGGGTGGCGACAATCAGATCGTGAAACCGAGCAGTAGCAGCAATCATGCCGTCCTCGATGAGGCGGTCGGACTTGCCGTGCATGAGGCGCCCCCACTCACGAAAACAAGACGTGTCCATGGGCAGTATCTGGTAGGAATCGCCTAGTTGGTCCGCCCACAGTTCGATTTCGCTGGCTTTGTTCGCGTCCTGCATTCGCACCAATTCAATACCAGCCTGCAGTTCGCCCATCGTGACCGCGGAAAGAAACACCTGGTCTTCACGCAAACTGCGAAGCCAGGCGACAACGGCGCCATGCGGCTTTCGCTTGCGCGTTTCAGAGACGACATTGGTGTCGAGCAGATAGCGATTCATCTCAGCCGTGTAGGCCTGGTGCGCCGCAGTTTGCCCCGGGGAGGAACGAGGTCTTCGAAGCGTGGGCCGGGTCCGAGAAGCAAAGCCTTGAGGCCGGGGCGGGCTGCCTTCTGGAGGCGATTCCATTCCTCGATGGGAACCAGCACCGCGGCCTCCAGACCGCGACGCGTCACAATCTGAGGGCCTTTCTTGAGCGTGGTTTCCAGCAGTTCGCTGAAGCGAGCCTTCGCGTCATGTGCCTGCCACACGGCCAAGCCACACCTCTTCTTCTGCAACTCAATTGTAATAACTAGTCTTATAACTAGTCAATACCTTGGTGGGAATCCACCCTTCCGAGCGGAAGTTCTGCAAACTCAATAGAATGCGGGCCGGGCGCCCAGCTTGCCGCTTGCAGCCGGCAACTGATAGGCTTCGCGCGCCCGACTTCTTGGAGAGAACATGGCCGACTTCACGGAATCTCCGCTCAGCCCGGTCCTGTTTCTGGAACGCTCCGCGTCGGTGTTTGCTCAGCGCACCGCCATCATCGACAGTGAGCAGCGTTTCACCTATGGCGAATTCGGCGACCGCGCCCATCGGCTGGCGGGACTGCTTGCGGATTCGGGCATCCAGCCCGGCGACCGCGTGGCCGCGCTTTGTGTGAACAGCCACGTGATGCTGGAGCTGCACAATGGCGTTCCCATGGCCGGCGCCGTCCTGGTCCCCATGAACATACGGCTCTCGGCAGGGGAACTGGCCTACATTGTCGAGCACTCGGGCGCGCGCCTGCTCATCGCCACCGAGGAACTTGCTGACGCGGCCCGAAAGATCGCAAAGAGCACTGGCGTCAGGCTGGTCCTCGGCGGTTCGCCGGATACCGAATACGAGCAGCTCCTGGCTCGTGCCCGGCCGCATTCCGTTCCTTGTGAGGATGAAAAAGGATTGCTGGCCATCAATTACACCAGCGGCAGCACCGGACGTCCGAAAGGTGTCATGTACAGCTATCGCGGGGCCTACTTGCAGGCGCTGGCGATGGCCCACCACACCCGCATGGGCTTGGCGAGTGCTTATCTGTGGACGCTGCCCATGTTCCACTGCGACGGCTGGTGCTTTACCTGGGGTGTGACCGCGGCCGGCGCTACGCACGTCTGCCTGCGCAGGGCGGATCCGGCGCTCGCGTGGTCGATGATCTGCGACCGCGGCATCACCCATCTGAGCGGCGCGCCCACCGTGCTGACCATGATCGCCGAGGCCGCAGCGGTCGCTCCCGACCGCCGCCCGGCGCGTCCCATTCAGGCCAACACCGGAGGCGCGCCGCCATCGCCCGCTCTGCTGGCGCGCCTGGCCAAGCTGAACATCAACGTGACCCACCTTTATGGCCTGACCGAGTCCTACGGTCCAGCGGTGATCTGCGAGTGGCAGCCGGAGTGGTCGGCGGAATCGCCCGAGCAGCAGGCGCGGTTGAACGCACGCCAGGGAATCGGCAACGTGGTTACGGGTGGCATCGATGTTTTCGATACCGATGGCCGTCCGGTCCCGTGGGACGGCGCGACCATGGGCGAGATCGTTCTGCGCGGCAACAACACCATGATCGGCTACTACCGCGACGAGCCAGCCACGCGCGCGGCCACCGTCAACGGCTGGTTCCGCACTGGCGACCTGGGCGTGCGGTACCCCGATGGCTACGTCGAGCTCCGCGACCGGGCCAAGGACATTATCATTACCGGCGGAGAGAACGTGGCGTCGGTGGAGGTCGAGCGGGTGCTGGTGGAGCATCCGGCGGTGCTGGAGGCGGCGATCGTCGGCCGCAGCGACAACAAATGGGGAGAGATTCCCGTCGCCTTTGTCGTGCTCCGGCAGGGGAAGTCGGCGACCGCGGCCGAGCTGATCGAGTTCGTGCGCAGCCGCATCGCCCACTTCAAGGCGCCCAGGGAGATTCGCTTCGAAGAACTGCCCAAGACTTCGACCGGCAAGATCCAGAAGCACGTCTTGCGGGAACGGGCCGCAGGCGAGGAGAAGAACGCCGGATCGCACAGTACAGCCGCTACTCGTTGATGTTCGTCTTAGGACACGCACGTATCGCCTAAAGGCACCAGAGGAGGCTCTCATGAAAGTCGGGATCGTTGGCGCAGGCGGCGTAGGCTCCGCTTCTCTTCTCTCTCTCGTCATGCGCGGCGTTGCGTGCCAAGTCGTCGTGATGGACAAGAATCTGGCGCGTGCGAAGGGTGTGGTAGCCGATCTCCAGTACGGCGCCACACTCTCTCCGGCAGTGGAACTCCGCGCCGGCGACTATCCTGACCTTGCCGACGCAGTGCTCGTGATCATCACGGCGGGTATTAACGAAAAGGCTGGTGGCGCCACGGACCGCAAGGACCCCGCTGGAAGGCTGAAGCTTCTCGATACCAATGCGGACGTCTACCGGGATATTGTTCCCAAAGTCGTTGCGGTGGCGCCGCAGGCGGTCCTCCTGGCCGTTACCGATCCGCCCGATCCCCTGGCCGATCTGGCTCGCCACCTCGCTGGCCATGAGCGCGTACTGAGCACGGGCACGTTTCTGGACTCCATGCGCTTCCGTTTACATCTTGCCCGCCGGCTGAAGGTGAACCCCATGTATGTGGAGGCACAGGTGGTCGGAGAGCATGGCACCTCCCAGGTGTTCTTGTGGTCATCGGCACGTGTCGCGGGCACGCCCATATCTGACTTGCTGGAGCAAAGTGGCCAGACCAGCGAGGAATTTCGACGGAGTGTGGAGCAGGATGTCCGTTACGCAAATATTACGATCATCGAGGGAACCGGCGCGAGCCAGCTTGGGATTGGTATGGTCACGGCGCGGATCGCCGAGGCAATCTTGCGCGACGAACAGGCAGTTATTCCCATCGGCTCGTACAATCCGAAATACGAGGTTACGCTCTCTCTACCAAGCGTCCTCGGTCGGCACGGAGTGAGCCAAATCTTTGAGCCGGAGATGTCGGAGGAGGAACGACAGGGGCTTCAGCACAGCGCCGACATCCTGCGGAATACGGTGGCGCGAATGAACTCAAGGGTTGGGGCTTAGTCTGTCACTGCTACCAAAGGCGGACACAAGGGCGGCCTTATAAAGCACTTCGCTGATTGCATAGTTCATAAAACCAGGAGGCAAAGAATGGGACTTCGCACACCCGAGCAGTTCTTGAAGGGATTACGTGATCATCGTGAAGTTTATTACCGCGGGGAGCGCGTGCCGTCGGTAACCGAGCATCCCGAACTGGGCGTGGCCGCCCGGCACGCCGCCATCGACTACAAGATGGCGGAAGACCTCAAGTACCGCGACTTGGCGCTCGCTCGCGACAGCAACGACGTGTACTCGGCCTATTACCGCATCCCTCGCGATGCCAAAGACCTATTGTCACGCTCCAAGCTCATCGAGGCGGGCACCGCCGAAGGGGCGACGCTCGTCATCCTTATTAAAGAGATCGGCACCGACTCCCTCTTCGCGCTGAAGCGCGTGCTCGGGCGCGCCGGCGAGAAGCAAGGCCTGGAGCGTCTCAATAACTTCTACAAGACTTGCCGCGACCGCGACCTGGCGCTGGCAGTCGCGCAAACCGACGTAAAAGGCAATCGCAGCAAACGCCCGTCGGAGCAGGAAGACCCGGATCTCTACGTCCACGTGGTGGAAAAGCGGTCCGATGGAATCGTAGTGCGCGGCGCCAAGGTTCACACCTCTTGCGCGCCCTACGTGGATGAGATCATCGTCCTCCCCAGCCGCAGCATGGGTCCGGGAGACGAGCCCTGGTCGGTTGCGTTCAGCGTCCCCGTCGCCACGCCCGGATTGCGGCTGTACTGCTCGGACTTCCTCCACGGCACCGACGATCCCTTCAACCGGCCCATTTCCACCACCCACAAAATGATCGAGTCGCTCACCGTCTTCGACAACGTATTCGTTCCCTGGGAGCGGGTGTTCTTCGAAGGACGCAACGATCTGGCCAGCGCCGCCGCGCTCACCTTCGTGGAGTTCCATCGTTTCACCGCGGTGAGCTACAAACTGCCCTTGTTGGACGGTCTTGTCGGAGCGGCGATCGCGGTGGCGCGCGCCAACGGCATCGAGCGCGCCGGCCACGTGCGCGACAAGCTGACCTGGCTCGGCGGCTATGCCGAGATGGTCCGCGGCCTCACCGAACTCGCCGCCCTGCGCTGTGAGGTGGAAGAGGGCGTGGCCTATCCGCACGTGTTCACCACCAACATGGCGAAGTGGGTTTTCGCGCGCGACTTCCACCAGGCCATGGAAGTGGTGCAGGATCTCGCCGGCGGATTGCTGGTCACGGGGCCGGCGAACAGCGATTGGGAGTCCGCCGAGATCCGCCCCGTGCTGGAAAAGTATTATCGCGGCGCATGGCCGGCGGAGCGGCGGTTGCCGGTGCTGAACCTGATCTCCGAGCTGACCGCGCGCCTCTACGGCGGATATCAGGCGGTGCTGGCGGTCCATGCCGAGGGCTCGATCGAGGCCGAGAAGCTGGCCATGTTCCGCGCCTACAATCCGGAGCGGGCCGTCAATCTCGCCATGAAGCTGGCTGGGCTCGATTACAAGAAATAAGGAGCGCGTGGGCGTTCTCGATAACAAAGTCGCGATCGTCACCGGCTCGAGCCGCGGCATCGGACGCGCGATTGCGGAGACCTTCGTCCGCGAGGGCGCGCACGTCGTTGTCTGCGGCCGTAAGCAGGATTCGATCGACCAGGTGGCACGCGAGATCGGGCCGGCTGCGCGGCCTGTCGCGTGTCACGTCGGCCGCCTCGCCGATCTCGAAAACCTGGTCGCAACTGCCACCCGCGAGTTCGGACGCATCGACATCCTGGTGAACAACGCCGGTACCAACGTCGGCCAAGGTCCTTGTCTTGAGGTAGACGAAGGGCAGTTCGACAAGATGGTCGAGGTGAATCTCAAGAGCGCATTCCGGCTCGTCAAGCTGGTGGCGCCGAGGATGTGCGAGCGCGGCTCGGGCTCCATCATCAATATGTCGTCCATGTCCGGCCTGCGCCCGCAATTGGAGGGCATGCTCTATAGCATGACCAAGGCGGCGCTGATCATGATGACGCAGTGCTACGCTCTCGAGCTCGGGCCCAAGGGTGTGCGCGTGAACGCCATCGCGCCGGGCATGATCGAAACTTCGCTGAGCGAGTACTACTGGAAGGACGAAGCGCGGCGCGCGCAGATCATCGCCAAGCAGCCCATCCAGCGCATCGGCAAACCGCAGGACGTGGCCGAACTCGCGCTGCTGCTGGCTAGCGACCGCGGCTCCTACATTACCGGCCAGACTTTTGTCGTCGACGGCGGTTTCATGCTGTCGGCACTGTAAATAGAAAAGGGCACGGCTCATGCCGTGCCCTTTCCGTTATGCCCGCCGCTAATGGGCGACGAGTTGGGTGAACGGTGACACGTAGGCCTGCAGGAACACCAGAATACCGACCAGGCAGGCCAGCGCTATGCTGTGCCAGAACACGTAACGCAGGATGTCGCCCTCGTGTCCATACCATTCGGTCGCGGTACTGGCCACCACGATGCTTTGCGCGTCGATCATCTTACCCATAACGCCGCCGGCACTGTTGGCGGCGCCCATCAGGATGGGTGAGATCCCGATCTGCTGCGCCGAGATCTTCTGCAGGCTGCCGAACAGCACGTTCGACGCGGTATCCGATCCGGTCAGCGCCACCCCCAGCCAGCCCAGCAAGGTGCCGAAGAACGGATACAGGTGTCCCGTGCGCGCGAACGCCAGGCCCATGGTGGCGTCCACACCCGAGTAGCGGGTCATGATCCCGATCGAGAGCATAGCCGCGATGGTCATCAACGAGAACCTGACGCGCCAGAGGGTCTGCCACCAGATGGCTATGATTTTGGGTAGCGAGAGCCCCATGATGAAGCCGGCAATGATGGCCGCGAAAAGGATTCCCGAACCCGTGGCGGAGAGCCAGTTGAGGCCGAACACCGCGCCCTCGGGCGTAGGCTTCACCACCACCGGGGGCATGCGTTGGGACAGCCGGTGGAGACCCGTCACGGGAATCTGCGGGTTGGTGATCTTGCTCGGCGGCGTGTGCCAGGTGCTCGTCGAAGTGAACACTTTTTCCGGAGTATTCATGATTTTCTTGCCGGTGAACGTGCCCCAGCAGAAAACAAAGACGCTGAGGATCAGCCAGGGCAGCCATGCGCGAGCGACCTCGCCGCGGCTATAACCGTGCGCAGCGCGAGCGGCGCGCTGCTCACTTTCCTGCTGTCCCTCGTGTCCCCAGATTGTTTTCGGGTGCCATATCTTCAGGAACAGGATGAGGCAGAACATCGAGACCACGGCCGCGATGATGTCCGTCAGCCACGGCCCGTGAAAGTTGGAAACCAGGTATTGCGGGACGGCGAAAGTGATGCCGGCCACCGCGACCGCCGGCCAGATCTCCTTCATACCCTTGAATCCTGCATAGGCCCACACCAGCCAGAAGGGTACCAGGACGGAGAAGAATGGCAGAATGCGGCCGACCTGTGCTCCCAGAACTATCTCGCTGTACCCGGTGACAGCGGCCAGGGCGATGATGGGCGTGCCCAGCGCGCCATAGGCCACCGGCGCGGTATTGGCGATCAGCGACAATCCGGATGCCTGCAGCGGCTTGAAGCCCAGGCCGATCAGCAGCGCCGCCGTCACCGCGACCGGGGTTCCGAACCCGGATGCGCCCTCGAAGAACGCGCCGAAGGAGAAAGCGATCAGCAGCAATTGCAGCCGCGTGTCCCGGGTGATGCCGGTCATGCTCTCCTGCAGCACCTTGAAGCGGCCAGTTTCCAGCGTCATCCGGTACAGGAAGATGACATTCAGGATGATCCAGCCGATGGGGAATAATCCGTAGCAGGCTCCATAAATGGCGGTGATGCTGGCCATCTTGATCGGCATATGGAACAGGCCGACTGCAATCACCAGCGCCGTGACCAGTCCGAGGAACGCCGAGTAGTGCGCCTTCATGTGGAAGAACGCCAGGGTTCCCAGGAGTACGACGACCGGCAAGGCGGCGAAAAGGGTGGAAAGCCACCAGTGTCCCATGGGGTCGTAGCCTTGCGACCACGGCTTGGTGGGACTCTCTCCCCTCCAGGCGAGGATGACGATAACTGCCGTCACCAGCAACATCAGGATGCCGGGGAGCGGTCCCCCGCTGTCCGGGTGAGCACCAGGTTTGGACTGAGTTGTAGGTTGGGTTGCGGGTCCGGCCATGTGTAGCACCTCGAAGTGGCGAGCTTGGGGACTGCGAATGTTGCCAGCCCGCCGGTATGCTGTCAAGCAATTATGCACAATTTCTGGTGACAGTTCCGGCTACCATGGCTGCGTGCCAATGCCCCAACCTCCTCGCCGAATCGGGCTCGCACGCGCCTTGTCCAAGCTGGGCTACTGCTCGCGTGCACAGGCTTGTGAGCTGATCCGCGCCGGAAGGGTCACGCTCAACGGCGCGCGGCGGCGGGATCCTGAGGCTCCCGTCAATCTGGCTGCCGATCGCATCCAAGTGGACGGCGCCGCCGTCACCAGCCGCGGCAAGCGTTATCTAATGTTGAACAAGCCGCGCGGACTGGTAACTACCGCGTCCGATGAGAAGGGCCGCGAGACCATTTATTCATGCCTTAGCCGCGATTTGGCTTGGGTAGCGCCGGTCGGACGACTCGACAAGGCCAGCGAAGGGCTGCTCCTCCTGACCAACGACTCGGAGTGGGCCGCGCGCGTGCTGGCTCCGGAAACGCATCTCGACAAGACCTACCACGTGCAGATCTCTGGCCACGCGCAACCGGAAGTGGTCCGCTCGTTGCAGCATGGCGTCAGCATAGACGCGGGCTTTCTTCGCGTGCGGCATGCCTCGATCCTGCGCCAAAGCGCGCGCAACTCCTGGCTGGAGATTCTTCTGGACGAAGGCAAGAACCGCCATATCCGCCGCATGCTGGAAGCGCTGGGGATCGAAGTGCTGCGCCTGGTGCGCGTCGCCATCGGCCCGCTCGTCCTGGGAGATCTGCCCAAGGGCGCGTCCCGCGAGCTCACCGCCGAAGAGAAGCAGGCATTGGATCTGGCCATGGGGAGCCTACAAACTCGCGCCCCGCGCCGCTAAGCGAACTATAATGTCTGGTTTTTCTCCGGCCCCCCGAAATCATCGAGAGGTACTTATGAGCACCACGTCAACCGACGCCATCACCATCGGGCGCGCAGAAGGCTTGAAATCATTCCTCGCCGCGCGCGACTTCCTCTTCCGCCATCGTGAAGACTACGAGACCGCCTATCGCGACTTTCGCTGGCCGCAACTCACCAGGTTCAACTGGGCACTGGATTACTTCGATACCTTTTCCAAGGGCAACAAGAAGGCTGCGCTCTGGATTCTGGACGAAAGCGGCGCGGAGCTGAAGCTGAGCTTCGAGGAGATGTCGCTCCGTTCCAACCAGGTAGCCAACTTCCTGCGCCAGCGTGGCGTCGGCCGCGGCGACCGCCTGGTGGTCATGCTGCCCAACGTGGTTGCCATTTGGGAGATCATGCTGGCGGCCATGAAGCTGGGAGCCATCGTCATTCCTGCCGCGACCCTGCTCACCGTGGAAGACCTTCGCGACCGCCTCGAGCGCGGCAACGCTCGCCACGTGATCGCCACCGCGGCTGCGGTCGATCGTTTTGCCAGTGTTGCTGGCGATTACACCCGCATCATCGTGGACGGCGAAGCCAAGGGATGGACCCCGTATCAGCAAGCCTACGATCAATCTTCTGAGTTCACGCCCGACGGCCCGACCAACGCCACCGATCCTTTTCTGCTTTACTTCACCTCCGGCACCACGGCGATGCCCAAGCTCGTGGTGCACACCCACCAAAGCTATCCCGTTGGACACCTGGCCACCATGTACTGGGCCGGCCTGCGCCCGGAGGACGTTCACCTGAACATCAGCTCTCCGGGCTGGGCCAAGCACGCCTGGAGCAGCTTCTTCGCGCCGTGGAACGCGGGCGCGACCATCTTTGTGCACGCCTACAACCGCTTCGACGCCAAGGCCACGCTCTCGGCCGTCGCGCGTTGCGGCGTCACCACCTTGTGCGCGCCGCCAACAGTATGGCGCCTGTTCGTGCTCGAAGACCTCCAGTCGTTCCCGGTGAAGCTGAACAACCTGATCGGCGCCGGCGAGCCGCTTAATCCCGAAATCATCGACAAGGTCCGCAAGGCCTGGGGAATTACCATCCGCGACGGCTTTGGCCAGACCGAGACCGTCCTCACCCTCGCCAACTTCCCCGGACAG
>Ga0181518_10000598_pt1 | contig 39486 bp, 30 predicted proteins | sample PEATcosm2014_Bin_28_FD_119751 | JGI IMG/M metagenome (GOLD analysis project Ga0181518, IMG submission 119751) | Peatland microbial communities from MTU Mesocosm Facility, Houghton, MI, USA - PEATcosm2014_Bin01_60_metaG | ecosystem: Environmental > Terrestrial > Soil > Wetlands > Peat | place...
ACCAGCCGGTCTCGCTCGGCCTGGGTCATCAGTAGTTGTCCTTTGTCCACCCTCCAGGCTCGACCCTGTCAATAGGACATTTCTACTTTGCCCAAATAGGACATTATCATTTTGCCGCGACAGAAGTGCGGCGCACCCGCCGCCTGGCGCTGCCAACACGCTATCCTGAATTCAAGCCCAATGAAATCCACATACGTCATTGGAATCGATCTCGGCACCACCAACTCGGCGCTGGCGTTTGCGGCGGTCCCGGTGGAGGCGGATCCTTTCGCCCCGGCCAACGTGCAGGTGATGGCGATTCCGCAGCTTGCCAATCCCGGCGAAGTGCGCGAGGAGGATCTGCTGCCGTCGTTTCTCTATCTGCCCGGCAGCTCCGATTTTCCGGCTGGATCTCTGGCGCTGCCGTGGGACCCGGACCGCAATTTCGTGGTCGGGCAGTTGGCGCAGAAACGGGGCGCCGAGAATGCCGGGCGGCTGGTCGCATCGGCCAAGAGCTGGCTATCGCATTCGGGTGTGGACCGCACGTCGCCGCTGGTGCCGTTTCGCGCTCCGGAAGGCGTCGATAAAATCTCGCCCGTCGAAGCCAGCCGCCGCTACCTGGAGCACCTGCGCGAAGCGTGGGACGCGGCGCTTCCGGAGTCTCCGTTCGCCGAACAGCAGGTGTTGGTGACCGTGCCGGCTTCCTTCGATGCGGTGGCGCGCGAGTTAACGCTCGAAGCCGCCAAACAGGCCGGCTACCGCAATCTCACGCTGCTCGAAGAGCCGCAGGCCGCCTTCTATGCCTGGATCGAACGCCACCCCGACTGGCGCGAGCGCGTGCAGGTGGGCGATCTGATCCTGGTGGTGGACATCGGCGGCGGCACTACCGACTTCAGTCTAATTGCGATCACCGAGCGGGGGGGCGAGCTCGCGCTCGATCGCGTGGCCGTGGGCGAGCACATTCTGTTGGGCGGCGACAACATCGACCTGGCGCTGGCCGGCGCGGTTTCGCAGCGCCTGGCCGAGAAGGGCACCCGCCTCGACAGCCGCCAGTTCCAGACCCTGTGGAGCAACTGCCGGATCGCCAAAGAGAAGTTGCTGGAACCCGGCTCGAAGGCTCGCGAGCACGCGGTGACCATTTTGGGCAAAGGCACCGGCCTGGTGGGCGGCACCATCAAAGCCACCCTGCAACGCGACGACATCGATCGCGTGCTGAGCGAGGGATTCCTGCCGGCGGTCGAGAGCGGCGACATGCCCGAGCGCCAGCGCCGCGCCGGGTTGCAGGAAGTCGGCCTGCCGTATGCCGCGGATCCGGCCATCACCCGGCACCTGGCGCGCTTCCTGCGCCAGCAAGCGGCCACTTCCGAACACGGAGCCGTGCGCCGTGGGCCGAGCGGCCTCGCCTGCCCCACCCACGTGTTGTTCAACGGCGGCATCCTCAAAGCCGGCATGGTGCGGGAGCGTCTGCTGGCCAGTCTCAATTCGTGGCTTGCCGGGGAGGGCCTGGAGCCGGTGAAGCCGCTCAGCGGCGAAGACCTCATGCACGCGGTGGCGCGTGGCGCCGCCTATCACGGGCTGGCGCGGAGCGGGCGCGGCGTGCGCATCCACGGCGGCGTGCCGCGCACGTATTATGTCGGCATCGAGACCGCTATGCCCACCGCGCCGGGATTCCTGGCTCCTTTCAAGGCGCTCACGGTGGTTCCTTTCGGCATGGAGGAAGGCACCGACGTCCGCATCCCCGGCCGCGAGTTCGGCCTGGTAGTCGGCGCGCCCGCAGAGTTCCGCTTCTTCACCTCAGCCATGCGTAAGAACGATCAACCCGGCGATCTCATCGAAGACTTCAGCGGCGAGCTTGAGGAACTCTCTCCCATGGAGGTTACCTTCGGCGCCGCTGAGTCCTCCTCGGAGGTGGTGCCGGTTTCCTTCGAGACCGTAATCACGGAGACCGGCCTGTTGCAGCTCTGGTGCGTGGCCCGCGATAAACGCCGCTGGAAACTCGAGTTCAACGTGCGCGATCGGGTGTCGGCGGCATAGGCAGGACAGGCGATCGGTTCTTGTCGCCTGTCTTCCCCTGGGGTTGACAGGCCTGTCCTACCTTGCCGCTGCGACGTTGAATCCGCTCACTACGATGTTGGGGCGCTCGCCGCGGGTATCAGCGTCGTTCAACCGGGTAACGATTGTGCGCCGTTCGCCGGGCATCACCGCGACGTAGTTGTCGCTATAAAGCGCCGGCAGGATGCGGTCGCCGCTTTGCGCGCGGACCGCCTTGACGGTGACCATCAGGGCCGGCTGCGCCGACACGTTATGCAACCCGGTCGTCAGCACCCATTCGGCGCCCTGCAGTTCCACCTGGGTTGTGGCCTCCACAGTGGCTTTGGACAGCGTACGGATGCCGCGAAAATCGTTTTCCTCCTTGCCGCGCAGATAAAAGTTCTCTGTGATCGCCGCATCGCCGCGGAGCAGCTTCAAGCGAACAAAATGCACCGGCGTCAGGGTGAAGGGAAACTCAAGGTGGATAGGAGTGACCTCGCTATCCTCGGAGCTATCGACAGCGGCGGTCTTGCTCCAGGCAACCGCGCCATCCATGTTGATGACCTCGGCCATGGCGGTCAGGCCCTTCGGGTTGCCGCCGCTGTAGTTGACGACTTCGACATTGTCGGTGATCGGATTCCACTGGATGTGCAGCGGCTCGGAGCCTTTCTTGGCGCCGAAGTAGCCGGCCGTCGGGTCGAAATAATAGTCGTAGGTCTGCCAGACGAAGGAGGGCCAGCAGGGATGGCTCATCCACAGCAACATGCCCATGCGGTTCTTGCCCTGGGCTTCGAACATGGCGCGGTAGCCGTCGTAGTTAATGAACTGCGCCAGCTCGACCCACTCCTCGGCATTCGAAGCGCCGGCATAGTTCTTGTCGATCATCTGGCGGAACGATTCGCCGCGCTGCGCGCCTCCCAAGCTGAAATCGTGCATCCCCCACACGTCGCCCTGCGGCCAACGGGCTTCTTCGGGCATCATGAGGCGCAAGCTATCCATGGTGACGATGTTGGGCATGCCGAGCTCGCTCGAAAGCTGGGTGGTGGCCCTCTGCGCGAAGTAGAAGCGGGGCGGATTGGCCCAATAAGGGCCGTGACCGGTGACGACGTCGTCGGCCGAGCTGGGTATGTAATGGATAGCGGGCGCCAGTTCGGCCAGAATGCTGCGGAGACCGCGCTCGATCGGTTCCGGCGGGTACCCTTCATTGCGGCCGACGTAAAGGCCGATGGAAGCATGGTGGCGCATGCGCAGCACATAGTCGCGCGCGTTGGCCAGGAACATGGCGGGGTCGTCGGGGTCCGGACCGTCCCAGGGATTGGCCAGCCAGAAATCCTGCCAGACCACAATCCCGTAGCGGTCGCAGGCATCGTAAAACGCTTCGTCGCCGGTCTGCCCCACCCAGTTGCGGATCATGGTGAAATTCATGTCGCGGTGATAACGCACCGCCGCGTCGTATTCGCGGGCGCGATAGCGGAGCATGGATTCGGGGAAGCCCCAGTTGCCGCCGCGCGCCACGAAGCGCCGCCCGTTGATAAAGATGCGCAGCGCGCCGCCTTCCTCGCTGTAAGTGAAGCGGCGCACGCCGGCATTGAACGACTTGCGGTCGGAGACCGCGCCGTCCACGGCGAACTCCAGATCCACGCCATACAGATTGGGATCGCCGTATCCGTTCGGCCACCACAGCTTGGGATTGTGCAGCCGCAGGGCGGGCTCGGCGGCGGGATCGAGCTTCACGGTTTTCGAGGCGTTGGCAGCAATCGTGACGGCCTGCTCGAACGCGGCCTCGCCGAAGCGCCCGCGCAGTTTGCCACTGACGGCGGCGGCCGAATGATTGGTGAGGGTGGCCTCCAGCGCAACCTCCGCCGACGATCCGCCGGTCGAGATCGAGACCGTGTCGGCCTGCGGATTCTCGATGCTCACGGCGCCGGTCGAACTCAAAAACACGTCGCCCCAAATGCCGGTGTTGCGTCCGCGGATGGTGGGAATCCAGTCCCAGCCGACCGAAGCGTGCATGGTGGGATTATCCGCGCCCAGCACGCCGCCGTTCTTGCCGGGGCTTTGAAAATCTTTTTCCGTGACGCTGCCCGGGTTGGCGTTCTTGAAGACACGCGCGGCCAGCGCATTGGGCTGACCGGGGCGCAGCAGCGCAGTCACGTCGAAACGGCCGGTGATAAATCCGCCGTCGATGCGCCCGAGCCGCTGGCCGTTAAGAAACACTTCCGCCTTCCAATTCACGCCGTCGAAGTTGAGAAACACGCGGCGGCCTGCCGCCGCCGGCTGCGGAGCGGTGAATTCGCTGCGGTACCAGAAATCGGAATAGAAGAAAGAATCCGAGATGGCGTTCTGGTTGTCGCCATAATTGGGATCGGGGATGGCGCCGTCGTTGAAGTAACTCGAGAGCACGGTGGCGGGCACGGTGGCGATCATCCAGGCGGAGTCCTTAAATCCGGCGGTGGAGAGCGCGGCGCCCGTGACGTGGACCTCGGAAGCGCGCTCGACGCGCCAGGCGCCGCCCGCGAGTGGCAGGCGGCCATCGGCGGTGGCGGCCGCGGCCGGCTTCGCGCGCGGCACGGGACCGCCCTTGCCGTACACTTCGAGCTCGCTCAGGATGTAAGGCTCGGCGGTTTGCGCTTTTGTCAGCATCAGGCGGACCCAACGGCCATGCGCGGGGCTGGTGAGGCGGATATCGTCGACAGCGCCGGTGGCCGCGGGCAAGGCCTGCAACGTGTGCCAGTCGCGGCCGTCATCGGAAATCTGGATGGCGCCTTCGGCGGCGCGGCGGATCCAGTAGAGCGCGATGCGATCGAAAGTGCACAGCGCGCCCAGATCCACCGACACCCACTGTTCGCCGGCGGCGGCGCTCATCCAGGCGCTCGAAAAGTCGTACGGGCCGCCGGCATGCACGGGAGTCTTGCCATTGCTGAACGAGAGTTCGGCAATCCGCCAGTTGAGCGGGCGCCCGGTTTCGAAATCGATGCGATAGAAACGGCTACGGCTCGGCTGGTGGAGCGCGATGGAGGGCTTGATCTCGACGCCGGGATGCGCCATGCCCCACACGCGGCCCAACTCGTTCCACGCCTGCCCATCCGCGGACGCCGAAAGAACGCACGTCCATTCCTGGTTGTCGGGGCCGGTCACCCCCGCCACTGTGGCCAGCCCATCGAACCGGTCGATTTCCGGCGGCGGCGCACCGCCCCATTCCACCTGGACCCACACATGGCGGCCAGTCATGCCGATGACCGTCGCCCAATTCCCGTCCAACAGCAGCTCGCGCTGATTCTTCGCGAGCACGCCCGCCTCGCTGGTGCTGACGCGGACAAAGCGTGGCGCCGCGGTTTCCCGAATGCCGTCGGTGATCAGTTGCGCGGTGAGGTTGTAGTCGTAACTGCTGGACTGGTAGGCCGGCCGGTGGAGCGCCAGGTTGCGATACGTGGTCGAGTCGATTTCGGACGCCGGCGACCAGTCCTGCCGCGGATCTCCTGGATAAACGCCGACGCCGCGCGTGTAGGGCTGCGCGCCCAAAGCTCCGAGTGCCATAAGGGCGGTGAGAACCTTCAAGGGGAGTGCCATGTAACGCTAATTGTATTGGAAATCGCTCCAAAACAGGCAGTCGGTTCTCGTCGCCAATCGTCATGGCCGGGATCGGCCGCGCCGACAGGCCACAAAAGGCGATAGCCTGTCCTACCTCATTTGGTCTCGTCGCCGGTCAGCCGGACGCCGGGGATTTTCAACTGGCGCGGGAATGCGGCGACCAGGCGTTTGGCGGTGAAGACCAGCGGATACGGACTGGGCTGGCGCACAGCGGCGATTCCCTCATCGGATTTGACTACCGTCACCCGCGGACGGCGCACGACATAGGTCCCCGCGTACGAATGGACCGGACTGATCGCGAACCATGCCGGAGAAGGGCTCAGGGATCCTCCCGCCTCCGGCCAATAGGCATCCGCCACCAGCTCGGACTTCGCGTCGCCCAGGCCGTAGACCCATCCCATCTCGCCGGGCTTCAACGCGGTGCGCCAAACCACATGGCCTCCTTGGGCGCCCTCCACCAGCCTGACGGCGCCGAATCCCGGCACGCGGGCCCAACCGCGCTCCGGCCTTACTTCCGCCGTTCCCTGGCGTTCGTAAAGCCTGAGATAGAGGAACAGCGACAGGTCCACCTTTTGCACCGTCAGCATCTTAGGGTCGTCGATAGAGAGCCAGATCAAATCTCGTCCGTCGCTGGCGGTACTCATGCTGGGGTTTGGGCGTTCCCGAGTCCACACCTGAGATCCGGTCTCCGGTGCGGTCGCGGTCACCCGCATTAGCTCGTAGCTCATCAAGCCCCGAGGCCAGCCACTGAACCTCACTGGGATTGACATTAACTGGGCCCGCCTGTCTCCGGCATCGGCAGCTAACTGGACCGTGACATTGCGGTACCTGGGATCGTCTTCGCGGGCAACGGGATAAGTTGGGGCCACGGAACTAAGGGACACCACTATCACGAGCGGCGCCAATCCGCCGAGCGCGATCGCGCACACCCGGATCGGGATGGTCCGGCGGCGGGCGTATTGCCACACCGCCAACGAGAACGCCGCCGCGGCTAACAGCCACGGCGCAATGTCCGAAATCCACCCAGGTCTTCCCAAAATCACCACCCCCTCATTCCGGTTGAAGTGACTGGAAACGGCCGTTATGCTAATGATGGCAACGACGTAGAACACCAGGCCGGCCAGCGCCAACTCGCGAGTCGCCCGGGTCAGCGCGGCCAGCGCGAACGGCAGGACCAGAAACCCGGCAAACCAGCATTGCCGCCAGAGCAGGCCGGGAATCAGTTCGAGCGGGTTGTACGCGCTCGCCAGAAGGATGATGCAATCGGAAAGCAGGAGTGGCAGCGCCAGGAATGCAGCCACGAACAGTAACTTGGCGGCCAGCAGGCTTTTCCACGAATAAGGCCGCGTGGTCCAGAACTGGCGGTCCCCGATCAGGCTTTCCCCATGAACCGCCGCGCCAATGGCGAACCACCATGCCAGCACCATCAGAAGCGCCAGCAGAACACCGGACATGTCTGGGCCGAAATTGCCCCGGAGATCCGGCAACTCAACGGATCCCTGCCAGGCGTGAACCGCGGTGATTGCCGTCACCCCGGCGATATAGGGCCAACAATGCCTGGCGTCTTTGCGGAATATGTGGATGGCTTGTCGCATGGCGGTTCTCAATGATTGTCAGTGGGGTAGCCGGTTAGCCCGAAGCCGGGGATCTTTACGGAGCGGACAAGCGTGGCGACCAAGGGTCTGGCGGTGAAGCGCAGTGAATGCGGCACCGGGGCGGGCACGGTAACGCATCCCGCATACGAATAAACGGGACTGATTGGGAACGAATCGGGAGATAGAGGCTGGTAATTAGACGACCCGGTGCACCCGGCCTCCGTGAAAGACTTGGACCTGGCGTCGCCAAAGCTGTAATTCCACTCTTTTTCGCCGGGCTCGAGCGCGGTACGCCAGATCAGATGGCCTCCGCCGGCATCCTTCAGCATCCGGACGTTGCCGAATCCCGAAACGTAAGTCCAACCGCGACCCGGCTGCAAGTCCACGCTCTTCTGGATTCGGTAAAGCTTGAGCTCGAAGGATACCTCCAGTTCCACCGTACCTGCCGTCCTCCAAAGCAGCGTCTGACGGGCCAGGTCGCCGATGGAAAGCGAAATCCACTCACGGCCGCCCCCGGCGCCGGTCGTGCTGAATTCCGGGTAAGACACGGAGGTGGCCCAGCGCCCATATGCCTTCGGCACGGTCGAAGACGCAGCTACGCTCCGCAGTTGGCAGGACATCATATCCCTGGGCCACCCGCTAAACTTCACCGGAATGCCGATTCGACCCTCGGTCCGGCGGTCGACGGTGACTGAGCCAGCGCTTCCAGGATCGGCGGCTAGCTCGACCGTTACGTTGCGATATTTTGGATCTTCCCGATATCGATACTCCCGGGGGACGGTTACCGAAGACGTCATTTGCATTCTCGTAATCATCCACCAAGGCGCCCAGACCGGCGTCCACCCGAAGAGCAGAATCGCAACTACCCGGATCAGGAACGTCCGTCTGCTTGCGTACTGCCACACCACCAGGAAGAGTCCCGCCACGCAGACCAGCCACGGCACCGTGTCCCCGATCCATAAAGGCATAACCAGGTGAGCCGGGGAAGGGTTGGCGTAATGAGTTGCGGATACGAACCAGGCAACCAAGACAACAGCCCAGGACAGGACCAAGACGAGCACTAACTCGCCGGTCCGCCGGGTTAGCGCCGCCACAACGATCGCCGTGGCGATAAACGCCAGAAACCAGCATTGACGCCACAGCAGGCCAGGCATCACGGTAAGTGGGTTGAAGCCGCTTGCCAGCAGAATCACGCAATCGGAAAGGAAGAGCGGCAGCCCGAGGAATGCGGCGAGGAACAGGGACTTGGCGGCCAGCAGGCTCTTCCAGGAATAGGGCCGCGTGGTCCAAAACTGGCGATCCCCGACCAGGCTTTCCCCGTGAATCGCCGCGCCGATGGCCAGCCACCACGCCAGCGTCATCAAAGGGTTGAGTAGATACGACACGGTTGCGGGGGTCTTCGTGGGATCCGTCACACAAAAAGACGCCTGCCCGGCGTTCACTGCGATCAGCGCCAACACCGCGGCGATATAGGGCCAGCAATGCCTCACGTCTTTGCGGAAAATGTGGATGGCTTGTCGCATGGCTCAAGCTGCCTTGGCGTGACGGCCGGCCATCGCCAGGGCGACAAATATCTCGCGCAGCGTCATGGCATGAAAGTCCACGTTGCGCGCCTGCGGGAACAGGCGTTGGATTTCCGCCGCCGTGCGCTCGCCGTCGAATCTGCTGTCGATGAAGCGCAGCACGGCGGCCGACGTCTCGGGCCGCATCCATGCCGCGGGCCAATCGGCGGGCAGCGGCGGCGGCGCTTCGAAGGTGATCTCCACCTGGCGAAACCGGCCGGCCAGCGTGCCCATCTCTTCGGTGAATCTGAGGCGCCCCTCTTCGATATAGCCCACGTGGCTGGCGAAGCTCTCGATCTCGGCGAGGTCGTGCGAGGAGATCAGAATGGTGGTGCCCTCGGCGCGCTCGAGCAGGCTCTTGGTGAACTCGTCGCGCACCAGTGCGTCGAGGCCGGTGAACGGCTCGTCCAGCACCACGAGTTCGGGACGGTAAGCCAGCGACGAAGCCAGCGCCGCTTTCATCCGCATCCCTCGCGAGAGATGGCGCAGCTTGCGGTCGCGCGGCAACTCGAACTGGCGCACCAGATCGTCGGCAAGCGCGTCGTCCCACGTCGGGTAGAACGGCCGCAGGTAGCGCAGAAGATAATCCGCCGTCATCCACTCGGGCATTTCCTGGTTCTCGGAAACGTAGCCGATGCGCGCGAATTCGCGGGGCGAGAGACGGCGCGAATCCACGCCCAACACCTCGGCGTACCCGGCCGACGCGCGCAGGATGTTCATCAGCAGCTTGATGGTTGTGGTCTTGCCTGCGCCGTTAGGGCCGATCAGCGCGTAGATGCTGCCCTCGGATACCTCGAGGTCCAACGCGTTGACCGCTTCGGTGCGGCGGAAGGCTTTCGAAAGATTATGCGTGGAGATGGGGTTAGTCATTGGTTTTGCGTCCCCCTTTGGCCGGTTGCGCCGGCTCCGTTCCGCCCAGGCTCTGCCAGTGCCGCGCGACCGCGGCCAGCACGTCGTCCAGTTGCATGCCGAGTTTCTTGGCTTCCACCACGAGTCCTTCGAGCTCGCCGCCCAGCAGGCCGGCCCGCGCGGCGGCGGTTGACTTGGGGAGCGCCGCGGCAACCACCGTCCCGATGCCGGGAAGGACCTCGACCAGCCCTCGAGCGGTCAGTTGCATCACCACCTTGTGGGCCGTGTTGGGATTGATCTTCAATTCCTTGCTGAGCGTGCGGACGCTGGGAAACGGGTCTCCCGGACGAAGCTGGCCGGCGACGATAGCCTTGGTGGCAGCGTAGATAATCTGCTCGGAGAGCGCGACGCCCGGTGAGAAGACCAGACGGAACGGGATCACAAGTGTATTATTACTGATAGTACAGATAAATGCAAGAGGAAATTCTCCGCCGTCACGCCAGGCGCGCGGCGATACCGACGTCAATCCCCGAGCACGGCGCGGACTTTTCTGGCCAACTGCTCGGGGCTGAACGGCTTCTCGATGAAATGGAAACGTTCTTCCAAGGCGCCATTGATAGCGATGGCGTTGTCGGTGTAGCCGGACATGAGCAGCACCTTGATGCCAGGCCGGAGTGTCCTGAGCCGGCTGGCCAGTTCCGGACCGCCTAGGTTCGGCATCACCACGTCGGTCAGAACCAGGTGGATGCAGCCGGGCTCCCGCTCGCAGGTCAGCAACGCCTCGGCGGCGTTTTCCGCCTGGATCACGCGGTAACCGTATGCCTCCAGCGCGGCGGCCGCGAAAGTGCGGACTTCGGCCAGGTCCTCGACCACCAGGATGGTCTCGCTCCCTCCCAGCACCGCATCGCCTGCGGGCAACAACCCCGCATCGGCCGCCTGATCGGCCACTGCGGGCAGGTAGATCTTAAACGTCGTTCCGCGGTCCGGTTCGCTGTAGACGCTGATGTGGCCTCCGCTCTGCACCACGATGCCCTGAACCATCGACAGTCCCAGCCCGGTCCCATGGCCAGCGGGCTTGGTGGTGAAAAACGGCTCGAAGATCCGCCGCCGCGTCTCGTCGTCCATTCCCAGGCCGCTGTCGCTCACCGACAGCATGACGTAGCGGCCCGCGTTCGCCTCCGGATGCAGCCGGGCATAGCCCGCGTCCAGTTCCACGCCGGCCGTTTCGATCAGTAGCCGGCCGCCAAGCGGCATGGCGTCCCGGGCGTTCACCGCGAGGTTCATGATCACCTGCTCGAGGTGATGCGGATCGGCGCGCACGGTCCCGTTCATCGCTTCGAGCGCGACGCGCACCTCCACATCCTCCCCCATCAGGCGCTCCAGCATGGGCCGCAGGTTCTGCACCACGCGGTTGAGATCCAGCAGGCGCGGTTGCAGCATCTGTTTGCGGCTGAAAGCCAGCAGTTGGCGGGTCAAGCCCACGGCGCGTTCCCCGGCCTTGCGGATCTCGTCAACCGATGACCAGAGCGGATCGGAAACGGTCAACTCCGCCAGCGCAAGGTGGCTGTAGCCATTGATCACCGTGAGCAGGTTATTGAAGTCATGCGCCACGCCCCCGGCCAGGCGGCCGATGGACTCCATTTTCTGCGCTTGAAATAGTTGCTCCTCGAGCTTCGCTTTTTCCGCCTCGGCCCGCTTCCTATCCGCAATATCGCGGCCAAATGCGGCCATATAGAGCGGGACGCCGTTGTCATCGCGGATCAGGAAGGCGGTTACCTCCACATCGATCGGCTGGCCCGTTTCGAAGTGCCGCAGACGCGCTTCGCCGGACCAGTGTCCGCGGTGCAGGACTGTTTCAAAGTCAGCCCGCGCTGGTTCCCGTTCGCCGCCCTCAAACAGGTCGAGAACGGTCTTCTGGGAAGCCTCCTCGACGGAAGGCAGTCCAACCAGAGTCATGGCGGCACGGTTGACGTAGACGAGGCGCCCTTCGAGTGAGACGATGCCGATGGCATCGCGGTTCACGGCCACCAGCGTCGCCAGTTTCCTCTGCTCTTCCTCGGCCTGTTTTTGCTCAGTAATATCCCTGACGGCGCCGACGGTGCGCACCGGCCTTCGCGCAGCGCCCTCCCCGTCGAAGTAGGTCTGACACCGGATGCTGGTCCAACGGATGGATCCGTCCGGAAGCACAATCCGATGCTCCACGTCGAACAAGCCGTCCCCTGCCGGGTCATGGGCGCGCTTGACGCCGGCGGCGATTCTCTCCCAGTCGGCGGCGTAGACGCATTTGAGATACCCCTGCAACGTTGCAGTTTCCTCAGGGCCCCAGCCATAGATCGCCCGCATTTCCGGCGACCAGTAAATGGTGTCAGCGAGGTGGTTGTGATCGAAAATGCCGATTTGGGAAACGCGGACCACCTGCCGCAACCTCTCCTCGCTTTCGCGCAAAGCCGATTCCACTCGCTTCCGCTCCGTGATATCCGCCACCGCGCCATACATCCGGTACGGCTGGCCGGAGTCGCTGTAGAGCAACCCGCCCCGGCCGAAGAGCCAATGCTCGGTTCCGTCCGGCCAGACGACGCGGAACTCGTGCGAAAAGGTGCTACGAGAGTCGCGCGCCGCGTCCACATCACGAGTCACTTTGGGCAAATCGTCCGGATGGATGCGTCTTGCAAAGGCTTCATACGTCCCATCGAAACCTCCCGGCTCGAATCCATACATGCGCTCGGTGCGTTCATCCCAGATAATCTTCTCCGTCCGGAGATCGAAGTCGAACGCACCCAGCGCGGCGGCCTCCATGGCCAATTGTAGGCGGCGTTCACTGGCGGAGAGTGCCGCTTCCGCCCGGCACCGCCGCTCCACGCCATCGAGATACTCCAAGCCAAATGCCACGTCAAGCGCGACCTGCTCCAGCAACTCCACCTGATCGGGACCGAACGCGCCAGGTTCGAAAGCATAAACGGAGAGTAACCCGCGCGGCGATCCGGCGATGAGAATGGGGAAGGCGGCTGAAGCGCGCCAAGCGGATTCACGGGCGGCCTCTCGCCAGGCGAGTGTCCGGGGATCGCTCAGGAAATTGTTGCAGACATAGGAAGTGGCTGAGCGGAAGGCCGTTCCCGCTGGACCTTGGCCTTCGGGCCTTTGGTCGGCGAACATCCGGATGCGGTCCGCGTAGCCGTGAGTATCCCCGAACCGCGCCACCGGGACCAGTTCCTGAGTTGCCGGGTCATGCCAGGAAACCAGCGCCATGGCAAACTTTCCCACTTCCACCAGCACCCGCGTCACTTCGTCCAGCAGTTCCTGCCGCGACCGGCTGCGCACCACGGTGTGGCTGACATGGCTGGACGCAACGTAGAGCCTGCCGAATCGTTCGATCTCCGATTGGAGTGTCGCCTCACTCATTGGTGTCGAAATATCTCCTCAGTGCGAAGTATGGACCGCATGACCCTTTGGAGCAATCCCCACGATTGGATTCTAGCGGACTCGCAAGCGCTCTCGCACAGAAAAATCGCTGGAGGGCGAGATCACCCTGCTGGTTCAATGGAAGCGCGGTTGTTGGTTGGCAAAGAACCGGCGGCAAAAGACCGCCGGCGTTACAAGGAAATGGCGGAGGCTACGCGTTTTCGGGAGCGGGCACGGCGAGCGGTATCGGATCGGGCGCGGGCGCTTCGGACAAGGGCGGTGCAGGGAGCGGCGCAACTTCCGCTTCGGGTGTGGACTCCTCGGATAAGGACGGCGCGGGCGCGGCGTGTAATTCCGGTTCGGCTTCGGGCGCGACTGGAGTGTGGACGGTGGGAACGATGCGCGGAGCTGCCTCGAGAGCCACCTCGCATTCGCAGCAATCGCTGCACTTCAAGCACCTCTCGCAGAGGTGGTTTTCACACGCGTCTTTGGTGCACCGCACGCAAATCCGCGTGGAGGGCTCATCGCAAATGCTGCACTGGAATGGCATAGAATGGCTATTTCCTTCTGGACGGCTGGCTGGGCGCGGTCAACAGGGCGCGGCAACGCTGCGCTTCGCTGTCCATCACCTGCAATTGCTGCTCCTGTTCGGCGGCGAGATTGACCAGGTACCGCTCGAGACGCGAGCGGTTGACGCCATTTTCGGCCGAAAGGGCGGCCAGCGCCGCAGCATCCGCCGGCGTCTGGTATTTGCGCATCCCCTGTTCCAGCGAGCCGGCCATGGTTTCTAAAGCCTGAATGCGGAACAGCACGTCGAGGCCGGCCGACAACTTTTCCGGATTGCGGGCCAGCACGCTGGCGGTATCGGCCAGGGCCTTGGCCTGCTCGGTGGCGGACTGCCACTGCTCGAGGTAGGTCTCCGAAGCTCCATGATCGATCCAGGGCCGCACATTGATGCGACCGAGCGCCGCCGACAGTCGCGCGGCATGGGCGGAGATTTCCTCCAGCACCGGGGCAATCTCCCAGGGGTTGAGCATGCCGGCGGGTTGCTGCGCGGGCTGTTGCGCGGGATGCGTTTGCGCCCACAGCGCCGTGGCGCCGGCCAGAATCGTAAATGCGCGCAGTGCGGGACGCACCATTTCAATCTATCATGCGGACGCGACAAGCCCCTGTGGTAGCGCCGGCAGTCTTGCCGCCGGTGTCTTGTGCAGTGCGGGAGGCGGCGCTGCCGGTACATAGGAATAAAGACAAAGAAAAAACACAGGCGGCGTAGACCGCCGGCGCTACCGGAGAACCACCGGCGGTCGGATCGGGAGGTCCGACGCGGGCGAGGGCGAGGGAAGGACCGGCAAAAAGTGCCTGCCGGGTATAGAATATGCGCAGCGGGAGAGACTTGAGACCTTTGGTTTCAGCACTGGAAAGGTTGGACCCGCGATTGCTGTGAGGTTCCACGATCGGACGCCCACTGTGCCGGGCGGCCGATCGGAGGTCGCCCAGGGTGCAATGGCCCTTGTGCCCTGGGCGAAACAAACCCGAGTCGTGCGTGTTTCTTCTTAGGCAGGGCGCCCTGACGCGCCGGGTTCGCGCGGGTTGGAACGTTGGAGGTTTGACGTGGACCGTATTCGAAGCCAGGAACGCCGGAAGTGCCAGCGCTATTTGTTGGCCTTCCCGATCCGCTACCGGGTCACGCCGCGACACGCACCTTCGCTGACCGGCGGAGGAACGACGTGCGACATCAGCCCGATCGGTCTCAGCTTTCTGTGCGATGAGGCGCTGCCGGTAGGCTCGCACATCGAAATGGTGGCGCAATGGCCGGTGAAATCCACCGGGCGCTGCCCACTGGACTTGAAGATGACGGGATTCGTGATCCGCAGCAGCCAGGATGGCGCGGCGGTGTGCGTAACGTCACACAAGCTCTGCGCCGATAATGAGGCGTCGCTGCCGTACCGCGCCGGCGCATAAGCTGAGTAGGACAGACCATCGCCTTTCGTGGTCTGTCAGGCCTCGGTCTGGAGGGCACCTTGACAGACGACACAAACTGATCGTCTGTCACACGTATTAGGTTAAAATTAAGGGTAATGCGAGTCTGTCTGTGGGCTGCGGTGCTGGCTGGAGCGGTGCTGTGGGCGGCCGACGCACCCGGCGGTGCGACGGTGCGCGGAAAGCTGGTCTTGCACGCGGGGGCGCCCGCGGCGGTCGAGACCGGGGACCATAAGCGCATCACTCTGGAGGGTGACGAGTCGACGAGCAAAGTGCTCGCTGATCAGCGGCTTAACGGCTTTGAAGTGGAAGCCCGCGGCCGTTTCACGGCGCCGGATCATTTCCTGATCGATCCGTTTCATACCCGCGGATTGATGGCGCGCAAGGACGGCAAACTCAAACTCATCACTTATTACTGCGAGGTCTGCGACATTCGCAGCAACTTACCGGGACCGTGCGTTTGTTGCCAACGCGAAACCACGCTGGAGTTGCGCGACCCCGATCAGCGCTGACAACACTCCGGCACTCCCTGGTTTACAATTGCAACCGGCGGGACACTGTGAGTTTTGTCCTGTATAATCCGGTACCTTCGTAGTACAAAATTGCGAAATTGGGACTGTATCGAGAATGCCTCTAAGTGCGATAAGTAACTTGTAGATATTGCCACTATGAGCTATCGACACTTTTCACTCAGGTGCGGATGTGGGGCCGAGCCGTCCCGGATCGATGAAGTGGGGGTCACCGACGAACGGGAACTGGTCATCCATTGGTGGTGCGAGGAATGCCGGAAAACGGTGTATGCGAGCAAGTCGCTGTCCGACTGCTGGCGCGAGTGCCCGCGCCCGGAAGAGTCTGCCGACTTCGACGAACGTTTCCTCGAAAGCATCCGGGTTAGGCTGCCGGAGTAGGGGCCGGCGGCAGGGCGGCGCGAAGCTGGCACGCGTGGGGAAGCCGAAAAACAACATGCCCGCAAGCGGGCGTTGGTACGCTGAAGCATGCCCTACCTCAACGGAAGTTCTCGGTCAGGACGAGAGTCGTCTGAGCATGGTCCACGGTTGAGTAAAGGACGTACCGGCCGTCAGGGGACACGGAGAAGTTGGAAGCGGAGGAGGGGTCCGCGACTGGCAGGCGAAGCAGTTCCCTGCTCTTCTTGGTTTGGAAATCGTAAAACCTGAGGGCCACGGTGCGCTCCTCGCGGTCGAGCTCCAGATAGTACAATCCCGCGGCTGCGGTCTGAAAGGCGGTCCAGCGGGCGTCACGGTCCGGCACGATCACCTCTTCTTGGGCATCGCCCGAGGTGAGGACTCGCCAGATGGACCGTTCCCGGCGGAAATACACGTACTTGCCGTCGGCCGATTCTTCCGGTTCGCCGTCGCTCCAGTTGTTGGTGAGTTTCTGCTGCTGTTGGCCATCGGCGCGGGCCTTCCAGATGGCCCCCGACGAAAAGTAAATCGACTGTCCATCACGCGACCAGGAGACTTGATGGCCACCCAGGGGCAGCGGAATGCGCGCAGGGTCGGTGCGCCCATCGGTGGCCACTCGCTCCACATTGAGGTCGCCATTGCCGCGGTCCATGAAAAGAATCGACCGGCCGTCGGGTGACCAGCGGAGCCATCTGAGCTGGAAGGCTTTCAGATGGGTGATGGGGGCGCGGTGGTTGCCGTCGGCGTCACCCACCCAGATCTCGTCAGTGCCGGTGTGGGTGGAAACGTTGGCAATCTTCTTTCCATCCGGAGCCCAGCGCGGCGCAGATTCGCGGCCGTCGGAACGGATCAGGAGGTGCGCGCTCGAGGCCGGATCGGAGGCGGTGAGATCGACGCGCCAGATGGCGTCGAGCGAGGGCGTTTCGGTAAATGCCAGGCGGCGCCCGGCTGGTGCGACGGCGGGAAAGCCCGGATTCCGGCCGCCGGCCAACACATTGCGAGGGCTCCCGCCGGAGGCATCGACGCGCCAGAGTTTCTCTCCGGCGACGCGACTGGCCGCATAGATCAAATCCCGGCCATCGGCCGACCAGGCGATGCCGTGAATGGAAGTGTTCTCGAAGGTGAGGCGGCGCAGGTTGTTGCCCGACAAATCGGAAAGGAAAATATCGCCGCCATTGGCATCGTCGCCATCGCCCTCGTGTTCGGACCTGTCGGGGGACTGCCGCACGAACGCGAGCGTAGCGGCATCGGGCGAAATCGCGGGGGAGTTGTCGCCGTGCGAGGCCGCGGGCGGCTGGGTGATGCGGCGCGGCGCGCCACCGGCGGTTGGCACGACGGCGATGAACGGCGGCTGCGATTCCGCCCACTGAACGACGTAGAGCGACTGGCCATCGCGGGTCCAGCAAACGGCGGACTGCGGGCCGGGTACCGGTTTGGGAATCGGAAAGTCAGCCACCGGGCGGGGCTCGCCGCCGGCGGCGGGGACGACCATGTAGCGCGCGCGATCCTCGTCCACGCGCAAAAACGCGATGCTGGCGCCATCCGGCGACCAGGCCGGACCGAGATCGCTGACCAGCCCGCCGGTCAATTGCGCCGCTGCGCCACCGGCCACGGATCGCACGCGGATGTGGTACGGACCGTTCCCGCCGGCCTCGCGCGCGCTGAACGCCAACCGCTGGCCATCGGGCGAGAACGCGGGCGCTGCCTCAGCCCAGCCTTCGTGAGGAAGCGCTACGCGTTTGGGCTCCGAGGAAGGGCCTGTAACCAGGCGGCTCAAGAGGCTTACTCCGCCGCCGACGAGGCACAAACCAAGGATCAGCACGACGGCCGGACGGCGGAAGAATGCAGGGGAAGACATAATGTTCGTATTATCGCCCTTCCCCATAAGGACGGCCCTGGCGGGAAGGTATTACGGGTTCGCGTGGTGGATTAGGAGCTGGCAGGCGAAAGCGCCTGCCCCACTGTCTTGGCAGCTGCCTGCTCTGTTAGAATCGGGATCTCGATGAGGATTAGCATTCTGTGGCTACTGATGCCGGTTTGCCTGCTGGGGCAGACTCAGGATGCGAACTACCGCGCGTTGCGCGATGGGAAACTGGCAGAATCTTTTAACACTGAAAACATAGTCCTCCAGCGTGATGCCGGAACTCTTACTTTCAAGTCCGGGGAGCTCAGCTTGCTGGCTCCGGTACTCGGCCGCCAGGCGGTGGCGGTATTCACCGGCGAGGGACACTTTCATCTGAAGCCCGCCCTGGCGACCGAAACGGCGCGCCTGTGGTTCACCATCGGCGCCCCCGAGATCGACGAGGAGTTCGACGCGGCGCTGCTGTATTTCACCGACGGCACGGTGGAGGAAGTCCGCGGCCAGGCCAAATCGGGACCGGTGTCGGCGAAAAACGAGGCCGAGTTCCAGAAGTTCCACGCGCAGTTGCGCACGCGCACCGAGACTCCCCGCAGCTCCATGGAAGCCGTGATGTTCGGCGAGGGCATCCCGAACCTGGAGGCGGAGGTGCTGGCCGAGTTGTACAATCCCGCGCACGCCGGCTCTTTCATGGCGCTGCTGCACGCGCACAAACATCCGCAAATGCGTTTTCTGGTGCGGCCGCAAGGGGCCATCCCCTCGATGGGCCCGGAAGAGGTCGCCCTTATCAACGTCGATCCGGGCGGGGAGCAGGACGGCATCTGGTACATGGCGCACACGGTGGCGGAGATCCGGGCCCACACGAATTCATCGAGCGAAGAAAAGCACCTGATCGCAACCGAGCACTACCAGATGGACGTGCACGTGGGCCACAACGACCATCTGGCCGCCAACACCGCCCTGCGTTTCAGAGCCGTGCGCGACGGCGATCGGGTGATCGCCCTCAGCCTGCTCCCCCATCTGCGCGTTTCCAGCGCGAGCCTGGATGGCAAAACCATCGACTTCATCCAGGAGGGGGTGAAGCAGGATGCGGAACTGTCGCTGATCCTGCCCGAGCCCACGGTGAAAGATCACGTTTACACGGCGGAGATGGAATACGAAGGGAACAAGGTTATCTCCAAAGAAGGCAGCGGCAATTACTCGGTGGACGCGAGAGAGAACTGGTATCCGGCGGCATCGGTCTTTCGCGACCGGGCGACTTACGACATCACGTTCCACTCGCCTAAAGGTCTGACCTTAGTGGGCGTGGGCAAGCTCGCCAGCGAGAAACACGAAGGCGGCGACGTAGTGAGCGAATGGAAATCGGACGAGCCGCTGCTGGTGGCCGGGTTCAACTACGGGGAATTCAAGAAGAAGGAACGCGTCGACGATGTGAGCAAGACCACGCTCGAAGCATACGCCACCACCGAGCCGCCGGACTGGCTGAAGAGCGTCTCGGAGTCGCCGCTCGACGACCTGGGCGCCATGCAAAGGGGCGGCCGCGGCACGGGTGGCATCATGCTGACGCCTTCCGCGATGGCCGACCACGTTCTGGTGGACGCGCTGAATGCCGTGCGCCTGTACACGCATTGGTACGGCCCCACCGCGTTCGAACGGCTGGCGGTAACGCAACAACCGGCCTTCAACTTCGGACAGTCGTGGCCCACGCTGATCTACCTTCCGATCAGCGCATTTCTCGATCCCACGATGCGCTGGCGGTTGCTGGGCCGGAACACGTTCCGGTTCTCCAAGGAGTTCATCAACCCAGTGACGGCGCATGAGGTGGCCCATCAATGGTGGGGCCACACGGTGGGCTGGGCCAGCTACCACGACAACTGGCTGTCGGAAGGCTTCGCCGATTTTTCGGCGGGGCTGTTTCTGGAGGCCACCCAGCCCACGACGGACGACTCGCAGAAGTTCTGGGACAGCGAACGCCGACGGCTGCTGGAGAAGAACCAGTTCGGCTTCCGGCTCAACGACGCCGGCCCGCTGTGGATGGGCATTCGCCTGAATTCGTTCAAGGCCCATGGCGCCGACCAGGCCGTCACCTATGCTAAGGGCGCTTTCGTTCTGCACATGCTGCGCTACTTGATGTGGGACCGGCAAACCGGCGACCAGGCTTTCATCGAGATGATGCACGACTTTCTGACCACCTACCACGGGAAGTGCGCGTCCACCGAGGACTTTCAGCGCATGGCGGAGAAACACATGCGGCCGGATATGGACCTGGAAAAAAACGGGCACCTGAATTGGTTCTTCCTGGAATGGGTGTACTCGACCGATGTGCCCAGCTACCGCCTGGACTACACGCTGGCCGACGCGGAAGGCGGCAAGACCCTGCTGACGATGAAGATCGCGCAGGAAGGCGTCGGCCCGTTATTCAAAATGATCGTGCCCGTGTATTTGGACTACGACGGCAAGCTAGCCAAGTTGGGAACGGTGCCCCTGGCGGGGAATGCCAGCAGCAATGAATTGAAAATCACGCTGGCGAAGCGTCCGCGCCGGGTGTTGCTGAACGCGAATGACGACATCCTGGCCGCCGCGGTGGTGGAGAAGTAGGCCCTACCGCATCTGCCCTTCGACCTCGCGCAGCCAGTCGGGGGGCTTCAAGACCTCGCGGGGTTTGCTGCCATCGGGTGGGCCTATGATGCCGTCGCGCTGCATCATGTCGAGGATGCGGGCGGCACGGCCATAACCGAGGCGCAGATGGCGCTGCAAGGTGGAAGTGGAAGCCTTGCCCATTTGCAGCACCAGGCGCACCGCCTCCTCGTACATGGGGTCGTGGTCCTCGCTGGCCGGCTCGCCGGCGGCCTCGGGGTCTTCTTCGTTGGGCGGCGCAATCAGGAACGATTGGTCGTACTCCGGCGCGGCCTGCGCCTTCCAGAAATCGACCACGCGATTGATTTCTGTTTCGGTGACGAAAGCGCCATGGACGCGGGTGAGGCGCGACGAGCCGGGCGGCAGGAACAGCATGTCGCCCTTGCCCAGCAGGTGCTCGGCGCCCATCACATCGAGGATGGTGCGGGAATCCACGCGGGTGGCCACGCGGAAACTGATGCGGGCGGGGAAATTAGCTTTGATGAGCCCGGTGATGACGTCCACGCTGGGACGCTGGGTGGCCAGCACCAGGTGCATGCCGACCGCGCGCGCCATTTGCGCCAGGCGGGTGACGCTTTCTTCCACATTGCGGCCTTCGATCATCATCAGGTCGGCCAACTCGTCGATGAGAATCAGGATGTAGGGCAGCGGGCGCAAATCCTCCTGCGTCTCCTCCGTCTCGCCGAACAGCTCGCGCGGCTCTTCCTGCAGCCGGCGGATTTTCTTATTGAACTGCTCGATGTTGCGCACGCCATATTCGGCGAGCAGGCGCAGGCGGCGCTCCATTTCGAGCACCGCGTTGCGAAGCGCGTTGGTGGCCTTCTTGGGATCGATGATCACCGGCGTGAGCAGGTGCGGAACGCCCTCGTACATACCCAGCTCGACGCGCTTGGGATCGACCATGATCAGCCGCACCTCGTCGGGCGTGGCCTTATAAAGGATGGACATGATCATGGAGTTGATCATGACGCTCTTGCCGGAGCCCGTGGAACCGGCGATCAGCAGGTGCGGCATGCTTTCGAGCGCGGCCATGCGGATGCGGCCGTTGATATCCTTGCCCAGGGGGATGGTCAATCGCGAGTGCGACTGGGCGAACTCATCGGATTCGAGCATCTGGCGCAGGCCGATCAGCTCACGGCGGGTGTTGGGGACTTCGATACCGACGGTGGGCTTGCCCGGGATGCGCTCGATGAGAATGGATTCGGCCTGTAAGCCGAGGCACAAATCCTCGCTGAGGGTGGTGATGCGAGTGTACTTGATGCCGGCCTCGGGCTTGAATTCGAAGGTGGTGACCACCGGGCCGGGATTGATCTGGACCACGTTGCCGAGCACGTTGAACTCTTCGAACTTGGCCTTGATACGGCCGGCGGTGTCCTTGAGCTCCTGCTCGTCGTACGGGCTGCGGCCGGGGACTTCGTTGAGCAGCTCGGTGGAAGGCAGATCGTACATCATGCGGCGCGGTTCGGGCGGAACGGGCAGAGGCTCGGTAGGAAGCGGCACCAGGGCGGGCGCAGGCTCCGGCGCGAGGTCTTCAATCGGGCAGATGGGGATGTCGGCGGGAGCGTGGGCCCGCTCGATGGGTTCATCCAGGCTGGCAGTCTCACGCGTTTGCCAGGGGGGAGCCTCATCGGCCTGGGCCGCCACGGGTACCGCGGCGACGGAGGCCGGCTTCTCTTTCTTTAGCTTCCTGGTTGACGCGGTTTCCGCCCGGTTCTTGGCGGCCAAGGCGCGGCGTTCGGCGCGCAGGCGCGCTTTTTCGATGGCGCGGGCATGTCTGCGCTCACGCCACAGGCGCCAGGCTAGCGCAAACCGCCGGAACCAGGAAGCCGGAACGGCGAGCCACGGCCAGGTAGCGGCCAGCGCGAAGCTCGAAACCAGGTAGAGAGAGATGATCAGCGCGGTAGCCGTCACCAACAGCGCACCCGCCAGGTTCAGCGAATCCACCAGAGAACTGGCCAACACCAGGCCGAGCGTGCCGCCCATGCGAATGGCACCGCCGAACAGCCGCAGCGGCACGAAAGAAAGCGCGGCGCTGGCGGACAGCGACAGCAGCACGGCGCCGATAACCTTCGCCGCGCCGGCTTGCAGTTCGTCGGAGCGGATCCATTTCCAGGCCAGCCCGAAGATCAGCAGCGGAAATAAGAACGCCGACGCGCCGAACAACTGCAAACAGAGATCGGACAGGTACGCGCCAGGGTAACCGACGAAGTTGATCGGGCGCGAAGAGGCAGTCGTGTTCCAGGAAGGGTCCTGAACATGGTAGGAACTCAGACTCAACAGCGTCCCAATTCCCGCAAACAGGAGCAGGAAACCGATGGCTTCGTTCAGCCTTTTGTGCTGGGTCGGCGATAAGAGCTTCATCACGCTGGCCGGCGGATGAAAGCCAGAGCAAGTACTATTATGCCAAAAACGATGCGATAGTAGGCGAACGGTTTCAAGCCGCTGTGCCGCAAATAATGCAGAAACCAGGCGATCACGGCGCAACCGGAGAGCGCGCTGACCGCTACGCCCACCACGAAATTGGTGGTGATGAGGTCATGCAGGTGGTGATGCTTGTGCATGTCCCAAAGAGTCTTGGCGGCGGCCGCGCCGATCACGGGGGTGGAAAGCAGGAACGAAAAACGCGCGGCCGCGGTGCGGTCCAAATTGCGGAACAGGCCGGCGCTGATGGTGATGCCGCTGCGGGAAACGCCTGGAACCACGGCCAGAGCCTGCGCCATTCCGATCGCGACCGCGTCGGGACCGCCCACCGACGACATGTCGCGCTGCTGGCGGGCGGCGTTTTCAGCCAGCCACATCAGCACGCCGACCGCGATCAGCATGACGCCGATGACGAACGGGTTGCGCCACGCGCCCTCCGCCTGGCTGTTGAACAGCAGGCCGGCGACGCCGACCGGAATGCTGGCGATCACCAGCAGCCAGAGCAGCATGTGATTGTGCTTGAGCTGCTCGTCGTGGCCAACGCGAATTCCCAGCGCCTGCCCGATAATCTGCACCCAATCGTTAAAAAAGTACAGCAGCACGGAAAGCAGCGTGCCGATGTGGAGCATGATGTCGAAGTCCAGGCCTTCGGTGTTCCAGCCGAGAAGCCAGGAGGTGAGATAGAGGTGCGCGGTACTGGAGATGGGCAGGAACTCGGTCAGGCCTTGCACGATGGCCAGCAGGACCACCTGATAGATTGGCATCAGCAACCAGGGTACGGCATCGGGGAAAAAATTGGCAAGCGCGGATGACGCGGGAGGGATGGGCTCGCTACGGAGCGCATCGGCGACAGCGGTGGGCGCATCGTGACAGCAACGAATGCGATGCTATGATAGCAATTGTGAGAACCACCGTCACGCTGGATCCCGATGTCGAACGGTTGCTCCGGACCTCCATGCAGGAGCGGGGGATCTCCTTCAAAGAGGCCCTCAATGAGGCTGCGCGGTCCGGGTTGCTGCGCGGAAAACAGCGCGCCGTACGAAAGTTCGCGCAGAAATCGTTTCGATTGGGAGATGGACAGGGGTTCCGCTGGGACAAGGCCCTGGCCCTGTCCGAGGCCATGGAAGACGAAGAGCTCGGCCGAAAGCTGGCCTTGCGAAAATGATTCTGGTCGACGCCAACCTGCTCATATACGCGGTCAACCAGGACGCGCTTATGCACCGCCGCGCGAAGGCGTGGCTGGAATCGGCGTTTGCGGGGCCGGAGACAATCGCGTTTTCCTGGAACGTCCTGCTGGCGTTTCTCAGATTGACCACTCGGCCGGGCCTGTTTCGCCGCCCCTTATCCTGGGCAACCGCCTTCGATCTGATCGCTTCCTGGCTGGATCAGCCTTCCGCGACGGTGGTATCGGCCGGGCCGCGACACCTGCGCATTCTGCGCGAACTCCTGCTGCCGCTGGGTGCGGGCGGCAATCTCACATCCGACGCGCACCTGGCGGCGCTGGCGATCGAACACGGCGCCGAACTGTGTTCTTCGGATGCGGACTTCGCGCGCTTCCCGGGGCTCGAGTGGCGCAATCCTCTGGCGTAGCGGACTTCGCGCGCTCAGTGCGATTTCTTCGGCGAATACTTGGCGAGCACGTCCAGCAGTTTGCGCGCCGAAGCCGGCGGTGTCGCGCCACTGTTGAGAATCTGGCGGCTGGTCCAGGGCTTGCCGTACATGTTGCGGTTTTCGTCGAGATCGTTGCGCATCGTCGCGCCATCCAGCGATGCGCCGGCAAAAAGGCCTTTGGAGCGCGACCAGGAAAGAACCTCGGCAGTCATCATGGCGTCGGTTTGCGCGGTGGCATCGCGGCCCAGCGGGCCCACCGCGGCAGTGGCTTCGCCGCCGACGGTGAATTCGTCCCGGGTGAGGCGCTTCATGCCGCGCTGGTTCATCACCAGCAGAACCACGTCGGAAGAGGAAAAGCCGACCTGCAGGCCAAAGCTGCCGCCTTCAATGCGAATGGCGGCCGGCGCTCCCCAACCCAGACCGCTGGCGGCGCGGCAGACGGCAAATCCCCTGCCATACTTACCGCCAACCATAAAAGCGCCCTTTTTCATTCCCGGCACAAGCACGACACAGGATGCCTTATCGAGCAGACCCTGCGGAAGCGAGCGATCCGGAGCGCTCATGATTTCAGTGAACAGCGAAGCGGCATCGGCGAGCCGCTCATCGGTCTTGCGCGTATCTTCTTCGGCGACCAGCAAGGTCGAACCCAAGGTCACGGCCAACGTCAACGCGATCAGTCGCATAATTTCATGGTAGCCTGAGCCGGAACGCCGCGGCTGCACGTGGACGTACGTGTTGGCACATTCGGAGCCGGACTGGGGCCGGCGTTTCACGACTGCGGCTTGGCTTCGCCCTTCGGAAGGAATTCCAGGTAATCGACGTTCATGTTCCCTTCCTTCACGAATCTCAACGTCATGATGTGGACGCCTTGGTCGAGCTTGACCTCGGCCAGGTTGTTACAGATCCGCCAGCGGTGCCAGTGGCCGGTGGTGGGGATGACGATCGGCCCGGTGCGGTCGACGCCATCGAAGTCCAGGCTGATTTCGGCGTTCTGGTTGTTCGAGGACAGGTGAGCGTTGACCGTGTAGACGCCGGTCCGACTAACCTCCACGGTGTACCTGATCCATTCGCCGGGCGCCGTCCAACCGACATAGAGTTCACCGTAAGTTTCGTCCTGCCCGTCGACGGTCTTGTCAAATTGCTTCTTAGTGTACGAGATGTCTACGCCTTCGTCTTTGCGGAACTGATCCAGATCGCTCGATCCCTTGTTCAGCGTTCCGCTGCCGTTGTTGACCGGATCCGAGTCGTGATAAGCGACGCCTTCACCACCGACATCATAGAACTCCGCTTGAATTCGGCCCGGAATTGCTTGAGGCCGTCCCTGATAAGGTTTACCAGCATAGACCGCAGGCGGCTGAGCGGTCTGACCGAGCGCAACGGCTCCCACAAAGCACAACGCCGCCAAAGCGGCGATCGCACTTTCGATTTTCATGGTTCCTCTTCCCTTCATCCTGCTGCGCGCGCCAATCTGGCTTCCAATTCCTCTTGCGCCACGCCTTCTACTTCCACAATCTTGGTGCGCGCCTTTGCGCCGGTGATCACGCGCACGCGCGAGCGCGCCACGCCCGCCAACTCGGCCAGGAAGCGCACGCACTCCTCATTGGCCTTGCCTTCCGCCGGCGGCGCAGCCAGGTGAAGCTTCCACGCAGCGCCCAATTTTCCGGCAACCGCCGATCGTTCGGCGCGTGGATGCGCTTTTATCGTGATGCGCGCCATTCGACCTTCGCCCGCAGGTTGGCGACGCCGGCCGCCACGCGCGTGTCCACCACGTCGAACGCGATGGCGTCGTCCAGCCAGTCGTGGCTCGATCCATCGGCATTCTGGGTGGCGGCGGTCAGCGTGTACTGCTGCGGCGTCAGCCAGCATTCGATACCGAAATCCACTTCCAGCAACTGGCCCGCCTCGAAGTCGCCCAGGTCCGTGTGCTCGAGGACCGTGTTGGTGCCGTAAACATCCATGCCGATGCGGGTGCGGACCAGGATTCCCACCATCGGGTTCGAGACCGCGCGGTGGAAGCGTGCGCTCACCCGCACCGTCACCGGCTCGCCGCTTGCAATCGAGGCGGTCTCTTCGCCGCGCGCGTTCAACATGTGAATGCCGACGATTTCGCTGGTTCCGTCGCCGTGGCGGAAGCTCGAGCGCACGCGCTCCCGCCGCTCGGTCTCGGGAGCCTGCTTTTCGAGCACCAGCCCGATGTAGCGGTTGATCACGTCGTTGGGCGCGCCCATGGCTTCGATCCGCCCGCCCAGCAGCAGGATGGCGCGGTCGGAGAGCTGCTTGACCAGCCCCAGGTCGTGCGAGACGAACAGCACCGTGATCTTGCGCTCGCGCAGTTCCTGGAACTTGCGCACGCAGCGGTTGGCGAACACCGCGTCGCCTACCGCCAGGGCTTCGTCGACAATCAGGATTTCCGGGTCCACGTGGATGGCCGTCGAAAACGCCAGCCGCACATACATGCCGCTCGAGTATTCCTTCACCGGCCGCTCGATGAAGTCGCCGATTTCGGCGAACGACTCGATCGACGGCATCGCCCGGTCGATCTCGGCGCGGCTCAGGCCCATGATTTCGCCGTTCAGGTAGACGTTCTCGCGGCCGCTGAATTCCGGGTTGAAACCGGCGCCCAATTCGAGCAACGCCGCAATCCGCCCCCGCGTGACCACCCGGCCCATGGTCGGCTGCAGAATGCCGCTCACCATTTGCAGCAGCGTGCTTTTGCCGCACCCGTTCGGCCCCACCAGCCCCAGCGTCTCGCCCCGCTCGACTTCGAAGGTGACGTCGCGCAGCGCCCAGAAATCGCGGTGAGCCGGCGCCACCCCCGGCAGCAGCTCACGCAGCCGGTCCGCCGGGCGCCGGTACAAACGATACAGCTTGGAAACCTTCTGAACCAGAACCAAATCTGATTCTAACGTGTGCCGCGCCGGAGGCGGTGGCGCGGACTGTCAAGTCTGTTGAGCCGAGAGTCGTCTCGGCTTTTTTGGCACCAGGTCTCTGCCCGTGAGAACATGTCCTTTACTTGTGGGGCAGGATGGCATCCTGCGCGGCGATTGCCAACCGCCGCCCGGTCCGATTGGCAATCGGACCGCAGCTTGCCAAGCTGCCCCACAAAGGAACACCTTCACGCAGTCGCGGCTCCGATGTGCGTTAACAACCGCTCCGATGCGCGTCAACAACTGATCCGACGCGTTCAGAGCCGCGACCGTAAAGGAGCGGTTGCCTCCGATTGAACCGATTATCTCACCACACGCCCTTACTTCTGCCCCGCCAGCGATTGATAGTAATCGCGGAGCACATAGTACGCCTGTTTCTTTTCGCCACGGTCGCTCAGCAGTCCTTTGCGATTGTAATAATCCTGGATGCCAGTCAGGAAACGGCGCGGGCAGCGGAAATCCATCAGAATCCAAGGAGTCATGCCCTGCAGGAATGGAATCCGCTTCAGCATGGGGATCTGGTGACGGTAGACGTTGGCCTGGTACTCCTCGGTCCAGGCGGTATCTTCGTCGCCGTGTCTGCCGAAGGGCGCTCCGCCGCCCAGCTCGCTCATCACCATGGGCTTGTCGTAGGTGGTCTTGAAGGTGATGGTGTCGGCCTTGGCGGGAAGGCCGTCGTACCAGCCGATGTACTCGTTGCAGCCGAGCACATCCAGGTACATGCCCAGCGGATCGTCAATCGCTATCGTGGCCGGGTCCGCGTAGTGGGTCAGCAGAGCGGCCGTTATCAGGCGGGTGGGATCCAACTCGCGCGCCTTGGCCGCCAGCGACCCGATGAACTTGGTGCGGGCATCGCCGAGCGGCGTTTCATTGGCCATCGACCAGAAAATGACGGACGCGCGGTTGTGGTCGCGCGCGATCATTTCGCCGAGCATCCGCTCGGCAGTGGCATAGGCGGCGGGGTTCTCCCACTGGACGGCCCAGTAGACGGGAATTTCGCTCCACACCAGCAGGCCCATCTGGTCGGCCAAACGGGTCATCGCTTCATCGTGCGGGTAATGCGCCAGGCGGACGAAGTTGCAACCCAGTTCCTTGGCCCAGGTAAGAAGCACGCGGGCATCGGCTTCCGAAAAAACGCGGCCGGCCCGGAAGGGAGCTTCGCCGTGGATGGAAATGCCGCGCAGGAAGATCGGCTTGCCATTGAGCAGGAGCTTTCGGCCGGCGGTTTCGACGGTGCGGAAGCCGATGCGCTCCTCGACGCTGTCGGACTCGGCCTCCACGCGAACAGCGTAGAGCTTGGGATTCTCCGGCGACCAGGGAGTGAGAGCGCTCGAGTTGAATGCGAAGCGCGCGTAGCCGTTCTCATCGGTATCGACCGTGGTGGAAGCGTCGAGTTCCGGGATGCGGAAGGTGACCTTCTGCCGTTTGTGGGCGCCATCCAGGCGCACCCATCCCGCGATGCGGCTGAGCGAGCCCTTCTCGAGTTGCACGAAGTAATCCTGAATAAACGTCTCCGGCACGTCGATTAACTTCACATCGCGTGTAAGTCCGCCGTAGTTCCACCAATCGGTCATGGCCGGCGGGATGGCATCCGCGTGGCGCTGGTCGTCCACCTTCACGATCACGGAGTTAGTGCCATTGCGGACGGCGTCGGTGACTTCGAACTGGAAGGGTGTGAAGCCGCCTTCATGCTGGCCGAGTTTCTTGCCGTTCAAGAAGACGATGGCCTGGTAGTTGGCGGCGCCGAACCAGAGAAACAAACGGTGGCCAGGCTGCTTCGCGAAGTTGAATTCGCGCTTATACCAGATGGTTCCTTCGTACCAGAGGAATTCCGGTTTCTGGGTGTTCCAGTCGCCGGGCACCTGGAGCGTAGGGGCGTTCGGCACGAAGGTGAGTTCCAGGCGGTCGCTCTTGTCGGCCGGAACGCGGTCGGCGCCGAGGCCGCCGTCCGGAATCGGATTCAGATGGAAGTCGTAGTAGCCGGCTTCGTAGGGATCGACGATGATCTTCCAGGGCCCGTTCAGACTGAGGTTCTGGCGGGCGGATGCGTTCTGTACCAATCCGATCTGCTGAGCGTAACACGCGATGCCACCGGCTAGCAGCACGGCCGCCAGAGGCGTTATTACCACGGAGTTTCGCATATGCTACTCATGATAGCCAAACCCGTGGGGCTCGCCAGACTCGCCAGTGCCGGGGTGTGCGGCCCTGGGCGAAGATTATTGGGAATCCAGTTCTCAAAGCTGCGTGACGCATCCTGGGCCCGCGGTTTCCCGCAATAGTCTTCGTTTAATCGCCTTGCGGTTTCGCCGACTGGCGGGACTCACAAAGCGAGATCCCGCACTGACAAATTCCATTCATGAAATCAAATTAGCCGCCGATATGTTGTGTTGAACCCATGGTGGGCGAGCCTTTAACCTGGCGCCGGCTGTCAACCCGGCACGGGCTGCCGAGGACTTCGGCAGCGGACACGATTCCTAGCGGCAGTGGCTTGATCGCTATGCTGCCGTTCCGGGCGCTCCATGCCTCACTTTCGGATGGAGATATAGGCTGGCACATTCGAATCGGCGTGCTTCTCGCCTGGGTTTGCCGCCATCACGCTTCGGAGGCCGTGGCGGCGTTGGCCGCGGCGGCGATTGCCGCCGCGGCTGTTTTAACTCTCTGCGGATGCAATCGGGAGGCGCGCAAACATGCATTTGGACCGTCGCTTCGCAATCGTAGTCAGCCTCATCTGGGCGGTGCTGGTTTCCGGGGCCTTCTACCTGGCGGTGGGAATCCTCCCCTCCGCCTCGCCTGCCCCCGCGTCAGACGGACAACTCAGGCGCGAATTGGACCGGACAAATCACATACTCACGACACCGGTGGCGATGACCGGTTGCGCGCGGGTGCGGATTTCGCCATAATACGGCCAGATCCAGTTTACATTTATGTCCGGTCACCGAGAGGAGATCCGCCTTGCGAAGTACTCTGGTTTCGGCTTTGGCAGCATCCGCTGACCCATCGCGCCGCTTCGGTGCCCGCCGCTTCCTGACGGGGCTTTCCACCGACGAAATGCGGTTCATCGCCGAGTTTCTGGGAGCCTCGGTCCTCGATGCCGGCCCTCAATCCGGTGGCTCCCGGGCGGAACTGGGAGCACGCATCGCCGAATTCCAGATTTCGCGCACCTATGCACAGCGTTCGGGCCCCGACCTGGAACACAAAATGATCGTCCTTCTCGAATTCCTCTGCCGCTCGCATATCCGCCAGGCTCCGGTGGCCATGCGTGCCGGCCACGCTCAAGCGTCGTAATGAATCGTGGCGCACGCAGTCCTGCGTGCTGTGTCGGCATTCGTGCCGACATTTCTTGTAGTTGCTTGGAGCGCGGAAACGTCGAGACGAATCTGCGCTGCACGCAAGATTGCGTGCGCCAAGGATGAGCAAGCGATCCTACTCGATCACCAGCAGCAGGTCCTTGGCTTCCACATGCTGGCCCGGAACAACCAGAACCTGGGTCACCCGGCCGCCCACCGGCGCATAAACCGTACTCTGCATTTTCATCGCTTCCATCACCAGCAGGCGCTCGCCTTTTTCAACGCGCGCGTTCATCTGCACGGCGACGGTCGACACGACGCCGGGAATGGGAGCGCCGATCTGGCCGGGCTGATTGGGATCGGCCTTCGGCGCGGCCCGCTGCTTCACGTCCAGGCTGCGGTCGCGGATGGTGACCTCTCTCGGCTGGCCGTTGAGTTCAAAGAAAACCGTGCGCGTGCCATCGGGGTGCGGTTCGCCCACGGTTAGAAACTTCACCACCAGCGTCTTGCCCGGCTCGAGCTCGATGGCAACATCGGTAGGCCGCCGCATGCCGTAGTAAAACTGGGGCGTCGGCAGCACATCCACGTCGCCCCAGGCCTGCCGATTGTGCACGCACTTGACGAACACCTCCGGGTACATCAGGTAGCTCAGCACTTCGTCATGGGCGGGCCGGCGGCCGATCTTCTTTTCGAGCGCAGCCGCGCTGTCCGCAAGGTCCACCTTGGGCAGATGCGCTCCGGGGCGCCCTTTGTGCGGCTTGGCGCCGCGGAGGATGATGGCTTGCACCTTCTTCGGCCAGCCGCCTTCGGGCTCGCCCAGCGCGCCCATAAACATTTCGATGACCGAGGCGGGAAGCGTGAAGTTATGGTCCGGCGTGAGGAAGCCGAATTGTTCCATGGTCATGTTGTGGTTGATCAGGAAAATCGCCATGTCGCCCACCACTTTGCTCGAGGGCGTTACCTTGACGATGTCGCCGAAGGCCAGGTTGACGTCGGCATAAGCGCGCGCGAGTTCGTGCCAGCGCGCGCCCAGGCCCATCGATTCGGCCTGTTCCTTGAGGTTGGTGTATTGGCCGCCGGGCATCTCGTGGAGATAGACCTCGGCGCTGCCGGACTTGGGGCCGGTGTCGAAGGGCGCGTAGAACTCGCGCACCACTTCCCAATAATCCGCGCACTGGTTGAGCGCGCCCGGGTCGAGCCCGGTCGCGCGCCGCGTGTGCTCGAGCGCGGCCACGATGGAATTGAGATTGGGCTGGCTGGTCTGCCCGCTCATGGAAGCGATGGCGGCGTCGGCGATGTCGACGCCCGCATCGGCGGCCTTCAGGATCGAAGCTGCGTTGACGCCGCTGGTATCGTGGGTGTGGAAGTGGATCGGGATACCGATTTCCTGGCGCAGCGCCTTCACCAGCTTTTCGGCCGCATAGGGACGGCACAGCCCCGCCATGTCCTTGATGGCGAGCACGTGGGCGCCCATCCGCTCCAGTTCCTTGGCCATGCGGACGTAGTAGTCGAGCGAGAATTTGTCGCGCGCCGGATCCAGAATGTCGCCGGTGTAGCAGATGGCGGCCTCGCACACCGAGCGCGTTTTGCGGACGGCCTCCATCGACGCCTTCATATTGGGCAGCCAGTTGAGCGAATCGAAAATGCGGAAGATGTCGATGCCCTGCGCGGAAGCTTCGTAGATAAACTCGGCCACCACGTTATCCGGATAAGCTGTGTAGCCGACGGCGTTGGAGGCGCGCAGCAGCATCTGAAAACAGATATTGGGGATAGCTTCGCGCAGTCGGCGCAGGCGGACGAAAGGGTCCTCATGGAGGAACCGCATGGCGACATCGAAAGTGGCTCCGCCCCACATTTCCAGGCTGAAAAGATGGTGCAGCCGGTGCGCCACGAAGTTGGCGATGCGCAGCATGTCGTAGGTGCGCACGCGGGTGGCGAGCAGCGACTGGTGGGCGTCGCGGAAGGTGGTGTCGGTGATCAGCAGGCGGCGTTCGGCAGCCGCCCAGGCGGCGAATCCCTCCGGCCCCAATTTATCGAGCAACTGGCGAGTGCCATCCGGCGGCGGAGCGGCCACGTGCCGCGGCGCCGGCGCGGGGTCGAGGCGGGTGGGACGCGGCTTGCCGGCCACGGCGGGATTACCGTTGACGATCACGTCCGCCAGGTAGCTGAGCAGCCTGGTGGCGCGGTCGCGCCGCGGCGTGAAGCGGAACAGGGCCGCGTTTTCCTCCAGCCACCGAGTGGTCACGCGGCCCGCCTGAAACTCCTGGTCGTTGACCACGTTTTCCAGAAACGGAATGTTGGTCTTGACGCCGCGCACGCGGAACTCGCGCAAGCAGCGATCCATGCGCTGGCAGGCCTGGCGAAAATCACGCCCCCAGGCGGTGACCTTCACTAGCAGCGAATCGTAATACGGTGTGATCACCGCGCCCGAGTACGCCGAGCCTCCGTCCAGCCGGATGCCGAATCCGGCCGGCGAACGGTAGGTCGAAAGCTTGCCGTAGTCCGGCACGAAGCCGTTGGCGGGATCCTCGGTGGTGATGCGGCACTGCAGCGCGTAGCCGTATAGCGGAATCCGGTCCTGGGCCGGCAGGTCCATCTCCGCGCCGTGCAACTCGAAGCCCTGCGCCACCTGGATCTGAGCGCGCACCACGTCGATTCCGGTCACCATTTCGGTGACGGTGTGTTCCACCTGGATGCGCGGGTTGACCTCGATGAAGTACCACTCGCCCGAGTCGGCGTCCACCAGGAACTCGACTGTCCCGGCGTTGTAATAGCCGGCGGCGCGCGCCAGGCGCACGCCGGCATCGGCCAAGGCGGCGCGCAGCGACGGATCGAGCGAAACCGCGGGCGCCACTTCCACCACTTTTTGATGGCGTCGCTGGACTGAGCAGTCCCGTTCGTAAAGGTGCAGAATGTTGCCGTGGCGGTCGCCCAGAATTTGCACCTCGATGTGCCGGGCGCGGCGCACGAAGCGTTCCAGGAAGACGGCGTCGTTGCCGAAAGCGGCTCCTGCTTCGCGGCGTGCCTCCTCCAGGCGACCGGCGAAATCGGCCTGCCGGTCCACCACTCGCATGCCGCGCCCGCCGCCGCCAAATGCCGCCTTGATGATGAGCGGGAAACCGATCTCGCCGGCGATCTTCTCCGCCTGCTTGGCGTTGTGCACCGGCTGCTCGGTGCCCGGCACCACCGGAATGCCAGCCTTTTCCGCCAGGCGCCGCGCCGCGGTCTTGTCGCCGAGCAACTCCAGCAGTTCCGCGCTGGGGCCGATAAACGTGATGCCGGCGCGATCACAGGCGCGCGCGAGCGCCGGGTTCTCGGAAAGAAAGCCATAGCCGGGATGGATGGCATCCACGCCTTTCTCCCTGGCCAGCTCGACGATGCCATCGACGTCGAGGTAGGCCTCCACCGGACCCTTGCCCTGGCCGATCAGGTACGCTTCGTCGGCCTTGAAGCGATGCAGGGCCAGGCTGTCTTCCTGCGAGTAAACAGCCACTGTGCGCAGGCCCAGTTCGTTGGCCGCGCGCAGAATGCGAATCGCGATTTCGCTGCGGTTGAGTGCCAGAAGCTTGTACATAGGGTAGGGCCCCGGCGGAATCCCAGTCCGCCGGTTAATTTATGAGGATAGCAAAGGCCCCTTGGCCAAGTGTGATACTGGTGGGGTGAGCTTGAGGAACCGCTTATATTGGCTGGGCGCGGGGCTGGCCGCAGCCGCGCTTTTGATCGCCGGCGTTGACTGGTACCGGTCGCAGCCTTTCACCACCACGCACCTGCTGGAACGGCTGCCCGCCGATAACGCGCTGGTACTTTCGGTGGATTTCCGGGCGTTGCGGCGGGCCGGAATTCTGCAAATGCTGGACGGCTCCCAGGCCGGCCAGGACCCCGAATACCAGGCCTTCGTGCGCAAGACCAACTTCAACTACCAGCGGGACCTGGATCGGGCGCTGGCGGCCTTCGCGCCCACCGGCAAGTTCCTGCTGCTCGAGGGGCGTTTCGATTGGCCCCGGCTGCAGGCTTACGTGGCGGAGCAGGGCGGCCGCTGCGAGCGCGACTTGTGCCGCATGCAGGGGACCCAGCCGGAGCGCCAGATTTCGTTCTTCCCCCTGCGCTCCGGCCTGATGGCGCTGGCGGTGAGCCCGGATCGATCGGCGGTCTTGCGCCTGGCCACGCCGGCGCCCGGTCCGGCCGCTGTCCCGTCGGCATCGCCGGTGTGGCTCTCGGTCCCGGTTGCCATGCTGCGTTCCGGCGACGATCTGCCGGTCGGCACGCGCATGTTCGCGCACAGCCTGAGCGAAGCGGAAAGCGTCACCCTGGCTTTCGCGCCGGAAGGCCGGCGGATGGCCGCCAAACTGGATGTCCTCTGCCGCACAGAAATCGACGCGGCGGATGCGGCGCTCGAACTGACCCGTGTCACCGGCCTGCTGCGCCAGATGATCGCCCGCGAGAATCAGAACCCCAATCCGGCCGACTTGAGCGGCGTGCTCGCGGCCGGCAGTTTCACGAGCGGTGGCAAGCGGGTTTACGGCTATTGGCCCATCGAACCGAGCTTCGTCGAAAACCTCTTCGGCGCCCAACGCCCGTGACGGACCGCGCGGCGATTTCGCAACGCACTTAACTTTCGTCAGCGTCCCACTGCTTGCCAAATTCGGGCTCGTAACCCTGTCAGCTATCGGCTATTTTTAGAATGTATTGGTCCGTGTTTTGTTGAGGGAGTTATGAAAAGGGTCTTGTGTGTCTCTATTTGCCTGATGGCTGGCTGGTTCGCCATTGCGGCGGATTCGCCGGACCACTCGAAAACCAATTCCAACCCGGTGCCGCCGGTTCTCAGGAACCAGGATCCGGATGAACCCGACGTGGTGGTGCAATTGCCGGGAACGCCCGCGAAAACGCCCGAGAAACGGACGGAGGCCGCTAAGCCTGTGCCTGCCGCCAACTCCGCGCCGGCGGAGTCGACTAAGCCGAGTGCTCCCGCCGCGCCGGCTGAGACTGCTCCGCCCAGCGCCCCGAAGGTGTTCTACCCCCCGGCCTTCGAACAGAACAGCGCGCTGTTTTGCCAGAAGATGATCGGCCAGTGGATGGCCAACGATGCCAGTTTTCTGCTCGGACAGCCGCTGCGCGAACGCCCGGCTTATGGCGACAACCAGAGCGTCAACGGCCACATTTACGCGTTCCCCGACCCAACCGGCCGCTACAAGGAACTGGAACTGGACTTCGAGTCCGGAACCGGCTTGTTGAGAACCGTCTTCGTCTATCCGCAAAACATGACCTGGCAGGAGTGCCGGCGCCAATGGGGCGGCGAGGTCAGCGCCACGGAAGCCAACAAAGGCCGCAAGTTCTATTCCTACGTGGACCGGCGGCTCGACGTCCTGGTGGATGCGGCGGGTAAGGTCATCAGCCTGGGCCTGTATTGAAGCCGCCTCCTTTGTGGGTGAAACCACAACCCCCGCCGCCACGTTAAATGATTGTGCACCTAGCTCGATGCCTTGCGTTCGGGCGTATAGTGTATGTAGAGGGAGCCTCCCATGAAGCGCCGATCCACGTCTTTTGTGACAATTCTCGCTGCGCTTGGCCTGCTGGCCGGTGGCGCGTATGGCGATGACAGCAAGAACAAAAACAACGATCCCGACGCGATTGGGGATCGCGACGTCGGCAGCGGCATCAACTTCTACTCGCTCGAGAAGGAGATCGCGCTTGGCAAGCAGTTGGCGACGGAAGTGGAGAAACAGGCCAAGATCGTCGACGACCCGATCGTCGCCGAGTACATAAACCGGGTCGGCCAGAATATCGTCCGCAACTCCGACGCCAAGGTTCCGTTCACCATCAAAGTGCTGGACACCGAAGAAGTAAATGCCTTCGCCCTGCCGGGCGGATTCTTCTTCGTGAATTCCGGCCTGATTCTCAAAGCCGATACCGAAGCCGAACTGGCCGGCGTGATGGCGCACGAGATTGCCCACGTCGCCTGCCGCCACGCCACCAGGCAGCAAACCAAGGGCGACTTGATGGAGATTGGCGCGATGGTCGGCTCGATCTTCACCGGTTGGACATGGACCGGCTATGCCATCCGCCAGGGCATGAGCCTGGCGATTCCCCTGTCCATGCTGCAATTCACCCGGGCCGAAGAGAGACAAGCCGACCACTTCGGTTTGCAGTACCTCTATAAATCCGGCTACGACCCCACGGCGTTTGTCGACTTCTTCGAAAAAATCGAGACCATGGAAAAGACGAAGCCGGGCTCGATCGCCAAGGTGTTCATGACCCACCCTATGAACGATGACCGGATCAAGTCGGCGCAGCAGGAGATTCAGTCCGAGCTGAAGCCCAAGGACGAGTACGTGGTCAACACCTCGGAATTCAACGACGTGAAGGGCAGGCTGGCCATGCTGCACAACCGCCATAAGGTGGATTCCAAGGAAGATCCGAACCGGCCGCGCCTGCGCCGCGCTCCCGGCACCGGCACCGGCCCGGTGGACGACGGCACCGGCTCCGGCCAGAGCACCGACGACAGCGACCGCCCGACGCTCAAGCGCCGCGACCCCGGCCAGCAGCCATAGCGCTTGCTCAGGACTCGTCAAGAAATAACCTGCCATTGCGACGTGGCGCACGCACGCGTGCGTGCGCCAGGTCATTTCTCCAGAATCTGGCATGGCTATTCTGTGACAAGGTCTCAGTGCGTCATGGCGTAGACGATGTTGTTGACGCCGAGACGAATGGCCAGGTCGGAGAATCGGGCCGGGTAGTGGGGGTCGTCGGCCCACTCCCAGGCGTCGCCGATATCGGAGTTATAAGAGATCGCCACCATGATGCGGCCCTGGCCGTCATAGATGGCGAGCCAGTGGGCGCCGCGGCTGGACGGGCCGTTGTTGGATTTGTATCCCGCGCGCAGATGGGCCTCCCCGGGCACCTGGATTCTCTCGTCGAGATCGTACACGGTGTGAAAAATGGGATCGTCGCCGGCAATCTCGGCGATTGGGAACTCGGGCAGCGCTTTGCGGATGCGCGATTCGAACTCGGCCCATTCGGCGTTGCCGTGGAAATCGTCGGCCATGAAGAACCCGCCGCGCAGCAGGTACTCTCGCAGTTCCCGCCCCTGATTGCCGGTGAGGCCCCACTCGCCAACCTGGACGGCATAAAGCCAGGGCCAATCATAGGCATCGCCCTCATCCAGATTCACCGGCTGTTCGACGGAGCGAACGTGGATGCGGGTGAGGCGGCGCACGGCGAGCGAAAAATGCCGGTCGGCGCGGGGAAAATCCTGGGTCCAGAGCGATACGCCGATATGCCAGTCGAGGTCGCGGTAGCGGTAGCCGTTGAGCGGGCCGGGAGGATACATCAGGCGGGCGAAAGCCCACTCGGTTTTTTCCCGGTAGTCGGCCGGTAAAGGGACGTCGCCGATACCGTATTCCACGCCGTCGAACTGGCGGAACGGCCGCTGGAACGCGAAAACGGCAGACAGGCCGGCCAAGCCGCACGCGAACCACTTGACCAGCTCGCCAACACGCATCGCGCCCCTCTTTGGTTTGAGGATAGCAGAGGCGCGACGCACTCAGGCCGGCCGCCGTTTGCTTAAATCGTGGCGCAGGCTGTCAAGCCTGCTGAGCCGAGATTCGTCTCGGCTTTCCGTCTACAGGCCCTTGGCGGTGAGGAACGCGATCAAGTCGACCACGCGGCAGGAGTAACCCCACTCGTTGTCGTACCAGCTCACCACCTTCAACAGGTTCCCGTCGAGCACCTTGGTCAACTGCCCATCCACGATGGAGCTGTTCGGATTGTGCAGCATGTCGGTCGAGACCACCGGGTCGTCGGTGTAGGCCAGGATACCCTTCAACTCGTTGGCGGCGGCGTGCTGGAACGCGGCATTGACTTCCTCGGCGGTGGCATTCTTGGCCAGAAGCGCAACCAGGTCCACCACCGAAACGTCCGGCGTGGGAACGCGCATCGAGTACCCGTCCAGCTTGCCCTTGAGCTCCGGCATCACCAGTCCGATGGCTTTCGCCGCGCCGGTGGTGGTGGGAATCATGTTCAGTGCGGCGGCTCGCGCGCGGCGCAGATCCTTGTGCGGGAAATCGAGCACGTTCTGGTCGTTGGTGTAGCTGTGGATCGTGGTCATCGATCCCTTCAGGATGCCGAACTTCTCGTGCAGCACTTTCGCCACCGGCGCCAGACAGTTGGTGGTGCAACTGGCGTTGGAAATGATGTTGTGCTTGGCCGGATCGTAGGCCGCGTCATTCACGCCGAGCACGATGGTGAGGTCTTCGTTCTTGGCTGGGGCCGAGATGATGACCTTCTTCACCGTACCGTGCAGGTGCTTGACGGCGTCCTTGGCGTCGGTAAACCGGCCGGTCGATTCGACCACGATCTGCGCGCCCACCGAGGTCCAGTCGAGCTCCGCCGGATCCTTGGTGGCGAAAACCTTGATCTTCTTCCCGCCGACGGAAATGACGTCGCCTTCCACCTTCACGTCCTGGTGAAGCGTTCCGAGCACGGAATCGTACTTCAATAAATGCGCGAGGGTTTTCGTATCGGTAAGATCGTTCACTGCCACGAATTCGATATCGTCGCGGTGCATGCTCGCGCGGACGATGTTGCGGCCGATGCGACCGAATCCATTAATGCCGACTTTGACTGCCATAGTTATTCTCCTGTGAAATGTTAAGGGATTGGATTGAACACAAAGGATATCAGGATGCACTTTCGCAGGCAACCCGCCTATAGGGAAGTGTCGCGGCCAAATAGAAAGTTCCGCTTTGAGCCAAGTAGAAAGTTCCTCTTGACAACCGCAAGGTTGAAGGATGGAACGAATCGCGATGAGCCAATCGGAACGAGATGACCTGCACTGGCT
>Ga0181518_10000603_pt1 | contig 39291 bp, 34 predicted proteins | sample PEATcosm2014_Bin_28_FD_119751 | JGI IMG/M metagenome (GOLD analysis project Ga0181518, IMG submission 119751) | Peatland microbial communities from MTU Mesocosm Facility, Houghton, MI, USA - PEATcosm2014_Bin01_60_metaG | ecosystem: Environmental > Terrestrial > Soil > Wetlands > Peat | place...
GCTGCTGATCACCGGCGCCGACGAGGACCACCAGGTCCCTTGGGCGATCTCCAAGGCGTCGTACAAGCGCCAGAAGCACAACCCCGGGATCACCGAGATCGTCGAGATCCCCGGCCACGGGCATGCGCTCACGATCGACAACGGCTGGCGGGACGCCGCGGACATCGCGCTCGAGTTCGTCCAGCGGTTCGCTGCCGCTGAGTAGTGCCGCCACGGAACGACGAGGGCAAGCGGCGCGGCGTGACCTCGCCGCGCTGCTTCGGCGAAGGCGATCCTCTGATGGAGCGCTACCACGACGAGGAGTGGGGGTTGCCGGTGCTCGACGAGCGCGGGCTGTTCGAGCGGATGAGCCTGGAGGCGTTCCAGTCCGGCCTGTCGTGGCGAACGATCCTCAACAAGCGCGATGCGTTCCGTGCCGCCTTCGCGAACTTCGATCCCGAGCGCGTCGCGCGCTTCGGCGACGCGGATGTCGCACGCCTGCTGGGCGATGCGGCGATCGTGCGCAACCGGGCGAAGATCGAGGCGACGCTCGCCAACGCGAAGGCCACCCTGGCGCTGCGCGCCGCCGAGCCGCTCGAGCGGCTCATACGCAGCCACGCGCCCGCGCATCCGGATCCTCCGCCGGCGAGTTGGGCGGACGTTCCGGCGACGCGTGCGGAGACCGTTGCGCTTGCACGCGAGCTCAAGCGCCGCGGCTTTCGCTTCGTCGGACCGACCACGCTGTACGCGCTGATGCAGGCGTGCGGCTTGGTCGATGACCACCTTGCCACCTGCCCCGCGCGTCCGGCGGTCGAGCGCGCGCGCCGCGCCGCGGGCCTGCCCTGGTCGTCTCAGGTCGAGAGCACGGGCTGGCGGCGTGGCCCACGGCGTGGGCTACAGGCGTGAGACGAGCTCGGCGACGATCTCCGTGGCGGGTTGCGTCCGCTTGGCGAGCGCGACGCTCTGTCCGGCCCACAGCGACATCGCCTCGATCTCGCCGGTCGTTCCCACGAGTGGGGGCGAGGGTGCGTATCGAACGACGGCTTCACCCGAAGCGAAGTGCGCTATCACCCCTTCGCCCGGTCGAAGGCCGAGCGGCGGGCGGCCCGCGGCCTCCCACATCTCGGCGGTCGAGTTGTGGATGGCACGGTGGGGGGAGTCCGGCCATCCGACCGCATAGAGGTCGGCGTACCACTCTGCGTCGGTCTCGGTCGCGGATATCAGGCGGCGCCGGTAGTCCTCGTGGATCGGCATCTCCTCGGCGAGGAGAAACCGGGTGCCCAGCCAGGCGGCCTGGGCGCCGAGCGCGAGCACGGCCGCGACTCCTCGAGCGTCGCCGATCCCACCGGCCGCGATCACCGGCACCGGCGCGACCGCGTCGACGACCGCCGGCACCAATGGGAGTGTCGCCACGCCACCCTTCACGTGCCCGCCGGCCTCCCATCCCTGCGCGACGACGATGTCCACTCCATATCCGGCCGCGCGCCGCGCCTCCTCGGCGCTCCCGGCCGTGTGCATGACAAGCCCTCCGGCGTCATGCACCTGCTCGACGTAGCTCTCGGTATCACCCAGGAGGAACGACACGATCCGCAGACCGGCGGAAAGCGCCTGATCGAGTCGACGGTGCTGATCGGAGGTGAGAACGAAGTTGCCGGCGAACGGCCGGTCGGTGAGCGCCGCGGTTTCACGGACCAGGTCTCCGGCGTCATCGGCCCACCACAGCGCGACGCTGCCGAGCGCGCCGGCATCGGAGACCGCGGCGGGCAGGCGCGGATCCGAAGCGATCGGCGCCTGGACGATCGGGTACTCGATCCCCAGCATCTTGCACACGGGCGTGTGGCTGCTCATCGGGATAGCCTTTTCTGGCGCGTGCGGCGCCGCTCGACGCGCATCACTGGGCAGAGACCAGTCGCTGGCCGCCGTCGATGGTGTAAGTCGCTCCGGTCAGGGCCGTGTTGCTCATGATGTGGAGGGCGAGCGCGGCGACGTCGGCCGGCTCGACGACGCGTCTGATCGGGAGCGTCGCGCGCAGCTGGTCGCGGCGCTTTTCGAGGTCGCTGCCGAGCAGCGATGCCGATAGCGGCGTGTCGATGAAGCCGGCGGCGATCAGGTTGATGCGTACGGGGGCGAGCTCCAGCGCCAGGTTGGCTATCAGCGCGGGAAACGCAGCGGCCACCGTCAACTCGCTCCCGCTGCCGACGATCGGCTGGCCGCCCTCAGGGGTCATGAACAGCAGCGTGCCGCCCGGCCTCACCCTGTCGGCGGCGTTGCGCGCCGCTTCGACAGCCAGCAGGAGGTGGTCGCTGAGCCCGTGGCGCAGCTCGTCGGAGGTCGTCTCCAGGAGGCGTCCGTAGTGTGGGCCGCCGGCGGTCACCATCACGTGGTCGATTTCCTTCGGCAGGCCCGCGAAGAACCGCTCGAGCTCCGCCGGATCGTTGGCGTCGAACGCGGCGGCGCTGAGCGCCCCGAGATCGAGCGCTGCGCGCTGCAGGGCTCCGTCGGGGTGAAGGCCGGTGAGGATCACGTCGGCGCCTTCGGCGCGGGCGCGTGTTGCCGTTGCCAGCCCGATGCCGGAGCTGCCTCCGATCACGACGACGGTCTGCCCGAGAAGCTGGGGGTCGCGGTGCGAGGGAACGGCTGTGGCTGTGGCGGTCATTGGCTCCTCCTGCGGTCGAGATCGATCGGTGGTCACGGCGGTTGCGGGTCCGGCACGGCGCCTGCGCCACCGGCTGACTACGCTCAACGTAGACCCGAAGGTCTTCCATCGCGCCCGGGTTTGCCACTGGTCCACCCCCGTGCCGTGGAGCAGAGTCCGGGACCCGTGGACCACCCGGGCGCGAGTGGACGGGCCGGGCGGCCATCATTCTCGTCAGCCCCCCCACCCATGGACAGGAGCGGATCATGCGCAGCGACATCGCCCCCGGCGGCACCTTCCCCGACTACGAGTTGCCCGATCACGAGAGCCGTCCTCGAAAGCTCAGCGAGATCCAGGGCGAGGATCCTCTGATCCTCACGCTCGCCCGCGGGAACTACTGCCCCAAGGAGCACCAGCAGCACCTCGAGCTAGCTGCCAACTACCCCAAGATCGCGGTGGCCTACACGCAGGTCGCCACCATCTCGACCGACACCCACCACTCGAGCCAGGAGTTCCGCGCGTCGGTCGGCGCCCAGTGGCCCTTCCTCTCCGACCCGGAGCGGGTGGTTCAGAAGGACCTCGAAATCCAGGAGTACACCGACCCCGAGCACGACCCGATGATCCCCTACACCCTCGTGCTCAAGCCGGGGCTGGTGATCCACAGCATCTACAACGGCTACTGGTTCTGGGGACGCCCGTCCTTCGCGGAGCTCACGCACGACCTGCGGACCGTGACCAGCGAGATCCGCCCCGACTGGGACCTGAGCAAGCCCGGGCTGCGTGAAGCGTGGGACGCTGGCGACTACTCGCCATTTCACGGATGGGACAAGCGCGCCCCTGGGTCGGCGCCGACGTCTTACAACTCCTGACAGCGCGGTCGCCGCTTGCGGCCAGCCAAGCAGGAGCGCCCGCTGTTCGACGGAGGCTCCGAGCAAAAAAGGTCCCGCCGCCAAGCACGCGGCGGGACCGTGGGGAGAGGGAGCGACGGTCAGGCGGCGACGGGCGCTTTTGCGCCGATGAACTGCAGCAGCGCCTGGTTCACTTCATCCGCGTGTGTCCACGCGATCGCGTGCGGCCCGTCCTTGATGACGAGCAGCTGCATGTCGTCGACCAGGCCCGGAAGCCGCTTGCCCGTCTTTTCGAAGGGCAGGACCCGGTCGGCGTCGCCCTGGATGACCAGCAGCGGCACGTCGAACTTCGCGACGTCCTGGCGGAAGTCGGTCTCCCACGTGGGGATGCACGCCACGGTGGCGATCTGGGATGCGCTGCTCGCGACGTTCCAGCTGGCCTGGTAGGCCTGGTCGCTGACACGGTTGCCGCCGAACACGTCGATGTTGTAGAAGTTGTCGAGGAAGCCCTTCATCCACGCCGGGCCGTCCGCGCCTGCCTGCTGCATGAATTCCGCGAACAGGCCGCTCGGCAGCCCCTCCGGGTTGTCGTCGGTCTGCAGCAGGAACGGCGGTATCGGTGAGATCAGCACCGCCCTCGCGACGCGCCCGGAGCCGCACATGCCGAGGTAGCGCGTCACCTCGCCGGTGCCCATCGAGTGACCGACCAGCGTCGCGTCGCGCAGGTCGAGATCCTCCATCAGCACGCGCAGGTCCGAGGCGAACGTGTCGTAGTCGTAGCCGCTCGCCGGCTGGCTGGATTTCCCGAAGCCGCGCCGGTCGTAGGTGATCACGCGGTGGCCTGCCTTCATCAGCACCGGGAGCTGCTTGTCCCAGGCGCGCCCGCTCAGCGGGTAGCCGTGAATCAAGACCACCGGCGGTCCCGACCCGTGATCCTCGTAGTACAGGTCGATCGATCCAGAGTTCTCCTGGCCGACGCTGATGTAGGGCATGGCGCTGCTCCTTCGCTCGAGCTGGTTGTCCCGGCCGCTGAGGCCGGGCGAAATTGGTTGACTCGATCGTGCACCACCGCGGCCGATCCGTCTTCTGTCAAACGACTACCCGGGCGACTCATGTGCACGCTCGCGTCGTCTGCGATCCATCGCCGAACGTCGCGCGTGGCGGTGTGGCAACATTGGCGGACCGGTCCGGGAGGGGTGCAGAGCCGTGGCGCAGACACCAGAGCCGCAGGACATTCTGATGGCGCCCGTGGAGGCCGCGATCTTTCTCGTGCTCGGTGTCGAGGCGGGTGCGGAGGATGACGTGCGCGATCTGCTGTCGGATGTGGGCGGGCTGATCCGCTCGGTCGGCTTTCGCATCCCCGACGGCGGGCTCGGCTGCGTAGTGGGACTCGGCGCGGAGCTGTGGGACCGTCTCGTGGGCTCGCCGCGTCCGGCCGGGCTGCACCCCTTCGCCGGGGTCAGCGGGGCGCGGCACACGGCCCCGGCGACGCAGGGCGATCTGCTGTTCCACATCCGCGCCCACCGCGCCGACCTGTGCTTCGAGCTGGCGCAGCGGCTCGTCGAACGCCTGCGCGCCGGCGCCGAGGTCGTCGAGGAGGTGCACGGCTTCAAGTCGTTCGACGAGCGCGACCTGCTCGGCTTCGTCGACGGCACGGAGAACCCCGTCGGCGCCGGCGCGCCGGAGGCGGCCCTGATCGGCGCGGAGGATCCGGCGTTCGCCGGCGGCAGCTATGTGCTGGTGCAGCGCTACCTGCACGACCTCACGGCCTGGGACGCGCTGTCGGTGGGCGAGCAGGAGCGGGTCGTCGGGCGCACCAAGCTGAACGACATCGAGCTCCCGGACGAGGTCAAGCCCGAGAACTCGCACGTCGCGCTCAACACGATCGTCGACGAGGACGGCCGCCAGCGCCAGGTCGTCCGCTACAACATGCCGTTCGGGCGGGTCGGCGAGGCCGAATTCGGCACCTACTTCATCGGCTACGCCCGCAGCCCGGACGTGCTCGAGGAGATGCTCGAGAACATGTTCGTCGGGCGTCCGCCCGGGAACTACGACCGCATCCTCGACTTCTCCACCGCCGTCAGCGGCAGCCTGTTCTTCGTCCCCACCGCCGACTTCCTCGACGATCCGCCGGGCCCGGGCCCGGACCGGTCAGCGACGGCCCTCGAACTCGACGGCGACGCCGACGCGACGGCTGCCCCAACCGACGATCCGTCGCTGGGGATCGGCAGCCTGGGTTTGATCTCCGCCGCCGAATAACGGCTCAGCCCCGTCGCGCCGCGTCGCGGTAGCGCATCATCGCCTCGGCGCTGCGGCGGAGGCTGTCGAGCTGCGATTCGCCGAGCTGGCGGCGAAGCCTGGCGTTCTCCAGGCGCAGCCGCGCGGCGTCGCGGCGCGCGAGCGCCGCCTCCTCGACGAGCGCGGGGATCACCGCCTGAAGCTTGCGCACGCGCCTCGCCGCCTCGCTGGCGGCGGCTCCGCCCGCTCTCGTGCCCCGCGGCTGTCCCGATCTCTTCTCCACGCCTCAAAGCGTAGGCGCGCCCGGGGCTCTCGCCATCTGCCAAATGACTGCTTCTGGGCGTATCGCGCGACCGTCACCTGACTCAAGCGAGGCGGGCGGGGGGTTTCTATGCTCCCTGCACGATGCCGGCGGCAACCGAGACCGACGCGACCGCCACAACCGAGCGTCGGCTCGCCTCGGAGCGGCGCCCGGCGATCCTCGTGGTCGACGACGAGCCGACGGTGCTCGCGGCGGTCTCGCGCGATCTGCGTCGCGGCTTCGGCGAGCGCTTCCGCGTGCTGCGGGCGGGCTCGGGGCCGCAGGCGCTGGAGCTGCTGCGCGAGCTGGGCGTGCGCGGCGACCACGTGGCGATGCTGATCGCCGACCAGCGCATGCCGGGGATGCCGGGCACCGAGTACCTGGCGCAGGCGCGCAAGATCGCGCCGGACGCCAAGCGCGTGCTGCTGACCGCGTACGCCGACACCGAGGCGGCGATCGCGGCGATCAACGAGGTGGCGCTCGACTACTACCTGCTCAAGCCGTGGGACCCGCCGGAGGAACAGCTGTATCCGGTCGTCGAGGATCTGCTGACGACGTGGGAGGCCGGCGCGGCGCTCGAAGCGGGCGGCGTGCGCCTGATCGGCCACCGCTACTCGAAGGAGTCGCACGACCTGCGCGACTTCCTCGTGCGCAACCGCGTGCCCGCGCGCTGGCTGGACATCGAGCGCGACGGGGAGGCGCGCGAGCTGCTGCAGGTCGCCGGCGTCGACGCCGAGCGCCTGCCGGTCGCGCTGCTCGAGGACGGCGCCGTGCTCGAGCGCCCGACGATCCTCGAGCTGGCCGAGCGTCTGGGCGTCGTCGGCGCGCCGGCGCAGAGCCACTACGACCTGGTCGTCGTCGGCGGCGGGCCGGCGGGACTGGCGGCGGCGGTGTACGGCGCCTCTGAGGGCCTGAAGACGGTGCTGGTCGAGCGCGAGGCGACGGGCGGGCAGGCGGGGCAGTCGAGCCGGATCGAGAACTACCTGGGCTTTCCGGCCGGTCTCAGCGGCTCGGATCTGGCTCGTCGCGCGACCGACCAGGCACGGCGGCTGGGGGCCGAGCTCTTGACGGTCCACGAGGCGGTCGCGCTGCGCACCGAAGGCGCCGCGCGGATCGTGGAGCTGAGCGGCGAGGAGACGCTGAGCGCCAGCTGCGTGATCGTCGCCTCGGGCGTGTCCTATCGCCAGCTGGACACCCCCGGCTTCGCCGAGCTGACCGGCGCGGGCATCTACTACGGCGCGGCGATGACCGAGGCGCGCGCCTGCGAGCGCCAGCAGGTGGTGGTGATCGGCGGGGCGAACTCCGCCGGTCAGGCGGCGGTCTACTTCAGCGGCTACGCGGCGAAGGTGACGATGCTCGTGCGCGGCGACTCCCTGGAGCGGTCGATGTCGCACTACCTGATCGAGCAGATCGCCGCGCTCGGAAACATCGAGGTGCGCGCCGCCACCAGCGCGATCGCCGCCGAGGGCGAGGACGGCCATCTGCGGCGGCTGCGAGTCCTGGGGCCCGACGGCGAGCGGACGCTGGAGGCGGACGCATGCTTCGTGTTCATCGGCGCGGCGCCGCGCACGGATTGGCTCGAGGGCGTCGTCGCGCGCGACGAGCGCGGGTTCATCCTCGCCGGGCGCGACGCTCAGAACAGCGGCTGGCCGCTGCAGCGCGAGCCGTACCTGCTCGAGACCACCGTGCCGGGGGTGTTCGTGGCCGGCGACGTGCGCTCGCGCTCGATCAAGCGCGTCGCCAGCGCCGTCGGCGAGGGCTCGATGGCGGTCTCGCTCGTCCACGAATACCTGCTCGAGGCGTGAGCACAGCGCCCATCACCGGCGCGGAGCTGCGCACGATCGACCTGTTCGACGAGCTCAGCGAGGAGCAGCTCGCGGAGTGGGTGGCGGTCGCGGTGCCCGTGAGTGTCGGCGCCGGTGGGGTGATCGCCCAGCCGGACGACGAGATACGCGGCGCGCACCTGCTGCTCGAGGGCGAAGCGGACGCGCTGATCTTCGATCACGGCCGCAGCGAGCCTGTCGGCAGGCATGTCGCGCCCACGTGGATGGGGGCGATCTCAGCGCTGACCGGCGGCTCGCTGGGGGTGACGATGATGGCGTTGACGGAATGCCGCCTCGCGCAGATCCCGGCGGAGGAGTTCCGCAGGCTGGCGCTCGCGCAGCCGTCCGTGCACCGGCGCGTGATGCAGCAGGTCCAGCCGGTGATGAGCCGCTTCACCGAACTCGAGCAGAGCCGCGAGCGGCTGGCCTCGCTCGGGACGATGGCGGCGGGGCTCGCGCACGAGCTCAACAACCCCGCGGCGGCCGCGCGCAGCGCCGCTGCGCAGCTCGCCGAGGCGCTCGACGCGATCGGCTCGACGCTGGGCCAGTTCGTCGAGCTCGGCGTGGAGCGCGAGGAGGCGGCGCAGCTGGTGGAGCTGCAGAGGCAGGCCGTCGAGCGCGCCGCCGCGGCCAGCGCGATGGACACGCTCGACGCCGCCGACGCCGAGGATGAGCTGCTGGCGCGGCTAGAAGACCTGGGCGTCGCCGAAGCGTGGAGTCTCGCAGAGCCGCTCGCCGTGGCGGGCATCGACGATGAGTGGCTGAGCCGCGTGGCCGAGCTCGCGGGCCCGGCGACGCACGCGGCGCTGCGCTGGGTCGCCGCGACCCTCGCCGCCGGCCGTCTCGCGGCCGAGCTGCAGGAGTCCACCGAGCGCATGTCGCTGCTCGTGAGCGCCGTCAAGAGCTACTCGTACATGGACCGCGGCGAGCTCGTCGAGGTCGACATCCACGAGGGCATCGAGACGACGCTCACCGTCCTGGGGTTCAAGCTCAAGCAGACGACGATCGAGGTCGTGCGCGACTACGACCGCACGCTGCCGAAGCTGACGGTCCGCGGCTCCGAGCTCAACCAGGTGTGGACGAACCTGCTCGACAACGCGATCGACGCGCTCGGCGGCAGCGGCACGATCACGATCGCCACCCGGCGCGACGGCGACAATTGCGCGGTCGTCGAAGTGGCCGACGATGGGCCCGGCATACCCGATGAGATCGTCGAGCGCGTGTTCGATCCGTTCTTCACCACGAAGGACGTCGGGCACGGCACGGGGCTCGGCCTGGCGACGGCGCGGCGGATCGTCGTCGACCGCCACGGAGGCTCGCTGACGCTCGACACCCGGCCGGGGCGCACCGTCTTCCAGGTGCGCCTGCCGCTGACCGGGGCATAGAGAAAAGAGAGATTGAGAGGAGGCGAGCGGTGGTCGACCCCGACATGCTCGCCCCAGGGCCGGCGCCGATTACCCCGAGCGCGGTGATCTTCGACCTGGACGGCGTGTTGATCGACTCGGAGGTCGCGTGGAACGAGGCGCGCAGGGAGCTCGTGCAGGAGCATGGCGGCGTCTGGCGGCGAGAGGCCCGGGCGGCGATGATGGGCATGAGCTCGCTCGAGTGGTCGCGCTACATGCGCGAGGACCTCGGCGTGCAGATGAGCGAGCGGGAGATCTCCGCGACATGGGGTGAGTTCCGGACGGCCAGCGCAAGCTCGTTCTGCGGCGTCCGATCCGATAGCGCCTGTGGCATGTTTCAGCCGGTGATGAAACGGACGTTGGCACTCACGATCATCATCCTGTGGCCCCTATGCGTCGGTCACCCCGCGTCCGCGCGTGCGGCGTCGTTGCCGTCGGTGTTCGGACCGGTGTTCTCGGTCGGGGACCCGCTGTCGATGTTCGGCGGCCTCGAATCGTCGAATGTCGAATCGCCGCTCGCGGCCATGGACGGCACGGGGCGGGTGACGTTGGTTTGGCTTGCCGGCCGCGATTCCGCGGAACTGGACGCGGCGACGATCCGCTCGGGTGGGACCACCGCGTCGGCGATCCAGCACGTCGGCAACGGCCCTGACTGCTACTCCCCGGCGCTCGTCGCGACATCATCGGGCAGGGCGGCCGTGGCTTGGCTGCAGACGCAGGCCCCGCCGGGTACGCGCCAGTTCCCGACCGTGACGCTGCGAATGAGCGAACAGGGCCCGGACGGCCGCTTCGGTCGACCGATCACGGTCTGGCGCGAGCCGAAGTCCGAGCTAGCCGAACCCTACCCTTCGGGCCGCCACTTCGTGGCGATCGCCGAGAACGCGGCCGGCGACGTGGCCATCGCGTGGCGGGCGGGTCGGATCATGGTCGTCACACGGCCAGCGCGGGGCAGCTTCACAGTCCCCGTGGCCCTGCTGAGCGGTGAAAGGGCCGCACCGGCACTGTCAATGGACGCGAACGGACAGGCGACGGTCATGTGGAGGACGCGCGAAGGCCGAGAACTGCTCGTCTCGAGCTGGATGGCTGGCGGGTCCCCCGCGCCACCCATGCTGCTGGAACGCGAAAGCTCGTTCCCACCCGGCCAGGCCCCTGACGGAGAACTCGGCGGCAGCCTCCGACTGGCGGAGGACGAAGCCGGCGAGGAGCTCGCGGTCTGGCTCACCGGGACGCGCGTCCTAGAAGGAGCGTTCGCCGGGCCGGGTGTCCTGCATGCGGTCTGGCGCTCGCCGACAGGCGCGTTCGGCCCTGCGCAGACGCTCAGCGCCCCCGGCATCGAAGCCGTGGCACCGACGATCGCGTTGCGCAGCGACGGGCACGCGCTCGTCGGCTGGAGCGAAGTCACGAGCAGGTTCACGCTTCACGCACCGAAGTACGACACGCCGTACGAAGAAACCACCGAGCAGATCCATTACGCGATGGCCGCAGCCGGCGGGCAGTTCTCGAGCCCAACGGCGCTCGGCCCTCGACTCGGGAGAGCCTTCAATCCCGACGCCGCCTGGCTCGCCGACGGCAGCGCTCTGCTCGCCTGGGAGCAATTCGACGAACCGCCGATCGTCGCTCACCTGAGCGCCGGCGCCGCCGAGCCCGCCGTGGCGGTGAGCGAGACGGGCAAAGGCGCGCCGGTGATCGCGGCCAGCGGGCCCAGCGACCCCGTCATCGCCTGGACCAACACCCCGTGGGAGGACCTCCAAGGAGAACCACTGCACTACGCCGTCGCAAACGGGCTGGACGGCCCCGCTCACCCCGTGCTCGCGCCGGTCCTCGACGTCCCTCAGCCACGGTGGTATCTCGAACGAGGCAACGACCTGGACATCACCGTGGAGTGCGCTGAGCGCTGCCAGCTGACCGCGGTCGGTGAGCTGCTGCGCGAAACCGGCCTCGCGACAGACCGGTTCACGCGCGTCGCCATGCTCCCGAAGCTCCAACGTGTGATCACGCCCGATCGACGCGAAAATCTGCTCCTCGCCATACCGCGCAGGCTGCGCAGCAGCCGCTACTGTGGTGCCCCGTTCGGCTTCGAGCTGACGGTCACAGTCCGCGGGCCGCACGGCGCCGCGGCGACCACCCGGTCGGGCAGCCAGGCGTCCTGCCGCTGGGGCCGCGAACCGTCAGAATGAGGTGACCCGCAGCGGCGGACAGTACCCGAGGTGAGAGCGCTCGCCGCTTGGTGTAACGAGAGGCGGCTCGTTGGGCGTCGGCGCCCGCTCTCCGGTCACGCGCTCCCGGTCACGCGCTCACCGGCGCGCTCGCGGCCTGCGCCGGCCCGACGATCGCCTGCTGCAGCCGGCGCACGGCGTCGAGGTGGTCGCCCGTCCAGATCATCCGCACGGCCGTCGCGGTGGCCCTGCCGTCCACGCCGCCGAGGTCCTGGCGCACCGCATCGACCAGGCGCTCGTCGGCGAGCTGGTCGTCGCGCAGGGGCTCCGGTGGCGCCTGTCCGCTGAGCAGGCTGCGCGCGAGATCGTCATACCAGCTGCGCATCAGCTCGCTCGTCTCCAGCAGCTGCCGGCGCGCCGCCGCGCGGTCCTCGGCCGCCGGCCCACCCGCCTCAGAGCCACCCTCACGCCGCCACAGGTCGAGGATCGCGTCGCCGGCGAGACGCAGCCCGCCGACGCCCGTCAGCAGCCTTGCCATCGCGGCGATCGGCAACGGCTTGGCGCCGCGCTCGGCGGTATAGCTGCGGAAGGCGTCGTCGAGTCTCCTGGACGCCGCGGCCGCACGGCTGGCGTCTTGGACGGGTGGCGCGGGCGTGGCGGCGCTCACATCGCAGCACGACGTTCCGTAGCGCACGGCGCTCGCGACGTAGTCGGCGCTGTCGACGTACGCCTCGGCGAGCGCCCGGCGCAGCGCCGCGCCGGCGCCGCGCGGCCAGAACAGCAGCCCGACGACGAGGCTGACCGCGCACCCGAGCGCGATGTCCTCGACGCGCAGCAAACCCACGCGCCATCCGGCCGGCTGGATGATGTTGAACAGGAACACCAGTGTCAGCGTGAACGCGGCCTGGCCCGCGGCGAAGGAGATCGCCGCGGGCGCCACGCCGGCGAACAGGATCGCCACCGGCAGCAGCAGCCACAACAGCGTCGTGTTGGTGCCGATCACCGCGAGCAGCGCCGCGCCGATCACGAAGCCGACGACCGTGCCCAGCAGGCCGTGGACGATCGTCTGCCCCGTGTTGAGCGCGTTCGAGCGCAGCACCGAGAGCGTGCCGAGCACGACCCAGAAGGAGTGCTGGACGCCGCTGCGATTGGCGACGAACACCGCCAGGCCCAGCCCGACGGCGCCGCGCACGCTGTTGTGCAGCCACACCGAGTTGCGATCGACGTGCGCCGTCGCGCGCTCCTGGGCCGCCGACAGCGTTCCCGCCAGACCCGTGGGCTGGCGGCCGAGCAGCCGCTCGAGCCAGCTGCGCCGCTCGGCCGCGGCGGTCAGGTCGATGCTGTGCGCGATCGTCGAGACCGCGAAGCCGAGCTCCTGGGCGTGGAAGCTCGGGTCCAGCGACGTGACGAGCTCGCCGGCGGGCCGCTCATCGAGCTCCTCCCCGGAGTCCGGGCTCAGGCTCGCGGTCACGCGCCCGACCGGCAGGTGCACCGTCGCGCCGTCCTGCAGCTTGCTCAGCGCGCCACGCAGCTCGTCCAGCGCCGCGTGCAGATCCTGACAGTCGCCGCCCATCACTTCGAGCAGCTCGGACCCCCGCTGGAGCACCGCGGCCGCGGCGACCTCGACCGCGCAGGCCGCGTGATCGGCGGGGGCGCCCTCGTGCGACGGCACGAAGTTGTCGGCGACGATCGCGCCCAGCCAGTTGAGCTCGTCCACCAGCCGCACGGCCGCCCGCGCGGCGGTGCTCAGGCTCGTCGGCCGGTACGGAGTCGCCAGAAACGTGCTGTGCAGCGCCGCCACCGCCGCGTCGGCCTGCGCGACGGCGTGGTCGCGGTCGCGGGCGAATGCCGCATCCCCGTCGCTCAGCAGATACGCGACTTCCGCGTGCAGCCTGCTCGCCAGCGCTCGGCAGGAGGCCGCCGCCGCCGCGCGCAGCGGATCGCGCGCGGGCGCCGGCCACAGCAGGCCGACCGCGATCAGCGCCGCGCCCGCGGCGATGCCCCAGCCCGCCACTCGATCGGGCAGCGAGGAGATCGGCGCGGCGATCGTCACCGGCAGGATGAACGCGAGCAGCAGCGCCGTCGTCGCGCTCGCCAGCACCGAGCTGACGACGCCGGCGAAGATCACGCCGAAGCCGACCAGCGCCATCAGCGCGGTCGCCAGCCACACGTTTCGCGAAACCAGCGTGCCGAGGCAGACGAACGCGCATCCGGCCAGCGCGAGCGCCGCCTGGCTCTGCAGGCGCTCTCGCAGCGTCCCGGAGAAGTCGACCAGCAGCAGCATCGCGAACGAGCCGAACGCGGCGAACGTCGCCAGCACGGGATCGCCGATCAGCTCCTCGCCGACGGCGAACATGCCCGGCATCACGATCGCGGCGCGCCCCGCGCGGCGCAGCGCCGCGAAGTCGCGGTCGTGCTCGCGCAGCCACCGCAGGGGATGGGCGGCGCCGGCCACGTTCACGCGGCCGCCTCGGGCGCCGGTCGCGCGCTCATGCGGCCGCTGCCCCGATCGCGAGGCTTGCCGCGCGCCGTCGCGCGGCTGTCACGGCGGTGCTGAGCGAGTCGATGTCGTAGGCGCCGTAGTGGCGGCGCCCGTTGATGAAGAAGCTCGGCGTGCCGGTGACGCCGCTCTCGTCGGCGCTGGCGACGTCTTCGCTGACCCGTCCGGCGTACTCGCGGCGGCGCAGCTCGTCGAGCATGCGCTCGTCATCGATCCCGATCTCCTTCGCGTAGCCGGCCAGGTCCTTGGGGCGCAGCTCGCCCTGGTGGCGCAGCAGGATGTCGTGCATCTCCCAGAAGCGGCCCTGGGCGGCGGCCGCCTCGGAGGCCTCCGCGGCGATCTGGGCGTTGGGGTGCACGTCGTTCAGCGGCAGCTGGCGCCAGACGTAGCGAACGTCATCGCCGAAGGACGATGCGAGCAACTCGCGGATCGCCTGCTCAGCCTGCCCGCAGTACGGGCACTCGAAGTCGCCGTACTCGACGAGCGTCACCGGCGCGTCCTCGGGACCGCGGATGTGATCGCGCTCGGGGTCTACTTCCTGGGAGAGGTCGAGGATGTCTTCCGCCGTGCCCGCGATCTGTCGCGCGCGCACGTTTTCGGGCAGGCGTTTGACGATCTGAAGCACCGTCCACGCGAGGGTCGGCGCGAGCACCACCGTGCCCAGCGCGCCGAGCTTCGCCTCTTCCAGGCGCAGGCCGCTGAAGGCGAGGCTGGAGATCAGCAGCGAGACCGTGAAGCCGATCCCGGCGAAGGCCCCCGCGGCGGCCAGCAGCGGCGGGCTGAGCGGTGAGCGCGGACCGTGCACCGCCGGTCGCGAGGCGAGCCACGAGGCGCCGGCGATCCCCAGCGGCTTGCCGACCACGTAGCCGACGAGGATCCCGAGCGTGATCGGCGAGCCGATCGCGTCGCCGAGCAGGCGTCCGGTGATGTGCACGCCCGCGTTCGCGAGCGCGAACAGCGGCACGATCACGTACCCCGTCCATGGGTGCAGGCCGTACTGGAGGCGCTCGTTGGGAGAGATCGCCGACGCCACCCCGAGCTGCGCCGAGCGCGCCAGCTCGGGTGTCGGCTGCTCGCGAAAGGAGCGCGCCAGCTCGGTCGCGCGCTCGAGATCCTCGCGCGAGGGCGGGTACGCGCTCGTCGCCAGGCCGACCGCGAGGCCCGAGATCACCGGGTCCACGCCCGACTCGAACATCGCGATCCAGAGGCCCGCCCCCAGCCCGATCGACACCGGACGGCGCCACTCCGGGGCGTAGCGCAGCGCCAGCAGCAGGCCGAACAGCACCGCCGCGATCGCCAGCGCAAGCACCGACACATGCCCGGTGTAGGCGATCGCGATCACGATCAGCGCGCACAGATCGTCGACCACCGCGAGCGTCAGCAGGAACACGCGCGTGCGCGTGGCCGCGCGCGGCGTCAGCACCGCGACCGCGCCCAGCGCGAAGGCGGTGTCGGTCGACATCGCCGCGCCCCAGTCGTGCGCGCCCGGTCCGCCGGCGTTGAACGCGAGGTAGATCGCCGCGGGGACGGTCATGCCGCCGAGCGCCGCGACCACGGGAATCGTCAGCCGCCGGCGCTCGCGCAGCTCGCCCACGTCGAGCTCGCGCTTGGCCTCCAGCCCGACGACGAGGAAGAACAGCGTCATCAGGCCCTCGTTGACCCAATGGTGCAGGTCGAGCGTGATCCCGTCGCTGCCGATCCTCACCGCCAGCTTCGTGCCCCACACCGAGTCATAGGTGTGCCACCACGGCGAGTTCGCCCACAGCAGCGCGAGGATCGTCCCGGCGAGCAGCACGCTGGCGCCGCCGGTCTCGGTGCCGAGGAAGTTGCGAACCGGAGCCGCGAGGCTGCGCGCCCAGGCCGTGCGGCCGGCGTACGGGGCGGGGGTGGCGTCGAGTGCGCCTGGCAATGGCCCGTCCGCGTCCTCAGGCCGTGAACGCGACCGCGGCGTCTGGGGTGGCCGCCACGAAGGCGAAGCTCTCCTCGATGTAGAGGTGGACGTTCTCCTCGTCGTGTCGCTCGTAGCCGATCGACAGATCCTGCCCGCAGTCGAGGATGAAGTCGCCGCCGCGTTGGCTGAGGACGACCGCGCCGTGCACGCCCGGCGCCCACACGATCGGACCGTCGAGGATCTTGCGCAGGTGGTCGAGCAGCAGCTGGCCGCCGTGCTCGGCGGTCTCGACGACGAGCCGGTACTGCTCGCGCCCGAGCGCCATGCCGTAGGGGCCGCCGATGCCGCCGCGGAGCAGCAGCTCGACGGCGCCGGCGATCGCGCGCGGGTAGCTCGATGGGTCCTCGCCGAGCGGCTTGGCCTCGTGCGGCGATGCGTCCGCGATCCCGGTGATCGCCGCATCCGCCCAGCCGTGCATCACCGCGACGTTCTCCGCGACGGCGATCCGGTAGGCGGCATCGTCGAGCGAGTCCAGGTCGACGTCCAGGGCGCCGCGGTCCAGGTCGCGAAGCTCGCCGCGCGAGATCGTGAAGTCCGCGCGCACCTCCGCCAGCGACAGCACGCGACGCTGGGCTGCAGTCACGCCCTTGTGCGGGGAGCTCGGGAGCTCCACGATGCGTCCTAGGTTCGTCGCCGAGTGCTCCCAGCCGTGGGGACCGGAGAAGTCGACGAGCTTGCGCGCAGCCAGCGCCGGCGTGAGCCGCTGCTTGGCCTCGTCGTCGATCGTCCTCCAGCCGGCGTCGCTGATCGGCGCAAGCGAGCACAGGAGATGATCGGTCATCGCACACCCCCTGCTGTCCGCGTCTGCGCCGGTGACTGTCGCGGCGCCTCATGACACTGATCAAGACCCATCAGACGACCTCCTCGAGTCTGAGCCGACGACGGCTCCGTGGGGCCCGGGTGCGCCACCGCGCCCCCCGGCTGGTGGCCAGGATATTTGCAAGCTCGCGCGCGCCGAGCGGCGCGGCCCACGAAGGCCGGCGACCTGCTCATGAGCCAAGCGGCGGTGCTGTCGGCATCTCGATCACCACGCGCCCGAGCCCGATGACCTCCATCTCGGTCTGCGGAGCGCACACCGCGATCGCGTTGGACTCGCGGCGCAGCGTGCGCCGCAGCCACACGAACGCCGCGGAGCCGACGACCGCGGGAACCCACAGCGCGATCGCGCGATAGGCGAGCACCGCGGAGGCCGCGGCGGTGATCGGCACGTTATACAGGACGAACGTCCCCACCAGGCCGAGGTCGACGCCGCCGATGCCGCCGGGCACCGGGATCAGCCCGCCCAGCTCGCCGATCAGGTAGGCGATACCCAGGATCGCCACGGGCGGCGCGGCGCCGAACGCGCGGAACCCAGCCCACAGGATCATGATGTCGAAGACCAGGTAGGCGAGGATCCCGCCGATCAGCCACGCGTTGCCCTCGCGCAGCAGCGCGACCGCCTCGTTGACGCCGTCGGCGATCGCCACGAGCGTCTTCAACGCGAGCGTCGAGCGCTTGGACGACGCGCCTGCTTCGTTTGCCTGAAGGCGCCGGTGCAATCTCGCGGCGCCCCGTCCCGCGAGCAGCGATCCGACGATCGAGGCGGCCGCGATCGCGGCGGGCAGCGCGGTCAACGCCAGGTTCGTCTCCCCGGGGAACACGCTCACGGCCAGGCCGACCCCGATGACGACCACGCCGACGACGTTCGCGACGCTGGTCAGCAGGAAGAAGGCCGCGGTGCGCCGGGCGATCTCGCTCGCCGGCATGCCGCCGCGTTTGAGCGCCCACGCGCCGAGCGCCAGGCCACCCGCGCCGCCGGTCGGAAGCAGCGCGTTGGCGCCCACCTCGGACATGCCGATCTGGTAGCTCACGCGCCAGCTCATGCGCCTGCAGAACACCATCCGGAAGATCGCCACGTAGCCGAGGCCGGAGAGCACCTTCAGGCCGACGCCGAGCGCCAGCCACCCCGGCTTGGCGTGCGAGAGCCGCGTGCGCAGGCTCTCGAGCCCGGGAAGCAGCGTCACGGCCGCGACGATCGCGAGCAGAATCACGCTCAACAACAGCAGCTGCTTACCCAGCTTGCGCCGACCGAGCGCCTCGGGTATCTCGAGATCGTCGGGGGCGACGCTCGCCTTGTCCTGCCGCTCTACCTGCGTGCTGCCCACGGTGGCCTTACCGCCTCGATGAGTCGCTCGACCTCAAGCGTAGCGGCGTCTCCGAGACCCGCGGGCGGCGCCGGCGGCTGCTCGAAGACAGGGCGCTCGCCGTGCAGCCAGGCGAGCACGTCCCGTGAAGACAGGCAGAAGGCGTCGCGCGGCAGCAGCGAGATCACCGTGGCGCAGAGGTCCCCGCACCAATCCTCCGCGAGCCGCGCGTCGTGCGTGCAGTCATACAGCACGGCCCATGCCAGCTCCCGCGCCGAGCTCCCCCGGCGTCCCCAGCTGAAGCTCCACAACGGGTCGCGCTTGCGCGGCGCCAGTTTCTGCACGCCCTCGCCGTCGAGCACGACCACGCGGCACCCCGCCGCGCAGCGCTCGCCGACATACCAGCGTCCCGTCGAGCCCCAGGCGGGGTCGATGCGATTGCGCTCGCGCATGCCTAGAACATAGGCGGCGGGCGGCCGGCTTCGCTTCTGTCATTAGACGGTATTGCCGTCCATTGAGGCTGGCCGGAATGCCGATGGTTGGGTCCGCTGGGGGCGAAGAGTGCCGCTGGCGGCAATGACGTCCGGCCCTTCCGATGGGAAGCTTCGCGCACGGTCGCCGCGAGCCACGCCGTCCCGCGGATCGCGCGTCCGAGTGCTCCCATACAACGGCAGGAGGGCAGTGAGATGGCCGTCTCCGCGATCCCCGTCCCCGACACGGCGCCTGGTGCGACCGGCCTCCGCCGAGAGGCGGGCACGTGGACGCGCCCGCGCGGGCGGCGGCTGCTCGCGGTCGAGCCGCCCGCGCTCGCCGTCCTGCGCGGACGCGACGCGGAGCTGCTGGCGCTCGAGGAGCTCATGGGCCGCAGCAACGCCGGCGGGCAGGCGCTGGTGCTCCGCGGCGAACCCGGGATCGGCAGGTCGGCACTGCTGGCGGAGGCGGGCAGGCGCGCGTCGCAGAGCCGCATGCGCGTGCTGTCGGCGAGGGGAGCCCGCTCGGAGCGGCAGCTCGCGTTCGCGGGCCTGCATCAACTGCTGCAGCCGCTTCTCGGTGACGCCGAGCGACTGCCGGAGAGGCAGCGCAACGCCCTGCTCGCCGCCTTCGGCATGGCCGATGGCGAGGCGTCGGACATCTTCCTGATCGGCCTGGCGACGCTGGCGCTGCTCGGCGCCAGCGCTCGGCGGCAGCCGATCCTGCTGATCGTCGACGATGCGCAGTGGCTCGACCGTCACACGCAGGAGGTGGTGACGTTCGTGGCGCGGCGCCTTGAGGCGGACCCGATCGCCCTGCTGATGGCCGGGAGCGAGGCCTGTGGGCAGGGGGTCGAGACCGCCGGCATGCGCGAGCTCGCGCTCGCGCCGCTGGAGGACGCCGCGGCCGCTGCGCTGCTCGACGAGCGCGCGCCCGCACTGACGCCAGCGGTGCGGGCGCGCCTGCTTCGCGAGGCCGCGGGCAATCCGCTGGCGCTCTTGGAGCTTCCGGTCGCCCTGCACGAGCTTCCCGAGTGTGCCTTCCTCCCGGGCCAGCTGCCGCTCACCGCGCGCCTGGAGCAGGCGTTCGCCGCGCGTGCGCAGACGCTCGCCGCGGACGCCCGAGCGCTGCTCCTCGTCGCGGCGTTGAACGACGGCGACAGCGTGCGCGAGACGCTCGCCGCCGGCTCGATCCTCGCCGGCTCGCAGCTGACGGCGGAAGCGCTCGCGCCGGCAGTGTGCGCGAACCTCGTCGAGATCGACGGCTGGCAGCTGCGCTTCCGCCATCCGCTGACGCGCGCGGCGATCGCCCAGTCGGCGAGCCTGTCCCAGCGGCGGGCTGCGCACGCCGCGCTGGGCGAGGCTCTGGCCGCCATCCCGGAGCGTCGCGTGTGGCATCGCGCGGCTTCGATCGCCGGCGCCGACGAGCAGGTCGCCGTCGAGCTCGAGCTGGCCGCCACGCGCGCCCATGCGCGTACCGGCATGGGCGCGGGCGTCGCGGCGCTGGAACGCGCGGCGCAGCTCAGCGACGACCCCGCTCGACGTGGCGGGCGGCTGCTGCGCGCGGCGGAGCTCGCGTACGAGATGGGGCGTCGCGACGTCGTGCGGCGCCTACTCGACGAGGCTCGGCCGCTCGGCCTGGAGCCGCTGGAGCGCGCTCGCGCGCGCTGGCTCGGCGCGCTGCTCGGTGACGGCCCCTCGACGAGCGCCGCACACGTGAGCCGGCTCCTGGAGATCGTGGGGGAGATGCGGCTCGCCGGCGCGGGCGAGGGGGCCATGAACGGCCTGCTGGCCGTCGCGTCGCTGGGCTGGTGGACCGACCGCGACGAAGGCGTCCGCGACGCGCTGGTGGCTGGCGCCGAGAGCATGCCCGTCGCGCCAGAGGACCCCAGGCGGCTCGCCGTGCTGACGTTCGCCGCTCCGCTCCGGCAGGGACCCGAGGCGCTGGAGCGGTTGTGCCGCGTGACCCCGGACACGTACGACGACGCGATGGTCGGCCTGCGCATCGGGATCGCCGCGCAGTTGCTCGGCGGCGTCCGGGAGTCGGCGGAGCTCCTCGACGCATCCCTCGCCCGGCTGCGCTCGGAGGGTCGCCTTGCGGGGCTTGCGGAGGCGCTCGAGGCGCAGGCCTGGGCCAAGATCTGGCTTGGCTCCTGGGATCAGGCGCGGGCGGCGGCCGAGGAGGCCGCGCGGCTCGCGCGTGAGACGGGCAGCGGCGCGACCGTCGCCGCCGCCCAGAACGTCCAGGCGTGGCTGGCGGCGCTCGGCGGGGAGCGCGAGGCCGTGCAGACGTTGACGGAGGACTCCGAACGACGGTACCCGCCGATCGGCCCCACGCCGCTGCTGGCCGTCGCGCACGTCGCGCGGGGCGTGGCGGCGCTGGGTGAGGGCGCGCACGCGGTCGCCTACGACGAGCTGCGCCGGATCTTCGATCCGGCGGACGTCGCGCACGACGCGTCCGTCGGGCAGTGGGTGATCGGCGACCTGGTCGAGGCCGCGGTGCACTGCGAGCGCAGCCGGGACGCAGCGGCGCTGCTCGCCGACATGGAGGCCCTGGCCGACTCCGCCCGCTCACCGTTGCTGCTCGCGGCGCTCAGCCACGCGCGGCCGCTGCTCGCCGAGGACGACCGTGCAGAGGAGCTGTTCGAGGAGGGGATGCGGACGCTCGCGTCGTGGCCGTTTCTGCGCGCGCGGCTGCTGCTCGCGCATGGCATCTGGCTGCGCCGGCGCCGTCGCGTGGCGGAGTCGCGCTCGCCGCTGCGCCGGGCCCGTGAGGCGTTCGACGCCCTCGGCGCGGCTCCATGGGCAGAGCGCGCGCGCCAGGAGCTGCGGGCCTCCGGTGAGACCACGCGCAGCCGCACGCCCGAGCACCGCGACCAGCTCTCTCCTCAGGAGCTCCAGATCGCGCTGATGGCAGCGGAAGGACTCTCCAACCGCGAGATCGGACAGCGGCTGTTCCTCTCCCACCGCACCGTCGGATCGCACCTGTACCGGGTCTTCCCCAAGCTCGGCGTCACCAACCGCGCCGAACTCAGCAGGGCGCTCGGCAACAGCCTCGCGGCCGCTGCGTAGCGCCCACAGACTCATGCTAGCTGCAATGTTGGAACCGGCGGCGCCTGCGAGGCTAATAACATGCCCATCCGCGTTCTGATCGTCGACGACAGCCAGTCCTTCCTGGACGCCGCGGGGGTCCTGCTGGAGCGCGAGGGCCTGTCCGTCGCGGGCGTCGCCTCGACGACGGCGACCGCTCTGGATCAGGCCGAGCAGCTCCAACCGGACGTCGTGCTCGTCGACATCACGCTGGGGGGCGAGAGCGGCTTCGACGTCGCCCGCCTGCTGTTCGAGAACGACCGCGACGACTGGCCGGTCGTGATCCTGATCTCGACGCACGAAGAGGCGGATTTCGCCGACCTGATCGCCGCCAGCCCCGCGAGCGCGTTCCTGCCGAAGTCCGACCTGTCGGCGCGACTGATCCAGGAGATCGTCGACGCCAAAGCGGGCGCGGGCGACGACGTCGGCGCCAACGCCGACTAGCGTCGGCGAGCGCCGGCGCGGCCGCAGGTGTGACTACCTGGCGTCGAGGTACGCAAGCACGGCCAGCACGCGCCGGTGGTCGTCCTCGGTGTCGGCGAGGCTCAGCTTGCCGAGGATGCTGTGCACGTGCTTCTCGACCGTTCCCTCGGTCACCCACAGCTCGCGTGCGATGCCGCCGTTGGAGCGGCCCTGGGCCATCAGTGAGAGCACCTCGCGCTCGCGCGGGGTGATCTCCTCCAGCGGGTCGTCGACCCGGCGCGCGGCGACGAGCTCCTGGACGAGCGCCGGGTCGACGGCCGAGCCTCCCTTGACGATCCGCTCGACCGTCTCGATGAACTCGCCGACGTCGGTGATGCGGCTCTTGAGCAGGTAGCCGCTGCGCTCGCCGCTGGCGAGCAGATCCATCGCGTGCTCGACCTCGGCGTGCGCGGAGAGGATCAGGATCGCGATCTGGGGAAGCTCCTCGCGGATCAGGCGCGCCGCGTCGAGCCCCTCGGTCGCGTGACCCGGCGGCATGCGGATGTCGATCACGGCCAGCTCCGGTTGCTGCGCGCGGACGAGCTCGATCAGCTCCGCGCCCGTCCCGCACTGCCCGATCACCTCATATCCAGACTGCTCCAGTAGGCCCGCGAGTCCTTCGCGCAGGAGGACTTCGTCATCCGCCAACGCGACCCGGGTACGGCTGGTAGACACGGCTGGCAAGTATGATCGAAACCCTTGCCGTTGTCCGGGGGGTGGTGTGGTGAACGCCTCGCTAAGGCAGTCGCGATCGTGAGCAAGCTTGGCCTGGTTGGCGCGCTGCTGCGCCAGCCCTCGCCTGCGCGCCGGGCGGCGGCGTGGGCGACCGCGCTGCTCGTGCCGCCCCTGATCGCAGCCGCCACCGAGCCCGTCCGCTCCTCGCTGGAACTGTCCGGGTATCTCACGATCGCGCTGCTGATCGTCGTCGCGGTGTCGCTGCTCGGCGGCGTGCGACCGGCGCTGCTCGCCGTCCTCGTCGCGTGGCTTGCGGGCGACTACGTGTTCGCCACCCCCTATGACACCTTCCGCATCTATCTGCGCGCCGGCAACGCGCCGCTGGCCGCGTTCATCCTCGTCGGCGCTGCGGTGGGGCTGCTGGTCGACCAGCTCGTGCGACTGCTGGAGGAGCAGACGGCGCTGCGGCAGGTCGAGACCGCGCTGCGGATCGAGCTCGATGCCTCGCGCGTACGCATCGTCGAAGCCTCCGATGAGACGCGCCGGCGGATCGAGCGCGACCTGCACGACGGCACCCAGCAGCGGCTGGTCTCGCTGGGGCTCGAGCTGCGCTCGGCGATTGCCGCCGTGCCGGCCGAGCTGCCGGGGCTGGGCGCCGACCTCGCGCGGGTCGCAGCCGGGCTCGCGAGCGTGCAGGAGGAGCTGCGCGAGATCGTGCGCGGGATCCACCCCGCGATCCTCGCCATGGGCGGCATCGGTCCGGCGCTGCGGACGCTCGCGCGCCGCTCCGCGGTGCCCGTGGAGCTCGATGTGCGCACGCAGGCGCGGCTGCCCGAGCGCATCGAGGTCGCGACCTACTACATCGTCTCGGAGGCGCTCACGAACGCCGCCAAGCACGCGCGGGCCTCGGCTGTGCGTGTCGACGTCGAGGCGGTTGACAGTGTGATCCGCATCGCCGTCGCCGACGACGGCGTCGGCGGGGCCGAAAAAGGCAAGGGGTCGGGCCTGGTCGGGCTCAAAGATCGCATCGAAGCGCTCGGCGGCACGATCGCGATCGACAGTCCCGTCGGTCAGGGCACGCGGCTGCGCGTCGAGATCCCGGTCGGCGACTGATTCTGCGCAGGGCGCGGCTGCTCTGCGGGCTCGCAAACCGGCCAGTCATCCGACGCAAACCCAACGCTCGACACACGTGGGTCCCAGAGTTGACACGTGACTCATACCCGTCAGGTGACAGAAGCGAAGGTGGGGCGATCGGGCCTACGGTGTGCACAAACCCGCGTTTGCGGCTGCACCGACGAGACGCCGCGACGCGCGAGGACGGCATCGGCCGTCGCTCAGGCGACCCGCTTTCCCAGGGTCAGCCCTCGCCTGAGGTCGCGGGCAGGCTCCTCTCTCTCCCCCGAGGGGCCTGCCCCACCCTTTTCGGCGCCGCGGCGCTGCGGGTTGCGTGTGGGAGCCCGTCGCGGGGCTCAGCGATTCGGCGCCTGCAGCGTCAGCTCGCCGCGCATACACACGACGTGACGGTCGGGAAGGATCCCGATGCGCATGGCGACGTCGTTGCACACGGGGCAGCGCAGCACGGCGCCCGCGCCGCGATAGGCGCGATGCGCGCCGAGCGCGCTGCGCGCGCCGCACGTCTCGCAGTGGCGCTCGGCGCGCGTCATCTCCATCGAGAACACTTCATCGAGCAGGCCGGCGAGCGCGTTGCCGTCGAGCCACAGCGCCTGCGCGCTCATCGGCTGGTCCGCTTCTGCGTGTGTGCGCGCATCCGCTCGCCCAGCCTCAACTCGGGCCGAAGCGCTCGGCGTGGATCGAGCCCGGGGGATGGCCGATCCCCACGAGCGCGTCGGCGACGCTCTCCACGAACGCGGTCGGTCCGCAGACGAAGATCCGCGGCCGTTCGCTGACGCGCGGTCCGATCAACGTCAGCATCTCCGCGTCGACGCGGCGGTCGAAGCCGCTCCAGCCGGGCGGTTGCGCGCGTGTCAGGGTGAACTGCGTGGTCAAGCCCCTCTCCCCGGACATTCGTGACAGCTCGTCCCGGTATAGCAAGTCATCCCAGGTCCTGCTCGAGGCGAGCAGGCGCGTGTCGATCATCGACTCGCGCGCGGCGCGATGGCGGATCATCGCCATCAGCGGCACGAGCCCCGAGCCGCCGGCGACGAGCAGCAGCGGGCCGCCGTCCTCCACCCGCCAGGTGAAGTGCCCGCCGACGGGGCCGCGCAGCTCGAGCCGGTCGCCGCCGCGCAGCTCGTCGGTGAGGTACGGGGAGACCTCGCCGTCGTCGATCCGCTCCACCGTCAGCTCCAGACGCTCGTCCTCGGGGGCGGAGGCGATCGAGTAGGAGCGCTCGGCCTGGTAGCCGTCCTCGGCGGTCAGGCGGACGTCCACATGCTGCCCGGCGACATGCCCGGGCCAGCCGCTGCGGTCGAGCACGATCGTCTTCGCATGGGCGCTCTCCTCGACGAGCTCGAGCACTGTCATCTCGTGCCAGACGATCGGCGCGCGCGGCAGCGTCAGTCGCTCCAATAGCGCTCCTCTTTCCACGGGTCGCCGTGGTTGTTGTAGCCGGCCTGCTCCCAGAAGCCGGGCTCGTCCTCAACGGTGAAGCGCAGGCCGCGCACCCACTTGGCGCTCTTCCAGAAGTACAGATGCGGGACCAGCAGCCGCGCCGGCCCGCCGTGCTCGGCCTCCAGCGGTGCGCCGTCGAAGTCGTAGACGACCCATGCGCGGCCGGCGGTGAGGTCGGCGAGCGACAGGTTGGTCGTGTAGCCGCCGTCCGACCACGCCGTCACATATCCAGCCTCGGTCTCGACGCCCTCCAGCAGCGTGTCGATCGCGACGCCGGTCCAGTGCGTGCCGAGCTTCGACCACTTCGTCACGCAGTGGATGTCGACGGTGAACGTCTCCGAGGGCAGCGCGAGAAACTGCTCCCACGTCCACGAGGCTTCGCTGCCGACCTCGCCGCCGATCGCAAAGCTCCACTCCTCCAGCGGCGTGCGCGGCGTCGGTCCGGCGGAGAGGACCGGGAAGTCGTTCACCACATACTGCCCGGGTGGCACGCGCGCCGGGTCCACGTCGTCCCTGCGCCGACCGTGAAAGCCGCGAGAAATAGGTGCCATCGAAAGCTCCGATCTCGAAGTTCGGTTGCTCGGAGCCCACAGCGTCCGGCAACGGTCGCCGGCGGTCTCGCCAGCGCGTTCAATCTAACACCGCCCTCCGCTTGCCGTCCCGGCCGCCCGCGCGTCAGCCGCCGATGTAGGACATCTCGATCTTGCCGGCCGCGCGCTGTCCGTCCGTCCTCGCCGCGCGCAGCTGCGAGTAGCGGTCGGCGCGCGCGGTCCAGATCTCCCGCAGGTGCTCCGCGATCTCGCGGTCGCCGGCGCGCCCGCGCAGCAGCGCGCGCAGGTCGCTGCCTCGGCTGGCGAACAGACAGGTGTAGAGGCGGCCCTCGGCGGACAGCCGCGCGCGGGCGCAGCCCTGGCAGAAGGGCTCGGTTACGGAGTGGATCACACCGATCTCGCCGGCTCCGTCGCGGTAGGCCCAGCGCGATGCCACCTCGCCGGCGCGCGTGGCGGGCAGGCGCTCAAGCGGCCAGCGCCGCTCGATCCGAGCGAGGATCTCGCTCGCTGGCACCACCTGATCCAGGCGCCATCCGTTCGTCTCGCCGACGTCCATGTACTCGATGAAGCGCACGATCTCCGGGCGCCCGCGGAAGCGCTCGGCCATCGCCTCGACGCAGTGCTCGTTGACGCCCCGCCTGACGACCATGTTGATCTTCACCGGCCCAAGGCCGGCCTCGCCCGCCGCGTCGATGCCCTCCAGCACCCGCGCGAGCGAGAGATGCGAGTCGCTCATCGCCCGGAACGCCTCCTCGTCGAGCGCGTCCAGGCTGACGGTCACCCGGCCGAGGCCCGCCCGCGCCAGCGCGCGCGCCTGCGAGGCCAGGAGCGTCCCGTTGGTCGTGAGCGCGATGTCCTCGATGCCCGGTATGACGACGAGCATCTCCACCAACCGCTCCAGGTTGCGGCGCAGCAGCGGCTCGCCGCCCGTGAGGCGGATCTTGCCGACCCCCTGGGCCGCGAGGATCCGCGCCAGGCGTGCGATCTCCTCGAAGGACAGCAGCTCGGCGCGCGGCACGAACTGGAAGTCGCTACCGAACACCTCTCGCGGCATGCAGTAGGGGCAGCGCAGGTTGCAGCGATCGGTGACCGACACGCGCAGGTCCAGCAGCGGTCGCCCCAGCTCGTCGACGTTGGGGACCATGCCGACTCACGATACCTGCGCTGGGCGCCGAAGTGTGGAGTCGCGACCCGCAAGCAGGGTGCGCGGAGCCGTGCACATAGTATACGCATGCTGACAATCGTCAGAGACGTGGGCTGCGGCGCTGTCCGGTGACTGCGCTATAAACGGACGAATTGTTTGGGTTAGCGAGATGTCGAGGAAGAGGCCAGTGCTGCTGCGGGAACGCGGATGGGGCTGGTAGTGGCGTTGTGGTGTGGCTTGACGTCGGCTGAGGCGTGGGCCCAATCGCAGTTCTCGTCTCGTAAGAAGCAGTGGCCGAAGCCGAACGGCATGAAGAGCAGTTGGTCTAGCGCAAGTGCCGCTCGAAGACACCGAAGAACGTACGGACAGATACGGGGCGAAAGGGAGGACGCTGGTATCCAGCGTAGAGAGTGCGACACACGAATCCTCATTTGGGTTGGCGCGGCCGAGTGCCCGCAACGCCAGGATTGCATGGCTGCAGGATGTGCGCCGGCATTTGGAAAAGGAGCAATGGCGGCCTGTCGCCGCTGGCGCGCTAACCCGATGGCGTCCGTTGTCGAACGATAGTTCTCCGCCGCGCTCCGGGCTATCGTCGGTCCGCTCGCATGGGCGCAAGCCTGCGGTCCGCTCACAGCGGCAGCACCGTGAGCAACTCGTACACAGGCTGCTCACCGGAGTCCACGTCGATCTGGCTGAGACTCGTCAGCTTGGCTACGAGTTGGACGCCCGGCATCTCGGCGTCGTCGCTACAGGCACGAAAGGGATGCGATCTCTACAAGACCTCAAGACGGTCCTTGGCTGCGAATTGCTCATGGTTTCCCACGGCGACAGTGTTTGGGCGTGGCTGGGGAGGTCAAGTCCGATCAAGACCGCGGATCTGAGGCGCATACTGTCCCGCGGCGGGAACACCGAGGGGCCGCTTGCGTTTGGCGAACCGGGCGTAGGGGTCGAGGGCTGGCGCCTGACGCATCATCAAGCCCGCGAAGCATGGGGTGTCGCGATCCATCTGCGCGAGCGGTTCACATGGTACGCCGACGTCCTACTTCTTGCGGCTGCGCTGCGAAACAACACGCTGGAGAGATCGCTCACGCGGAAATACTTGGAGCCGCTCCGTAGTCAGAAGGATGGGGGCTTGGCGCTACGTAAGACGCTGCGGGCCTACATCGATGCAGGGTGCAGCGCCACATCGGCGGAGTCCACTGCCGGCGTCGGCCGGCACACCGTTGCGGATCGCGTGCAGAAAGCCGAGCAGTTGATAGGACAGTCGGTACGAGCCTGCCTGTCAGAGCTGGACGTGGCTCTTTGCCTAGAGGCACTTGACGAATATCGCGCTCGGTGATGCGGAGGAACCTGGGCAGGAGCTTCGTCCAACAGCCGGAAACCGTCCACATTGGCAGGCACGGACGACCACATTGGCACCCGACAAACAGATTTACTACGCCGCAACCCTTCGCAAAACTGCTCAAGGCGAAGCGAATCTACAGAAAGGGCGCGTATGCTCGGGCTGGCCAGCTCTGCACAGACGGCGATTGATCGCTCGATCACGGATCGGATGGTGCTGGGGTCCAGAGCCGTGGTCGCGTGGCGTTCTGTGGTGGCGCTGGTGGTGTTGGCGCTGCTTCTGGGAATGACCTTGGTGCCGCGGTTGGCTGAGAAGCGTTCGTCTGGAGGGATCGCCGCGAGTCGGAAGCCGGCATCGGGCGAGGGGCTTGCGAGTTTGCCGCTGACGGCTCAGAGCCAGATTTCAGGGGCACTTGGGGCCGATGATCATGCCTACCAAGTCAGTGCTTCCCAAGGTGGATTCCAGGCGGCTAGTCCGGCGCAGAGCTTGCGAGCACGCTTTACCAGATCCGGGATTCTGGTCGACTCGGGCGAGGCGCGGTTGGGGCTGAGCCTGAGGGCGGTGGGATATGGCGGTTCGCTTGTGGCGCTCGGCGATGTCGCGCCGCGAGCTAATGCGAATCGCGTTACGTATACGCGAGCGGGATTGACTGAGTGGTACACCAACGGGCCGTTTGGTCTGGAGCAGGGCTTCAACATACCGCGGGCACTAGCTGGTCGTCCGACAGGGCCCCTGACGCTCGCGATGGCGCTTTCCGGCGATACGAATGTGTCGTTGATCGACGGCAGGCAGGCTCTCGCGCTCAGCCATGCGGGCACCTCATTGAGTTATGGCGGGCTGGTGGCGAGAGACGCCAAAGGGCGTCTGTTGCATAGTTGGCTCGCGGTCCGAGGTGGACAGGTACTGCTACGCATCGACACGCGTAATGCAGATTACCCGCTGAGAATCGATCCGTTGATCCAACTGGGTAAAGAGATCACAGGTAGCGGAGAGAGTGGCAATGCACGGTTTGGGTACAGCGTGGCCCTGTCATCCAACGGCAAGACCGCACTAATTGGAGGGCCGTTCGATAACAGTGAAGCCGGGGCGGTGTGGGTGTTCACCCGTTCGGGCTCTACTTGGACCCAGCAGGGTGAAAAGCTCACCGGAGGCGAAGAGACCGGCGCTGGACTCTTCGGTGTTCACGTGGCTCTATCCGCTAATGGCAATACTGCTCTGATCGGGGGAAGTGGAGATGACGGCGGTATCGGGGCGGCGTGGGTGTTTACCCGCTCAGAAAAAAAATGGACTCAGCAGGGCGCAAAGATCACCGGGCCGGGAGAGACAGGCAAAGGCGACTTTGGCGAGAGCGTCGCACTGTCGGCTGATGGCAACACCGCATTGATCGGCGCCCCATCTGACAACGGCTCAGAAGAAAGCCTCGGCGCCGCCTGGGTATTTGCTCGTTCGGAAGGCATATGGTCCGATCAAAGCGGAAAGCTCCGTGTCACCAGCGAAGAGAGTAAAGACGCCAGCTTCGGATGGAGCGTCGCACTGTCAGCTGACGGCAATACGGCGCTTATTGGGGCACGGTGGAACGGCACGCCATATTACGAACATCACGGCGCAGCATGGGTCTTTACGCGTTCAGGGTCCAGCTGGGCTCAGCAGGGCGGAAAAATCACCCCCAGCGATGGGGAAGGAACCGAAAACGAATTTGGATTCAGCGTAGCACTGTCCGAAAACGGAAACACGGCGCTCATCGGAGCTCCAGATGACACCAATAAATACGTAGGCTATTACGGCGCAGCCTGGGTGTTTACCCGTTCTGGCTCAACGTGGACACAGCAGGGTGACAAGTTCGCCCCATACGGAGAGCAAGGGGAAGGAAAATTCGGCTGGAGCGTGGCACTTTCGGCGGACGGAAATACAGCGCTGGTTGGGGGATGGGCGGATACCGTAAAAGAAGCAACGTCTGGGGCGGCGTGGGTCTTTAAGCGCGTGGGTACGGAATGGCTTGAGGAGGGTGGCAAATACACGGCGACGGAAGAGAAATCGGGGTCGTTCGGTTTTGGGGTCGCTTTGTCCTCCGCGGGAAACGTAGCCTTGATTGGCGACGCCCAGACAAATGGCCTCGTCGGAGGGGCATACTCGTTCATAAACACGTTTTCGCCCGAAGAACTGTACGGGATGGAAAACGAAGCGGAACCAGACTTGAATCGTTCGTGCGCGGGCGATCCAGTCAACTGTGCGACTGGCAATATGGTAGAGGCGGAGACGGATCTCTCGGTTGGAGGACGTGGCCCCGGGTTGAACGTGGTGCGCACGTATAACTCCCAGATGGCCGCAACGCAGAGCGAACACGGTGTCTTTGGCTATGGCTGGACCGGGCCGTACGATGCGCATCTCACGTTTAACGAAGAAGCGGAAACTGTGACCGTCCATCAGGACAACGGCAGCGAGGTGGTATATGCGGCGCAAGAAGGTGGCACTTACCTGGGTGCTGGTCCTTGGGTTGAGGCGACGCTAGTCAAGGAAGGAAGCATCTTTATTTATACGCTTCCGGATCAGATGAAACTGGAGTTTAACAGCGCCGGAGTGCTTACGAGCGAGGTTGATCGGAATGGCAATGCCATAACGATGTCTCACAACTCCGAAGGGCAGCTGGAAACGGTGACCGATGGTGCCGGCCGCAAATTGACGTTTGCCTACAACGGCGAAGGCCTCGTCGAAAGTGTAAAAGATCCGATGGGACACACAGTGAAATACACTTATGAATCGGGGAACTTGATGAGCGTCACCCAGCCCGGCGAAACCGCTCTGCGCTGGCAGTTCAGATATAACTCGGAACATGAGATGACCTCGGAGAAGGACGGCCGTGAACATGCCGTAACAACAGAATACGGCGGCGCGAATCGTGTAATCAGCCAGACGGACGCGATGGAACGCACACGCAAATGGGCCTACTCGGCGACCGAAGCAGGAGAACTACAGACAACGATTACCGAACCCAACGGGGCTGTCACCGTCGAGATCTTCAATAATGCCTACCTTCCGACAAGCATTACTCATGCGTACGGAACGTCGATTGCGGCGACGACTACCTACAGATACAACGCGAATAACGAGCTGGTAGCGGTTACAGATCCCAACAAACATACGACGGAATATGAGTACGACTCTATTGGCGATCGAGACCTTGCCATAGATCCGAATGGCGATGAAACTGAATGGTCGTATTACGAAGAACACTATCTAGCTTCGATGAGAACCCCCAAGGGCGAGACGACGACGTACGTGCTGGAAAGTCATGGGAATCCGGAAGCCATCGAACGATCGGCGCCGGGCGGCAAAATCCAGAAGACCACGTACAAATACGATGGGAAAGGCGATCTGACGAGCGAAACGAACCCGGTTGAACACACACGCATGTTTGAATACGACACCTACGGTGATCGAGAAAGCGAAACAGATCCTGAAGGCAACAAGCGCACCTGGAAATACAACGAAGATTCCCAGGAAATCGCCAGTGTGAGCGCGAGAGGCAATGTCAAAGGCGGCGAACCGTCAAAATTCGAAACCAAAATCGAACGTAATGCCAAGGGGCAGCCGCTCACCGTGACCAACGCTCTTGGACAGACGACAAAATACACCTATGACGCTGACGGCGATCTGGAAGCGCTTACCGATGGCAACGGACACACGACGACCTACACATACAACGCGGACAATGAGCAGACTAGGGTCGAAGCGCCTAATAAAACGGTAACAGAAACCGAATACGACGCTGACGGAAACGTCATCGACCAGACGGATGGCAACAAACACACTACGAAATATGTACGCAACCTGCTGGAGGAGGTTACCGAATCCGTCAACCCCCTCGGGGAGACGACAAAAATGGAATACGATGCCGCAGGCAATCTAAAAACGTTGTCTGACCCTGCAAAACGCACGACGACCTACGCCTACGATTCAGGTAACCGGTTGACGGAAATCAGCTACTCCAGCGGGACACCCCACTCGGTGAAATACGAATACGATAAAGACGGCGACCGAATAAAGATGGTCGACGGCACCGGCACCACGAAATATACGTACGACGTGCTGGATCGGCTTACGGAAACAGAAAACGGAAATAAAGAAAAAGTAAAATATGAATACAATCTCGCCAACGAGCCGACCAAGATCACATACCCGAACGCAAAAGCGGTCGAACGCGCCTACGACAAAGACGGACGGCTGGAAAAGGTCACTGATTGGAACAAAAAGGAAACCAAGTTGTCGTATGACCCAGACTCTGATCTCATCACGACGACGTTTCCCAGCGAAACGAAAGACGAAGACAAATACGTCTACAACGATGCAGACCAGCTGAGCGAAATCGACATGAAGAAAGGCACGGAAACACTCGCTTCGCTCGTATACACGCGCGATAGCGACGGGCAGGTCAAAAAGACGGTCGCAAAAGGATTGCCCGGCGAAGAAACGACCGAAGACGCATACGACGAAAACAGCCGGCTCACAAAAGCTGGCAGCACGAGCTACGAATACGACGCGGGCAATAACCCCACCAAAGAGGGAGCGAGCACAAACACCTTCAACGAAGGGGACGAGCTCGAAAAAGGAACCGGCGTTAACTACACGTACAACGAATTCGGTCAGCGCACGAAAGCAACGCCCGAAAAAGGCTCGGCTATTACCTACGGGTATGACCAAGTCGGTGACCTAACCTCGGTCGAACGTCCGAAAGAAGGTGAAGCCGCCGAAATCAAAGACGCGTACTCCTACAACGGCGACGGACTGCGCGCCTCCCAAACGGTCTCTGGAACGACGACTCACCTTGCATGGGACTTGGCGGAAAAGACCCCTCTGCTACTCAGCGACGGCACCAACAGCTATATAGACGGGCCGGGTAACCTCCCCATCGAGCAGATCGCGAGTGGAGGCACAGTCCTTTATATGCACCATGATCAGCAGGGCTCGACGCGCTTGCTGACGGGGTCTACCGGCAAAAGCGAAGCCACGATGACCTACGATCCCTACGGCAACACCGTTGGCACGACCGGCACAGCCAAGACGCCGCTCGGCTACGATGCTCAATACACGAGCGCGGACACGGGGCTCATCTACCTCAGGGCACGCGCATACGACCCAAAGACAGCACAATTCCTGAGCGGTGATCCAGTAGCTAACATCACACGAGCACCATACACCTACGTGAACGACAATCCCCTAAATGGATCGGACCCGACTGGCCTCATCGCGACACCATGTGAAACTACCTTGGAAAAAATCGAACGGGCGAAAAGACTGGAAGAACTCCATCGCCTCCTCGAACGGGAGACGGAAGAGATGAAGGAAGAACGACGGAACAGAATCATCGAAGAGTATGAAGAACTGACGATAGCGTGGGGCAAGGGATTTCTTACTGGTGGTGCGTGCTTTAAGGGTAGTATTCTGGCTGGCGTGTGCGAAGCCCTAGTCGAGCCGGAATCGGCCGAATAGACTTAGAAACCGTTTGAAAACTTTTCAGGTGGCCTGTAGGCGCTGATGGCGGCGGTGGTACTACGCAGTGCGCAGGCGAGTTGGATGAGGCCGAGGTAGTTGGTCGGCTTCTTGCCGTAGCGGATAAGCAAAGCGCGGCAGCGTTGTAGCCAGGCGATCGTGCGCTCGACCACCCAGCGGCGGGCGGGCTGGGTCTTCTCCCCGCCGAAGCGACTCTTGCCCATCACGCCGTCGACGGCCTGCCACTGCCGATAGATCTCCCCGAGTTCCTTGCACCCCCGCGCCAGATAGTGCCAGATCTCCGCCAGCGCGCCGTCCTGGGCGAAGCGCTGAAACCACCCGTGGACGGTCGAGCGAGGGCCGAAGCGCTCCGGCAGCCGCTCCCATTGGCATCTCGAACGCAAGCGCAAGATGATCCCGTCCAGCACGCTCCGCAGATGGGCGCGTGGACGCCCTGTCGGCGCGGGCGGATAGAAGCAGTCAAGGACCGGCTCGATCTCCTCCGAGAGGTCATCCGGGAGCTCCCAGTTCGTTGGCAGCGGGCAAACGCAGCTACGCTCAGCGGCGGGCAAGGCACACTCCTTTCGACGGGTGGTGTGCTTTGCCGCTTCAAGACTGCTTTACATATCTCCTGCCCGCCCGCCGAGAGTTTTCGGACGGTTTCTTAGGACCAGGGGTGCGGGCGGGGCTTGCCAAGAGTCGCGCCCGCACCAGTCAAACACCTCGACATCAGAGGCACTAGCTCAGATCTCGAGGCTAGAGGACGCTCCCGCGACCCGAGTCGAAACGACGGGTCCAGAACGAGTCCGGCTTGGCTGGCCGCACGGCTCCGACGATCCAAAAGATGGGTAGGAGGACGCCCAGAGCGACGAAGCCGATCTTGCCCTTGGTTGCGCAGATCACTGCGCAACCAAGAAGGATCGCATACGCCACGATGTAGCCCGCTAGATGCATAGTGCCCTCGTTATCGACCGCTCTGCTGGTGCACGTGAATAGCCGGATATAGGGGTATCGATCTCTTGGCTCCTGAAGTTTAGTCTCGCAAGCGGCTACGAAGGTATGCCCTGAGCGGTCGATCCGTACCACCGAGTCGCAACCATGCCATTCGTACCAGCCCTCTTAGAACCTGGATCCCACCGAGAATGAACAGGCCGAGAGCGACAATTTCCCACAGACCACCGACCTTGGAGAGCCCCAAGATCAGACCGGCGGCTGATATCAGCGCATAACCCAAGATCCCCTTCCATGTGAGGGGAGGAGCTCGCTCGATGAGCGAACGTCGTAGCGGGTCGTCATCCCACGCGGACTGTTGTCCCACGGACCCAAGTTTAGACGCGGGCGGTCGAAATGTGGAATCGATGATCTAGGCTCTGGCGCACGGCCATGACGTCTCTGATCGAGATCGACGACGCTCGGCGGATGGTCCTCGAGCGCGCGAGCGCGCTGGCGGACGAGCCGGTGGGACTGGCGGACGCGCTCGGGCGCGTGCTCGCGAACGACGTCCACGGCGTCGACCCCGTCCCCGCCTTCGACAGCTCGGCGATGGACGGCTTCGCGCTGCGCAGCGCGGACGCCTCCGGCGCTGGGCCGCGCGCGCCGGTGGCGCTGCGCGTCGCCGGCGAGTCGCGGGCGGGGCATCCGTCGGCGGCGGCGGTGGGGGGCGAGGACGCGATCGCGATCTCGACGGGGGCGGTGATTCCCGCGGGCGCCGACGCCGTCGTGGCGGTCGAGCAGACGCGCAGCGCCGACGGGCGCGTCGAGGTGCTCGCGGCGGTCGCGCCGGGCGACTACGTCCGGCGCGCCGGCGAGGACATCCGCGCCGGGCAGCTGGTGCTCGCGCGCGGCACGCGCCTGGGGGCGGCCGAGCTCGGCGTGCTCGCGTCGCTCGGGCGGGGCGAGGTCAGCTGCGTAAGGCGCCCGCGCGTGGCGGTCATCACCACCGGCGACGAGCTCGTGGCGCTCGGTGCCCCGTTGACGCCTGGCGCGATCCACGACGCGAACGCATACTCCGTCACCGCGCTCGCCCGCCAGTCAGGAGCCGAGCTGCGCTCCGTCGCGACGGTGCCCGACGACGCGCAGGCGACCCGCCGCGCGATCGAGGACGCGCTCGAGCACGCCGACATCGTCGTGGTCTGCGGCGGCGTGTCCGTCGGCGTCCACGACCACGTCAGGCCGAGCCTCGCGGCGCTCGGCGTCGACGAGCACTTCTGGGGCGTCGCGCTGCGCCCGGGCAAGCCGACGTGGTTCGGCGCGCGCGGCGCGACGCTCGTGTTCGGCCTCCCCGGCAACCCCGTCTCGGCGATGGTCACGTTCACGCTGTTCGTCGCCCCCGCGGTGGACGCGCTCAGCGGCGCCCCCGGCGACCTGCGGCGCACGACCGCGACGCTCACGCGCGACTACGCCAAGGCCCCCGGCCGCGCCCACGCCGTGCGCTGCCGCCTGACGCTCGGCGAGCACGGCTGGCGCGCGGAGCCGACGGGCGACCAGCGCTCGCACATCCTCACCTCGATGCTCGGCGCGGACGCGCTGGCGATCGTCCCGACGGCGAGCGGCGACGTGCGCGCGGGCGAGCGGGTCGAGGTCGCGCTGCTGCCCCACGGCTGGCCGGGGATCGGATGACCGTCACCGTCCGCCTGTTCGCGGTCCTGCGCGAGCGCGCCGGCAGCGATCGCGTCGAGCTGCAGCTACCCGACGGCGCGACCGTCGCCGACGCGCTTGCGGCGCTCGCGCGGCTGCCGGCGCTGAGCGACGTGCTCGCGCGCCTGCCCGTGCAGCTGGCGGTCAACCGCGACTACGCCTCTTCGGGAACGCCGCTCGCCGCCGACGACGAGCTCGCGCTGATCCCGCCGCTGAGCGGGGGCTCGGGTTCGCGCGTGGCCGTGAGCGAGCTCCCGCTCGACCCGCAGGCGCTGACGGCGAGCGTGTCGGACCCGCGGGCGGGGGCGATCGTGACCTTCCAGGGCGTCACCCGCGAGGTCAGCCGGCTCGACTACGAGGCCTACGCGGAGATGGCGCGCGAGCGGATCGCGTCGATCCTCGACGAGTGCGTCCAGCGCCACGGCCTGTGCGCCGCGGCGGCCGAGCACCGCGTCGGTCCGGTCGCGCTGGGGGAGCCGAGCGTGATCGTCGCCGTGTCCGCGCCACACCGCGCCGAGGCGTTCGCCGGCGCGCGCGAGATCATCGACCGCATCAAGGCGGAGGCTCCCATCTGGAAGGTCGAGATCGACGCCGCCGGCGGCGCCCGGCGCGTCCCCGGCACGCCAGCGCCCGGGGCGGAGATGCTCGACAGCGCAAGGGCGAGCGCCAGCCCCGGGGGAGAGGTCGGGTGAGCGAGGGACGCCTCACCCACCTCGACGATGAGGGCCGCGCGCGCATGGTCGACGTCGGCGGAAAGGACGCGCGTGAGCGCGTCGCGCGCGCCCGCGCGCGTGTGCGCATGTCGCCTGACACGGCGCGGGCGGTGCAGAGGGGAGACGCGCCCAAGGGCGAGGTGCTCTCCACCGCGCGTATCGCCGGCATCCAGGCGGCCAAGCAGACCGGCCAGCTGATCCCGCTCGCGCACCCGATCACGCTGACGTTCGTCGACGTGAGCGCGACCGTCGACCCCGGGCTGGGGCTCGTCGAGCTGACCAGCGAGGTTCACGCCGTCGATCGCACGGGCGTCGAGATGGAGGCGATGACCGCCTGCGCGGTCGCCGCGCTGACCGTCTACGACATGGTCAAGGGGCTCGAGCGGGGCGTCGCCGTGGAGCAGGTGGTGCTCCTGGAGAAGACCGGCGGGCGCAGCGACTGGCGCCGCCCCGAGGACAGCTGAGTGCCCGGCCGCGCGGCGATCGTCACGATCAGCACCTCGAAGGCCGCCGGCGAGGGCCGCGACGAGAGCGGGCCCCGACTCGCCGCGCTCGCGCAGACGCTGGGGCTGGAGGTCGTCGGGCAGGAGGTGATCCCCGACGAGCGGGAGCTGATCGAAGCGCGCCTGCGCCACTGGAGCGACGTCGAGCGCTGCGCGCTCGTGCTCACCAGCGGCGGCACCGGGCTCGCGCCCACCGACGTCACCCCCGAGGCGACCAGGGCGGTGCTCGAGCGCGACGCGCCCGGCATCCCCCACGCGATGCGCGAGGCCTCCCGCGCGCACACGGGCAACTGGATGCTCTCGCGGGCGCTCGCCGGGACCCGTGGCTCCAGCCTGATCGTCAACTTCCCCGGCAGTCCCGCGAGCATCGACGAGACCGGCGCCGCGCTCGCCGGCGCGCTCGAGCACGCGCTCGCGCTGATCGCCGGTGGCCCGGCCGGCCATATGCACGTCGCCGATCCGGGGACGATCGGGGAGCGCTAGGATCGGGCGATGGCGCACGCCGAGCTGGTCGATGAGATCGCCAACGAGCTGGACACGTGGCCCGGTGTGAGCATCGAGCGCGTCACCGAGGCCACCGCGCTCGTGCGCTACGAGGAGGTCATGCTGGGGGTGCTCGATCGCGACCGTCATGTGGCGGAGTTGCGCTTCTCCCATCCCGAGCACGACGAGCTCGTCGAGCACGGCGACGCCGAGCCCGATCCCGAGGAGCCCGACGTCGACGTCGTCACTCACGGTGTCGAGGGGCCCTCCGACGTGACCGCGGTGCTGGAGCTGTTCGATCGCCGCTACCGCGACGTGCGGGGCGAAGAGGACCCGTACAGCTCGCAGGACCCCGCCTGAGCACACACGCCTGAGCGCGCCCGCGGGGTCGGGTTGACGCCGGTCGGTCCTCGCCGCGACGAGCGCCGCTCAGGCGTCGCCGACGATGCGCAGGATCACCGCGCGCGAGGTGTGGCGCGCAGCGTCCAGCAGTGGCGCCAGTTCCTCTTCGCGCAGTTCCTCGCCGGCCTCGACGTCGACGAGCAGCGGCTCGGCGCCCGTGCCCGCGTGCGCGATAACGCGGCGGATCTCCTCGGCATCGCGCCGGAGCGCCTCCGGCGAGGGCAGCGACAGCACGACCTCGCCCGCCGCCGGCGCCTCCAGGCGGCCGTCCGCGTCGGTCGGGCCGTGCTCGACGAGCACGTCGCCGCTGGTCACGCTCGCCGGCGGTTCGGCGCTCAGCTGGCGGTCGACCCGGCCGTCGCGGGTCAGCTGGACGATCAGTCGGGGCTGGAAGGCCATGCGCCGACCTTAGCGCCTGGAGCCCGTTTCCCGGCGCGCGCCGCCGGAAGCTGATTAGCTCTCAGCTGTGCTCGGCCTGCCAGCTGAAGTGACAGCGTGCCTGTTCGATCTCGACGGCGTGCTGACGCAGACGGCCAAGGTGCACGCCGCCGCGTGGCAGCAGATGTTCGACGACTACCTGCGCCGGCGCGCCGCCCAGACGAATACCGCGTTCGTGCCGTTCGACCCCGTCCGCGACTACGACGACTACGTCGACGGCAAGCCCCGCTACGACGGCGTGCGCTCGTTCCTGACGGCGCGTGGGATCGAGCTGCCCGAGGGCGAGCTTGACGACCCGCCGGACGCGGAGACGGTCCACGGGCTCGGCAACCGCAAGAACGAGATCGTGCTGAAGCTGATCCACGA
>Ga0181518_10000606_pt1 | contig 39128 bp, 23 predicted proteins | sample PEATcosm2014_Bin_28_FD_119751 | JGI IMG/M metagenome (GOLD analysis project Ga0181518, IMG submission 119751) | Peatland microbial communities from MTU Mesocosm Facility, Houghton, MI, USA - PEATcosm2014_Bin01_60_metaG | ecosystem: Environmental > Terrestrial > Soil > Wetlands > Peat | place...
CGGCACCTACTCGCTCGACGCATCGCAGGGGTTCCAAGAGGGTGCATTGAATGGCTTCACCCTCAACTACATTTTCGGCGATGCGGCGGGCTACCTCAGTTTCCAGAGTTACCCGAACACGCACGTCAGCCCTCCATTGCCGGCCAAACAAAACGTGCAGCTGCTACCCAACGGCGTTGGCTATACGTTTACCGTAACCACAGTCCCTTCCGGGCTGAACGTCGCAGTTGACGGTGTGACTTATGTGTCACCCCAGACATTCACCTGGCCCGCCAACTCCGTTCATACTCTCGGTGTCTCTACCCCGCAGGGGAGTGCCGGCACGCAATACGTTTTCAACTCCTGGAGCGACGGCGGAGCGATTACTCACACGATTACGGCCCCAGCTGCAAATGGCTCCTACGTCGCTTCGTTCTCCACGCAATACCTGCTGACGACAGCGGCCAACCCGTCTAACGGCGGGTCTGTCACGCCGGCATCGGGCACATACTATGCCGCGGGTTCGGGAGTGAGCCTGGCCGCGACGGCAAACACGGGCTATTCCTTCTCCAGTTGGACCGGCAACGTGGCGAACCCCAACAGTGCCTCAACCACCGTGACCATGAGCGCTCCAGAGACGGTTACGGCGAACTTCTCCCCGAACGCAACACCCACGACCACCACGTTGGTGTCATCGCTGAATCCATCGACGTTCGGCCAATCCGTAACCTTCACCGCCACCGTCACACCAACCGGGGGAGGCACGCCAACCGGCACGGTCACGTTCACTGCCGATGGCTCCAATGTTCTCGGCACAATTTCGCTGAGTGGCGGACAAGCTGCGCTGGGCACGTCTGCGCTCGCAGCGGGCAGTCATTCCATTGTTGCCAGCTACGGCGGAGATACCAATCACCAGTCCAGCACATCGACAGCGCTGACCCAGACCGTACATATGGCCAGTTCGACTCTTGGTCTTGCCTCCGTCCCCAATCCTTCGGTCTATAACCAGGCCGTGACCTTCACGGCTTCGTTGACGCCGTTGTTTGGCGGAAGTGCGACCGGCACGGTCACGTTCTTTGACAATGCAAACCAGCTGGGGACGGCTCCGGTGAGCGGCGGCCAGGCGACGATCACTGTCAACACACTGGCGGTCGGGACGGGTGACATTACCGCCACCTATAGCGGCGACTCGAACGTCGCCGGAAGCACTTCGCATGCGCTGTCGCAAACCGTGAAAAAGGCGAGCACGACGACTGGGGTAACCTCCTCGCTGAATCCGGCATTGGTTGGTCAATCTGTCACCTTCACGGCGACCGTCACCAGCCAATACATGGGCGCGGTGACTGGCACCGTGACCTTCAAGTCCGGCACAACGTCGCTCGGTTCGGTGACGCTAGTGAACGGGCAGGCCAGCGTCACGACGTCGTACAGCGCGTCCGGGAGCCATGCCATTACCGCAAAGTATGCCGGAGACGGGAACAACACAAGCAGCACCTCGCCGGCGCTCCAAGAGGTCGTCGACAAGAATCCGAGCAGCACGACGGTAGTTTCCAGTCTGAATCCCTCGCTCGTTGGAGAAGAGGTGACCTTCACGGCCACGGTAACGACGGGGGCAACGGGAACCGTGACGATCAAGTCCGGGGGAACTGCGCTGGGTACAGTGCCGCTGACCGGCGACACCGCGAGTCTGTCCACGTCAACTCTTAAGGCAGGCAATCACAACATCACCGCCGTGTACAGTGGAGATGGGACCTACAAGGGGAGCACGTCACCGTTGCTGACGCAGGTGGTGAACAAGCCTTGATAGCAGAGTGGCGCACATCCTCGATGCAGAAACTAAGACGGGCCAGAGGTCGCGAGCGACTTTGGCCAACGACGATTGACCAGCATCTAGCCTGACAGGAATTCTAGGTTCCGGAAACCGGAGCAGTGGGCATGTGAAATGGCAGGACGACTGTGAACTTGCTTCCCTTCCCCACGACGCTGCTCACATCGATGCGGCCATGATGTTCTTCCACGATACGGCGAGCGAGCGAAAGACCAAGACCGGTGCCGTTGCCCTTGGTGGTGTAGAAAGGCCGAAAGATGTTTGGTAGGTTCTGCGGAGGAATACCGCGCCCGGTGTCGCAGACCACCACGGTGGCGTGATCATCCCGCGAACCAATCTCGACGCGCACGGTGCCAGCATCTTCCATGGCTTGCACTGCGTTCAGCAGCAGATTCAGAAGCACCTGGTGTATCTGATCGCTGTCGTGCTCGACTTCAGCGAGGTCTGGTGCCTGCTGCAGCTCAATCTTGATTGGTTTTGAGAGCACCTGCTGGCGAGCCAGCATCACGGCGTGTTCCACGGTCGTGTTGAGATTGCTCAGACAAATCTGCGGCGGGTGAGGCCTGGCCGTTTCCAAGAGATCGGTCAATATGCGGTTGATCTGCGCAATCTCCAGGCGAACATCTTTCACTACCGCCCGCGCCGGACTGGTCGAAGGCAGATCGCGGCCGATGATTTCGATGACTCCTGCGATTCCGGCCAGCGGGTTGCGGATTTCGTGGGCCAAACCTGCAGCCAACTCACCGAGCGTCGCCAGATACTCGGCGCGAGACATTTGCGTGCGATGCAAGGTCTCAATCTCTTCCCTGCTTTCCCGTAGCTGCTGCAGCATGTGGTTGAAATTGCGGCCGAGGTCTCCGATTTCGTCGTTGCGCTTGGCGAAACTGACCGCGACGTCCAGATCGCCTTCGCTTACCAGCGCGATTTTTTCCTGCAATTCGACCATCGGCCGTTGGATAAAAAAGGCGAGCGCACCGATCGACACTCCACAGATGGCGATCGCTCCCGCGCCCGCGACCATCAATATGGCATGGCGTTGCGGATCCTGAAAAGATACAGTCGCTAGAATGAACAGCAGCAGCCCCACCAGCAGCACGAACACTACCGGCAAGATTGCCTTGAGCTGCCAGTTGAAACGTACGGAACTCAATTGGAGATCCTCCGCCTGCGACAAACCCGCAGAGCTTGTGTACTCGCTACGACGTTGCCCGTCCGGGGGATCGAGAACCGCCGTAGTCGTGTAGGCGGTTGTTACCGGTGGCCCAGTGGCAGGCGTTGTGGATTGAGGGTTAAGCATAAGCGTGCAATCCGGGCAGCAAGTACGTCACCCCAAAGAAAGTGAACATCACCACCGCAAATCCAGCGATGGCGAAGTAAGCGGCGCGACGGCCGCGCCATCCGCGCGTGATCCGCATGTGCAAATAGAGGGCATACACCAACCAGGTAATCGCGGCCCAGGTTTCTTTTGGATCCCAACTCCAATACGAGCCCCAAGTCTGGTTCGCCCAATACGCTCCGGAGGCGATCATCAATGTTAGTAGGGGGAAGGCTAGACAGATGGTTTTGTAGGTGATGCGGTCGAGGTTGTCGGCGCTGGGCAGCAGGCGGCCCAGGTCCTGGCGACGCCACAGCAGTAGCAGATAAAGCAGCGAGATGAAGACGCCGCCTACCAGGCCCGACAGTATGAAAGGACTGGCGGCGAGGCTTGTCGGGAATAACCCGTCTGCGTCGAGCGATGGATAGCGGCCATCACGGGCGCGGACCAGGAACATGACCAGCGTCATGACCTGGAGAAGAATGCTGAGGAATACAGCACGATTGGCAAACGTCAGAAAACTCTCGTTTTTCTTCCAGCGCGCCAATCCGTAGCAGACTAGCGGCGCTGCGACTACTAAGAGAGTCAGCGTCATCAGCCACCCAAGGTCGGGGACGGTGACGAACAAACGCACACCCCGGGAGAGAAAGACCTCTGATTTTTGTTCCGGATTCCACGCGACCAGGCTTAACCCACCCCACTTCTCGAAGCGCGTCAGAACAACGCTCGCGTAAATGGCAAGTGTGCTGGCACTGGTCACCGCGAGGAAAGTCTCAGTCTTCATGTTGTCCTGGATCAGGAACATCGCGGCCAGAGCAAAGCTGAGCGCGCAGGCGGCGTAGGCCAGCATGGCCAGCGTGACGTGCACGTGCAGCCAAGTCGATTGCAGCGCGGGCACCAGGGGATGAACTTCGGTCCGCAGCAACTGCATCAGCACGACGCCTACAATTGCCACCGGCATCGTGACCGTGCCAATGACCTTGACGCCATACTTCTTCTCGGCCACCAGCGTAAGCACGGCCAACGTCCACACAAAGCTGAGCAGCATTTCGTAAACACTGGCAAATGGCGGATGCCCAGATTCATACCAGCGATGGGCAATGGCTGCGGTGTTGGCGATCAATCCAAGCCAGGTGGCGAACGATGCGAACTTCAGGTACGACTCGGTGCCGGTGACTCCAAACCCCAGATACAGTGCGCCGGCGCCGGAGTAGAAAATCAGAGCGGCGAAGAGCAGATTTGTCTCGTTCAGCAGATTGCCACTCTTGACCACATTCAGAAATGCCATGAACAGCAGGAACGCAATCGCCAATCCGACCATTACGATCAGGGTCATGCCGGTTGTCGGTTGCTGCTGTTCTGCGTTTGCTCGTGCCATTTACGTCCTCCAATAACCCGGTTCAGTGCCCGGTTCAGTGACTGATACTGACGACCGTAGCGAGCTGCTTCCCCGGTGAGGTGCTGGGAATGCCTTTCAGATCTTCTTCCACGAACGCCACCAGATCGTTGAAGCGCTGCTCAAACGCATCCCGGTTGCGGTTTGCGCTTCCTCCGATCCACAACGAGTACTTGCCCGTCTTCGGGTCGCGAACCGGCGCCACCCAAAACCGCATGTGCACAACGTAGAAGACGAATGCCAGTCCAACCCCCATCAGCACGACGCCCGACCACACTCCCCATTGTCCCGGTTCGTGTGAAACCTGCAATCCCGTGTAGTGGCCCATCTGAAGGTCGGCGGCCTGGAACTGGTAGGGCGCCTTCGAGTTGTCGGCAACCTCGTCAATCTGTGGGAGCCACACGTCGAAATTTTTCCCGGCTTTCTTCGAAGTCACAACCATGTGGGCTGCCGGATTTTCCAAATAGTTCGATTTCTTGTATACCTGCCCGTCGCGAACCGCGAAGTCGGGGAAAAACTCGGCGAAGCGCACCGTGGTATCGGCGTCGAGTGAAACGGTGTCGTTCACGGCCAGCCCGATTTCCTGCTGCGCGCCCGAACCGGTGCTCGGAGTCGCGAGCAAGCTGAACTTGTCGACCTTGCCATTCGGTCCGTAACTCGCCTGATAGAAGCGGACACCGTTGTAAAGCAGCGGATCGTTCACCACAATTTCTTTTTTCTGTACATCCCGCCCGTCTTCCACCACGGCCAGCTTCGACCACCACTTCTTTGGAGTGCCATCCTTATAGTTCTCCTGACCAGCGGCATCGCAGCGAATGGCAAACGGGAGTGTGCGCTTGCTGCCATTGTGCAATTCGACGATGTTGGAGGTCTGTCCGTCATTCAGACTGAGATAGCCGCTCCAGCCCCAAAGACCGTCCACGATCGTGCCAAAGAAAATGAGCAACAGGCTGGCGTGGACGATGTACACCGCGAGCTCGGAGATCCGGTGCCGTTCCGCGAAAATTCCGAAGTGGTCTTCACGCACCACCCGCTCGGGCTTGAATCCCAGCGAATGCAGTGCACGCTCAGCTGCCACCAACCCCGATTCTTCGTCCGCGATGGCCAGCGATTTCTGCGGATGCAAGGCGCGGCGGAAGCTTTCGTCGGGATACTTGTACGGACGAGAGAAGTAGCGCCACGAATTGGGGAAGCGATCGACGGAAGCCGCTACGATGCAGAGGCTGACCAGCAGCATCAACCCGAGGAACCACCACGAGTGAAATACATCGGTCAGTCCGAGCGTGTCGAGTATCCGGAGCGCCTGCGGGGAGTAAGCGGTCTGCATCTCATCGGGCTCGGTGACGGGCCGCTGCAACACGATTGTGCCGACTGCGGCGAGAATCACCACCAGGATCAAAAGGACCACGCCGGTCTGGATCGAAGCGATCGTGCGCCACGTTTTGTGGCCAACTGCATGGAAATCTAGGGCCATATTCTCCCCCACTGGTAAGTCTGAAATGCAAGTCCCGCGCCAGACCTGCCGGTCGCATCTAACAGGCAGATTCAGAACCACTTAGCAAACAGGGGGCGTTGACCGCGATCGCTGATTTTGGGCTAAATCGCGCATTCCAACCCAGTTCGGCGGGGATTTCACACATCACACGATGCTCGTGATGGTTCTCACTCACCCGTGTGATGGGCACCCGAGAGTGTTTTGAAGGGCGCCCGCGGGAATTCCTTGGGGCATTTCACCGACGATGCTGTGGCAGAAGGCTCATTCGAGGCTCATAATTATGGCCGGAGATCTCCGAGCAGGATCAAGCATGTCTCTCAAGCTGCTTTTGTTCAGTCAGTTGCGTCCACGTTGCAACTCGCAACACTTTTTTTGTGATACGGTCACTTTCGTGCACACGCACCGTCCGGAGGCCGTGTGAGACCCTTCCCCAATCGCATGTGGTTCCACGAGAAGGTCGCAGATCATCGCGGCCGCCCTTTCGCTATTGTCATTCTTATTTTGTTTACGCTTACCGCGCTGCTGACTTCGCGCGCGACCGCCGCAGTTCACCCCGTTCCGCTCGATCCGAAGACCGACTCTGCCAAGTGCCTCGAATGCCACGAGGATAAGTCGAAAGGCAAGTTCGTCCATTCCGCCATCGCGATGGGCTGTCTGAGCTGCCATCAGATCCGGACCAACAGAGATGTCACCCACGTAACGCTGATCACCGTCGTCCCCTACAAAGTCTGCCTGAGCTGCCACGAGGATAAGGACGCCACCAAAATCAAAGGCCATGTGCACCCGCCGGCGGTGCGCGATTGCCTGACCTGCCACAATCCGCATACTTCCGACAACAAGAATCAGTTGTTGAAAGCCACCTCGGGCGACAAGAAGGATAATCTCTGCCTCACCTGCCATGACATCGGCACGAAGGATCCAGGAAAGAACGGCAGCCGCCACGCCGCACTGGACATGGGTTGCGAAACTTGCCACATCACGCATAAGACCGGCGAAATCGGAAAGGCCGAGTTCGATTTCCATTTGACCAAAGCGGCGCCTGCCCTTTGCCTGGACTGCCATGATGCTAAGAGTGCGGACCTGCAGAAGGCGCATCAAAATCAACCGTTCGACAAAGCGGATTGCCTGACTTGCCACGACCCCCACGAGTCAGCCGCTCCCAAGCTGATGAACAAATTCACGCATCCGCCTTTTGCTGATAAACAGTGCGACACTTGCCACGCTGCAGCCAAGGACGGGAAAGTGGTGCTGACGCAAAAAGATGTGAAGTCGCTTTGCGTGACTTGCCACTCCGACAAAGCCGAGCTGATCGAGAAGGCGAAAGTGCAGCATCCGGGAGCGGCAGGCGATTGCACCGACTGTCACAGTCCCCATGCCAGCCGGCAGCCGGGACTTCCCAAAACGAATGCAGTGGACATTTGCCTGGGCTGCCACAGTGACATCGCCGATCTCGCCAAGAAACAAGTGCACCACCAACCCGCATTCAGTCAGGGCTGCGCCACCTGCCACACGCCGCATGGGGGCGACAACGATCACCTGCTGCGGGTAAAGGGCAATGCACTCTGCCTGGAATGCCACGGACCGGACGCCGTGCCGCAGAAGTTGGAAGCTGAGCATGTGCTGACCATCTTCGACGGGAAGGTGAAGCTGCCGGAGGACTACTACAAGAAGAATAAGGTTCCAATTCTACCGCTGAAGTATGGGCTGGGCCATCCCGTCGCAAATCATCCTGTAGGAGACTTGATGGATCCGGCAAATATCAACAAGGTCCGGATTCACTTGGCTTGCCTGAGTTGCCATCAGCCGCACGCTTCGGCGCAACCCGGGCTGCTCGTAAAAGACCAGCAGAACAACATGGCGTTCTGCGACACCTGCCACAGGAACAGGGCTGACATGCGGCAAGTGACACCAGGGAACTAGAGACAGGAGTAAAAAATGTTCGCGTTTCTTTCCAAATCGAATTGCAACCGAAGAGCGCTGGCGGCGCTGGTGATGCTGCTGGCTGTGGTGCTGGCTTTGCCGGGCTCCATGTACGGCAGTGACAAAGACAAAAAGAAGAAGAAGGCCGACGCCACTCAGTCCGCCGGGCCCAAAGGGGAGCCGCTCGATATTTCCAAGCTGGTTTGGCCCAACCCGCCCAACATCGCCCGCGTGCGCTGGCTGAACTACTACACAGGCATGAAGCTCGACTATACCCCGCCTCCAACCACCAAGAAGAAGCAGAGTTGGATGGACCGCGTGGCCGGCACCAAGCAGGTGGATAATGTCGATAAGCTCAAGACCTTTCCCTGGCAGATGATTAGGCCCTACGGCATCGCCATCGACTCCAAGGGGCTGGTGTATGTCGCCGATCAAAAAGTTGGAGCGGTCTTCATCGTCAACACCGAAGCCCGCGACGCAACGCTCATTAAGAACGGTGTCGACGCCCATTTTGCTTTGATCAATGGCGTGGCCATCGACGACGCCGACCGCCTTTTCGTCTCCGATGGCCAGCTGCGCCGGGTTCTTATCTTCAACCCCCAACATAAAGTCGAGGGCCAAATCGCCGAGGGCTTGGTGGATCCGGTAGGACTGGCAGTCGACAACGAGAACCGGCTTCTCTATGTTGTCGATGAACAACAAGACCTGGTTTTCGTGTATGACGCCGACAGCCTCAAACTGCTGCGCCACATTGGGACCCCAGGCAAGAAGCACACGTCCACGGCGCCCGGCGACTTCGGCGGAGCCTCGAATGTCGCGCTCGACAAGGACGGCAACGTCTACGTCACCGACACTATTAATAACCGCGTCGAAATCTTCGATGCCGAGGGCAATTTCGTCAGCGCGTTCGGCAAGCACGGCGATGGTCCCGGATACTTCGCCCGCCCCAAAGGCATCGCGGTGGATTGCGATGGGCATATCTGGGTGGCCGATCAGGAACAGGACCGCGTGCAGGTGTTCAACCGCGAAGGGCAACTACTGACCTATATTGGCGACGCACACTCAAATGGTGTCGGCCAGTTCAAAGCGCTGGTCGGGATTGCTATTGACAAACAAAATCGCGTGTTTACGACGGAACAATATCCGGGCCGCATGCAGATGTTCCGCTATGTGACCGACGATGAGGCGGCCGCCGAAAAGGCGAAGCGCGAAACGGATTTGAAAGCAGCCGCGGAAGCGCGCAGGGGACCATCGTCCGACCAAAGCTCATCTAACAACGCGCAGAAGCCAGCTGGGGCGCCTGCTCCGAAGCCGGAGGCGGCAGCACCCGTACAGAAACCAGCGGATGTGCCACCGCAGAGACCTGTCGAGGCGCCGCCCAGCCCCAAATGAACCCCCAATTGAACCAGAGATGAACCCGCTATTGATTCGGCCAACGCTGCTTGGTCTTGCCGGCGCGTCAATCATTGCTGTGCGCTGGTTTCAGTTGCGGCGGAATGTTCCCACCTGGACTCTGGCGCCCGCGGTCCTGTGCGTTGTTTATGTCTTCTTCCGTGCCTGGATTTTCGGCCGGCTCTCGGCCGGCTCTTCGCATACCTTCGATCTGTACACCCTTTATGCCGACTTGAGTTTCGGATTCAACCCGAGCCTGTGGTGCAACCGATGGGTGGAGCGGTTCGGTCTGTACCCGATGGTCAGCGTAGTTTACGAAAGTCTGGTACTGGCAATCGCAGCAACCTATGCGCTGTCCCTCGGGCGGCGCGGTCAACCGGCCCGCGTTCTCGCCGTGATGGTGCTGGCTGGAATCGCTGGCGCCCAGGCGTACCGCCTGCTTCCCGCCTGTGGCCCGGTTTACCTCCTCGGCTCGGAATGCTTCCTCGGCGAGGAGCCCGCAAGTTGCGCCACGGTGGTGGCTGCCGACGTACGCCCTGTCCCGCTCGACCTATCTTTCCCGCGCAACGCCATGCCATCGCTGCATGTTGGATGGGCTCTGCTGGTGTACTGGGTTTGTTGTGACCTGTGTCGTGCATCGCGCTGGCGCTGGCTCGCGCTGCTGTACCTTGTCGTGACTGCTCTGGCAACGCTGGCCGGTGGCGAACACTATCTCGTGGATCTGGTAGCAGCCTTTCCATTTTCACTGGCGATTTGGGCCCTTTGTTGCCCGTTCGTTTGGAGTCCGCAGCGCGTCCTGACGATCGTCGGCAGTTTCCTGGGGTTTCTGCTTTGGGTGGGCATCATTCGCTTCTTCCCCGGGCTGCTGTGGTCTTCCGTCATTCTCCCCTGGTTGCTTTCGGCTTTGCTGGTTGGTGGCGCGATCTACGCTTTTGGGCGCATCAGCAAGTTGTCAGCGGTTTGACCACTTTTCCACCGCAGGTCCACTCGCTCGGGCCCTCGACCATCTCATGGTGACCCCTATCACGATTGGTGGAGAGGGCCGTCACTGACCCGTGCGTCACAGAAAAGGTTAACTGCCCAAGGACGGGAGACCTCACGTGAAATTGAGCCTCGGGACTGTTGCAAAACGCCATAATACCGAGCCATTGGTTGCGTTGGATGGTTACCTTACGTGGGTTTTTTCACCAAGTCCCTGTGGCAGAAAGCCCAATTGCACTGGGTCTAAACCGTCTGGAAAGCCGGGTCTCTCCGGCACATCGCTCGTAAGCCAATATTCTGCAATTGCTTACAAGAAACCACAACAATCGCCGAGTCCCCGGGCACTACGGCGAGCCTCGTGCATCATGGAGGGTTGAGATTCGAGCACTCCACCCAACTAGGTGGGAATCGAGAGTTCCGGAAAAGCAGCAAAAGAGAGCGGTAGAAAGAAGCTTCATCATAAATTCCTTAAGGAGAATGTATGAAAAAGAGTTTGTTGATTCTCGCAATGGTTCTGGCCTGTGCAGCGTTCGTCGCCGCACAAGCCGGAGTGGTGGTAACGCAGGACATCCTAGGCGCCCACCTCAATTACGGCCGCGGTTGCGCGGCTTGTCACGCACCACACAGCGGCGCATGGGGCAACGGCGCCAACCGGTCCGGCGATGCCGATGCCGGTCAAACTATTTTGTGGGGCCAGGACGTAGGCAGACTGTACGGACAGACCATCACCACCGGTAACGGCGGGACGATCGAAGTTTTGCCGACCCAGGCCGAATTCGTAGCCAATACCCAACCCGATGTTGAGGGCCTGCTGACCTGCCTTAGCTGCCATGACGGCAACTGGGCGCAGGGCGCAATGATGCAGAACCAGGTCTATGAAATCTTGCCAGCGACCTACGGAACCTACAACAAGATTCCGACCCTGCTGGGCAACGACGGCGACGGCGTCGGCAACTACCTGGCCAACCACCCGGTGGGTTTGAACGCCATCATTTCCTGCTCTGGCTCGTACAATTGGGATTGCAGCGAGGCCAACGGCGTGATCACGATGAACGGTGCTAATTCCAGCTTGTTCGCACAGAATTACGGCTTCTTCGTGTCGCCAAAAGCGTGGCTAAACAACCCCACAGTTCAGTGCACGACCTGCCACAACCAGCACATCATGAACGAGGTTAGTGTCACGACCGGCAAATCCGGGGGCACGAAGCTAGCCACCGGCTACTACGCGACGATGTTCTTCGTCCGCGCCCCCTACAACCCGGCGAGCGGCACCGCCAGATCGAACCAGACCGCGCAGTTCTGCCGCGAGTGCCACGGTGGAGAGGCCAACGAGTCGAACGGCCAAGGACAGATCGGGACGACCTTCTAGGTTGTCGGCTGTTAACCCCGGGGGAGAGAAGAACTCTCCCCTCTTTTTTTGACCTGGTTTTCGCGAGCCTTCGAGTTAGGATGGCATTATGAAACACCGACTATCGATCTGCACCGTGGTTCTAATGGCGCTGTCGTCACTAGCAATGACACTGACCCTGACAATGACGACGACGGCGACGGCCCAACAAATGGCGGTCTCCCACACCCCGAGCGCCGCGGTGAAGCAACAACCAGCAGACGCAGCGGTTCAACTTACAGACAAGCCCGTGGCGCGGGTGAACGGCACAATATTGACCGATCGTGACCTGCGGCGCGAGGTGTACGCCATATTTCCTTACGCGGCCCAGCACAAGGGCCAGGTGCCTCCGGAGTTAGAGCCCCAGATCCGTCAGGGTGCTCTGAAAATGATTGTCTTCGAGGAGCTGCTGTACCAGGAGGCGCTGCGGCGCCAGATGACCGTACCGCCGGCAAAGCTGCAGAAAGCGGAAGCTGACTTCCGCGGTCAATTCAACAGCCCGAATGAGTATCGGCTAATTCTGAATCAGGAGTTTCGGGGCTCTGAGAAAGCGCTGCACGAGAAGATCCGGCGCTCCTTGCTGATTGACCTCATGCTGAAAACGGAAGTGGAAGACAAGTCTACTGTCTCGGTGGCCGAGGCCAAGGCTTACTATGACAAAAACCCAGCTCGTTTTGAGTATCCCGAAGCCTTTGCCATTCAGACCATCTCCATCCTGCCCCCGAATAGTCCTACGGCAGCCAATTTGAAAGAACTGCGCAAGCGCGCTGAAGATGCGCTGAAGCAGGCCAAAGCAACCACGACCTACGAGCAATTCGGGATGCTGGCGGAGAAGATCTCGGAAGACGACTACCGGGTGATGATGGGAGACCACAAGAGAGTGGACCGGTCAAAGCTTGCGCCCCAGGTCGTGCAAGCGCTGCTGGCCTTAAAACCCGGTGAGATCACCGATATCATCCAGATGGATCAGGCATATACGATCATCCGGCTGAACCAGCACATCCTGGCCGGAAAAACGAAGTTCGTGGACGTAAAGGACTCGCTGCAAAAGGAACTGCAAAAGAAAAAGGTCGAAGAAGTACGCGCGTCCCTCGACAAGCGCCTGCGAAAGACGGCCAAGGTGGAAGAACTGTAAAGCCAGTTCTCGGTTCTCAGTTCCCGGTTCTCAGTTCTCAGTAAAACCAAACCGTTCTCCTCTAGAGAGCTGAGAACTCCCTCATCGGTGAGCTGTCATCCTGAGCGAAGCGAAGGACCCCTACGTTTGCGCCCATCGCCGGAACCCATGGGCCTTTCGCCAACTATGAAAGCCCCGCCGCCGCCCCATTGAACGGTTTGGGGTACTGAGAACCGAGAACTGAGAACTTCCTTCATGCGCCAAATGCCTTGTTCCCATGGTTTTAGCTGGGTTATATCGCTCAGAGACCCGTTCCTCGCCGCTCCCAGAAATTCCTATATCTCCTTCCCGTTCAACTATTTAGCTGGATTCCAATTTTGGCTGGGAACGTGCATTTCCAGAAGGGCAAAGAGATGGCTGGCACTCTCTCGCAGTCGCGCCCATGTGGGGAAGCCAGGGGACAACCTAGAAATACAACTGCTGTCGAGACAGCAAGAAGTTGGTGCCGAGTGGCGGGTGTTCTCCGAAATACGAGTTTGGTCCTCGCGGGACTTCTCCTCCTGGCGCTGCCGGCGGCGGGGCAACTCACGCTTGGCGAACTCAGCTCGAACCTGAACGGCAGTGTGTCCGCAGGCTATACGGGGGATTATGGGAACCAGATCGAGTCCAATCACGGCCTGGCTTTCGGCGGCTCGGGCACGCTGTCCGGTTTCTACTACAATCCCAACTTTATATCCTTCACAGTTTCGCCTTACATGAATCAGGCGCGAGACAATTCCTCCTTTCAATCCATTTCCAACGCCAGCGGCGTCAATCTCGACGCCTCGATCTTCGGCGGCAGCCGTTTTCCCGGAGCCATCAACTACTCCAAGGCCTACAACAGCGAAGGCAACTTCGCGATCCCGGGAATGGCCAACTACACGACGCATGGCGACAGTGACACTTTCGGGATCAACTGGAGCGAATTGGTACCGGGCCTGCCCAGTCTCTCCGCCAACTTCCAGATGGGAAGCGGCCAGTATTCGATCTATGGTTCGAACGATAGCGGGAGTACCGACTCTCGGGCGCTTACTCTCCGGTCGGGATACACGCTGAAGGGCTTCAACATGAGCGCCTTCTTTTCGGATGGACGCTCGACCTCGGATATACCGCAGGTCCTTGAGAACTCGACGTCGGAGACCGCAACTTCAAGCAGCCACACCTACGGATTTACCGTGTCACACGCCCTTCCTTTTCACGGGGGATTTGCCGCCAGCGCCACCAGCTCCGATTTCAATTCTGACTTTCTCGGGAACAACAACCACGGCAACGTTGATACTTATACCGCAGCCGGAGTCTTTCAGCCGACCCAGAAGTTCAACTTTTCGGTCAGCACCAACTATTCCACCAATCTTTCGGGTACCTTGTACGAGGCGATTGCGGGTACGGGAGGTGTGGCTCCGCCCTTGAATCTAGGGGAGACATCGCACTCTTTGGACTTGTCTGCCAGTGCCGGCTATGCGGTTATGGATCACATGCAAGCGCAGGCCTTCGCTGACCATCGCGAACAAACTTTCCTGGGCGAGAGCTTCGGAGCCAACTCCTTCGGTGGGGGCGTGATCTATGGGCGGCCCTGGCTCGGCGGTAACATTAACGCTGCCCTGAGCCTCAGCGACAACACGATCAGCACTTCGAGCCAGAACTCTCTCGGGTTTAATGGCTCAGTTAATTACAACCGCCGTTTTGAAGCGTGGGTCACGTCGGTAAGTTTCAACTATTCGCAGAACGTGCAGACGCTTTTGGTGACCTACATGTCCTCTTCTTACGGCTACGGGGCCAGCGTGCGGCGCCGCTGGGGAAAGTTCGGATGGAGCGCGGGCGGCGGCGGCAGCAAGACACTCTTGACCGAGCAGGCAGGAACGTCGAGCAGCAGTGAGAGTCTCAGCACTTCCATCAACTATTCGCACTGGCTCACCGCCAATGGCAACTACTCGAAATCGAACGGAAACGCAATCGAGACTGGAGTCGGGCTAACCCAGACCCCAATACCGCAGCCCATCGTGCCTCTCAACGACCTTATTCTTTATGGTGGCAAGAGTTATTCTTTTGGCCTGAGCAGCAGTCCAACGCGCAGGCTGACGTTTGCAGGGAGCTTCGCCAAGTCAATCAGCAACACCAATCTGGAAGGGACGCTGTCCTCAAACAACTCAAAGATGATCAACGCACTTTTCCAGTATCAATTCCGTAAAGTGTACTTGACGGGCGGGTACAGCAATCTTGTGCAGGGGTTCAGCGCGTCAGGTTTGCCCCCGGAGAATGTATCATCGTTCTATATTGGGGTCACCAGATGGTTCAATTTCTTCTAGCCTGCCGTGACCGTAGGAAGCGAAAATAGGATGCGGATGCGGGGCGCGCTCAAGCTGAGGTCGGTCGTTATTGTACGAGTGCTGATGCTCGCTCAAGTGCTGCTTGCGCTTCCGAGCTGGGCCTCGCGGAAAACCCCGAAGGTCGATGAGCCTGGCCCTCCGATACTCGAACTGGAGGGAGGCCGCAGGCTGACGTACGAACGCAGCTTCGGCTCCGAACGCGAAGTGAAGCCGAAACGGGGCTTCTGGAACCGCTTGGTGGACTTCGTAGCCGGTGAGCCCGAGTTCAAGAATCTCGTCCGGCCCTACAGTATTGCCGTCGATTCCCATGGGCGCATCATCGTCACCGATCCGGGCGCCGGCGGCGTTCACATTTTCGATTTCGCGCAACAGAAATACAAATTTATCGAGCGCCGTGATAAAGGGAAGGACCCCATGCTGGGGCCGCAGTGCGTCGCGGTCGATGCTCAGGACAACATCTACGTGACAGATTCGGAGACGGGCAAGATTTTCGTCTTCAACTCCGGCGGAAAATATGAGCGGGTGATCGGCAGCTTGAAGGGCGGTGAAGGCTATTTCAAGCGTCCCACCGGAATCGCCGTAGACTCGGCGGCGCAACGCATCTATGTGACCGACACCTTGCGCGATGAAGTGTTCATGATGGACATGCAGGGCAGCATCCTGCAGACGATCGGAAAAAAGGGCAGCGGCAACCTCGAATTCAATTTCCCGACCGAGTTGCGAATCGACGGACAGGACCTCATCGCCGTGGACGCGATGAATTTCCGCATCCAGGTGTTGGGTCGCGATGGATCCTTCCGGTATGCCATCGGAAAGCTCGGCGACAGCAGTGGAGACATGTTCCGCCCAAAAGGGATTGGCGTCGACTCCGAAGGCGATTTGTACATCGTGGACGGTTTATGGGGAGTAGTACAGGTATTTAATCGCCAGGGCCAGCTGCTCTATTACTTCGGCAAAAGAGGCACGCAGGCGGGCGAGTTCCAGTTGCCCGCCGGGTTATTCATTGACCGCGACGACCGCATTTTCATAGTGGACTCCTATAACCGCCGAATCCAGGTATTTCATTATTTTGGCTTGAAGAGATCGGCCAAGGAAGGCATGTAGTGAGGGCCAAGTTCTTATTCGCGTGCCTGATGCCAATGGCGATCATCGCCCTGACCGCAGGGACCCTCCTCGCTCAGTTTACCGGCGACGTAATCGGCTCGCACGATCTGGGTCCGGGAAGCACGTCTCCCATCACCGGTGCGCGTCCCGATTTCTGCATGTATTGCCACGAGCCTCACTTCGGCCTGGCAACCAAAGCACCGCTGTGGAACCAGAAGCTCACCGTCCAGAGCTACAGTTTGTACACCAGCGATACCGAGAAAAACCGTGGAGTGCAGCCGCTGATGGGAGCCGACAGCAATCTCTGCCTCTCCTGTCATGACGGAACGGTAGCGCCGGGAACCACCGTAGTCTTTGGCCAGGTTACCATGCAGGGATCGATGTACAACTACGACGTGTTTGGCAGCAACCTGCAGCCGTCGCACCCGTTCGCTTTGGCCTTACCCTTAAAAGACAACATTGATCTGATTGCGTCGCTGGTCGCAAAAGGCATGACCGGAGACCCAACCGGAGCCATCCACCTCATCAATGGCAACATCGAGTGCACCACCTGTCATAACGCTCACGTGCAGGCCAAGGATTTGATCTCGCAGAATTTCCTGGTCCGCGATAGTTCCAAAGGACAGATGTGCCTGGCCTGTCACGACCCAACCCGGCAAATGGCCGGCAAGGTGAACCCGATTGCGGATTGGGCCACCAGCGCCCATGCCGTCGTGCAAAACAAAATTTCTCCACAGGCAGGCCTGGGAAGTTACACCACAGTGGCGATGAGCGCCTGCATCTCGTGCCACACCCCGCACAATGCACAGGGCCCGGCGCGCCTCCTTCGCGGACCAAATGAGCAGGATTGCATCGCCTGCCACAATGGAGGGTCGAATATCACGCCCCCAGCACCCAACGTCTTCGCCGAGTACGCTACTCCCAAGGTCGGACATCCCTTCCCGACCACAACAAATCCACATGACGCCGCCGAGGCCGTGCTGCTGAACAACAACCGCCATGCTACCTGTGTGGATTGTCACAACGGGCATGGGTCGGCCCAGGTAGGAACGTTTCCCCTGCCTCCTCTGATCCGCGTTTCTCAGAAGGACGTTACGGGAATCAGCGCCACCGACGGAATCTCCGTGGTTGACCCCGCGGTCAATCAATTTGAGAACTGTTTCCGTTGCCACGGAAGCAGCGCCGGAAAAGCGGTTCGGCCAATTTACGGATACCTTCCCGTGCGGGCGGCTTCCGCGAGCGATCCGTTGAACATCGTTCCGCAATTCAGCATCACTTCCACATCGAGCCATCCCGTTACCCACGTCAGCAACAGTCCCCTGTCGCAGCTGAGCCTGCTGAGTAATATGTTGCAGCTCGATGGCATGACGCAAGGCCGTCCCATGGGAAACCAGATCTTCTGTACCGACTGCCACAACAGCGACGACAATCGCGAGTTCGGGGGCCAGGGCCCGAACGGTCCGCATGGTTCCAAGTGGACCCACATTCTGGAACGCCGCTACGAATTCAGCCAGGCGATCGCGCCCGGCCAGTTGGTCACAAATTTATTTCGCAACCCCGATCTCAGCGTCAACGGGCCTTACGCGCTGTGCGGAAAATGTCACAGTCTGAGCAATATCATGACGAACGCTACCTTCACCCAGCACCAGAGCCATATCAACGCCGGCTTTACTTGTTCGGTATGTCACACCGCCCACGGCATGGGGGGCATCGACCCGAACATTAGTGGCCAGCGGCTGGTGAATTTCGATGTCAACGTGGTTGCCCAGAATGGAGCTGCGCCCATCTCCTACAATCGCGCGACCAATACTTGCGTCCTAGCATGTCACGAGACCGCGCACTACCCAAACGGCTCCGTCTCGGCTGCCGCTGCGCGTCCGCTTCTGGGCAGTCCCATAAAGAAGTAGGAAGCCGTTGTGAAGGTAACACCAACCGTCATGGACAGAGTGCTTTCAGAGCCGCGCACAGAACAGCCTCCTAACAGCCCGGATGGTGCCGGCGCTCCCCGGACTGAACCGGCTGCCACGAACGCTGCGGCGAACCTAGCGCAAAACTGGTGGAAGATCGGCGACGCGACCGTCCTGCTGGTCTGGATCTGCATTACCAACTTCACCATCCGCTACCACGAAAAATGGGCCGACGAAGCCCAAGCCTGGCTCATCGCCCGCGATCTCGACCTCCGCACCATCTGGTTTCACGAACTGCGCTACGAAGGAACTCCCGGCGTGTGGCACACCATCCTCTGGGTAGCGCAGCACGTCTTCCACGCGAGGTATAGCGCGATCGGCTATATCGGCTTGGCTTTTGCCACCTCGGGCTTGGCGTTCATGCTGCTCAAAGCGCCTTTCCCCCGTCCGCTGCGCTGGATGCTGGCGTTCACTTATTTCATGGTTTATCAGTATGCCGTGATCGCCCGTCATTACACACTCTTCCCGCTCTTTGCCTTTGCCGCGGCTCATTTCCTCTCCGACTTAGAACGGCCGGAGCGTATCACCCTCGTGCTTGTTTTATTGGCGAATCTCACGACACACGGAAGCATTCTGGCCATCTGCTTCGGCATAGCGTACGCACTTCGAATTCTCAAGGCTTGGCCGACCCTGAATGGTGGCACACGCCGCCGTTTCGTGCTCTGCGTAGGAGTCATGCTGCTGACCTTCTTATGTCTCTTCATTGTGTTGAAGCCCCCGCCGGACGTGGAAGCACTCAATAGCACGCAGAAAATGACACATCAGATCATGGTCGGCTATTTCCTAAACGCGATCAGTGGGCCTTTTTTTGACTATGCGCTCCCGTCCGCCATCTTCCTCTTCCTCGCCGGTCTCTGGTGCCTGTGGCGAAAGGAATTCCTGGTATTTTTTCTTCCGCTGCTATTGCTCATTCCCTTCTACGTTTACGTTCGTGGGTGGCCGCATCAGCAAGGCACGATTTTCTTGGCTGTCATCGCTGCGATTTGGATAGCGTGGCCAAAAAACGGGGAGCAGAAAAGCTTCTCTCAACAGGAACGACTCGCGTATAACGGCATGATCGCGCTTCTGGCTTGCCTGTTTGCCTACCAAGCGTGGGACGCCGCCGTCATCATCAAACACGATTACAAGTTTCCCTACAGCGGAGCAGAGGACGCGGCTAACTATCTAAAATCAGTGCAAGCCGACCGCGGTCCCATCTTCGGTTACCTTTACGGCTCAGTTGGGGTGCAGGCGTATTTCGACCACAACATCCTCGCGAACTATCCAACTGCATACTTCCATCACTCAACGACTTCGCTGGCCGCGAAACTCGATTCAGATGAACTGAAGGCGGCCAACCCGGAATACCTGTTGGTTCCGTCATGGTCGGATCCAGATCGGGCATACCGAGAACTCTACCGACCAATGATGGACGGCCTCGGGTATACCCTTGTCCACGTCTCGGACGGCTATCTGCTCACAAAACGCGGCTGGAAGGACAGGCAGGTCTACTTCATTTTCCGGCGAGTGACCCCTTGACTAGATCCGCCGAGTCGACGATGTTCCCGCCCCGTCGATCTATTCCGCTAACTTATAAATGATGAAGTCCGTTGGTTCGACCTCGCGGGCCTCAAAAAACAGCGATCCCTTCGAGACGTGCACAGGAACGTAGCCAAACGACCGCAGGGTACGATCATTTTGATAAAACGCCTGCTTGGCACTGTCAAAAGTGCAACACCTGGTAAGGACTATCCACCTGGCTCCGAAACAGCTCTCGTCAACGTGATTCGCTAGATCGAATCGCCAGAAGCCCTCGCCCTGAGGCCAGTTCTTGAATACGCTCTCGCGAAAATACGGCTGTATGGCACTACTATGGAAGCCGAAACCGCAGGTCGTGGTCGCACCGCGCCAACAGCATGCAGGAAATTGGCAGCGTCCAAGCTGCCCGAATACGCTCCGGCGTAATCCATCGATAGGGTTCGTGCGGTCCAGTAAATCTGAACGGCGAACAGACCGGTGAGCCCAACGAATACGAGCGCTTTTAGAGCGCTCTGGAGTTTCAGGTTGGATCTTTCTCCGTCCTTCTCCTTGCGCGGCCACGCAATCCAGAGAGCCGCGACCGCAATCATGGTGAGCGCCCCGCAATGCCAGAGGTTTCCATACACGCTGGCGAAAAAAACCAATATGAAGGTCATGGGAAGAACAAACGGTAGGAAACGTCGCCGGCACGCGCACCACGCTCCCACGACTATTAGGAACGCCACCGATGGGATAGGAGAGCCGAAGAACGCAACCGAGATGTCACGCGGAAGCATCCTGACGCCAAAATTTCCTTCGCTACTAACCGGGCGGTCAAGTCTGGCAAAGCTGTAGTCCGCGGGTGGCCAATTGACTCTCGCAACCAAGACCATGACAACTCCAAACACAATTAGCGCGCCGATCAGTTTTCTTTTCGCGTGCAGCGGGACCTGGTTCCACGTTCGAAAGGTATGCCAGACACGTGCTGCCACCAGACCCATCGCGATCATCACGCCGGGAGCGCAAAGCAGTGCCAAAGCGGACACTGAGGCGACAAACCTCCATGGGCGGCGATTGGCGTCAGCGAAACAATGGGCCGCCACAGACACGCACAGCGGAAGAAGCACATAAGGACGCGCCACAATCGCGTATTGAAAGGCCATGAAGTAAGTGAATGGAAATAGTACGCGGACAAGAACTGGGAACGGACTGTACCTGCAGAAAAACCAGCATCCCGCGAGCGCGCATAGACCGGCAATCCAACCGAGCGATGAGTACGGAAGATGAAACCAGTGGGTGGCTATCCAAAGGATCGTGGGCCACAGCGGAGGGACTCCGTCATACGCTATCTGATGGAACACAAGGTAGCGATAACCGAGGTCGCGGCTCAATAACCATGCCTGCGCCTCGTCAGCCCAGGGTTCGTGGTGAGTGATGCCGACGAGCAGCATCGCCGAGTATGCCGCCAGCGTGCTCACTAAAGTGAACTGCCTGCCGACTGAGAGTCGACCGTCCGCCCATCCCTGCGCTTCCAACACCTCGCCCTTCTCGATAGGAACAGAACTCATACGTCTCCAAGATAATAAAATCAGTTCTCTCCATTATTCATTCCGACCAGCCTGACTGAGAACTGACAACTGAGAACTACTCCACCGGATTCATCACAATCGCGCAACGTGCTACGTCACACTCTTTCGCTTCCCGAGTGGGGACATTCCCGCCGCGCTAATCTGCCGGCAAATTGTAGATGACGAAATCGGTTGGCTCAGCCTCGGCCCCCTCAAAGAACATCAATCCTCTCGAGATGTGAACCGGGACGTAACCAAGCGAGCGCAGAAGACGATCATTTTGATAAAACGGCTGCTTGGCACTGTCAAAAGTACAACAATTGGGAACGACTACCCACTTGGCGCTGTGGCAGCTCTCATTGACGCGATTCCCCTCTTCGAATCGCCAGAAGGACTCGCCCTTGGGCCAGTTTTTGAATATGCTCTCGTGAAAATATGGTTGTATGGCGACGCTATTGAAACCGAACCCGCACGTCGTGCTTGCATCCGCGCTGACAGCATGCAGGAAATTGGCAGCGTCCAAGCTGCCCGAATACGCTCCGACGTAATCCATCGATAGGGTTCGCGCGGTCCAGTAAATCTGAACGGCGAACAGAGAGGCAAGCGCAACGAATACGAGCGCTTTTAGAGCGCTCTGCAGTTTCAGATTGGAGCTTTCTCTCTCCTTCTCCTTGTGCGGCCACGCAATCCAGAGGGCCGCGACCGCAATTAGGGTGAGCGCCCCGCAGTGCCATTGGCTCCCATACACCTTAATGAAGAAAGCCAGCAGCAAGACCGTTGGAAGAACAAATGGCAGGAAACGGCGCCGGTAGGCACACCATGCTCCAACCACCACCAGCAATGCCATTGACGGAATGGGAGAACCGAGGAAAGCAACCGAGATGACATTCGGAACGATGCCGACGCCAAAATATCTTACGTTAGCCGGGCGGTCAATTCTCGGGTTGGTGCGGTCCGCGGGCGGGTAGGTGACCAGGGCGACGAACAAGATGACGACGCAGAACACAATCGCTGCACCGATCAACCGTTTTTTGGCCTGCACCGGAATGTCATTCCACTTTCGGAATGTGTACCAGACGCGGGCTGCCACGACCCCCGCGGCAAATATCACGCCGGGCGCGCACAGCAATGCCGAAGCCGATAGCGCCGCAACAAACCTCCATGGGTGTCGTTCGGCGTCAGCGAAAAAATGGGCTGCTGCAAACACGCACAGCGGAAGAAGCACATACGGACGCGCTACGATCGCATATTGAAAAGCCATGAAGTAAGTGAACGGAAATAGTACGCGGACAAAAATCGGGAACGGACTGTACCTGCAGAAAACCCAGCATCCAGCGAGTGCGCAGAGACCGGCAATCCAACCGAGGGATTGGTACGGGAGATGAAACCAGTGGTTTGCTATCCAAAGGATCGTGGCCCAGAATGGCGGGTGCCCTTCGTACGCCAGTTGATGAAACACGAGGTAACGGTAGCCGAGGTCGCGGCTCAATACCCACGCTTGCGCCTCATCAGCCCAAGGTTCGTGGTGAGTAATGCCCACGAGGAGCATCGCGGAGTATGCCGCCAGTGTGCTCACTAAGGTGAACTGTCTGCCAACCGAGAGCGGAATATCATTCTGTCCATGCGCGGACTGCGCTTCCGGTCCGGCAGACGCGGCGAATTCACTTTTGTCGATTGGAACCGTGCTCATAGGTTCGCGCCTAGAAATTTGTGCTAGCGCTTCACAAATAGCGCCGCCAGACGATCCTGGTAGATCAAGCTGAAGCGGGAATCGGACATCAGTAGACCGGCCAGCGGCTGGTCTTTCTGCAATAAGACCACCCCAGCCTCATTCAAATAAGGATCGGCGGCATACGACTCTGCGCCTCTCTCCGTGTCAAAGAAAAGGCGATCGAGATCATCGCCATACAAGTCGTTGCGACCGTCGATGGCCACCGGGTAATCCGGCATATACCAGGTGAGGAAGCCACCCCAGTCAAGCGTGTTGTAGAGCGGTCCCGAAGCCGGATGTTGCCGCAGATAATTCAGCGCTTTCACCGGATACATGCTGCTGATGGCGCGGTCCAGTCCGCGCTGGTTGAAGTCGGCGTCGCGCGCAACCAGTACCAGCGCTAAAGCAATGAAGGCAGTCAGCCCGGATTTTTCAACCCAGGTATCCGTCCTGCACCATTTTGTCTCCGGGGCGGGAAAGTCGGCAATGCACGCCGCCGCCGCGATACAGATGAACCAGGAATCACGCATGGTGCGGAAGGCAACCACGCTAGCTACAATCAGTAAGGCCAGCTTGAACGGATCGATTTTCTTCTGCCATCCGAGAGCGAAGAATCCAGCGCCGGTCAGCAGCAATTGCACGTAGTGGCTATAAGCGCGGAAGTTGATGGCCTGCAATTCGCGAATTATAAGATAAGGCACCTGCGCCTTGGAGTATTCAGCAATCACTACGTACAAGTGATACGAGTAAGGCCCGATGCAAGTCGCTACCACACAGCCGGCGAAAATGGCTCCCAGGGTCGTAGTCGGCAAGGTCGGCGGCAGCACGGAACTCAGCGTAATTCCAAGACGGCGCGCGACAACTTGCAACAAGTTCACCCCAAACAGCAGACCAACCAAGAACAGTCCATAGAGAAACTGGATGTGCAGATTCGCCCAGAGGACAAACAGTGGCGGCAACCAATAAAGCAGTTGCACGCGGCCGCCGCGATTCGCTTCCAGTATGAGCGTCAGCGTGACCGTGAACAGGGTCATCGAAAGAAACACCGGACGCGGCATCAGGTTATAGAGGAATGCCGAGCACGTGATGGTAGCGAGCGCGCAGGCCCACCAGAATCGGCCGGAAAGACGCAATGCCATCCAATAGATGCTGTAGGCAACGGCCAGGGTAAGCAACACTCCGTAGACGCCGATGCCCACCAAGCCGAACCATCGGTAAGCGCGCGAGAGCAGAACCTCATAACCCCAACTATAGGCAACCCATGGCCGATTGGCCGCGGTCCGCGAAAGAATGCCGGTGTGAGGAACCGCATAGTGCTCGACGATCCAGTCGCCGACTTTCAGATGCCACCAGACGTCTAGATCGAGAACACAGAATTTCAAGTACAACGCACGCGCCGCCACGGCGGTCAGCAACCCGGCCAAGACAAGTAACTGAAGCGGTCTCCGCTGTAATAGTTCGCGTAGCTCCTGCGCAACGCCCATTGTCTCGACTTTTTGAAAGTGAGTTCTCAGTTCCCGGTCCTCAGTTCTCAGAAGAGCGGGTTTGACTGAGCACTGAGAGCCGAGAACTTGCAACATCATTGCGTTACTGTCAAGCCTGCAATGGTGATCGTTACAGGATTGGGCTGGGCTGACGTCGTTCCTTGAACTTTGACATTGTAAGTTCCAAGTTCTCGATTCAGAGGAGTCGAACTCGAGCCTCCGCCGCAAGCATTCAGCAAAATCAGAAAAACGCACAGCCCGGCCAGCCACAGCGAAAGCTGCCACTTACTTCGACGCCCATTTCGAAGTCCCATGCCGGCAAACAAAATCCCCGCCAGCGGCACGAAAGCTACGAAAGCAAAATAGAGCTGCGGCCGCATCCCGTTTGGTATCTCCAGGGACGCCGTACCGGTGGGAACGGTGATGGTCAGCGCAAAACTGTCTTGCTGAAGATTTCCCGGCGTAATCGTGGAAGGCACAAATTTGCAGGTAGCATTAGGTGGCAATGTACTTTGCAAACAGGAAAGCGTGATCGGCTGCCCCGGAGCGCCCGTACCTTCGGTCAACGTAGCAGTAGGATACGTCGCCGTTCCTCCTGGAGTCGTGGTTTGCGGCACAAGATCACCTGCCATCGGCTGGGTGACGATCAGGAACGATTCGCTGCCGACAGCACTCGAGACCGCCTGTGAGACTGCCTCGACGGTGACCGTGGCAGGCGATGGCACGTTGGCCGGTCCGGTGTAGAGGCCCGAGGTATTGATGGTTCCAACTGTCGCATTGCCGCCCGTCACTCCATTCACTTGCCAGGTCACCGCGGTGTTGGTGGTCCCGGTGACAGTTGCGATGAATTGTTGCGTGGTGTTGGTATAAACCTCGGTGATCGGCGGACTGGTACTCACCACGACGGACACAGCATCTCCGGCACCAACAATGGTTGCCTGCGCTGATCCCGAGGTAGTGTTGTCGGCCTGCGAGATTGCGGTTATTGTAACCGTAGTTGGCGATGGAATCGTCGCAGGCGCCTGGAATAACCCAGAAGTCGAAATTGTCCCCACTGTCGCATTGCCGCCCGCCACTCCATTCACCTGCCAATTCACCGAGGTATTGGTGGTTCCGGTTACCGTCGCCGTGAACTGCTCCTGAGTGCTGACGGCCACATTGACTGGATTGGGTGTAACGGTGACAAAGATCGAAGGAACCAGTTTGCGGATGCGCTGGTTATCCGTGTCGGCAATAAACAGGTCACCGGCAGAATCGCCGACCAACCCTGAGGGGAAGTTGAGTTGTGCACTGGTTGACTGACCTCCATCGCCAGAAAAACCCTGCGTATTGTCTCCAGCTACAGTTTGAATGAACCCAGTGGATGCCACGATTTCGCGAATCACGAAGTTTTCCGTATCCGCGATGAAGATATCTCCAGAGAGGTCGACTAACACACCAAAAGGGGTATCCAGTAGAGCGCTCGTTGCCGCAGCGCCGTCGCCGGAGTAGCCACGTGCACCGGTCCCAGCCACGGTTGCAATATCTCCCGGCGGGATCGTGACGCCCGCGATTGTAATCGCCGGGTTGTTCGGGTTGGCGACGACGCGAATGCGATTGTCAAAGGTATCGGCGATGTAAATATTTTCCGAAGGATCGACAACTACGCCGAGAGGAGAGTTCAGCTGTGCGATAGTGGCGGTCCCGGTATCACCACACGGTGTGGCGGGTTGAGTACATTGCGCATAATTGCCGGCCACGGTGGTAATGGTTCCGCTCGACCCTGCTACCTCGCGAATCACGTTATCATCCGTGTCCGCAATGAAAATGTTCTCCGTGCTGTCTACAAAGACGCCGTAAGGGTTGGCGAGTTCTGCACTCGTGGCGGCTGCGCCATCGCCACAGGCTGTAGCGGAGTCCGGACAAAGCGTGCCATTTCCAGCCACGGTTGCAATATCGCCCGCCGGGATCGAGACTTTCGCGATCGTAATCGTCTCGGTGCCGGTGTTGACGGCGCGGATGCGATTGTCCTCGGTATCTGCTATGAAAATGTTTCCTGAGGCATCCACGAATAAGCCCTGGGGAGTGTTGAGTTGCGCGCTGGTAGCAGCTCCGCCGTCTCCGCAGGCCGTGGTGGAATCGGAACACTCCGTGCCATTCCCAGCCACAGTTTGAATGTCGCCTGGCTGGATCACAACTCCGGCGACCGTAATCGGCGCTGTCCCCGTATTCACTACGCGGATTACTGAGTTGGCTGAGTCGGCGATGTAGAAGTTTCCTGCGCCGTCAATGGACACGCTTCCCGGAGCATTCAATTCCGCATTAAGGGCAGAGCCGTCATCACCGGAATAGGCCAGGGTATTGTTGCCGATGATGGTCTGAATGTTGCCCGCCGTCACCTCGCGAATCACAAAGTTGTCTGTGTCTGCAATAAAGATGTTTCCTGAACTGTCCACGAACATGTCGCTGGGGTAGTTCAGGTCGGCGCTGGTGGCTGGCGTGCCGTTAGGGGAGTAACCTTCCACGCCGAGAATTCCAGCCACGGTGGTAACGTTGACGCCCGACGCCGCTACTTCGCGAATCGCGAAATTATTTGTATCGGCGATGAAAATGTCTTCCGAGGCGTCAACGAACACTCCACTTGGCGCGCAGAGATATGCGCTAGCCGCAGGCCCGCCATCGCCTGTGTCTTGACAAGCAGTGCCCCCGTCGGACTGGTAATAAGCCCCGGCTACGGTTTGAATGTCGCCTGCCGGGATCGCAACTCCGGCAATCGTGATCTGGGCCGTTCCCGTATTCACAACGCGGATGCGGTTACTATCGGTGTCCGCAATAAAAATGCTTCCCGAGCCGTCGACAAATACTCCTTCCGGAAGGTCAAGCTGTGCGCTGGTGGCTGGCCCGCCATCGCCGCAGGGCTTAGTGGGATCCGGACAATTCCCGCCATTTCCGGCCACAGTTTGAATGATGCCGGCCACAACCTCGCGGATCGCCGCGTTGTCTGTATCCGCAATGAAAATATCTCCCGCAGTATCTACGAAAACACCAAAAGGATCATTGAGTTGCGCGCTGATCGCTGGATTGCCATCACCGGAGTAGCCTGCCTTGCCATTGCCCGCCACTGTCGTAATATTGCCGTTCGACGCGGTGACCTCACGAATCCTCGAGTTACCTGTATCCGCGATGAAGATGTTTCCCTCACCGTCCACAAACACGCCCTCCGGGCCGTTGAGCGCTGCGCTGGTAGCCGGTCCTCCGTCGCCGGAGTAGCCGAGGGTGCCGTTGCCGGCTACCACGGTGAGATTGCCAGTCGAATCCACTTTGAAGATATGACTCGAGTAGGAATCCGCGATGTAGGTGTTACCGCCCGCGACGGTGACACTGCCCGGAAACCCGATGCTCGCATTGAGCGCCGCTAGATTGTTCGGACCGCCGCCGGCAACTGTACTGATGGCATACTGGGCGAGCAAAACCTGAGGCGTGAGCACTACAAGTGCAAGAGCAACTAAAACCAGTGCAGGTAATTTGGCGGAGCGCATGGTCACTTCGCCTCCTGGCCAGAAATATGGTCCAGTCGGACCACCGCAGTGCTCTTCGCTGTTGTCCTGCCTGCTGTACTGCCTGTGCCGCCAATCCGCAGGACAAGTCTCGGCCGCATTCCTCTTTCCCACGCCTGGTATTCCGACCGCTGGACGGTGAATTCTTGGGTTGTCTCGGCGGACGCGCGCGCGCGGAGCGTAACCGCACAGGCATGCGTTCCGCCCTTGTCAGGGTGTGAGAAATCCCAAAGAGTCATCCTTTGAATGGAGAGGTCGGCAGGCCCATGGTTCACTAGATGGATGCGCATCCGAATCTGTGCCTGGGAACCGAGAATGGTTTCTTGGACCACCTCATATGAGCCGGAAACCAAGGGCGCATTACTGCCGAATGCAAATTGGACTCCAAGCGCAAACAGTGCAGCGACCACAAGCCGCCACTTGCAGACATGAAAAATGTTGTTGCTCATGTGAACCTACCTTCCTTCGCGCATGCCTCGAAGGCGTACCCCCTCGATCGAAGCAATGTCTCTTAGGCGGGGGTTGCCACGTTCCTGACTGAAACCCGGGTCTCTACTTCCACTGCCTGCTCACCAGCTGCGCCCGCCTCGTGGTATTCGGCGTCCTGATTCACCGCCCAGACATCATATTTGCGCGCGCCCGCCAGGATGTTCTTGGCGGTCAGCATGGCGGTCATCATGGCGTGGTCTTGATTGTTGTATTTGTGCATGCCATTGCGGCCAACCAGGTGAAGCGTGGGACAGCTTTCGTCGAGGGCCTTCCGAATCGTGTTGACATTCTTCTGATAAGCATCGTCATAAACCGGATAGGCTTTGGGTTGGCGGATGACGCAGCCATCGACCACATCCGCACTGGCGGCGAGGTTTACTTTCTGAATTTCGCCCTTAGCCAGTTCGATCAGCTCACGGTCGCTTGTGGTCCAGAGGCCATCACCTTCGAAGCAGAAATATTCGAGGCCATAGGAGCAATAGTCGGCATCGGGAACCATTTCGGGCGACCACGACTTGTAATTTTGCACGCGGCCAACCTGCACACTAGGATCATGGATATAGATCCAGTTGTCGGTGAAGCGGCCGCGCTCATGCACGATCAGTCCGACAGTCAGGAAGTCGCGATAGTGCAGAGAACGGGCAGCCTGAAGGGCCACTTCGGGAACCTGCGGTTCGATCTGCGCCACCAGTTCGCGGATTGGCATGGACGAAACCAAATGTTCAGCGCGATATTCTTCCAACTCGCCACTGGAGCTGCGCGCAGTCACGATCCAGAGATTGGTGGCGGAGTCGAAGCGGCAGCCGACTACTTTGCGACCCATCATCACTCGGCCGCCGAGCTTGCGAACTTTTTCCGCGCACGCCTCCCACATCATTCCCGGGCCTAGGCGCGGATAGCGGAACGTGTCGATCAGCGTCTTGACAACCTGTTTGCGGTCTTTCGGTTTACGCGCGAAAAGAGCGTGCTTGATGGCCGAACCGAGCGATAGCCCTTTGATCCGCTGCGCCGCCCAATCGGCAGAAATCTCGTTGCAGCTCATCCCCCAGACTTTCTCGGTGTAGGTCTTAAAAAAGATACGGAACAAGCGCTTGCCAAACTGGTTGGTGACCCAATCTTCAAAAGTCTTGGGGTTGCGCGTGGGACGAACGCGCGCAGCCATAAACGATAGCACGCAGAGAGACGACTCGATCAAGCCGAGCTTTGACAGCGCCTCGAATGGCTTCAAGGGATAGGTGTAGAACTGGCCACGGTAGTAAATGCGCGAGGATCGGGGACGATCAAGCATGTTTTCGCCATCAACCTCGGTCCAAAAATCTTCAACCTCGCGCGACTTGGAGAAGAAGCGGTGTCCGCCAATATCGAAGCGGAAGCCCTTGTAATTCACTGTTCGAGAGATCCCGCCCACATATTCGGGGTCGCTCTCCAGGACAACCACGGGGGCGCGCTGCTTCGACAGCTCGTAAGCGGCAGTCAGTCCCGCCGGTCCGGCACCGACAATCAGTGCCTTGAAGATCGCTCTTTCCATGGTTTTTTACGGCTCCCCAGTGCCCGAATCGCAATCGCGATGCCAACTCAGTATAAGAACTAAGTGTAAGATGCACAAGAACTTGAGCCATCAGGCTCACGATGGACAGCCAGCGCCCGAAGGGGCAAAACGCGCCTTGACTGAGGAGAAAGACCCGTCCCGGAATCGTGACAATTCCGGCGCACCCGAGTGGACGGAGCATTCCTTCCCTCCGCACTGGGACAGTCATTGTATTCAATGAACTGTGTTCGGGTCCTGCAACTCCGCCGTACGTTGCCGTGCCGCGGCAGCGGGCTGCACCTGCCCAGTCGCCTCATAAAGGTCTGCGAGTCTGTTCCATCGGCTCGCGACCAGCGGAGTCCGCCTGGTTGCTTCCTGTTGGAAAGCAATCGCTTCCGGCCAGTGTCTGAGAAGCCTTTGTGCTTCGGAGTTCCCTTCTGCAATCTCGGCGTAGAGTTCAGGGGCAAGCGATTCGCCACCGTTGCGAAACGGGCTGTGTTGCTCTGCCTCAGCAAACGCAGCTAGCGCTTGCTTGGGATGATTCAGAGCAATTTGAAGTTTTCCAAGCGTCATGTACATATCGAGCGGCTTAGTGGACTCTCCCGCGGCACGCTCGATGGCTTCGACCGCCTCGAGGTTGCGGCCCTCGTTAGCGTAGAGGCATCCGAGAGAGTACAAGGCCCCGCCGTTTTCATTGAGTGCAATCGAAGCGCGATACTCCTGTTCAGCTTCGGGGTAACTTCTCTCCCGCTGAAACAAAGACGCGAGCAGTAAATGGACACTCGGAGATTCGGGATAGAGTGCAGAAGCACTGCGCAGCGACCGCTCCGATTCCCGGTCGCGTTGCAATTCGAACAACAGCGCTCCGGAATTCAGATAAAAGTCGTAAAGCACAGGACGCGAAGCCGCGGCAGGGGGCGCCAGCGGTTGTGTCCGGCAATCGATTTGCAAGCGGTCGATCCACGGGCGATTTTGTGGCGTGTTGCGCAGAAATACCAGCGAGACATCATCCATATAAACCGGACGCCACGTTACGCTCTGACAGAATGCGAACGGATCCATATTCTGCAACCCGCGGAATCCGGAAGTCGCGACCAGGAGAACATTCAGGTTCCAGCGGTCGGCTTCGATCCGCCATAGTTGCGAATCCGGGCCCTCGACGTAGAGTTTGAGTTGCTCCGCGACGAGATCGGGGCTGAGGCGATCTCCGCGTCCATCGATGAAGTCGGGATAGTGCGGGCCGAGGCTCCATGCCGCGTAACCACCCAGTGCATACTCCTCGAAAATATTCCCCGGCAACTGCTCGCGCCGGATAAAAGCCGCGGCGCGCTCGGGAAACCAGGACGATTCTCCCGCGCCAAACCTCCAATCCGCGTTGAAAACCACATACGTTCGATTTGAGATAAAGTCCGCAATATGCAGCAGCGCGACGCCACAAAGGACAACCGTAATAAGTGTGGCCAGGCCCTCCGACACGCGTGCCAGCGGCCGCGTAGTCGCTAAGACCTCTTTTCCAGACTCTTTCCTTGCTTCGGCGGTTAAACTACTTCTGCTGTTACTGTCAATAATGAAGATCTCGCTGAGCAGGGGGCCGGCAAGCGTGGTGATCGTAATGACAAACAACCCCATGTAGCGCGCATGAGCCAGTCCCAAATAGAGGGCAACCAACGCAATGAGCGCACCGCCAAGCTGCCGTTTCCAGAGGAAAAGCCCAACCAAAATGACCGCAACTAACAGCAACCAGGTGAAGCCGCTCTCCATGTGCCGGACGTCGATGAGCTGGTAAATCAAATGGAGTGAAATCGGTACGCCCTGAAACTCACCGATGAAAGTGTTGCTATTGAGCATGCCCTGGGCTGGCGCTGCGAGTCCCGACAAGGTGAGTGAAGCAACATAAATTCTGGGGCCCCACGGATTCACCAGCGTGGCAGCCCCGCACGCCGCGAGCCAGGGCCATATTCTTCGTAGCCGCAGAAGTACGGCCTGACGGCGCTCTGCAAACAGCAAATCCACGAACTCAATCAGCAGGTATGCCCCAATGGCCCCGAGCCCAGCGATGAAGCCCGGGTGGAGATTTACCCAGAGCAGCATGACCAAAGGCAGCAGCCAAGGCCGGGAATGCGTTTTCTGATGGTAGGCCCAGAGCTGGCCGAGAAAGAACGCGAAGAAAACAGTACTGAAGAGGTCGGCACGCGGTGCTGTGCGAGCAGCAATGGACTGAACCGCAAGCATCGCCAGGACCGCGCTGCCGATGTCTCCCCGGCGAACAATGTAGGCCACAACCGCCAGACATGCCAGCGCGCAAAACCAACTCAGGCCGGCATAGCCAAACGCGCAGTACGTCAGGTAAAAGAGCACCCCTGCAAACGGTGGGTACGCCCAGGGCTTTCCCGCGGAAGTAAACGTTAGCACATCAGTGCGTGGAATCTGGTGGTGCTGAACTACATAGCGTCCAGTGGCAAGCTGCCAGCCCATGTCCTCGTCGGCAACCGTGTGCAGGCCAGCGCACAGAGCGCTGATCAGCACCAGCAAAATGAAAGTCGACCTGACAACGGGATAAGCTTTCTCAGGGGAGAATTCCATACTCAAAAACAGTTTTCTATATGATTGTATGATTGATCGGATACTAACTCTATTCCCTAATCAGATGAGAATCCAGTATGCCTCGATGGATTGAGGTTCGTGCGGAATGAGTGTAGATACCTTTCCTCCTGCCGCCGATGGAATCCGAGTCCAGTCATCACCCTCCGCAAGCTGGTTCCGCGAGAGGCCATGGTTCTTGATTCTTTCGGCGGTTGCCTTAACGTATGCCTTCCTTGCCGGTTTGCGGACAGTCAGCGACTACGACATATTCTGGCAAATGGCAACTGGGCGTTGGGTTGCCCAACATCACACGATCTTCTCGACTGATGTTTTCTCTTACACTGCGCAGGGTCAGCCATGGATCTACCCCGTCGGATCAGGATTCCTCTTCTACGTAGCTTTTCTGCTGGGAGGATACAGTCTGATTTCCTGGTTAGGAGCGATCGCATGTGTCAGTAGTATTGCTCTACTGCTTCGGCGCGGTTCGGCGGTTACGGCAGCGCTCGCTGTCATCGCTGTTCCGGCAATCGCGGCCCGCACGGCTCCTCGCGCCGACATGTTCACAGTCGTGTTGTTCGCTGCTTTCCTGATCATCCTGTGGGAACAGTACGAAAACGGTACCGGCAAGCTATGGCTTTTGCCGCTCTTGATGGTGGCTTGGGTAAACCTGCATCTCGGCTTTATCTCTGGGCTGGCATTGGCTTGCGCGTACGCGGTGTCGGAAACAATCCGCTTGCTCGACAGACAACAAAGGCAATGTGCTAGGGGACGTCTCAAGGCCGCGCTTCCCTGGTTGGTAGCCACATTGTTCGCGACATTAGTCAATCCCTGGGGATGGGGCATCTACCGGGCGCTCCACCGGCAGGAAGCGGCGATGTCCGTCCACTCTGAGCGCATCACCGAGTGGGCCGGCATTTCGCTCACATCGGCGACCCTGAACCAAGCTTTTACGCCTCACGATCCGGCGAGCTCGGGCGAGTGGTTGCTATTCGCTGCGATCGTCACTGCAATCATCGCCTTATTTCGCCGACGATGGCCGGCCGCCGTGTTACTCGCTGGCGCACTCTGGATGGCGATGCGGCATGTTCGCTTCATGGCCATGTTGGCATGCGTCGTCGTAATTGTTGGCGGTGCAGTCTTGACCTCGGCACTGGATAACGTTGGGTCGCGTATCCGGGACAGGCGGCTGTTTGCCATCTTGGGGGGTGGTGTGGCCGCGGCGGCCATCCTGCTTGCCGCGCTTCGCTCGGTTGACCTGGTCAGCGATCGTTATTACCGCAGCGGGACGGAGATCACCTCCTTCGGCGCGGGGCTCTCGTGGTGGTTTCCTGATCGTGCGATGGCTTTTATTGAGCGCGAGAACTTGCCTGCTCAAGTTTTCAATGACTATGAGGAAGGTGGATTCCTAGTTTGGAAGCTTGGGCCGAAATATCACGACTACATAGACGGACGCGCAATTCCCTTCGGTCCGGAGTTGTTCAGCCACCTGCAGCAGGTACTACAATCGCTGCCCGATTCGCCGGAGTGGCAGCACGAGACTAATGCCTATGGCATCAACACGGTTGTGTTCTCGCTGGCGCGTTATAACGGGTTGAAATACGTTGCATCCGTGCTTCCGCACTACTGCAATAGCGAGAACTGGCGCCCAGTGTACCTCGACGAAGTGTCGGCGGTCTTCGTGCGACGGTTGCCTGAGACGGAGGCACTAATCGAACACTTTCCGGTCGATTGCGCAACCGCGCCGCTTCCTGCGGCTGCTTATTCTCGCAACCGGGAAGCGGAGTTCAACCGCTGGGCCAACACCGCTTCCGTGCTTCTCGTATTGGACCGCAATCAGGAGGCAGCGACCGCCAGCGCGCGGGCTTTGTCCATCTTCAGCGATAGCGCCGCGCTTTGGTACATGCACGGGTCGTCCTTGCTGTTGACGGGCCATGCTAGCGAAGCGGAGCGCGATCTCCTCCAATCCGCTGCGCTCGAAGTCAATGTGGCTACCTGGTCCGAGCTAGCTGATCTATATCGCAGGCAGCGCCGCTTTCCCGCTGCCATCGATGCCCTGGAGCGGCTGGCCGTGATTTCGCCTAATCCACCAGCCATTCTGATGGCGCTCGGTTACACCTACCTCGATTCGGACCGTCCCAAGGACGCTCTGCGAGCATTCGATAGGGCTGAGAAAGCGTTGCCAGCCGGAACCAGCAATCCAGCCTTGGCCGAGACAGACAACGGTCGGGCAGTTGCGTGGAGCATGGTCGGCGATTTGGGGAAGGCAACCCTTTTTGAACAGAAGGCCATTGCTCTTGCGCCTCAAGTCCCAAGCTATTGGAACCAACTGGGGCACTTCTACGATCTTCAGGGACGAGCAACTGATGCTCAGAGGGCCCGCGAACAAGCTGCAGGGCTCAACAGCGGCCGGGAACCGTAAGTATATTGTTTGTGAGATCTGTGCTCACTCGAGGATCACAACCGGGAGCCTCCTCCATGTCGATCAACCCGCCAGAAAATGATCGCACCACGAGCGATCCCTCGAAAAAAGACACGATGCACGCGTGGGTGGGCTGGTCTGTGCTCCTGCTGACGTTGGTGGGGTTTCTAGGCGTCACGGTCTTTCTGAATCTCAAGGAACGCAACGAACAGCAGTTTGCTTTCTTGGCGCGCTCCTTCCTCCATGGAGATTTGGCGTTCCAGGAGGTTCCCGGGAGCAGTTGGGCTGACACATCGCCCTATAACGAACGTCACTACTGGCCGCTGGGACCGCTTCCGGCAATTGTCTTGATGCCGTTCCAGTTCGTGGCCAGCGCGCTCGGCGCCTTTTTTTATCAGGGATACCTGCAGCCGCTCTTGGTTTTCGCGGTTCTACTAATCGTTTACCGCATTGCGCGAGTCACGGGATACAGGGCCGAGGATTCGGCGTACCTCGCGTTCGGCTTCACGTTTGCGACGGCCTTCCTTGGTGTGGGGATGTGGCCATGGAGCTGGTATTTCTCCCAGGTGATTACGTGCGTGCTGGTGTTTGCGACAATCGCCGAAACAATCGGGAGACGCCGCCCGTGGATGCTGGGCAGTCTCTTCGCACTGGTCCTGGCTACCCGCGCGACCGCCGCGCTTGGCGTGCTCTGGTGCATTGGCGAAACCCTGCGCACCAGCGGTCCCTGGCGGAGAAAGCTGGTGTCACTGATCGAGATCGCTGCGCCGGTCCTTATATTGGCAGCTGCGCTGATGGCCTACAACCATGCTCGCTTCCATGACGCATTCGACCAGGGATACGCGGAGCAGATTATTCCGTCCGATGCGGCGGCGGGGCGGGCATTAGGCATCGTGAGTCTGCAGCACCTTCCGGGAAATCTCTATACCCTCCTGCTGGCGGCGCCGATTCCCGTTCGACGCGATAACGCGTCCCTAGTGCTGGCATTTCCCTACGTCGTCGCCAACCCGTGGGGAATGAGTTTCTGGGTCACTTCCCCATTGTTTCTGTATCTGCTGGGCCTTCGGCACCGAGACGACACAAGCCTGTTGCTGCTGCTAAGCAGTTTTGTGATTGCTGTTCCGATCCTTCTGTATTATGGCATCGGCTTCCGTCAGTATGGTTACCGGTACTCATTAGACTTCCTGCCCTTCCTCTATTACCTATTGCTGCGCAGCTATCGCCAGCAGCGGGGTGATCTAACAGCAGGCTTCAAAGCCGTGGTTCTCTTGTCCGCGGTGTGGAACTTGTACCTGTTCATCGGGCATTTCGTCTGGCGGGTGGGGTGGTGAGGAAGTAGGTCGCCCGTTTGGAATTACACGGAGCAGGTCGCATCGCAACAGCGCCATCCTGGGGCGGGCGCTACCTTGCGACGAAAATCAACTGTGGCCGCATCACGCAGTTGACAAACACATTTCTCATTGTCAGTTCTTAACGGTCAGGGCATCGGAGTTCTTTTAGCAATTCGCCGTGGCCGGTCCCTAATTCACCGTCTGTGTCAGCGAAGCTGAACCGCCGTAAAAGCTGGTGCTGCCGTTGTACGTCGCCGTGATCGTGTGCGTGGCGAAGCCCTCACTCTCCGGCTTTCTCTACCACCTGCTTCACCACATTCGACGTGCTGCCAGCGAAGTTGGAATCACCACCGTACACTGCCTTGATCGAGTTCGTGCCCACCTTCAGCGTCTCGGTCATATAGCTAGCGGAGCCGCCACTCAGCGTCCCTGTTCCCAGCACGGTTGTCCCTTTCATGAACGAGACGGTCTCTCCATTCGGTGGAGCGCCAATGCTGGAACTAACCACTGCGGTAAGAGTCACCACCTGTCCATAGGTGGAGGGATTGGGTGATGAAGTTAGCGTTGTAGTGGTCTTCGTCGCCGCGGCGAGCAAAAAGCCGTGATACACATTGCTCGCGTCACTGTAGAATCCCGCGATATCCCCCGCCGTGTTGATGCCGCTGGGGAAGGTTCCCTGAAGCGTCCCGGCGCCTGAGCCTGCTCCGGGAGCATCGAAAGTGTTGATCGTGCCACTGGCAGCGCGCACAAAGCCGTGACACACACTGCTCCCGTCAACATAGTCTCCGGTGACCGCCCCTGCCGTGTTGATGTCCGAGCCGGAGGTACCCTGATTAACGCCGGTGCCTGCGCCCGGAGCATCAAACTCCGTTATCGCGCCATCTCTAGCGCGCACGAAGCCGTGATACACACTGCCCGCGTCTATATAGTATCCAGCGATATCCCCCGCCGTGTTGATGTTCACGGGGACAGTGCCCTGATATGCGCCGATACCTGCGTCCGGAGTATCGAAGTCCGTTATCGTGCCATTGGCGGCGCGCACGAAGCCGTGGAACCCGCTGTTCGAGTCAATGTAGTATCCCGCGATGTCCCCCGCCGTGTTGATGCCGCTGGGGAAAGTCCCCTGATAGCCGCCCGTGCCTGCGTTCGGAGCATCGAAGCTGGTTATCGTGCCCTTAGCAGCACGCACGAAGCCATGGTACACACTGCTCGCGTCAGCATAGTCTCCTGCAATAGCCCCCGCGGTGTTGATGGCGAAGCCGGCAGTGCCTTGACCGACGTTGGTGCCCGCGCCCGGAGCATCGAAGCTGGTTATAGTACCATTGGCGGCGCGTACGAAGCCGTGATCCACACTGCTCGCGTCAACATAGTATCCCGCGACAGCCCCCGCCGTATTGATGTCCGAGCCGAACGTGCCCTCACCGGCTGCGGTGCCTCCTTTCGGAGCATTGATGGTCGTTATCGTTCCATCGCTAGCGCGCACGAAGCCGTGATACACAGTGCTCGAGTCACTGTAGAATCCGGCGATATCCCCCGCCGTGTTGATGTTCTGGGGCAGAGTGCCCTGACCGGAACTGGCGCCCGCGCCCGGAGCATCGAAGGTGGTGAAGTCCTGAGCTTGCGCCGATATGCTCGCGACGACTGCCGGTAAAAACATGATCGCCAAGGCCAGTGCGGCGTATGCCACTCGCCGAAGTTCAAGAATCCAACACCGATGTTGCGTCGAGTTATTCATGAGTCCGTTCCTTAATTCCTTTTGAATCGTTCGTCATGTTCCTCCCGCAGCTTCGGTTCGTGCCTCAGAGATGGGGGACCAAGACTCGATCGCGAAATCGTGAGAGCACCTGTCACCATACGCAGATGCATACGAACCTTCCGTCGCCATCTGAGATCGGGTAGAAAAGCCTTAGTTCGGCCACCGATTAGGGGAAGGGAGTTTCGGCGGCAGCCGAAAAGAGAGAACTCTCCTCCCATGCAGGACGGCGGTCCAATGACCTGCGAACGCAAGTTTAAAAGGTCGGACAACACTGCGTTGTGATGGGCATCACTGCTGTGTGTGCTGAGCCGGCGACATCGTGCCACAGGATTGACACTTCCAATCGTCGCGACGCAGGATCTGCTAGCGCAGGCTTCCGTACGACAACGGGATCCAGCGCGCGAGGGAGCGGCTTTGGGGCACATTCTCAGGACTTCTCGCGCAGGTTTTCGAGGAAAGCTTGCTGCTGTTCGCCGGGCAGGAACTTGTAGTAGCGCGAGATCGAGTTGAGCAGGATCTTCGGGTTGCCATTGTCCCAGGTGCGCTCCTGCAAGGAAGTCGACCGCTGCGAGTGCCGCACCAGCCCTTGACATGTTTCCAAGTCGCCCGGCCCCGCAGCTATTTCTTTGCTTTCGCTGACCTTTTTCTCCTCGTTTTGCCGCGTTTAACAGGTGAGAGGCAAAAAGGAGGCTTGCGATGAAAACCCAACCGGTAATTATCACGGATCGCCGCCAACGTACACGAGAAGGCGTTTTTGCCGAAATCGAAAACATCACGTACAACGTGCTGCGGAGGTACGGGATCAACGGCCTGAGCGAGCAACAGAGCCTCAACAGCAGGTTGGAGAAAGCCGCGTAACCGGCCTTCGCCTAAATCAAGGAGCCAAGTTTATGACCTACGTAATGACCAAACCTTGCCCGGTGTGCAAACAGCAACTCACCAAGCCACGGCCTACCGATACGGTGCCCTGCACCTGCGGCCA